>Ga0068855_100007617_pt1 | contig 13092 bp, 9 predicted proteins | sample KBSCornC52_FD_66592 | JGI IMG/M metagenome (GOLD analysis project Ga0068855, IMG submission 66592) | Corn rhizosphere microbial communities from Kellogg Biological Station, Michigan, USA - KBS Corn C5-2 | ecosystem: Host-associated > Plants > Roots > Rhizosphere > Soil ... | reverse complement strand
TCCGGCAGCTCGAAGATGACCGCGCGCACGATCGCCCAGGCGAGCAATCCGCCGAGCGCTTCGACCAGTGGATAGCGCGGCGAGATCCAAATCTTGCAGCAGCGCGCCCGGCCGCGCAAAAGGAGCCAGCCGAGCACCGGGATATTGTCGAAGACGCGGATCGGCTTACCGCAGCCCGGACAACGTGAGCCCGGGTGCGACAAGCTCTCGCCGCGCGGCAGGCGATAGATGACCACGTTCAAGAAGCTGCCGAAGGCGAGCCCGAGCGCCACGGCAACGGCGGTGATGAACGGCCCAGGGAGGTCGGCGAGCGTGAGCAAGCTCGTTTGGTCATATCCCAGATGCGGCCGAGCCGTCGAACGCGGCCGTGCCGAGCGCGACCGGCGCGCGCGATCCCGGTTTTTTCCGAGGGCTTCGTGCAGGGGCGGGATCTGCCGGTACAATCCGCGCACCCCGTGCGCCCCGACCCGCTCCGGCATTGGCACTCGATTGGGCGCGCGCCCGGGCTGCTCGCGATCTGGCCGCGATTTGCTTGGGCCGCGTTTTCGCTGGCCGCGCTTCTAGCCGCTGCTTGCCGCTCGCCCGGGCCGAGCGCACAGCCCAAGCTGACCATGGCCGAGACGCGCCACGACTATGGTGCCGCGCTGATTCACGACGCGCTCCGGCACGCCTTCGTGCTGCAAAACAGCGGTACCGCGCCGCTCGAACTCGGAAACCCCGAAGTCGGTCATGATTGCACGGCCAACTTGTCCACCGCGCGCGTGCCACCGAACGCGAGCGCGACGCTCACAGTGCTCTGCCGGCCGACTCAATACGGCCCCTTTTCGAGCACCGTGATGGTCCATTCGAATGACGCGCGCGCCGAGCGCGTGCTGCTCGAGCTCGCCGCGCAAGTGAGCCCGCGGCTCGCCTTTCGCGACGCGCTGCTGGCGATCGAGGTGCCGTTCGGACAAACTCGCGATCAGAGCCTGGAGCTGTTCGGCGCCGCGCTGAACGAGGCGCGCCTTGCGCTGCTCAGCCCGCCCGAGGCTGGCTTCGAAATCAAGGTCGCGCACACGAGCGCGGGCGAGCGGCTTTCCGTGCACGCGCTGGGGCAGTCGGTCGGTACGCGCATCGGGCAGATCAAAGTCGCGACGGGCCTGACCGATCCGCCGGAGCTCGATTTGCCGTTTTCATACACGGTGCGCGGGACGCTCAGCGTCGAGCCGAGCAATCCCTTTTTCGATCTCGCGGCGCCCAGCGGGCGCGAGCTCGAGCTCCGCGTCGAAAGCTCCCAACCAGGCTTTCGTCTGCTCGCGGCGGACGTGCTCGACGGCCCATTTCGAGCGGCGCTCGTCCGCAAAGGACGCGAGAGTGCCGGCGCGCCCGAGCGGGTGTCGCTGAAGTTCCTGGCCGAGCGCGCCCGAGGCGATGAGCGCGGCGCGCTCGGGCATCTGCGCCTGCGCAGTACCGACCGCTCCGAGCCCGAAAAGGTCGTGACGCTGATGGCGTTCGGCTCTGCCGCGCCCTGAGCGCGCGAGCGCGGCTCGCTCGAGCTTGGCGAATGGCGCTCGGCCGCTCGCTGTCTGGCTGCTTTCGCGACATCGCGGTAACGTCCGAGCCATGGCCGAAGTCGCGACCACCCTGTCGCTCGATCGCTACGCTCCCGATGCCAAAGCGCTGGTCGCCGCGGCGCAATCGCTGGCCGACGAGCGCAAGCACGCCGAGGTTCAGCCGCTGCACCTGCTCGTGCGCGCCCTCGCGCGGGACCCGGGGATCCGCGCGGTGTTCGAGCGCGGCGTGAGCAATCTGCTCGAGCTCGAGGCCGCGCTCGAGCGAGCGCTCGGCAATTTGCCGCGCTCCGCCGAGCCCGCCTACCTCTCCGCAGCGATGCTCGACTTGCTCGAGCGCGCGCAGCGCGAGGCCGATCGCGAGAAGAGCGAAAAGGTGCAGATCGAGCACGTGCTCAACGCGCTGTCCCAGGAAATTCGCGGCGCGGCGGGCGAAATCTTGAGTGCCTTCGGCGTGCTGCCCGGCTCGCTGCGCCAGCACATGGCAGCGCTGCGCTCGGTGCCTTCCGCGGCACGCGCCACCGAGATCACGCCCGGCGCGTTCACCCGACCGTTGCTGGGCGATCCGCAAGAACCCGTGATTTTGCGGGTCAGCGAGGTGCGGCGCTTGCTCACGATTTTGGAGCGCAGTCAGAAGAGCCACCCGCTCCTGGTCGGTGAAGCGGGCGTGGGCAAGGGCGCGGTCGTGCGCGCGCTCGCTCAGCGCATCGCCTGCGGTGACGTGCCGACTAGCCTCGCCTCGACGAAATTGCAGGAGATCGACACCGGGGCGTTGGTCTCGGGCGCGCGGCTACGCGGTGAAATCGAGGAGCGCGTCAAAAAGCTGTTACAGGACCTAGCCGGCAGCGCCACGATCTTGGTGGTGCGGAATATCGAGCAACTGTTCGGTCAAGGTCCGTCCGGCGCCGCCATCGGCGAAGTGCTGAAACCCGCGCTCGTGCGCGGCGAGCTGCGCGTGCTCGCGACCACGACGCCCGACGGCTTGAAGCGGCTCGAAGAGCGCGACGCCCAAGTCTTGCGCCTGTTCACACGCCTACCGATCGCCGAGCCTAGCTTGGAGGAGGCGACCGAGATCGTGCGCGGTGTGGCGGGGCGCTACGAGCGTCACCACGCGGTCGAAATCGGTGAGCGCGCGATTCTGATTTCGGTGCAGTTGGCCAAGCGTTACGTGCCCGATCGCTGTTTGCCGGACAGCGCGCTCGATTTGCTCGATGAAGCCGCCGCCGCCAAGCGGGTCGAGGTCGACGGCATCCCCGCACAAGCCGACGCGACGTTGCGGCGCCTCGAATCGGTGCAAGCGCAGCTTCGCACGCTGGACAAAAGCGAGGACAGCGAAAGCCTGCTCGCGCGCCAAAAATTGCAGGCTGAGCTGCCCGAGTTGGAGCGCAAGAATCAGCAAATTCGCGCGGAAATGGACGCGCGGCGCGGGGTGGTCGGCGCGGTGCGCACGCTGCGCGCCGAACTCGCCGCGGCGCGCGAGGAGCGCGCGCGGGCGCTCGAGCAGAAGAATTTTGCGCGCGTCGGCGAGATCGAGCACGCGATTTTACCCGAGCTCGACGCGCGTCTGGCCAAAGCCGAGGAATCCGCCAAGAACGCCGCCGAGCCACCACCGCGCATTTTGACCGAGCGCGATGTGGCCGCGACGCTGGCGGTGTGGACGGGCATTCCCGTGGCCAAGATGCTCGAGGGTGAAGCGGACAAATTGCTCAAGATGGAGGAACGGCTCGCGCAACGCGTGGTCGGTCAAAGTGACGCGGTTTCGGCGGTGGCTCGCGCGGTACGCCGCGGACGAGTGGGGCTGCGCGATCCGGGCAAGCCGATCGGCTCGTTCTTGTTTCTCGGGCCGAGCGGCGTGGGCAAGACCGAGCTGGCCAAAGCGCTCGCGCGCTTCCTATTCGATGACGACCAAGCGCTCACGCGCCTCGACATGAGCGAGTTCATGGAGCGTCACATGGCGCAGCGCTTGATCGGCGCACCCCCCGGCTACGCCGACAGCGAGCAGGGCGGCTTTTTGACCGAAGCGGTGCGTCGTCGTCCGTACTCGGTGTTGCTCTTCGACGAAGTGGAAAAGGCGCATCAAGACGTGTTCAACCTGCTCTTGCAGGTGCTGGACGACGGCCGGCTCACGGACGGCCGCGGTCGGCTGGCAGATTTTTCGAACACCGTAGTGATCATGACCAGCAACATCGGCTCCGAGCGGATTCTGGAGAGCGACCCGAAGCTGTTCGAGAGCGAGGCCGGGCGTGACGCGCTGCGCGACGTGCTGCTCGAGCGGCTGCGCGAGTTCTTTCGCCCGGAGTTCCTCAACCGAGTCGACGAGACCTTGCTCTTCCGCCCGTTGACGAAAGAGCACCTGCGCAGCGTGGTCGATATCCAACTCGGTCACTTGGAGCGCTTGCTCGGTGACCGGCGGCTCAAGCTCGACCTCGACGAGGCCGCGAAAATGTTCTTGGTCGACCGCGGCTATGAACCGGCGCTGGGCGCGCGCCCAATCAAGCGCAGCATTCTGCGAAACCTTCAAGATCCGTTGGCGCACGCGCTCTTGTCCGGCAAATTCCCGGACGGCTCGACGATCCAGGTGCGCGTCGAGGGCGAGGCCCTGCGCTTCGACTAGCGCTTGGCAATGCCGATCGCGATCATCACCAGGATGCTCCCGAAATAGAGCAGCCAGAGCCCGAGGAAGACCCCGCCGAGCACCATGCCGCCGAGGGCCAAATGGTCGCCGCCAACGCGCTCGGGGTTTTCGCGCGCGGCGCGGCGCGCGCGCACACCCAGCCAAATGGCGACGATGCCTAAGGGAAAGCAGCTCCACGCCAAGACTCCGCAGACCAACGCCGCGACCGCTTCGGAGGACGCCGGCACGGCTTTCGAGACACCGGGAGCGGCACCGTAGCTCCCAACCGGTGGTGGCTCGAACGGGTCGTGCGGAGGCTGATTCACAGCGGCCGCCGCACCCGCAGTTTATAGGCGTCGAAGCAAGCGCGCGGGCGGTGCGTCGTTTGTGCGCAGGCGATGAGCTCGCGATCGAAGGGCGTGGTCAGGCACAACTGTGTCACGTCGTCGATCGCGGCCTGCTGATGCGGCGTCGTGGTCTCGTCGTCTCGCGCGACGCCGACGAAGGCTTGAGCGTACTCGGCGCACTCCGCGGGGCCCGGTGCTTTGCGTTCGCAACCCGCCGCGAGCAGCGAGCTCAACGCGATGAGCGCGAGCAGCCGACGCGCAGATCGGCGCACATCGGCGCGGTGCAGGAGCGAGCCGACGACCGGCATGGCCTAACCTCGCAAGGTGGCACCGAGCGAGCTCTCGGCGCTCTTCAACATCCGCGCTTGCACTTCGTCCACTTCTTTGTCGGTCAGGGTGCGGGCTTCTTCAGCCAGCGTGCGCGCTTTGGGATCGCGGTAAACCACGCGGAAAGTGAGCGATTTTTGCCCGGCTGGCAGCGAGCCGCCGCGGAACAACGCGACCAGCTCGACCGACTCGCACAGCTCGCCGCCGGCTTGTTCGAGCAGTTCGCCCACTTTGCCACCCGCCACGGCTTCGCCGACCACGAGTGACAGATCGCGGGTCACCGCGGGCAGGCGCGGAATGGGCCGGAATTGCGGTACGGCTTTGCCCCAGCGCTCGACCGCCTCCAAATCGAGCTCGACGATTTGGGCTCCGCCGCCCAGATCCAGCGCATCGACCACGTCCGGATGCAGCGGGCCCAAGTGGCCGACCAACACGTCATCGATCGCGATGTCCGCGGCGCCGCGCGGGTGCAGATGCGCGGTGCGCTTGCTGTCCGCCGACAGCCGCACCGAGGCTCGCTTGCCGCTCACGCGCTCGATCAGCTCGAGCGCGAGCCCCTTGGCGTCGTAGACGTCGAGCTCTTCGGGCTTCAGCGTCAGGTGTTCGTGGCGCGTCCCGGCGAGCACGGCCGCGAAGCGCAGCTCTTCGCGCGGTAGCTGATCGATGTCTACCGGCAGCCGCGGGCGAGCGCCGCCTTGAACTTCACTGACCGGCGCGCCAAAGCAGCTGCCAACCGTGAACAGCCGGGCGCGCGTTTCGCCGCGGCGACGAGCGCGGCGCAGCGCCTCCAACAAGCCCGGCAATAAGCTGGTACGCATGACGTTGCGTTCTTCACTCAGCGGGTTGTTGAGCCGCACGCTCGGTTTGGGAGCGCGCAGCTTGGCCAAATCGGCTTCCGACACGAAGGCATAAGTGACGGCTTCCGAGAGCCCGAGCGCGACCGCGGCCGAGCCCACTTCGCGCTCCAGCTTGCCGGTCGAGCGCGGCGGCTGAGGCGCAATCGCCGGCAGCCGCGTGGGGATGGCATCGAGCCCGCGCACCCGCGACACCTCTTCGATCAAATCCACCTCCCGAGTCACGTCGGGGCGGAACGAGCTCGCGCGAACGCGCAGCGTTGCGCTCGGCCCCGTGCCGGAAGCCGAGAGCACCGGGAACCCGAGCCGCTCGATGATCGCGCGCGCTTCGTCGAACGGCACCGCGACGCCGAGCAGCGCGTCTAGGCGCGCGGAACGGAGCGTGATCTCGCCGAGCTCGGGCAACGTGCCGCGCGCGTGAATGGCGCCCGGCACCGCGCTACCCGAGGCAAGCTCGCACAACAGCGCCTTGGCGCGCTCCAGCACGTGCGGCACTGCCGCATAATCCACGCCGCGCTCGAAGCGATGGCTCGACTCGGTGTGCAGGCCGTAGCGGCGCGCGGTGCGGCGCACGCCGCGCGGCACGAAGTATGCGCACTCGATGAGCACGCGCCGGGTCGTGGCCGAGATTTCGCTGTCTTGTCCGCCCATCACGCCAGCCAGCGCGGTCGGGCCTTCAGCGTCTGCGATCACCAAATCGTCGCTGTCGAGCGTGCGCGCCACGCCATCGAGCGTCGCGAACGGCTCACCCGGCGTCGCTCGGCGCACGATGATCTTGCCGCCGCGCACGCGGTCCAGATCGAAGGCATGCAGCGGCTGCCCGAACTCCAGAAGGAGCAGATTGGTCACGTCCACGACGTTCGAGATCGGCCGCACGCCCAGGCTGTGCAAGCGCCACTTCAGCCAAAGCGGCGAGGGGCCGACGGTGACGTCGAGCACCGCCCCGGCGGCATAGTGCGGGCAGCGTTCCGGGTCCCGGTTTTCGACCTGCACCAGCGCATCGACATTTCCGCTCGCGCTGCGCGCGGGGTTGCCCGCGGCCGGCGGCGTGAATTCGAGCTCGAGCAACGCGGCGAGCTCCCGCGCGAGCCCGACGTGCCCGAGCGCGTCCGGCCGATTCGGCGTCACATCGAGCTCGTAAATGGTGTCCTGTGCGGACGGAAATGCGTCGCTGAAGCGGGTGCCCGGCTTTGCCGAGCCTTCTGGCAAAATCAAGATGCCGTCGGCGCTCTCGGCCAGCCCGAGCTCGGTTTCGCTGCACAGCATGCCCTCACTCAGCACGCCGCCGATCTCGCGCGGCGTGAGCGGGCCGTCCATGCCCGGCAACGTCGCGCCCAGTGGGGCGAGCACGACCAGGCCGCCGGGCTCGGGAACATTGCTCGCGCCGCACACCACGCGCTGCTCCTGCCCGCCGCGATCGATCGTCACCAGATTCAACGCGGCGCGCTTGGGATGCGGCTCCTTGCCGAGCACGCGCGCAACCAACACCGAGCTTAGTTCCGCACCGAAGCTCCGCACGCCGTCCACGGCCAGCCCCGCCGCGCCGAGCCGTTGTGCGACCTCTTCCGGCGAAGCGGTGAGGTGGGGGAGGAGCTCTTTCAGCCAGCGATAGGAAGCACGCATGAGGCGCCGCTTTTAGCATGGGCACGGAAAGCCCGCAGCGGGGCTGCCCCCACGGCTTTTCCGCGCTCTCCATTCATTGTACGCCTTTCGCGCCAGGATCTGGCATTCTTCACGGCGATGCCCGAGGTGGTTCGCGCTCCGGTTCGATCGAGCGATGCGCTCGCGGCGAGGCATTGGCGAGCCAAGCTCAAGCGTTGGCCGCTTCGGCTCGCCCTCGGTCTGAGCGTGCTGTCCGGCGCGCTCTGGCTCACGCTACGCTCGCCAAAGAGTGCGGAGCCCGCGGCCTCAGCGCCAGGCGTTGCTGCCGTGAGTTCGCCGCGCGCTGAACCCACCGCAAACGGTCCGATCGTTGCGCCCATTGCCGAGCTAATCGTTCCCGAGCCGACCAACCCGAACGCGCCAGTCGCTTCAGGGACGAGCGAGCCGAATCGCGCGCGGAGCCCAGCGGCGTCGGCTGAACCGGCATTGTTGCGGCTCGACGCGCCGCGGGCGCTCCGACGCGTCGATACGCCGCGGGCGTTCCCGGTGCTCGAGGTCAGCCCGCCCGGCTCGGCGCGAGCCGTCGTGCGGGCGCCGGATCCGGCGCCCGCTTCAGACTCGCTCGACGAGCGAAAGTGATCAGGGCGAGCCGGGCGGAGCGCCCATGCCGCCTGGGCCGCCTGGCCCGCCCGAGAAGTGATGGGCGTTCGGGTGATCGGCGTCACTGGCGCCCTTCTTGTCGTCGCTCTTTTGGAACTTCTTCTCGTCCGCGGTGGCCCAATCGGCCGCCCAAGAGCTAATGCTCCAGATCTCGCTGCTGCCGGTCGCGTTGACCCAGCGGCTGGTGCCTTCTGCGGTCGAGCCGAGCTTGACCTCGCGCTTGGCGCCGTCCTTGAGCGTGAAGACGACGGTGGCGGTGGGCTTGTCCAAGCCAACGTCGGCCGGCGTCTTGCTCTTGTCGGCGAAGTTGTCGGCGTTCAGCCCTTTGTAAGCGCGCAGCATGTCCTTCAACTTCGAATCGTCGAAGTTCTTGAGCGGCTCGGCGCTGCCGTCTTTGCCCTTCTTGAACTTGGCCGTCCACTTGTCGCCTTCGAGCGCGAACACGAAGCTGCCGTTCGCGTTGTCGATCGTCACGTTCGAGACCTGCGAGTCCTCGAACTTGAAGATCGTCAAATCACGCCAGCCCTTGACGTCACGCGCGTAGAGATAGCTCGAATAGCCTTTGACCGCGTACACGCCGTCCTTACCGGCAATGCGCGTCATCTGCCCGCGCCCACCGCTCTCACCAAAGTACAGGTCGAGCGCGACGCCGTTGCCCTTGGAGAACACCGCGTGCAGCGCCTTGTCGTCGGAAAGCCCGAATTTTCCGTACGACGCCTTCGACGAGTCGATGAGCTCCGTTACTTTCAGCGCCTTCAGGTTGTCGAGCAAGGATTTCACGTTCGGCTGATTCGCCGTGGCTTCCACCGGCTTCGTCAGCTTCCAATCCTCGCCGCTCTTGGTCAGCTCGACGTCGACCGGTGCGCCGGCGTCGCCTGCGGGCTTGCTGATCGTGATTTTATCGATCTTTTTGAGATCGTCCTCACTGAGCTCGAGCTTTGGTAGCTGCGCGGCCTGGCCCGACAGGGTGTACGACTGCGCTTCCGCCTTGTCCTTCTTGTTCTGCAAGAACAAGGCGCCGCCGAGCACGGCGAGCACGCCGAGCGAGATGTACAGTTTGTTTTCGGTGCTGAGTGCCATGACTCTTCTCGTTTCGTGACCAATGGGAGCGGGTGGGGCGAGAGGGGCGGCGCTACTTTTACGCCGCCCCGCCTCTCGGTGGAGCGCAGAAGACTCAGATCTTCAACTGATCGCGCTGGGCTTGGCGTTGCCGCCAGCGCAAGAGCCCGAACGCGGCGAACAGCACAGGCATGCCGAAAGCGAGCGTCCACTGCACGTTGGTCTGCACGCTCTTGCGGGCCGACCGGTATTCCTCGTCTTTGCGCTTGGCCTCGGCCTCGTTGTCGCCTTCTTTGAATTTCGGCTTCGAGATGGTCGAGTAAGTGAGGTTCGGGTCGCCAATCAGCTTGGCGCTGGCCGCGACCAGATCCGAGTCGCCCGCCATCCAGTCGAGGGTGTTCTTGAGCGAGAGGATCGTGCTCGTCAGATACTTCGTGTACGGCTGCGCAAACATCAGCAGCTGCGGGTCGCCGCCGACCGCTCCGAACATCTGAAACTGACCGCCGAGCTCGGGACCATTGCCCGCGTAAGCGAACGGGTTGGTCAAGAACTCGCTGGACGAGATGACCAGCACGCGCGACTCACTCGGTGCTCGCTCCGGCGGCTTGATCGCGTCCGACGGGCTACCGGCAAATGCGCTCTTCAGCTTGCCTATGGCCGTCGCCGCGATCACCCGCTGCTCTTGGGGCGGCTTCGGATCCCAGTGCTCGCGCAGCGTCATGTCGATGCTGTCCGACTTTTCGACGCTGGTTTGCGGCGTGGTCCGCGCGACCGCGGCAATCTTCACGTCCGCCGGTTGTTTCGTCTTGTCCAGCGTGAGGCTCGACGGAAACGGGAAGATCGCCTCATCCATGCGGAAGAAGCCGGCGAACGACGTGTCGAGCAGCTTGTCGCTGTCGCTGTCCATGCGCGGGTCGTTCACCACGTGCGCGATGGCCGGGTGACGGATCCAGGTCACGCCGCCCTGCGTCGGTACGCCGATCCGGAACTGCGCGCCGTAATCGAACACGGCATCCTTGTTCATGGTGATGCCGTAGCCGGGCAGCAGTTTGTCCAGGCCGTGCAAGCTGAGCGTCGCGTTCATCTTCGCGTCGTTCGGCTTCATCGTCACGGCCGAGGCGTACACGACCAGCGATTTGCCGCCGAGCATCAAGAACTCGTCGACCCGGCGCAGCTCCTTCTCGTCGTAATCCTTCTGCGGCTCGGTGATGATGAGCCCCACGAGATCCTTGTCGATCGCGTTCTCGCCGCCCTTCAAGTCGAGCTCTTCGAGCTTGTAGAACGGGAAGGCCTGCTCGAGGATGCCCTGCATGCTGGGCGAACCGCCGCCCTTGCCCTGCTTGGCGATCAGGTTCGTATCCGTGAGCTTCAGCTCGTCCTTACCGGTGATGACGCCGATGCGGTGCTTGATGTTCTCGGCCTTGTCGCGAATCTCGCGGATCTTGTTGGTGATCCAGAATTCGAGACCGTCGGCCTGCATGAGCTGCGGAATGACGGCTTTTTCACTGCCGTACTTCAGCACCAAACCCATGTAGCCCTGGGTGATCGAGGCTTGGTCCTCACCCGTTTGATTGGCCTCGCCGAAGGGCGTCTCTTGCAGACCCGCTTCTTTGGCCTGAGCGCGCAGCTCGTCCGTGTTCGGCTCGATGATCGTGAACTTGAACTTGCCGCCACCGGCGCGCTCGTACTCCTTGAGCAGATCGGTGAGATCCTTCACGAACGCGTCGAGCTGCGGGAGCCCCGTCTTCACGTAGGCGTCGACCTGCACCGGGCTATTCAAGCTTCGGATCAGCCGGCCGCTGCCCGCGGACAAGGTGTAGCGCTCGTTTTTGGTCGCATCCCAGCGCTTGTATGCTTTGGCGCCGAGCACGTTCGCGACCACCGCGATCGCCGCGATGACGAGAATGTACAGGCCGGTCTGCGCGGCCGCTTTACGCCGATGTTCTTGCGTCGCCATGACTCATGCCCACTTTCGGCGCTCGAGCGCCCGGAAGGCCACCATGAGCGAGAGCACGGTGACCGAGATGAAGAAGACCACGTCGCGTGAATCGACGAGGCCGCGCCAGAAATTGCTCAGGCGCGATTGGAAGCTCACGTAGTTGAGGAGCGCCGCGAGCGCCGGATAGTCGTTGGCTTTGCTGGCCAGATCGCCGAACAGCCAGAGCGCACCCAAAACGAAGAAGGTGAGAAAGAAGGCGACCGCTTGGCTCTCGGTGAGCGCGCTGATCAGCAGCCCGAGCGCGACGCTCGCCGAGCTGAACAGCACGAGCCCCAAGTAACCGCTGGCCACCGGACCCGCGTCGAGCGGTCCGAGGTTCCAGGGCCATTTGAACATACCGATCGGATAGACCAGCGTGGAAATCACGAGCACCAGCACGAGGCCGAGCGCGCCCATGTATTTGCCGAGCACGACATCACTGTCTTTCACCGGCAGCGTGATCAGCATCTCGAGCGTGCCGGAGCGTCGCTCTTCGGCGAGCAAGCGCATGGTCACGACGGGCACCACCAAGAAGGAGAGCCCCATCGGTGTGTACTCGAACAAGCGCGAAACCGAGGCGCGGTCGAGCTGCCAGAAGCCGCCGTTGAACATGAAGAACAACAGCCCGAGCGCGAGGAAGCTCAGACAGATCACGATGTAGGCGAGAGGAGAGTCGAAATACGAGCGAAACTCGCGTTTCGCGATGGTCATCATCGGGGACATGGCTCAGCTCTTTCCCTTGGACTTGGCGTCCGCTTCTTCTTCGTCCTCATCCTCGTCGTCATCTTCTTCGTCCTCGTCCGACTCTTCGTCTTCGTCGGCCGCGGCGGGGGACTTCTGGTCCGCTTCCTCTTCGTCCTCGTCTTCTTCGTCGCGCGCGCTCCAACCGGCACCGCGGTCGAGCTTCTCGTCACCGCGCGTCAAATCGCGGAACACCACGTCCAGGCTCTGCGCGTCGCGCCGGAGCTCGAGCAGCGTCCAGCCCTTGGCCACCATCAGTCGGAAAATCTCCGCGCGCAGATCCGAATCCTGCGCGCCGGCGAGCTCGAACTTGTGCGCGGTCTCGTCGGTCGGCAGCTCGCGCACGGTCTTGACGCCGTTCAGTCGCTCGAGCGCCTCCTGCGCTTGCACGGCGCTCGGCGGCTTGTTCGACGCCTCCGCGCGCTTCTCGTCGATGGTCACGACGTAGCGCACGCGCCCGGTCGTGCCGCGGATTTGCTCGAGCGGACCGTCGGCCACGACGCGGCCCTTGCTCACGATGATGGCGCGAGCGCAGGCTTCTTCGACCTCGGCGAGGTTGTGCGTGCTCAGCAAAATCGTGCGATCTTTGCCGATCTCCTTGATGTAGCGGAGCACTTCCGCCTTCTCGTTCGGATCGAGATCGCTGGTCGGCTCATCCAAAATCAAGATCGGTGGATCGTGAATCAGCGCTTGGCCGAGGCCGACGCGCTGGCGATAGCCGTGCGACAGGGTCGAGATGTCCTTGCCCAGTGACTGAGCCAGGCCGCACACCTCCACCACTTTTTTCAGCCGCTTCTTGAAAGTGCCCTCGTCCAGCCCGCGGATCTCGGCGGCGAACTTCAGGTACTCCCACACGGTCATATCCGTGTAGAGCGGCGCGCGCTGCGGCAAGTAGCCGATCGAGCGTCGCACCTCGAGCGGATTGTCGAACACGTCGTGCGAGTTCACCTTGGCCGACCCATTCGTCGGTGAGATGAAGCACGTCAAAATGCGCATGGTCGTGGATTTCCCGGCCCCGTTCGGACCGAGAAAGCCGACGACTTCGCCGCGCTTGACCTCGAAATTTACCTTGTCCAGGGCGCGCACGACCCCAAATCGCTTAGTCAGCCCATTCGCCTGGATCATGACGTCGGTAGCCATCCGACCTCCGTTCAAAAACCCCCAATTACTGGGGAAAAAAGCGGGAAAAATACCTCGACCAGGAGTGTTTCCGGCCGAAGGCCGCGGCATCCTAGCGGGGGCATGATCGCTGTCAACTCGTGTCCGTGGTTGATACCGGGACTCCCGGCACGCGAAGAACCTGCGGAAAGACTGGATATTCCCAAACGCGCGCGGAATGTGTCGACAATGGGACCGTTAG
>Ga0068855_100007616_pt1 | contig 13095 bp, 9 predicted proteins | sample KBSCornC52_FD_66592 | JGI IMG/M metagenome (GOLD analysis project Ga0068855, IMG submission 66592) | Corn rhizosphere microbial communities from Kellogg Biological Station, Michigan, USA - KBS Corn C5-2 | ecosystem: Host-associated > Plants > Roots > Rhizosphere > Soil ... | reverse complement strand
CGGTCATACCCACGGCATGCAGTTCGGTATCGAGTTGTTCGGTTTTAAATGGAGCCCGGTTAAATATGTTTACAGGCAATGGGCGGGCCTTTATCAAAAAAGCAGCAAATACCTGTATGTTAACCGAGGCTTCGGTTTCCTCGGCTTAAAAGGCAGGGTAGGGATATGGCCGGAGATTACGGTGATAACTTTGAAGAAAAGCGTTTAAAGCCATATCGCCACAAGCTTCTCACAGCATTTTAACTAATCCTATAACAACTCGTATGATTCCCTGATAAACCTGATCATAACAGGTGCAAGGTCTTCCACCTTTGAGATCCTGAAATGGTTTGCATATCGCCCGGAATAGATATAGCTTTTATGTAGTGGGAGCCCAGCCGGAGCCAAAGTCGAATAGAATTTTACATCCAGTTCGGCCTTCATGGGCTTTATCACCAAAAATGTTTGATGGTGCACAAAAACAATACAATTTGGCGTGGTGCTGATAGCCACATCGTCCCAGTCGGCAACCTGTGAGAGCAGTTTATCAAACGCCAGCATCAACTCGTCGCTTTTACCTTTAAACAAACTATCGAGATCAACTTTGGCACAATAGTGTGTTTGCGTTTCGCTCCTTAGCTCCCTTTCGCATTTTGGACAAATCCAGGTCATTCAAATATTCGGTCTGATTTTACAAGATATGAATTATTTGGCAAGAAAAACATTGCTTACCGATAACCTAAAAATAAGGTGGCTAATTTTAAAAATCACGATTTAAAAACAGGCAATACCTGATAAAAAGGGAGAATAAACTAAAAGCCTCTATCCTTTTAGCGTTTTAAAAACCAGTTCTTTATAGCTTTCGCCAATAGGTATTTCAATTTTGCCAATTTCTACATCGCTTGCGGTGAACGCCGTTAAATGCTTCATATTAATGATAAAGGATCGGTGTACGCGCAGGAAACCCTTGCCGGTCAGTTGTGCATCCATATCACTTATCTTGTATTTGGTGGTGATGGTTCCTTCTGCGGTGCAAATTTTTACGTAATCCTTCATACTTTCCATATAAAGTATATCATCCGGGTTTAACCTGACATTTTTATGTGCTGATTTTATATATAACGCAGCCTGGGCATCAGTTAGCGACGTGGACGATGGAACCGTTAAATTATCATTTCGCATATACCGTTCAATCGCTTTAAAGAAACGGTCGAATGTTATCGGTTTCAATAAATAATCAACAATATCCAGGTCATAGCCGTCCAGTGCATATTCGCGGTAAGCGGTTGTGATGATCACTTTGGGCGGGTGATGAAGCATTTTTAAAAAATCGATACCGCTTATTGCCGGCATCCTGATATCCAGGAACATGAGGTCGATCTCGCTTTTCTTTAAAACCTCCAGCGCCTTAAGTGCATTGGGGCATGTTGCCGTGACCTCCAAAAAATCAAGTTGTTTAACATGTTTTTGAAGCAGCGAAATAGCCAGAGGCTCGTCATCAACCAACAAGCATCTTATTTTCTTCATATGCTGTTTGATGTTTTAATTTGATACTTAAGCTCACCTCAAAAAAATTATTGCTTCCGCAAACCGTAAGCTTATAATCGTCCCCATAAATAAGATCCAATTGTTTGCGCAGGTTATTTAATCCTATTCCATTTGCCGATGAATTCTGAATATCACCTTTTTGCGTGGCTATTGTGTTTGATATAGTAAAAATGAAGTGCTGCGCATTTACCTCCAGATCAATATCAATTTTCGGGGCGCCCGTATCATCGGCAGCGCCATGCTTAAAAGCGTTTTCGATCAACGAAAGCAAAATTAATGGGGCGATTGCGATTTCGTGCTCTATTTTCATATCAAAATTGACAGTGAGCCGCTTGTCATATCTTAATTTTTCGAGTTCGATGTAGTTTTTAATCAAAGCTATTTCAGATGCAAGCGGGACATACGGGGTATCGCAACGGTACAAAATATGATCAAGAATATCTGCGAGCCGGGCGATAGACTCGGATGTTACCGGTGACGAAGTAAATGAAAGTGAATAGATATTGTTAAGCGTATTGAACAAAAAATGCGGGTTGAGCTGGGTCTTTAAAAGTTTTAATTCAGTTTCGGCTTTTTCTTTTTCCAGGGTGAGCGATCGTTTTTGTATTTCCAGTTGATCTTTCAGCACTTTCAGGCACATGAACACAAAGGCCACCGAAAATATCTGGAAGAAGTAGACATATAGCAACTTTAGCATATCTGTGGATATTTCGGAATAGCTTTCAAAGGCTTTGGGCGCTATTCCTGCTAATGGTTCGCAAATCTTTACAATAATAATGCGGGCGGCAACGCAGGTGGCATAGCTGCTGACGATAAAAGTGAGCACCGCGATGAAATAATTTTTTTTGTAAAAAAATTGCGGAACAATTACGTACGTCAAAATGTAGGCGGCGGCAATTTCGGGTAATTCATAGAGGAAGTCAGTAAGGAATTCGAAGCTGTAAGTCGCCCGTTTTCCATCGCTATATTTACTTGAGCTTACCGCAATCAGCAGCACAACAAACCAATAAGCTGCATGGCTTAGCAGGCGATGCTTTTTTTGAAACCGGATAATATTGTCGGGAAAGCTCTTCACAATACAATGATAAGTAAATTAAGGTTTCGGGCATCTAATCATCGACCAACAGGCAAAACCGCCCCCTGAACAAAGGTGATTGGCTTACCTGCAGGGTTTGTATGCTTAATCTGCCTGTATAAACCTTGAAGGCCCCGGTCTGTCTGCGTCCGGATTTTTACATCACATTATAGCCTATCATTGACCAAAAAATAAGATCAATGAGGCTTTTATTCCAATTACCACCACTATTTTTTATCCTCTTTTACACTGCAACCTCATATGGACAAGGCATTATTAAAGGCAGCGTGAATGATGAGAACAGGCAGCCCTTACCATCAGTCGTTATCCGCCTCAAAAAACTTCCCGACACCCTGGTTTTTAAAGCGGTAACAACGGATACTTCGGGGAATTTTATATTCCGTATGCTTCCCGCAGGAAAATATAACCTGGAAGCCGATCTGCTGGGTTATAATCCCGGCATTAAAACGGGTTTGGTTATCGGCCCGGCTGATTCAGTAGTTGCTATTGGTCTGATAGCCTTAACGCCGACTTTAAAAATGCTGAGCGGGGTGACCATAACTGCACGGGCGCCGCTGATCGAAAAACAGATTGATAAAACCGTGGTAAATGTGGATCAGAATATTGCAAATACGGGGACCAATACCTGGGAAGTACTAAAGAAATTGCCCGGGGTGCAAGTAAGCCCAGACGGACAGGTTACGTTGAATGGCAAATCGGGGGTGAATGTTATTATAGATGGAAAGACAACTTATCTGTCTGCCGACGACCTGGCTAACCTGCTGACCAATACGCCGGCATCGGATATCCAGAAAATCGAGATCATGACCAATCCACCGGCGAAATATGACGCCGAAGGAACAGGTGGTATTATCAATATTATTAAAAAAAAGAACAGCAAAAACGGTTTGAACGGAAGCCTTACTGAAAGCTTCGGGCGGGGGCATTTTAGCCGGTATAATAACAGCCTGGTACTCAATTATAAAACTGCTCAATACAACCTGTACCTGAATAACAGTTATGGTTACAATAAAGGATTCGGCGTAAACGACGTTACCAGCGACATTATGAATGGCAGTGCTTTGTCGACAGAACAAGTCTCTACCAACACTGGTGTAACGATTAATAAAGCCTACAATTCTTCACTTGGCCTTGACCTATATCTTTCAAAAAAAACGACGTTGACGTTGACGGGCAATCTCTCGGACCGGGGATATAATAATAATTTAACGTCCGTGATGACCCTTGCCGACAGCAACCGGAATAAAACCGGCAGTGAGCGTTTTTCAGCATTAAACGCCGACAAGCCGTTTAATTTTACCACTGGCGTGGGAGTGATGCACAAACCAGACACAACGGGCAGACAATGGTCGGCAGATATTGATTATTCCGATTACAAGTACAGGCCCGGACAATACAATACAACGATAAACTATGATGCACCTGGAAATTTTTTAGGCCAGGATAATGTATTTATTGACGAGTTGAGAACATTGCACATTTTTGGCGCCAGGGTTGATTATGTGCAGCCATTACCGGGCAAGGGTAAAATAGAAACCGGCATAAAATCAAGCTATGTGAAAACTAATAATAACAGCACCTACTACAACCAGTTGGGCGGACAAAATCTCATCGATTCGGCCCAGAGCGATTATAACATCAACAGCGAAAATATCAATGCAGCGTACGTCAACTTTAACAGACAATACCAGAAATTGACGATACAGGCGGGCTTACGCGCGGAGCAATCGGTTATGAAAGGGCAACAACTTTTCACGAATGCCTCGGTGGATCAAAATTATTTCGGGTTGTTTCCAACAGTTTTTCTTAATTATAACCTAAATGATCAGAATACCTTGAATTTCCAATTCGGCAGGAGGGTCGACAGGCCCGACTATCATGAATTGGTGCCCTTCAGGCGGCCGCTTTCGCCAACAATTTATTTTGAAGGAAATCCCAATTTGAAACCGGATATGAACTGGCATTCGGAACTCGGCTGGTCCTGGCAGCATACACTTTTTATTACCGCAGCTTACGACATCGACCGCAATTACCTGCGCACGCTGTATTATCTCGATTCGAATAAAACAACTATCACCCGGATGCCTACCAATGTACAGGGAGCGCACTCCTGGAATGTGAACATCAGTTATAATAAGGATCTGGCAAAATGGTTTACAACCAACACAACGCTTACCGTTTATCAGAATTTGTTCAACGGCATTGCCGACGGGTTCAGCCTCGATGATCCCGGCTTTCCGTCTGTCGATTTTGTGACAAATAACAGTTTCCGCTGCAGTGATAAATTATCATTGGAGGCCGATTTTGAATATGAATCCAAACGCCAGTTTGTAGGTACCGTATTTAGCGCTTATTCTACGCTAAGCCTTGCACTCAAACAAAAGCTGTTTCACGACCAGGGCTCGATCACTATAAACGCTAATGATGTATTTAACAGTGAGAACCGGCGCGCTACCGATCATTACCTTAATCTAAACCAGTATGGTTATTCTCACTTCTATTCAAGAGCAGTTATAATTACCTTTAGTTATCGCTTTGGTAACAGTAAAATTTTGAATGCACAGCGCAAATCGGGCTCCGAAGATGAGCAACATAGGGCCGGGGGATAATTTTTTAACTTATGTATTTTAGTCTTTGCTTCCGAAGGTAAAGGGGTTATTAAATAATCAAGCCTTGTCTTCCAAAAATAAAAAACCCGGCCTCAAAAATGAGATCCGGGTAGTGGGGGATTTATGTTAGGGGGAATATTAGTGAATCGTAATTTGCCGGATGCATCAAAGTGGACTGTAAATTTAACCATAGTGGCCCCAAAAACGGGAACGCCAATAAAGCCTTATCACGCCGAATTTGCAGCCCGCCGCATGTTCCAGTGTTCCATGTTCCACATATCACTACTTTTTGGAACGCCTCATAATGAGTTATTTACGAAGTTTATTTTGTCGAAAATCCGTACCTGTACTGACAAAATCGTGCCACCAAAAAATTCGGATATTTTTACTAAATGGCGCGTTCCGCTAATGCAAAACAATAGAGCCCAGTACACTGTCAGGCCCGTCCCGTGTTAAACATTTCGTTCCCGGTAGGTGTGGTCGGACAATAGCCCACGATCATTCGCTTCGGAGGGATTTTACAGGGTTAGCGAGGGCCGCACGTATGGTTTGAAAACTGACCGTCATCAGGGCAATGGCGAAGGCGACAGCGCCCGCCAGCAGGAAGATCCACCAACTGATCTCTGTACGATAGGCAAACGTATCAAGCCATTTGTGCATGGCCCACCATGACATTGGGAAGGCGATGAGCGCAGCTATGCCAACAAGCATCGTGAAGTCCTTGCTGATCATGCCGACTATATTACCGACGGAGGCGCCGAGTACTTTGCGGATCCCAATCTCCTTGGTGCGTTGTTCGGCAGCATAGGTAACCAGGCCGAACAGACCGAGGCAGGCAATAAGGATGGCGAAGACGGCGAAGGTGATGAATACCTGGCCGGTCTGCTGCTCGGCATGGTACAATCTGTCAAAGTCGGTATCCATGAAGGTGTAGCTGAACGGCACCCCCTGCTTAGCGGCATGGAACTTACTTTCCACCTGCCTGAGGAGACTGGGGATATCATTCGTGTGGAAGCGGACAGCCATGTTGCTCCAGTTAAACGTGTTGAACACCATGATAAGGGGGTGGATCCTGGCATGCAGGGAGTTGTAGTTGAAATCCTTTACCACGCCGACGACATGAAAGGTGAGAAGCTTGTAGTCACCATCGTGATTGTAGAGGATCAGCTTGAGCGGGTCCTTTACGCTGAGCGCTGCTACGGCGGCTTCATTGAGGATAATGGCGGTGGAGTCTGTAGGAAATTGCGCGAGGTCGAGGTTGCGGCCCTTGACGATCTGCATGCCGAGGGTAGGAACATAATGGTCGTCGACCCGGAGTGTGGTCATAAGGATCGCCTTCCTGGCGTCCAGCGTGGCATCCGGGAACCAGCCTTCCTGCCAGTACTGGTCGCCGCCATTGGTGGGGAGGTCGGGGGTGGCGGTTGCGTCGGTGACCCCGGCAAGGCTGAGCAGGTCTTTGCGAAGAAGGGCCGTGCCATCCCTGCCAAACGACCAGGTATCATGGATGACAAGCACCTGTTCCCGATTGAAGCCGACTTCCTTATTTCGAATATAGTGCAGCTGGCGATAGATGACGAGGGTGCTGACGATGAGGCCAATAGAAATAAAAAATTGAAACACCACCAGGCTGCTGCGGAGCCAGCTGCTCTTGAAGCCTGCGGCTAGCTGCCCCTTCAATACCTGGATCGGCTGAAAGGAGGATAGGTAGAAGGCGGGATAGCTGCCTGCCAGGCAGCCGACCACCAGCACCAGGAGGATGAGGACGGGCAGGAACCGGCCGCTGAAGAGCACGCCGGCATGGAGCGATTTGCCGGCAAGCTGATTGAACATCGGCAGCAGCAGGACAGCAAGGCCAAGGGCGAGGACGAGTGCAAAGAGGCTGAGCAGGACGGACTCGGTGAGGAACTGGAGGATGAGGTGTCCTTTTGTGGAGCCGGCGACCTTTCGGATGCCCACTTCCCTGGCGCGGTTGGCACTGCGGGCAGTGCTGAGGTTCATGAAATTGACGCAGGCGATCAGGAGGATGAGCACGGCGATGACGGAAAATATGTACACGAACTGAATATTGCTGTTGGCTTCGAGCTCGCCCGACTTATTGGAATGGAGGTGCACGTCGGTGAGGGGGAAGATGGGGCACCGGAAATGATTACCTGTTTTTACGAGGTCGGCGCCCGAAGTGTGGAAGAATTGCTGGAGGGCCGGGTAGATACGGAGCTTGACGACTTCGTCTACATCCTGCTGCACCTCGGCCCGTGTGGTGCCGGCCCGGGCGAGGATATAGGTATAATAAGCATTACTTACCCAGTCGTTGTCGCCGTTGTCGTTAAAGCTATATGCTTCGCGGATTGGGCGAATGAAGCTGAAATGGAACTGAGACTGTTCCGGCATGTCCCGGATGACCCCGGTGATCTTAAGAGGTAAATTGTTAGTACCAATCTCCAGCGTGCGGCCGACGACATCGGTACTGTTGAAATAGCGGCGGGCGGCACTTTCGTCAATCACGATGGAATGAGGGTTGTTGAGGGCGGTATTGGGGTCGCCGGCAATCATGGGCAGGGTGAAGACCTTGAAGATCGTCGAGTCGGCGAAGGTGAAGTGATGGTCGAGGATATAATTGTTGCCCTTCCTCACCATCTGGTCGCCCGGGTTACGGAACCTCACCATCTGCTCGATTTTCGGATAGGAAGCGACGAGCGTGGGACCCATATATTTGGAGGTGGTGACAGACTCGTACCGGGTGTTATTTAAGTAGATATCCTCATCGATCCGGTAGATGCGGTCGGCGTTCACGTTGTAGCGGTCGTAACTGAGCTCATCGGTTACGTACAGGACGATCAGCAGACAGACACCGAGGCCGGCAGCGAGGCCGAGGATGTTGAGGGCGGTGAAGCTCTTGCTTTTTTTGAGGCTGCGGAAGGCGATCTTGAGATAATTTTTAAACATAAAGCTGCGGATTAATTTTTCGATAGACCACTTTGGTCTGGTTTCATGCATCGAAATTACCGCAGCCGGCTGTGTGCCAGCTGTCAAGTTATAAGTTGGGAGTTCTTTTTTATATTCGGCGGGCGTTTTGCCCGTTAATTCTTTAAATATGCGGTGGAAGGTGCTTTGTGAATTGAAGCCCGAATCGTAGGCCATGCCCAGCAGGGTGATGTTGGTATAAGCCGGGTCCTGCATTTTGCGGATCACGTCCTTAACGCGGTATTCATTAATGAAGTCGTTAAAGCTTTTTTTGAGGACGGTATTCAGCATCCGCGACAACTCATGCGTATGCAGGCCCAGTTTTTCGGCCAACGAACTTAGGGTTAATTCAGGGTCCTCGTAATACCGGTTTTGTTGAACGGCCCTTTTAAGCCAGGTCCCTTTTTGCTTCAGCCCGGCGGGGAGCAATGGCTTTACTGCAAGCTCGCCATCATCAGGCCTTGAATGAGCCGTGGCGCCTATCCAGATCAGCATTGCACCCACACCGAGATAAAAAAAATAATAAGTCTGCGCGCCCAAATGATAAAAATAAACTGCAGCGGTAAGCGGCACCCAAAGCAGCCACAACAATCCGAAACCAGCCAGCAGCTGATGCAGCCACCGAAACTCGAACCGGTAACGGTCGCCGCCGGTAAATTTTTGGTTATTATAAAAACGTTGGATGAGCAGGTGCGCGCAATACAGGTAGGCAATAACCGAAATAAAAATAAGGAACGGCAGTACCGGGCTGGATAACAGGAACGACTCCAATACTACCGGCATGAAATGCAGCAAATCTTTCCGGCCGAACTTGTATTCCGGCAGGGTTAATTTCAGTACATAAAAATATATCAGCGGGCCAAGCGCCAACGAAAACTGCAGCGGAAACCGTGTATCAATGCCCGGGATTCGGATCATCCACAAAACCATCACCACCAAAGCCAGAGCCAGCAACCGGTTTGCCGGGCGGTTAATCCTTTTGGTGAACCCCAATAACAAAGCAAAATTCAGCCCGGTAAACACGATGCCCAGCGCGGCCGCGTCGTAAAAGTTAATATGGGAGGTGTAGAGATTCACGTGGATAAATATCGGGAAGATTTTAGGATAATGGGTTTGTGGGGGTGGTTTTTGTTGAAGGCTTTCTGTAGTCAATAGAGAAAAGAATTTGGGCATTGCCTGCGGCCCGCGCTGTACGTTCATACGCCTGCAGGCATTACGCTCGGAGGCCGGTATCCACTGCCATCGCTAATGCGGGCTTTGGGTATTAAATAGAATACCGGAGGTGGTTGAAAAGTGCATTTATAGCAATACGAAGTTGTAAACTTCGGATTGCGGGCAGCTGGGGGATAGAATATTGATAAAACAAATAAAATCACCTTACCGTTTTGTTGATTAAAATCTAAACAGCGAGATGACTGTAAAATACCTGAAATCGACCAATTTAATTAGTGACTAACTCGCATTAATTTTATCAAGAGAATAGTTATTTTTATGACCTCAAACCTAAAATTTTTCGATGAGCCAACCAGTGACCGCCACAAAAACGATTCTTTTGCATATAACCGATTTTCATTTTGGTGAGAAGCCCCCATATGACTATGCAAAGGGACCGCTGACCTTTGACCGTATCGCTGAATTGGTAATAGAATGCGTACAGTCGTTTAGGCCACAGTCGCTGATTGTTGCTATAGGCGGCGATGTGCCTAATAAAGCCGAAGATTATTTTTATCATGATGCTAAGAAATTTTTTAATCAACTAAATGATGCATTTCGAACTTGCAAAATCACCTATATGATCTGTCCTGGCAATCACGATCTTGATGAAAAAGCGGAAGCGCCGTTTGGTGCATTTAATCAATTTGCCTTTGAACTGACGAGAAATAGCGCTTATCTTTTTTCAAAAGATCGGAGTGTGGTTTTGGTGGAACAGGATGGTTGGTCGCTGGTATCGGTAAATACTTTGTATAGTGAACAACGTCATAAAGTAATGGTGAACGAAGATCAGTTGGAAGCGGTTTTGAAATCTGCCCGTCATCCGGTTATAATCTTACAGCATCACCATTTGATTCCTATGTATCTGGGAGATCAGTCGATTGTTCAGAACGCGTACCGAGAAATCCGGCTGGGTTTACAATATGATTTACGGCTTTTGTTGCATGGTCATATCCATTCTTCTTGTCGGCTAAATGTCGGGATAGAAAAACGCTCTTTCGAAATTGTTGGCTGTGGTGCGCTACTTCCTAGTCTGGGGGCGGATTATCTCAATCAGTTTAACATTTTTGAATTAGGGGGGGATGTCCATATCGCTGTTCATGCCTTTGAAATCGTAATTGATGCGTCCGGAGGAAGACCGGGTGTCAAACCCAAAATCATATAAGTAATACAAAATGGAAATCGTTAAAACAAATCCCAGCGAACATCTCGAACATTTATGGGCAAAAGCGAATGACGCGGTGCCGCAAAAAACACGCGTTTTCAATCTGATATTAAGCGGCGTTTTTCCGATAGAAGAACCCAAAGGCATTTGGATACAGGGCAGTTTAAAAAAAGCAAAGCAGTGGCAGTCGTATCCCAAGCCGGTCAATTTGATTTTTAGTCATGGTGATTATATTTTACGATTTTTTAAAGGCACGCAGATTAACCGTGGTATAGACTTTTTGGCAGATGAGTTACGGCAGAAAACCGATACGAATCGGGCATGCTGGTCGTTGCTAACAATGGAGTTATTGAGAGACACGCCACAAGATGTATCCATTCCGTCGTTTATGGTATTACAGGCCGGGCTTTCCGAAAATAAAGAGAGATTGATACTGACCGCTTATTTTAGGGCGCTGGAAGTGAACCGGTTCTTACCTATCAACCTCGGCGAGTTATGTCTGATTGCCTCTAGATTGCATCAAAAATTATTGTCATTCCCGCTTAAAGAACTGGAATTGAATATCCATGCATTCAGTGCCTATAACGATCCCGATTATTCTTGCTTAGAGAAGGCTGAAATTGATTATTATGACAATATCGACCTTACATTAGCCGTTGGAGCATTGGATACAACATTGATTGCCAGGCTACTAGAAGGGAAAACTCGATTAAAGGAATCACAGATCATACCAGTCGGCGTTACCGCGTTACTTGATGCGATTCAAAAGCATAATCGTCGGGCTAAGACAGGCATGAAAGCTTATGCAGAGGAGGTTACTACTTCGTTGACAGACGCGTTGGAATTGATAAAAGAATATAATGAAGTGCGTACCACATCCTCTTATCATCAACGGGGAGGTGAACTCTATGAAGAGATTAGAAAAGAATTGAAAATAGCGATTGATAACTTAACAAAATGGAAATAAAAGAGATTATCGCCCATCAGCGGTTATTTGATGCGACACATCGTGGCAGATTTAATTGGGATCAGCCGGTGTCTGCTGATAGCTTGACCATGTTGGAGTATCTGACGCTTGCCTTGAGCGGTGAGTCGGGTGAGGTGGCCAATTGCGTCAAAAAAGTTATTCGTGGTGATGTTAGCTATCAGGATTATAAAGAGGAAATCATTAAAGAGATTACTGATGTCTTTATTTATGTAATAAAATTTGCCTATCAAATGGATTTCGACCTAGAAGAGGCATATCTAAAAAAAACCGAGGAAAACCGTGTGCGTTTTAAATCTTTTGAAAATGAATGATAGCGGTTATGAACTATACGGCGATGAGATAAACACGCTAGTTTGCCGTTCTTTCAGCGATGGTTACTATCCGCTCTTCAGCTATTTAAGAGATTGTGGTGCTTTCACGCCCAGTCGCCTCGGTGATACAAAGGAGTTACTTACTTTCAAAACGGTAATCCTCGAGCCATTAAAGCGCAGCACGGTCGCGTTTGGACGGCACGTTAACATCTTTTTTCATCTGGCGGAATCGCTCTGGGTTTTGTCGGGCAGAGATGACCTGAAGTTTATTGCTTTGTTTAATTCCAGGTTCCGCTCATCCTCGGATGACGGCATATCGCTGCACGGGGCTTATGGGAAGCGCTTACGTAGTTCCCGCGGACAAGGCGGTGCCCCCGTGGATCAGTTTTATGAGGCCTGTGCGAAGCTGAATGAATTTCCGGATCTGCGAAGATTGGTGGTTTCACTCTGGGACAGCGGATTGGACCTCGGAAATCCATCACGTGATCTTCCGTGTAACACGCAACTGATGTTCCGAGTGCGCGAAGGGGAACTTTATACGACAGTGGTTAACCGCAGTAATGATCTGCATTGGGGAGTAATCGCCAATATCTTTCAGTTTAGCCTGCTCAGCGAGGTGATGGCATTGCTATTGGATCTCGGGTTTGTAAAGCAGACTCACATCGCACAATCACTTCACTATTATCTGGATAACCCGCTGAATCAAAAATTGAACGGAGAACGGCTCCACGATCATTTTTACGCACTTTACCCACCTTCTCCTCTAGTGTTTAATTTTGCCGCGGGAACCGACGAATTCCGAGGAAGATTTGATGAGTTGGACGGAGTGCTGAGATCGCTTCCTGAATTAATTTTAGAGGCCTTTGATAAGGGAAACGAGCCAGAAGATTTGTGGCATGATTCGGCCTGTTTTTGTCTTGTGAGCGACTCTTTCTATGACATCGCCCGGCTGCTGCTACTGTATGCCTGCTACCAGAAAAAACTGCTCACTGAGGAAAATCGCGAAGCACTTCGTAAGCGCTGCGTACAATTATTGCTCGATACTCGGGCATCCTTTCGGCACCAGGATTACTGGGCTTTAGCGGTCAATCATTTTCTGTGTCGAATGAACGGTAGACATACTTTCGTAGATCAAATATCAGATGTAAATTTAGGAAATTATTAAATAATGACAGCAGCCGTTGCTGTCCGAAGTTTCCAAACTTCGGACGACTATGCCCGTAGTC
>Ga0068855_100007614_pt1 | contig 13101 bp, 11 predicted proteins | sample KBSCornC52_FD_66592 | JGI IMG/M metagenome (GOLD analysis project Ga0068855, IMG submission 66592) | Corn rhizosphere microbial communities from Kellogg Biological Station, Michigan, USA - KBS Corn C5-2 | ecosystem: Host-associated > Plants > Roots > Rhizosphere > Soil ... | reverse complement strand
GATGCTTTCCTGCACGATGCGCAGGATGTGCAGCGCGCTGGACGGCTCCAGCCAATCCAGCGTCGGCAACTCCTGTACTTCCCACACCAGTGCGATGTCGGTGCCTTCCAGGCGCGGCTCGAGGCGGAAGCGCAAGGTTGCCAGCAACAGCAGTAGGTCCGCTTCGACCGGTTCCATCGAGTCGATGGTCAGTTTGAGGTCGTCGAGGCAATCCTTGAGAATCTGCGACACGTTGACGTCGCTGGCGCCACCGTGTTCCACCGAGCGGATGGCGCTGATCAGCGTTGAGCCGAGGCCGTCGTGCATGTCTTGCATGAGACGCTGGCGCTCGTCGCTGATAGTCTGCCGCTGGGCCGCTTCGCGCAGGCGGCGATGGGTTTGCTCAAGCTCACGCTCGCGTGCTTCGAGGCGTTGCGCCAGACCTGCGTTGACCAGTTCGACTTCAGCGATGGCGTTGACGTAGCGGCGATACATCAGCGTGCCGAACATGGCGAAGGTGACCGCATTGGTATAGGCGCCGAGGAACCAGCCTTCCGGACTGACGACGTTGTTGTGCAGCAGCCAGTCGGACATGCCGAGCAACGTGGACACCGCAACCCCCAAAGTGAGCAGCGAGCCTTCGCGGGAACGATTCCAGGAGCAGATGCCGCCCGCCACGCTGACCGCAATGCCCATTGCGACCGCAATCGCATAGGCCAGCGGCACCAGCAGTGAGGTGCTCGGGAAGACCGGCAACACGCCCAGCACCGGCAGCGACAGGATGCTGATGATCAGCGTGGTGCCGACGATGACGCGCGTGAGCCGGCGCAGCGGACGTCCGTGCAACTGGCAGAGGAAAAGATGGATTACCGTGAGCAGCCAGAACAAGGCGTTGGCGGTCAGCCAGGCGAACCAGTCGACCACGATGGGCAGGCTGACGTAGTAATGCAGATGTCCCACGAACGAGACTGCGGCCAGGTTGAAGAACAGCAGGTAGCTGGTTTCATGGCGACGCCGGAACCAGACGAACAACGCGAAAATCCCGACCACCATGAATGCGGCGCTGAGCGTGGCGGGTAACTCCCGTTGCAGCCATTGGCGCAGGTAATAGCGTCCCTGCAAGGTTTCGGCGGGACCCAGCCAGAGCGTCGACAAGCCGACCGGCGTTTCCGGCGCATGCTCCACGCGAATCAGGATTTCCTTGAGCGGCGCACCGTCGGCGGCCTGGTCCGGCAAGACCCAAAGCGGCGTGAACAGGCTGTTCCACAACTGGCCGCGTTGCTGCGCACGATGGACCAGACGACCATTGAGATACACCGCGACAGTGCCGTCGGTTTTGATGCGGCTGCCGTACAGCGCCAGCGGCCCGGTCGGTGTGTCCGGTAGGTGCAGGTCCGCCAGCACAAAGCGCATCCAGGTGGTGCGCACGGTGAGATCGGGGGCGGCGAGAGCGGCTACCGGCAGCGCCGATGGCAAGTTTGCTTGGCGCCATGAGGGCGGCAGGGTTGCGCTGTCGACCAGCGCGGGCGGCGGGTTGAAATTGCGTCCGTCGCTGTCTTGCCAGTCGACTTGCGTCAGATGCAAAGTGGTGTCGGCGTGCGGGGTATCGCTCTGCACGTACCAGGCGCCCACGGCAATTAATAGCGCCACGGACAGCAGCAATGCGACGCCCGAGAGCAGGGACGCGGGAATTTTTCTCGTGCGCGAATGAGTAACGGACATGCGTCGGGCCGATTAATCGGGCAGCAGCCCGAGGGTCCTGGCTTCGTAGATGGCCTCGGTCTTCGAGGTCACCTTGAGCTTGCTGTAAATGCGGCGCACGAAGGTGCGCACTGTAAACGGCGACAGCTCCATCAGCCGGGCGATCTCCTGCGCAGTGAAGCCACGGGTGATGTAGTCCAGTACTTTCTTTTCGCGCGCCGACAACAGCGTTGATGGTTCTGCCGGTGAGGCAGAGGCGGAAGGGCCGGCAACAATATCGGCAGGCGCCGCCGCACGGAAACGCGCCAACACCTGGCGCGCAATGATCGGACTGATCGGGCTGCCACCGCTGGCGAGGCTGCGGATTTCGTCGACGATTTTGGCGGGCGAACTGTCTTTCAGCAGATAGCCTGCCGCGCCTGCTTCGATCGAGCGCATGACATGGGTTTCATCGCCGAAATTGGTGCTGACCATGATGTTGCAGCTGGGCCAGCGCAGGATTGCCGCGTGGATCACGTCGATGCCCGAACCGTCGGGCAAGCCCAGGTCGACCAGCAGCACGTCCGCCGGTGGGCCTTGCAGCATCGCCAGTCCTTCGGCGCGGGTGCCGGCGATATTCGCCAGCCGCATGTCCGGCGCGGTTTCCAGCACCTTGCTCAACGCATCGCGAAAACTCGGGTCATCCTCGACGATGGCGACGTGGATGGAGGGCGGAACAAGGGAGTCGGAAGTGGATGACATGGCGCCGCTATTGTACGACGGCGCGCCGGCCGCGCTTGTAGCGCGTTTGCGCTACAGGCGGGCATATCGCTGCACCGGCTCAGTCCAGCTTTTCGTGGAAGTCGGAGGCGCCGCGCTTCCAGTAGGCGGACACGCGCATGGCTTCTTTCGGATGCTGCTTCTCTTCCGCCATCACGGCGCGCACCGCTTTCATCACCACGGCCTCGCCGGCGGCCCAGACATAGCCTTCACCGGCTGGCAGCGTCAGCGCACGCACGGCGGCGAGCAACTCCTCACCCGAACGCACCCATGTGACGTCGAGGTCGGCCTGGGTATCGAACTGGCGGATGTCGCCGTCGGAGGCTTCAATGATGGCGATGACCTTGGCGCCGGCCGGCAATTCCTTGAGGCGGCGCGTGATCGCCGGCAAGGACGACAGGTCGCCGGCCAGCAGATGCCAGTCGTAATCGAGCGGCACCACCATCGAGCCGCGCGGGCCGGCGATGACGGCGTCCATGCCGACCTCGGCGCGGCGCGCCCAGTCGGTAGCCGCGCCTTCGGCGTGCAGGGCAAACTCCAGCACCAGCTCTTTGCGCTGGGCATCGTGGCCGATCGGGGTGTAGTCGCGCCGCACCGAGGCGCCGGACGCATCCGGGAAAACGAACTTGATGTGGTCATCGAACGACAGCGACGTGAAGTCTTCCAGCGCGTCGCCCTGGAAGGTCACGCTGAGCATGTTGGCGCCGGTGGCGCGGACGGCGGCGACTTTGACGTCGCGGAGCTTGATTTCATAACGGACGCGTTGCACTTCGCGGGAGATTGATTTGGGTTCCATGATGTGGGGAATTGGTTGATAATGTCATCATTATGAGAAAACAAGTTGATAAAGTCAACCAATCACCTGCCGCCGAAAGGGTCTTTGACGCGATCCATACGGTGATGCACCTCTATCGTTCGGGACGCTCGCAGGCGTTTCGCGACGACGAACACGTCGTCACGCATATGGAAAGCCGCGTGCTCAACTACTTCGCCCATCATCCCGGCGCCACGCAAAAAGACCTGGCCGCCCATTCGGGACGCGACAAGGCGCAGCTCACCCGGCTGGTGCGCAGCCTGCGCGACGGCGGCTATCTGGAGTCGAAGGAAGACGTCACTGACCGGCGCAGCACCTGCCTGCAATTGAGTCCCCAGGGGCAAGCGCTGCATGGCGAATTGATGAAGTCCGGCGCGCAGATACTGGAGCGCGCGGTGACCGGTTTGTCCTCAGGACAATGCGAAGAGCTTGTGCAGTTGCTCGAGATTATTCAGGCCAATCTGGAGAGCGGGCGCTAGCGGAGCATGCAGAGATGCAGATGCGTGCGCCCCTTTTCGTTATGGCAATAGAGGTTGGGAAGAGGCGGGATTGACCTCTGTTTCGTGCTGCCAGCTCTTGTAGACAAACTCCAGACTATACCCATCCGGATCGAACACATTGCCCGCGTAGTAGCGCGGATCGTAATGCAGCCGCGCGCCCGGCACGCCGTTGTCGGTGGCGCCGTTTTGCATGGCGGCGGCGTAGGCCAGATCAACCATTTCCTTGCTCGATGCAACGAAGCCGACGTGGGTGTTGTTCGGCGCATTGTCTCCCTGCTTCAACCAGAAAAACAAGCGACCGTTGGCCCCGAATCCTTTGAGATCGGGATGCCCCGGCGGACCGTCGCGTCCGTCGTAGTTGAGGCGCGCCACGATGCCCAGCGGCGTCAGCACCGCATCGTAAAAAGCCAGCGAGCGATCCATGTCGCTGACGGAAAGAAAAACATGATCCAGCATGTGGGTCTCCTCTTCAAATCATGTAGCCGCCGGCCACTTCGATGGACTGAGCGTTGATCCAGCGACCGTCTTCCGACAGCAGTGTAGCAATGACCGCGCCGACGTCGTCCGGTTCGCCGACGCGACTGAGTGCGGTCTGGCCCGCCAGCATGGTTTCAAATTCGGGTGTAAGGCCGCCGCCCAGTTCGGTGCGGATGGCGCCCGGCGACACCGCGTTGGCGCGGATCCCACGCTCGCCGAGTTCCTTTGCCATGTAACGGGTCAATACTTCCAGACCGCCCTTGAACGCCGCGTACGGCGCCACGCCGGCCGTGGCCACACGTGTGGTGGCGCTGGTCAGATTGACGATGGCCGCGCCGCTTGCCAGCAGCGGCAGCAAGGCCTGGGTCAAAAAGAACGGGCCTTTCAGATGCGTGCGGAAGAGGCCGTCGAACTGTTCTTCGCTGACCGACTGCAACGGTTCAAACACGCCGTAACCGGCGTTGTTGACCAGACCGTGCAGGCGATCGCTGCCCCAATTGTCTTGCAAGGCCTGCGCCAGCGTTTCTCGGAAAGCACCGAAGGATGCGCTGTCGCTCACGTCCAGTTGCAGCGCTACCGCCTTGCCGCCGTCGGCTTCGATGCGGGCGACCACGTTGTCGGCGCTGCGTTTGTTGTCCTTGTACGTCAGGACCACGCCCATGCCGCGATGTGCGCAATTGAGGGCGGCGGCGGCGCCGATGCCGCGGCTGCCGCCGGTGATGAGGGCTGTTTTCATGATTGCTCCGTTAAAAAGATGTGAAGAAAAGTGATGAAGCAATGGTAGTCATCCACGCCGGGAAGGGCTCATCGATTCCTGCCTCAGACTTGCCTGATCCTGCTTTTTGTCTTGCGCCCGCGATCGGCATGTGGTCAGATCATGGCCATGAAAACCCAACTGACCGAATTGCGCGCGCTGGCCTCGAAGGCACAGAATCGCCGCACCGAAACCGGCATCCCGCGCGTGGCCATGGTGCGCGGCGCGGTACCGGAACACGAGCTGGCTGCGGTTTATGATCCGATGATCAACCTGATCCTGCAAGGCGGCAAGTCGATGACGGTCGGCGGCCGCACGCTGCACTACGACCCGGCGACGTATTTCGTCATGTCGATCGACTTGCCGGCGGTGGGTTCGGTGCACCCATCCAAAACCGGCGAACCCTACCTGGCGGTCTCGCTGACGCTCGATCCGATCGTGATCGCGGGTTTGCTGGCCGACGTGCCTGCGCTGCCGTTGCCGCCTTCACATGGAGTTGGTTTTTCGGTAGCCCAAGTGACGGATGAATTGATGGACGCCTGGGTGCGCATGCTCAGGCTGATGAAGCAGCCCGGCGACATTCCGGCACTCGCACCGGTGTATGAGCGGGAGATCCTGTATCGGGTCCTGCAAGGTCCGAATGGCCGGCTGTTGCGCGACATCGCCACGCCGGATACAGCGATGGCGCGCGTCAACCTCGCCATCCGGCATATCCGCGAGCAGTTCGACCAGTCGCTGCGCGTGCAGGAGCTGGCCGCGCAGGCGGGGATGAGCGAGTCCGCCTTCCACCGTCATTTCAAGGCGGCCACGGCCCTGAGCCCGCTGCAATATCAGAAGTAGATCCGCCTGCTGCTTGCCCGCAAGCTGATCGTCAGCGGCAGCGCCAACGTGACGTCGGCGGCGTTCTCGGTGGGATACGAAAGCGCCACGCAGTTCAGCCGCGAATACGCGCGCTTTTTCGGTGCGGCGCCGTCGCGCGATACGGCGCGTATTCTTGCCGGCTGATGGCGGAGTGCAATAAACACAAGCCTGGCTACATTGCGCAACAAGGCAGGCGGCCGCGCGCAATAAAAGATTGGCTTGCCCGTCCATCTTGGGCACTATCCTGTGAGCAGGCCGACCGGTCTGACCAACGAAGGGGAGCGGCAATGAAAAGAATAATCGCGCTATGTGTCCTGATGTTTTCGCTCAATGCTTTACCGGCCGGTGCCGAAGTTACACCGTTCCCGGCCGGATTCAAGACCCAGAAGATTTCCACCAACGGCGCGCTGCTGAATGTCCGCGTCGGCGGCCAGGGCCCGGCCGTCGTCATGCTGCACGGCTACGGCGAAACCGGCGACATGTGGGCGCCGCTCGCCATCAAGCTGATGAAGGATCACACCGTCGTCGTGCCGGACCTGCGCGGAATGGGCCGTTCGGACCATCCGGCCGGCGGTTACGACAAGAAGAATCAGGCGCGCGACATCGCCGGCGTGCTCGATACCTTGAAGATCGGCAATGTCAGCGTGGTGGCTCACGACATCGGCAACATGGTGGCTTATGCCTTCACCGCCGAGAATCCTGCACGGGTTACCAAACTGGTGTTGATGGATGCGCCGGTCCCCGGTGTGGGCCCATGGGACGAAATCCTGAAAAACCCGCTGCTGTGGCATTTCCGTTTCGGCGGTCCTGACATGGAGCGACTGGTGAAGGGACGCGAGCGCATTTACCTGGATCGTTTCTGGAATGAGTTCTCGGCCAATCCCAAGAACTTCGACGAAGCGTCGCGTCGACACTATGCCAAATTCTATGCCTTGCCGGGCGCCATGCATTCCGGCTTCGCGCAGTTCGCCGCTTTCGATCAGGACGCCATCGACAACAAGGTTTATCTGGCAAAGGGACCGCTGCAAATGCCGGTGCTGGCAGTGGGCGGGGAAAAGTCGTTCGGCACCACGATGGCGACGGTGACGCAGTTTGCCGCGAGCAATGTTACCGGCGCCGTGATCCCCGGCGCCGGTCATTGGCTGATGGAAGAGCAACCGGAGGCGACGGTCAAGGTGATTGCCGATTTCCTTCAGTAAGGCGAACACGGTTTACCGATAGTGGCAAATCATCATCGCCATATGCAAAAAGCCCCGCATTGCGGGGCTTTTCCATTTTCACCAGGCTGCACGCCGGGAAGCCCCGGTGCAGCCAGGTGCTATCGCTGCAACATCAGCCTTGTGCGGCGTCGCGCGCGGCGACTTCTGCGCTGAGTTCTTCCAGCATGCTGTTGAGCAGCTTGGCGAAATAGATGCGATAAGTTGCTTCCATGTATTTGATTCGACGGATTTTCCGCATGGCATTCCTTAGTTTGTTGACAAGATTCCGGGATCATCGCTGATGATCGGTGCAGGAGTATAACGCAACGGGCGGCAAGCCCGTGCGTTCAGGCCGCCGGCGCGCCTGCGGGCGCCTCCAGGTGATGCAGCAGCTTGCCGACCATGCTGACCACGGTCAGGCCCACGATCACGAAGAAGATCGCCATCGGCGTGAGGCTGTGGAACGGCACAAAGCCGGCCAGTCCCATCATCAGCGACGACACCAGCAGCAGCGCGAAGCCGAGGATCGCGCTGGTCAGTCCGGCAATGTGCGGGAAGATCGAATTGCCCTTGGCCATCAGCGTCGGATACATCGCCCCCGCACAAAACGCCATGAGCAGCACCGGCAGCGTCAGCGTCCAGACTTCCAGACCGACCGTCAGCGCCAGGATCAGCATCAGGACCGCCGCAGCCGTCATCACGCGTGCACCGATGCGCAGGCGTTGTTCCGGCGTCGGCAGGCGCGGGTGATGAATCCGGTTTGAAATCCCGCCGAGGAAATACATCAGTCCGATCGCCAGCGCCAGATAGCCGAAGTAGGTCGGCGGCTTGTGCAGGGTCTCCTGCACCATGAACGGGCCGACGATGTTGAACACCAGCAGGATGCTGTAGCACAGTCCTTGCGCCAGGAAGCAGCTCTGGAATACCGGGCTCTTGAGCACCATGACGGCGTTCTTAAGCAGGGTTTTCGGATTCAGATGCACCGGCTGTTTCAGCGTCTCCCTGTAGCGCGAGAGCACCGCCCACATCACGAACGAATAGATCAGCAGGAAGGTCAGGCACGAGCGCCAGCCGAAGGCGGTCTGCAGATGCGCGCCGATGACCGGCGCCAGGATTGGCGCCAGCCCCCAGGCGATCGCCATGTAGGTGAACGCATGTATCAGCGCCATGCCGGAGAACGAATCGGTGATGATCGCCTTGGCCAGCAGGTTGGTGGCGGCAATGCCGAAACCTTGCAGGCAGCGCGCCAGGATGAATGTTTCCAGGTTATTGGCCGTCAGTGTCAGCAGGCAGCCGCCGGTGAACATGAGCATGCCCAGCACCAGAATTTTCTTGCGGCCGTAGGCATCCGCCAGGGGGCCGAAGAGCAGTTGTCCGAAGGCATACGCCATCAGGTAAATCGTCACGCTGGACTGGATCGCCTGCGCCGAGGTCTGGAAATATTGCGCCATCGTCGGCAGCGCCGGGACGTAGATGTCGATTGCCAGTTGGCCCGCAGAGGCCAGCATGCAAATGAAAAAGATAAGGAAGCGCGGGTGGTTCGCGGTGGTATTCATGAAAAGGGACAGCCGGAGGAGGGGTGAAAACCCTCTATTGTGACGGCTTGTCGAAGTCTCTGCTGGGGACCGCCAGGATGAGACGTGTCATGCGTTCAATCGCGTGCTCCAAACATCCTGTGCGATCGCTGAGATAGTGAAGCCCCGGAAGAAAAAAAGGATGTCGTATTGAACGACATCCTTTTTCAATTTCTGCCTGCCGGGTTCGACAGTTATGCCACCGCAGCCAGCGCCGTCGCCTTCAGCTTCGACTCCAGCGCCTTGCCCTTGCGTGCGCGCTTGCCGATGTGCAGGCCCAGCGCCACCGCCGACAGCGTGACGTCCTGCGCCTTGCCGCCGCGGCCGGTGCCGGACACCAGCACGCCCTTTTGCGTGATCGCTTGTGCGGCCAGCAGCTTCTCGTTCTTTTCCAGCTCCATCAGTATCACGCCGCGGCCACCGCTGGCCAGGGTCTTGATCTCGTCCAGGCCGAACACCAGCAGGCGTCCTTGTCCCGACAGGCAGGCGATGGCGCTGGCGCCGGCCGGCATCGGACGCGGGGCCAGCGGCAGGTCGCCGTCGTCCAGCGTGATGAAGGCCTTGCCGCCCTTGACGCGGCTGAGCATGTCGCCGAGCTTGGCCGTGAAGCCGTAACCGGCGTCGGAGGCCAGCAGCATTTGTGTATCGAGCGGACCGGCGAAGTAGTGCAGCAGGTTATTGCCGCTGCCGAGATCGACCAGCGTGGTGATCGGCACGCCGTCGCCGCGCGCGTTCGGCAGCGAATTCACGCCCACCGTATAGATACGGCCGTTGGAGCCGAAGCCCAGCAGGTTGTCGACGGTGCGGCACTCGAATGCGCCGTACAGGCCGTCGCCGGCCTTGAAGGTGAATTGCGTCGCATCGTGACCATGGCCGCCGCGTGCACGCACCCAGCCCTTTTGCGAAATGATGACGGTGACCGGCTCGTCGATGATCTTTTGTTCGAGCACGGCTTTTTCGGCTTCTTCGATGATGGTGCGGCGGTCATCGCCGAACTGCTTGTCGTCGGCTTCGATTTCCTTGATGACCAGGCGCTTCATCGAGGATGGATTGTCGAGCAGGTCTTGCAGCGTCGATTTCTCGTTGCGCAGCTCAGCCAGCTCTTGTTGGATCTTGATGGTTTCCAGGCGCGCCAGTTGGCGCAGGCGGATTTCCAGGATGTCTTCGGCCTGGCGGTCCGACAGCTTGAACGCCTCGATCAGCGCCGGCTTCGGCTCATCCGATTCGCGGATGATGCGGATGACCTTGTCGATATTGAGCAGGATCGCTTCGCGGCCTTCGAGGATGTGGATGCGGTCCTCGACTTTTTGCAGCTTGAACTGGCTGCGGCGCGTGATGGTGACGAAGCGGAACGCAATCCATTCACCGAGGATGTCGGTGAGACCCTTCTGGCGCGGACGACCGTCGCCGCCGATCATCACGAGGTTGATCGACGAGCTGGTTTCCAGGGAAGTCTGGGCCAGCAGCGTGTTCATGAATTCGGTCTGGTCCTGGTTCTTGGACTTCGGTTCAAACACCAGGCGCACCGGCGCTTCGCGACCCGACTCGTCGCGCACGGCGTCGAGCATCGCCAGGATGCTTTGCTTCTGCGCCTGCTGTTCCGGCGTCAGTGTTTTCTTGCCGAGCTTGATCTTGGGATTGGTCAGCTCTTCGATTTCTTCCAGCACCTTCTGCGACGACACGCCGGGCGGCAATTCGGTGATGACCGCCTGCCACTGGCCGCGCGCCATGTCTTCGATCTTCCAGCGCGCACGCACCTTGAGGCTGCCGCGGCCGCTCTGGTAAATCTCGGCGATGGTCGACGGCGGTGTGATGATCTGGCCGCCGCCCGGGAAGTCCGGACCGGTGACGTGGGTCATCAGTTCAGCGTGCGTGATCTTTGGATTGCGGATCATTGCAACGGCGGCGCGCGCCACTTCACGCAGGTTGTGCGACGGGATTTCGGTGGCCATGCCGACCGCGATGCCGGAGGCGCCGTTGAGCAGCAGGAACGGCAGGCGCGCCGGCAACAGTTTCGGTTCTTCGGTGGAGCCGTCGTAGTTCGGTTGGAAGTCGACCGTACCCATGTCGATTTCATCGAGCAGCAGTTTGCTGATCGGCGTCAGGCGCGCTTCCGTATAACGCATCGCCGCCGCACCGTCGCCGTCGCGCGAACCGAAGTTGCCCTGGCCGTCAATCAGCGGATAGCGCAGCGAAAAATCCTGGGCCATGCGCACCAGCGCGTCGTACACCGATTGGTCGCCGTGCGGATGCAGTTTGCCGAGCACGTCGCCGACCACCGCCGCCGATTTGCGCGGCTTGGCGGTGGCGTTCAGGCCAAGTTCGTTCATCGCATACAGGATGCGGCGCTGGACCGGCTTCTGGCCGTCAGCGACGTCGGGCAGGGCGCGGCCCTTGACCACGGAAATGGCGTAGTCGAGATAGGCGCGCTCGGCGAAGGTCGACAGCGTCAGCGATTCGCCTTCTGGTGGAGCAGGTTGTTCAAACAGGTTGGCTTGTTCAGTCATGTGGCTGGGTTGCGTTGATGTCGTTTAGTGAATTATTCGAGGGACGTCGGCGGCGGCATGCTGCGCCGGCCCGGCAGGATGATTTCGACGCGGCGCGGTTTGTTGGCATCGGCGTTGCCGGTATTGTTTCCTGCACTGCCGCCCGGTTGGTACAACTGGTAGAACTGCGCCACCAGCTGGACGTAATTGCGAGTCTCGGGATACGGCGGAATCTGGTTGTTGTACTTCTGCACGGCCCGCTCGCCGGCGTTGTAGGACGCGATCGCCAATTCGAGGCGCTTGGGGAACAGCACCTGCAAGTCGCGCAGGTAACGCGCCGCCAGGCGGATGTTGATGCGCGGATCGGTCAGTTTCTGCTGGATGGTCTTGCGGCGGTCGCCCTGCACGCCGTAGCGCTCGGCGGTCTCCGGCATGATCTGCATCAGGCCGATGGCGCCCTTGGGCGAGACGGCAGTCGGATTGAAGCCGGACTCGGCCGCCATGATCGCCTTCAGCAGAGCCGGCTCGACCGAGAATTCCTTGGCGCTCTGGTCCAGCATGGCTTCATACTTTTTCAGATTCGGATGCTGCAGCATCAGCTTCATCAGCGGCGAGGACATGTTCGGCTTGACGTCCACACCCGGCACACCCTTGTTGATCTTGTCCGAATCGAAAGTGGCGTCGCCGCGCATGAACAACTGATAGCGCTCGTCGAGCTTTTCGGTCGACACGTGCGCCATTCCCTCGGCGTCAATGTAGCCGTAGACGTCTGCGTGCACAGACGCTGCGGTCAACGACATGTACAACGCAGCCAAAACCGGCAACGCTCCCGAAAGGAAGCGGCGCCAGAGGCCGGGTTGAGAGATGTCGTTGCCGTTGTCCATCGTGTTGATTGCCTTGATGCTTTAAATATCCGCTTCCGCTTCGTTGCCGTGCTCTTCAATCCAGGCGCGGCGCGAGGCGGCTTCGCCCTTGCCCATGAGCATGGTGAAGCGCGCGTCCGAGGCAATCTGGTCCAGCTCGCCCAGGGTGACCGGCAGCAGTCGACGGGTGTCGGGGTTCATGGTGGTTTCCCACAATTGTTCCGCGTTCATTTCACCCAGGCCTTTGAAGCGCGAGATGCTCCATGCGCCTTCCTTGAGGCCGTCCTTGCGCAGCTTGTCTTCGATGGCTTCCAGTTCGCCGTCGTCCAGCGCGTACAGCTTCTGCACCGGCTTCTTGCCGCGTGCGGGTGCGTCGACGCGATACAGCGGCGGGCGCGCGATGCAGATGTGGCCGTGGTCGATCAGCTTGGGGAAGTGCTTGAAGAACAGCGTCAGCAGCAACACCTGGATGTGCGAGCCATCGACGTCCGCATCGGAGAGGATGCAGATCTTGCCGTAGCGCAGGCCGCTCAGGTCGGGGGTGTCGGTGTGACCGTGCGGATCGACGCCGATGGCCACCGCGATGTCGTGGATTTCATTGTTGGCGAACAGGCGATCGCGTTCGGTTTCCCAGGAGTTCAGCACCTTGCCGCGCAAGGGCAGGATCGCTTGAAATTCTTTATCGCGGCCCATCTTGGCCGAGCCGCCGGCGGAGTCGCCCTCGACCAGGAAGATTTCGTTGCGCGTGATGTCGCTGGATTCGCAGTCGGTCAGCTTGCCCGGCAACACGGCCACGCCGGAGGATTTTTTCTTCTCGACTTTTTGCGCCGAGCGCAGGCGGCTCTGCGCCTGCTTGATGACCAGGTCGGCCAGCTTCTTGCCGTATTCGACGTGCTGGTTCAGCCACAGCTCCAGCGCCGGGCGCGAGAAGGTCGACACCAGCCGCACGGCGTCGCGCGAGTTCAGGCGTTCCTTGATCTGGCCCTGGAATTGCGGATCGAGCACCTTGGCCGACAGCACGAAGGAGACGCGTGCGAACACGTCTTCCGGCAGCAGCTTGACGCCCTTGGGCAGCAGCGAGTGCATTTCGACGAAGCTCTTCACGGCCGAGAACAGGCCTTCGCGCAGGCCGGA
>Ga0068855_100007613_pt1 | contig 13101 bp, 10 predicted proteins | sample KBSCornC52_FD_66592 | JGI IMG/M metagenome (GOLD analysis project Ga0068855, IMG submission 66592) | Corn rhizosphere microbial communities from Kellogg Biological Station, Michigan, USA - KBS Corn C5-2 | ecosystem: Host-associated > Plants > Roots > Rhizosphere > Soil ... | reverse complement strand
CCCCAGCCGCGTGCTGGTGGCGCCCGTGAAGGACCCCTTGGCGTGGCCGAACAGCTCGGACTCGACCAGGTTGGCGGGGATGGCGGCGCTGTTCACCGGCACGAACGACTTGTTCTGGCGCGCAGAGCCGGTGTGGAGCGACCGGGCCACCAGCTCTTTGCCGGTGCCCGACTCGCCCGTGATGAGCACGGTGCAGGCGGTGTCGGCGACCTTGGCGATCATGCTCAGCGCGGGCAGCAGCGCCGCGTCGTTGCCCAGCAGCCAGGGGGCGTGCTGGTCGCGCCAGACCAGCGGGTCGGGCTCGGGCTCGGGCGGCTGGGGGCGCAGCACGGCGCTCACGGCCTCTTCCAGGGTGCGGGTCTCGAACGGCTTGATCAGGAAGTCGCGCGCGCCGGCGTGCATCGCCCGCACGGCGTCCGGGATCTCGGCGCTGCCGCTCATCGCGATGACGGGCGTCCCGGGCGCGTGCAGGCGAGCGGCGGCCAGGATCTCGAACCCGCTCACCTCGGGCATCCGGATGTCGGTGAGGATCAGGTCGAAGCGCTCTTGCCGCAGCCGCGCCAGCCCCTGCTCGCCGTTCTGCGCGACAACTTCATGACCCGCGGCACGCAGAACGCGCCCCAGGCTGCGGCACAGGGACTCTTCGTCGTCACAAAGAAGTATTTTGCCCATGGTGGTCGCGGCGAAAAGCCTCTCAAGTTTCGCACGCCTCATCCGATTTGCGCGAGCTTTTTTTTGGGGTGGTGGGCTACACACGCCGACGTAGAAATTGATGCGGTGCTGAATCCGTGCTGCGCCGCCGCGCTTGATTGTCAGGGTGTGGCGGTCTAAACCGTGCGCATGAGGGAGCCGGCACGAACGTTGATCGGAGAGATCGAGCGGGTCGTGTCGGCGCTTCCCGATGCGGTGCTGTTCGGCCCGGCCAGCGCCGACGCGGCCCCGCGATTCCAGGCGTTGATGGGCGTGGCGCCCCCGCCCGGGCTGGCGGCGTTCCTGGCTGCCCACGACGGCGGCCTTCTGGCGTCAGACACCCGGATCCTGACGGTCGACGAGGCAGCGGCCCGGGTCAGCGGCAAGCGGCGGACGGCCGGCCTGTCGGGCTGGCCGGCGGGGCTGTGGCCGGTCGTCGACCGGGCCGGGCGCCGGTTCGCGCTCGACGCCGAGGAGGCCAGCGGCGAGGGCGAATGGCCGGTCGTCGAGGTGACCGAGCAGGGCGTCGATCGGGTCGGCACGTCGTTCCTGCGGTTCGTCAACGTGCTGTGCGCCGAGCTGGCCGCCGCCGGCGTTCCCACGGAATCGCCGGTGGCCCTGGCCGAGGCGCGCTGCCAGCGCGACCCTGGCCTGGCCGACCACTGGCTGGACTTCGCCGAGCTGCTCGAGCCGGAAGGGCGCGCGGCCGAGATCGACGCGACGCTGGCGGCCGCGCTGCGGGCCGCGACGCCCCCGACGCCGGCGCTGATGCTGGCCATCGGCATGCGGGCGGTGCGCAAGGGTGACGCGGACGGCGCGCTGCGCGCCTTCAGCGACGCGATCGCGCTGGATCCGATCGGCGCGCGCGACGACGACGCGCGGCTCGACGCCGCGGCGCTGGTGTCGGTGCTGGCCGGCGAGCGGGGCGACACCGCGGCGGCCGCCTCGGCGCGGGCGCTGCTGGGCGAGTCGCGCGTGGCCACCGCCGCGTTCTGGCGGGGCGAGGCGCTGGCGGCGCTGGCCGAGCCTTCGTCCCTCGACGGGGACGACCGCGGCGGGCCAAGCGCCGAGAGGCCCGAGCCGCGCGCCTTCGAAGGGCCGATCTCGCGCGTCGGCGCGCTGGCCCTGGACGTGGTCCGGGCGCTGGAGCCGGATGACCAGGACCTGCCGAAGCTGCGGGAGGCGACGCCGGCCATGCGCCAGGGCCTGGCGCGGCTGCAAGCCGCCCGCGACGAGCTGGAGCACGGCCGCACCGAGGCCGCCGCGCGGTCGGCGCGGGCGGCGGTGGCGCTTCCGGCGGTGGCCGGGCTGGGCGCCGCGCACGCCTTCCTGGCCGAGTCCTTGAATGCCATCCACGCGTCCGATGCGGGCGCCGCGGCCCGGCGCGCCATCGAGCTGAACCCGGTGCTGGTCGACGGCTGGCGCGAGCTGGGCGACGCCGAGCTGGAAGCCGGCCACCTGAAAGAGGCCGAGGCGGCCTTCCGGCGCGTCATCGCCATGGACGCCACCTACGGCCTCGGCTACGCGAAGCTGGCGCAGGTGCTGCTGGAGGAGGGGCGCACGCTGGAGGCGCTCGAGGCCATCAACGAGGCGGGCGCGCGCGGCGGGGACCCGTTCTTCATCGCCGCCATCCGGGGCGACATCTACGCCGAGATGGAGCGGCACACCGACGCCGCCGAGGCCTACGACCTGGCCCTGGCGTTCGAGCCGGACGACCACTGGGCTCTGCATCAGGCGGCGCTCGAGCATGGCTTCGCCGGCAACACCAGCCGCGCCTCCGAGCTGTTCCAGGCGGCGCTCATGCACGACCGCGACGGGTGCCACCAGACGCTGGTCGACTACGGCGACCATCTGCGTCGGCTCGGCCGCATCGGTGACGCGGTGAAGCTCTACCGACGGGCGGTCGCCGCCGTACCGGGCGACCCCGACTGGAAACAGACCCTGCGCGAGGCTGAGCGCGAGCTGCTCGCTGCGCCGAACTAACCTGACCAGTACGCTCAAGTTCGGCGACTAAAAGTGGCGCCCCCCGAGCCGGTGCTGCAGGTCGCCGCTACTGTGTCAGGATAAGCGTTCACCCCATGGACCACCTCGAGCAACTCGAACAACAAAGCGTCTTCATCTTCCGGGAAGCGTTCCGTCATTTCGAACGGCTCTGCATGCTCTGGTCGATCGGCAAGGATTCGACCGTGCTGCTGTGGCTGGCCCGTAAGGCGTTCTTCGGTCACATCCCGTTCCCGCTGGTCCACATCGACACCAGCTACAAGCTCCCGGAGATGATCCAGTACCGCGATCGTCTGGCCATGGAGTACAAGCTGCAGATGGTGGTCGGCCAGAACGTCGAGGCGCTGGCGGAGAAGGACACGTTCCCGGACAAGTTCGCGGCCAACCCGAACATGTCCCTGGAAGAGCAGGCGGTGCTCCGGACGGCCTGCTGCGGGCGCCTCAAGGCGGACGCGCTCAAGGCGACGCTGCACGGGACCGGCGTGCGCAAGAAGCTGAACCTTCAGACCGGCAAGTACGAGGTCTTTCCGGACAACCAGCCGTACACGGGCGTCATCGTCGGCGCGCGCGCCGACGAGGAGGGGAGCCGCTCGAAAGAGCGCTACTTCTCGCCGCGCGACAAGAACAGCGACTGGGACATCGGCGATCAGCCGCCCGAGTTCTGGAACCAGTTCAAGACCGACTTCGCGCCCGGCACGCACGTCCGCATCCACCCGCTGCTGGACTGGACCGAGCTGAACATCTGGGAGTACATCAAGCGCGAGAACATCCCCACGGTCTCGCTGTACTACGACCAGGGGGACGGCACGCGGTACCGGAGCCTCGGCTGCGGTCCCTGCCAGAAACCGATCAAGAGCACGTCGAAGAACGTCGACGACATCATCGTCGAGCTGAAGAGTGGCGCCCTCCGCAACGTCGCCGAGCGGTCGGGTCGCTTGCAGGACGGCAAGCACGGGCTCGAGGAGCTTCGGCGCAAGGGGTACATGTGAAATCGACCGCGGCCGTGGCACAGCAGGCAGAGCGAGAAACCTTCAACGTCGTCATCGTCGGGCACGTCGATCACGGCAAGAGCACGGTGGTCGGCCGTCTGTTGGCCGACACCGAGGCGCTGCCGATCGGCAAGCTGGACGCCGTTCGCCGCGAGTGCGAGCGGACCGGCAAGCCCTTCGAGTACGCGTTCCTGTTGGACGCGCTCTCTGACGAGCAGGACCAGGGGATCACGATCGACACCGCGCGCTGCTTCTTCAAGAGCGCGAAGCGCGACTACATCATCATCGACGCGCCCGGGCACATCGAGTTCCTGAAGAACATGATCTCGGGCGCCGCGCGCGCCGAGGCGGCGGTGCTGGTCATCGACGCCAAGGAAGGCGTGCGCGAGAACAGTCGCCGGCACGGCTACATCCTGTCGATGCTGGGCATCCGCCAGGTGGTGGTCTGCGTGAACAAGATGGACCTGGTCGGCTACGACCAGGCCACCTTCCGCGCCATCGAGAAGGAGTACCGGGGGTTCCTGGAGGCGATCGGCGCGGTGAGCCCGCGCGCGTTCGTGCCGATCTCGGCGATGAACGGCGTGAACCTGGCCAAGCGCGGCGCCAAGGAGACCAGCTGGTACGACGGCCCGACGCTGCTCGAGCTGCTGGACACCATCTCGAAGGCGCCGCCCAAGGTCGACCAGCCGCTGCGGATGCCGTTGCAGGCGGTCTACAAGTTCACCAAGCACGGCGACGACCGCCGGATCTTCGCCGGGCGCATCGAGGCCGGGAAGGTCAGCGTCGGCGACAAGGTGGTGTTCTCTCCGTCGAACAAGGTCTCGACCATCAAGAGCATCGAGGGCTTCAACGTCGCGCCGCGCACCAGCATCGAGGCCGGCTGGTCGACGGGCGTCACGCTCACCGAAGAGATTTACGTGACCCGCGGCGAGGTGCTGAGCCACGCCGAGTCGGCCCCCTCCGTCTCGACGCGCGTGCGGGTCAACATGATCTGGCTGGGCAAGGCGCCGTTCGTGGCCGGCAAGGACTACAAGCTGAAGCTGGGCACCACGGCGGTGTCCGTGAAGCTGCAGAAGATCAACAAGGTCATCGACGCCAGCGAGCTGAACCACACGCTGGAGAAGAAGGACGTCGGCCGGCACGACGTGGCCGACGTGATCCTGGAGACCCAGCAGCCGATCGCCTTCGACCTGTCGGCCGACTGCGAGGCCACCGGCCGGTTCGTGATCGTCGACGGCTACGACGTGGCGGGCGGCGGGATCATCACCGCGGCCGTCTCCGACGACCTGCGCGACCTGCGCAACGAGGCGCGGCTGCGCGACTTCAACTGGGTGGCCGGCGGGGTGACCGCCGTTCACCGCGCCGAGCGCAACGGCCACCGGGCTGCGCTGGTGATGTTCGTGGGCAAGGCCGGCACGGGCAAGCACAAGTACGCGCGCGCCGTCGAGCGCGCGCTGTTCGACGCCGGCCAGCAGGCCTACATGCTGGACGGCAAGAACGTGCTTCTGGGCGTCGACCACGACCTGTGGGTCGACGCGGCGCAGTCCGAGCTCGTGCGCCGCTTCGGCGAGGTCGCCCACATCTTGCTGAACACGGGGCTCATCGTGGTGTCGACCACCAACTCGATCGGCCTGGCCGACGCGACCGCGGTGCAGGCGCTGATCCCGGACACGCCCATGCTGCTCATCGACGTCGATCCCGACGACGCCAGCACGCAGGCCTGCGATCTGCGGATCCGCGGCGACGAGCCGGAGGCCGAGGTGATCGCGAAGATCGCCGAGCTGCTCGCGCGAAATCACATCACCGCGACCTGACGGATATGACAAAGTACGGCGGATGCAGCTGCAGCTCGCCGACGCACGTCCACGGCCTCAGCCGTTCAGCGCCGAGGAGCTGGCCCGCGAGCTGAACCCGGCGCAGGCCGAGGCGGTGGTCCACCCGCCCGGGCCGTTGCTGGTCGTGGCCGGCGCCGGCTCGGGCAAGACGCGCGTCATCACTTACCGGCTGGCCCGGCTGGTGGCCGGCGGCGCCGATCCGCGCCGCATCGTGGCGGTCACGTTCACCAACAAGGCCGCCGGCGAGCTGCGCGAGCGCGTCGACAAGCTCTTGTGGGAGCGGATGCGGGTGGGCAGCCGCGGCCTGTGGGTCGGCACCTTCCACGCCATCTCGGCGCGCCTCCTGCGGCAGTGGGGCGAGGCGATCGGGCTGCGCAAGGACTTCGTCATCTACGACGACGACGACCAGAAGCGGCTGCTCAGCCGGGTGCTCACCGACCTGAAGGTTCCCGAGCGGATGTTTCCGGTCCGGCAGGTGCTGTCGGTCATCGACCGCGCCAAGAACCAGGGGACCAGCGCCACGGCCTTCGAGTCGCACGACTACTTCGACGACGTGGTGGGAAAGGCGTACCGCCTCTACGAGGAGCGGCTGGCGGCGGCCAACGCCACCGACTTCGGCGGCCTGCTGCTGTCGACCCTGCAGCTCTGCGCCAGCGACACGCCCGCCGCGCGCGAGATCGCCGAGCGGTTCGATCACGTGCTGGTCGACGAGTTCCAGGACACGAACAGCGTGCAGTACCGGCTGGTGAGCCTGCTGGCCCGGCGGACCGGCAGCATCACGGTCGTGGGCGACGAGGACCAGTCGATCTACCGCTGGCGGGGCGCCGACATCCGCAACATCCTCGACTTCGAGCGCGACCACCCGGGCGCCAAGATCGTCAAGCTGGAACAGAACTACCGGTCGACCGGGAACATCCTGCGGGCCGCCAACTCGATCATCGAGAAGAACTCGGAGCGCCGGCCCAAGCGCCTGTTCACGCAGGAGGGCGACGGCGACCCGATCGTGATCTTCGAGGGCGAGACCGAGCGCGACGAGGCCGATTTCGTGGCGTCGCGCATCGAGGCGGGGCTGTCCGCGGCGCGCGCGCCGCGGGACTTCGCGGTCTTCTACCGGACCAACGCCCAGTCGCGGGTGCTGGAAGACGCGCTGCGGGCGCGGGACCTGCCCTACTCGGTGGTGGGCGGAACGCGCTTCTTCGATCGCGCCGAGATCAAGGACCTGATCGGGTACATGCGCGCCATCGCCAACCCCGACGACGGGCTGTCGCTGCAGCGGATCGTCAACGTCCCGGCGCGCGGCATCGGGGCGGCCACCGTCGATCGGGTCGGCGACTTGGTCTACGAGCGCAAGATCTCCGCCTGGCAGGCGCTGGAGCTGGTCTCGACCGACGAGCAGCTGCTGGGGACCGGGCCGCGCAAGAAGGTGGGCGCCTTCGTCGAGTTGATGCGCCGGTTGCGCGCCGAGAGCGTGGGGCTCGGGCCGGCGGCGCTGGCCGAGAAGGTGCTGGAGCTGACCGGCTACCGCGACGCGCTGGCCAGCGAGGCCACGATGGAGGCGGAGGGGCGCATCGAGAACCTGCTCGAGCTCGTGGCGCAGATGCGCGAGTACGAGCGCGAGGCCGAAGAGCCCACCCTGCACGGATTCCTGGAACGGGTGGCGCTGGCCTCGGATGTCGACGGCTACGATCCCGAAAAGGGCGCCGTGTCGCTGATGACCGTGCACACGGCCAAAGGGCTCGAGTTCCCGGTGGTCTTCATCACCGGGCTCGAGGAGCGCATCTTCCCGCACGCGCGCAGCGTCGACGACGACTCGGCGGTCGAGGAAGAGCGCCGGCTCTGCTACGTGGCGGTCACGCGCGCGCGCCGGCAGCTGTATCTGTCGCGGGTGCGGCGACGCCGGCTGTCCGGACAGGAGCTGCCGGGCATGCCCAGCCGCTTTCTCCGCGATCTGCCCGCGGAGGGCATCGAGCAGATCGTGACGTCGCGGCCGCCGGAGTACACGGATTACTCCAGCGAGGGCCGTGGCCCGTGGGGCGGGCGGTGGTCGCGCGGCGAGCCCGAATACCCGCTGAACCGACCGGTCCCCAAGCGGCCGGTGGCGGCGGCGCCCGGCGCGCGCCGCAAGCCGGGCGAGCTGACCGTCGAATACGACGGCGACGCCGCCCCCGGGCCCGGGTTGCAGGTGGGCAGCAAGCTGCGGCACCCGTCGTTCGGCCTCGGCGAGGTCCGGGCCTGGCAGGGGCAGGGCGCCGAGCTGAAGGTCACGATCAAGTTCCCGGGCGTCGGCGTGAAGACGATCCTGGCGCGCTTTCTGTCGAATCCCTGACGCTCGGCGAGGCGTGGACGGCCGCAGGCCGAGGCGCTGGACGGCCGGCAGGCCGAGGCGTGGACGGCCGGCAGGCCGAGGCGCCCGACGGCCGGTGCTGGACATCCCTCAGCGCTGCCCCCGAACCTCCGATACAATGGCCGCATGATTGCCATCGGTCTGACGTTTGTTGCCGCCTCTCACGTCGTTTCCCCCTCTGCCGCGCCGGCGCATGCAGCACCCGTCACGCTGGCGCAGGTGAGCTTCCACGGCGGGCCCGTTGCGCCGCCGCCGCCGCCCGTCGAGGAACGGGTCGAAACCAGGCCCGGGTGGGTCTGGGTGCCGGGCAACTACCAGTGGCGCGGCCACCGGTACGTCTGGATGCGCGGCCACTGGGAGCACGAGCGGCCCGGCCGCCGCTGGCAGCCGGGCCGCTGGGAGATGCGCGACGGCCAGTACTTCTGGGTCCGCGGCGAGTGGGTCGCGGGAGAACCGGGCTGGGACCATCGTGACGACCGTCGCGAGCAGTGGCGCGAGCAACGCCGCGAGGAACGCCGGGAACAGTGGGAGCACGGAGGCCAGCAACAGGGTTACCCGCCGCCCCAGCAAGTCGCGCCGCCGCCCCCGCCGCCCCCGCAGGCCGAGGCGGTCCCTGCGCCACGGCCCGGTTGGTTCTGGGTCCCCGGTGACCACGAATGGCGCGACGGCCGTTACGTCTGGGTCCCCGGCCACTGGGAGCACGAGCACCACGGCCACGCCTGGCAGCGCGGCCACTGGGAAAACCGCGGCGGCCGGCAGGAGTGGGTTCCGGGCGGATGGAGGTGAGGGCGAGGGGGTGACCCCCCTCGCCGGCTCCCCCCCGTGAACGTCGGGCCCGGCGCGGCGGAGCCGCGCCTCCCGGGGCTTGGACTCGCGCCTGACGGCGCTCTGGCGGATCGATCGCCGGAGCGGAGGAACGGGAGTCGGGGTCAGCGGATGATGGGGAGCTTGCGGGGGGCGCTGTTGCGGACGGAGAGGGCGCAGGCGACCTGACGGGCCAGGTCGGTGAAGATCTCGGCGACCTTCGATTGGGGGTCGCGGATCACGACCGGGGTCCCCAGGTCGCCGGCGGCGCTGATGGCGCCCTGGAGGGGGACCTCGCCCAGGAACTTGATGCCGGCCCGCTCGGCCAGCTTGCGGCCGCCGCCGCGCAGGAAGATCTCTTCGTGGTGCCCGCAGCTCGGGCAGACGAAGCCGCTCATGTTCTCGACCAGGCCCAGCACCGGCACCTCGACCCGCTGCCACATCGACAGCGCCTTCTCGACGTCGATCACCGACACCTCCTGCGGCGTGGTGACCATGACGGCCCCCGTGATCGGCAAGAGCTGCGACAGCGACAGCTGCGCGTCGCCCGTGCCGGGCGGCAGGTCGACCACCAGGTAGTCGAGCTCGCCCCACTGCACGTCCTCGATGAACTGCTGCAGCAGCTTGTGCACCATGGGGCCGCGCCAGATGACGGCCCCGCCGCGCTCGACGAAGAAGCCGATCGACACCACCCGCAGCCCGTGGTGCACCGCGGGCACGATCTTGTTGCCGGTCTCGATCGACGAGGGGCGTTCGGGCTCGCCCATCATCTGCGGGATCGACGGCCCGTAGACGTCCGCGTCCAGGATGCCGACCGTCGCGCCCTGCTGGGCCAGCGCCGCCGCCAGGTTCGTGCTGACGGTCGACTTGCCCACGCCGCCTTTACCGGCGGCCACGGCGATGATGTTCTTCACGCCCGGCAGGCGCGGGTTGTCGGGCCGGTTCGGCCGCCCCCGGACCCGCGCCGAGAAGCGCACCTCGACCGCGCCGATCCCGGCGACTTTGCCGACCGCGTCCTTGACCGCGGCGGCGATGATGTCCTTGGAGGGGCAGGCGGGCGTGGTCAGCTCGACGCCGACCACCGCGCGCCCCTCGGCCAGCTCGATGCCGGCGACCATGCCGGCCGACACCAGGTCGACCTGCAGGGCCGGGTCCAGCACCCGCGCCAGCGCGCCTTCTATGTCAGCGACGGTAGGAATGCGCGAAGCCTGCCCAAGTCGGGCCGATTCGGCTAGCTCTTTCGAGCGCGGGCGCTCGACAAAGCCGCCAGTTGGCCGGGCTGGTCCGGATGGTGGCCCATCTTGCGCCGCTTGACCGCCAGGTAGGCGGCGTTGTGCTGGTTCTCGCCCACCCAGTGGGCCAGGCGCGAGGCGACGTTCACGCCCGCCGCGCGCAGCCCGGCCACCTTCAGCGGGTTGTTGGTCATGAGGCGGATCGACCGCACGTCCAGATCGTTCAAGATCGCGGCGGCCAGGTCGTACCGCCGGGCGTCGGCCTCGAACCCCAGCGCCAGGTTCGCCTCGACGGTGTCGGCGCCGCCGTTCTGCAGCGCGTAAGCCCGGACCTTGTTGCCGAGGCCGATGCCGCGCCCTTCCTGGCGCAGGTAGATCACCAGGCCGGTCCCTTCGGCGGCGATGCGGGCCAGCGCGGCGTCCAGCTGCTCGCGGCAGTCGCACTTCAGCGAGCCGATGACCTCCGAGGTCCAGCATTCGGAGTGCACGCGGCACAGGACGTGGGTCCCGGCCGCGACGTCGCCCCGCACGATGGCCATGTGCTCTTCGACGTTGGGCGCCTCGCTCTGGGCGTCCGCGGCGTCGCGGTAGACGACCAGGCGGAAGGGGCCATGGGCGGTGGGCAGCTCGGCGTCAGCGTATCGGACGAGGCTCATACGTCTGGTTAGATGGGGAAGGGGGCGGGACGTTACTCCACCTGCCCCGGTTGCGGGATTTTTTCGAGGATGTCATCTTAGACGACGCATGGCGATCCGTTCGATCCTGCGTTTTCCCGACACCAAGCTCAGGCAGAAGTCCGCGGAAATCGCGGACATCGACGACAGCCTGCGTCAGCTGGTGGCCGACATGGCCGAGACGATGATCGCCGCCGAAGGCGCCGGCCTGGCCGCCATTCAGGTGGGCGCCCCGGTCCGGCTGTTCATCGTCGAGGGGCACGTGGCCGGCGGCGCCGAAGGGTCGCCGCCGCGGGTGTTCATCAACCCCGAGATCGTCGAAATCTCCGAAGAGGCGCAGACCGGCGACGAAGGCTGCCTGTCGTTCCCGGGCATCTACGTTCCCGTCAAGCGGGGCATGCGCGCCCGCGTCCGGGCCACCGACCTCGACGGCCACAGCTTCGAAGCCGAGGGAGAGGGGCTGTTCGCCCGCGCCATCCAGCACGAGACTGACCACCTGAACGGGCGGCTCCTCATCGACCAGGTGGGGCCGGTCAAACGCGAGCTCATCAAGCGGAAGCTGCGCAAGGACGCCGAGGCCGAGCGCCAGGAGGCGGCCGAACGGCCCGCGGCGCGCGCCGCCGGCGGCTGAGCGTTCGAGCCGGCTCATGCTGACAATCGCGCTGGCCCAGCTGGGCTTCGAAGGACGCCACGGCGCCACCGCGCTGGAGCGCCGCCACACCCGCAAGTTCGAGGTCGACGTCGAGATCGGCATCGAAGGGACCGCCGCCGAGCGGAGCGACCGCCTGGCCGACACCGTCGACTACAGCAAGGTCGCCGAGGTCCTGGTGACCATCGGCACCGGCGAGCCGCACCGCCTGCTCGAGTCGCTGGCCCGCCGGATGATCGACGGGTTGCGCGACCAGTTTCCCAGCGTGGGCCGCATCCGGGTCGCGCTCCGCAAGCTGAACCCGCCCAGCTGCCCCGGCCACCCCGCCTATTCGGAGGTGCGGCTGGTGGACGAGGCGCCCGGCAAGGCGTCTCGCTAGCGCGGCGCCGGCCGCGACGGCACTTCCGCCCGCACGCGCGCCGACGCGGCGGGCGCGTGTTCGTCGGTGCCCCGCACGCGCACGGTCGCGCCCACCGGCAGGCTGACGTGCGCCATGGCCAGGGCCACCACGCGTCCGTCGGGGAGCTGCCCCACGCTGGTCACGCGGCCGGCCTTGGGCTTGGCGTCGCTCTCCAGCCGGTCGCCCGCTTGCGGCGCCGCCGGGCCGGCCACGTCCAGCACGACCAGCCGCCAGTTGATGTGGCCGCGGTCTCTGATGCGGACGATCGGCTCCTGGCCCAGGTAGCAGCCCTTCCGTTCGTCGATGGTGTTGGCCAGGCCCACCTCCATGGGGAAGTAGTCGCCGGTGATCTCGACCCCGAAGCGGGGCTCGAGCGCGTCGATGCGGGCGGCCTCGGCGACGGCCGGGTCCAGCTCGGGAACACCGGCGGCCTGCAGGCGATCGACCAGCGTCGCGATCGCCGCGGCGGGACCGCCCACCCAGAATCCGTCGGCGCCCAGCTCGCGGACGCGGACCACCCAGAATTCGCCGGCCTCGGCGTGCGCCAGGTCGCCGGACGACGCCGCGGCCAGGGCGGCCCCGTCCACGCCCGCTGCGGCCAGGCGCTGCGCGGCGGCTGGCCCCAGGACGCTCCGGAACGCGAACCCCGGCACGGGCGCGGCGCTGAAGTCGTCCATGATCGCGTAGCGCGACAGCGTGCCCGCCACCGTCTGAGCCTGTCCGCGGTCGACCACGATCCGCATGTCGTCGGGACGGACGCAGATCCGCATGTCGGCGACCACCTGGCCCTTGGGCGTCAGGAGCGCGGCGCGGCAGCCCCGCCCCGGCGGCGTGCCCGCCACGTCGTTGGTCACCAGGCCGTGCAGGAAGCGGACGCGGTCCGCGCCCGTCGCCACGATCAGCTCGCGCCCGGCCTCGGGCGCCAGGACGGCCTGCTGGGCCAGCAGCGTCAGGTCGCGGGTGATGTTGGTCATGACCGATCTTGCATAGCGCGCCGTTCGCGCAGCCGCACGGCCCGGCGCCGCTGGGCATCCGCGAACCGGCGCTTTTCCTCGGCGGTCTCGGGGTGCAGAGGGGGCACGGTCCGGGGACGCCCGTCGTCGTCGAGGGCCACGAAGGTCAGGTAGGCGCGGGTGGTCTGGCGGCGGCGGGCGGTCTTCTGGTTCTCGCACAGGACCCGCACCCCCACCTCCATCGAGGTGCGGGCTGCGAAGTTCACCTGGGCCTGGACGATCACCACTTCGCCGACCTGCACGGGACCCAGGAAATGCAGGCGATCCATCGAGGCCGTCACCACCGGGCCACCGGCGTGCCGGCCGGCGGCGATGCCGGCGGCCACGTCGATCCACTGCATCAGGATGCCGCCGAAGATGGTGCCGTGGGTGTTGGTCAGGCCCGGCAACACCAGCTGGGCGGTCTCGACCCGCGAGGTCCGGGGCGTGCGGCGGGCGGTGGGGGCGGTCATCGGAATGCCGGTATCACC
>Ga0068855_100007605_pt1 | contig 13107 bp, 10 predicted proteins | sample KBSCornC52_FD_66592 | JGI IMG/M metagenome (GOLD analysis project Ga0068855, IMG submission 66592) | Corn rhizosphere microbial communities from Kellogg Biological Station, Michigan, USA - KBS Corn C5-2 | ecosystem: Host-associated > Plants > Roots > Rhizosphere > Soil ... | reverse complement strand
AACGCGGCGGTAAGCTGATCAATCCATACATTTACGTATCCGTTTGTGCCTGAATTGCCTTAGCATCTGGTTCTCCCCGGTTCATTTGCACGTTTTCTTCCCTCTTCATTGGTATTTTCATGCCTCGTTAACCACTTATTAACATATGTTAATGACAACTTAACTAAACGAGAGGCCACATTTGTGCTTAGCGAATACCAAATAAAAACATCAGATGCTTCGTATTTCCTTATGCCTGCCATTACTGATGGGGATTTTCAGTATATGTAAGGCACAATCCACCACTGACAGCACGATCCTTACCCTTCCTGAGGCGGAAAAACTGTTCCTGCAAAACAACCTTGCACTGCTATCTCAACAGTATAATGTCGATGTAAACAAGGCACTTGTTCAACAGGCGCGTTACTGGGACAATCCGCTCCTTCTTACCGATCAGAATCTGTACGATGGAAAATTCTTTCGCCACACCAAGGAAGGTAATCAAACCTACGGACAAATTTACGTTCAGCTGCAGCAGGTGATCAAAACTGCCGGCAAGCGCAATAAACTGATACAACTGGCCAATGATAACGTGCTATCGGCCACACAGCAGTTTAATGATGTAATGCGCAATCTGAAATTTGTACTCACGACCGATTTTGCCAACCTGCATCAGTTACTCGCCACTTATTCGGTTTATAGCAGAGAAGGAGCCGTTATGGAAAAACTGGCTGCCGGTATGGAGGCTCAATTTCAGACGGGTAATATTTCGCAAAAAGACAATATTCGTATAAAATCGCTGCTGTTTTCACTACAGAACGACCAGGCCGAAGTTCAGCGGCAAATTGCCGAACTGCAAAAAGAACTGCATATACTGCTGCACGATACCGGTAACCATGTGATTGTACCTGCCATGCAGGATTCACTGGCAACAGCCACGGTTAATCTGCCCCAATTGCTTGATTCGGCACAGAATAACCGCCCCGATCTGCAACTGGCAAAAACCAATTTATTAACCCAGCAACATAACCTTGCTTACCAGAAATCGCTGGCAGTACCCGATCTTACTGTTGGTATTGAATACGACAGGTTAAGTAGCTATGTGCCTAATTTTTGGGGGCTGACTGTGGGCCTGCCTATTCCTGTTCTTAACCGTAATCAGGGCAATATACGGGCCGCAGGCACTTCAATACGGCAGGCCAATAATGCCATTTTGCAGGTACAAAATGAATCGCAGCAGGAAGTAGCAGCAGCATACAACAAATATATAATAGCCACCAATCTGAAAAAGAATTCACCGGCCGGACTGGCGGAGCAATACGATCGGCTGTTGCAAAATGTTATCAATGGATATCAGCAACGGCAAATCAGTCTGATCGAATTCGTTGACTTCTTTGATGCTTATAAAGAAACCACCCTTAAAAAACTACAACAACAAACCACATTGCTGAGTGCCATAGCCGAAATTAATTTCACTACAGGCAGCAGCGTAATTACTATTCAATAAGCGCCCGATCAAAAAAAACCAAAACCCTAAAGAGATTATGAAACATTTGCTTTATATATCAGTTATCGCCATAACAATTGCCGCCTGCAACGGCCATTCGCAGCCCGCCTCAGTAGAAAAAGCACCTGTATGTATAAGTGACTCCCTGGCCCGGTTAATTCATATCGATTCGGCCTTTATGGCCAATATTGACGATGAGCTGAAACTATCAGGTGAAATCAGTTTCGACGACAATAAGGTAGTACGCGTATTTCCGTTCAGCAGCGGGCAGGTAATTCAGGTAAATGTTTCGCTGGGCGATAAAGTATCCAAAGGCCAAACGCTCGCTGTGATTAAAAGCGCCGATGTGGCCGGTAATTATGCCGACTTATCAAGCGCCGGAACCGATGTGACGATTGCCAAGAAACATCTGGATAATGAAGAATCATTGTATAAAGGCGGCATAGCAAGTGAGCGCGAATATATTGAAGCAAAAGAAAATTATAATAAGGCCGTCGTAGCAGCCAACAAGGTAAAAGAACAAATTGCCATAAACGGAGGTGGAAACACCAGCGCCAATGGCATCTATGTTATAAAAGCACCCATAACCGGCTATGTAGTTGAAAAGAAACTGACACAGGGCAGCTTTATCAGAAACGACAACAACGACAACCTGTTTACCATTGGCGATATTAAAGATGTATGGGTTTGGGCCAATGTATACGAAAGTGATATTGCCAAGGTAAGAGAAGGATATACAGCCAAAGTGACTACCCTTGCCTACCCCGATACTGTTTTTGCAGGCGTTGTAGATAAAGTGAATCAAATACTGGACCCGGTAACTAAAGTAATGAAAATACGGGTAAAGCTTCCCAATCCCGGTATGCGGTTAAAACCCGAAATGTTCGCCAATATTTTGATCGAAAATAAAGAAGGCGCCAAATGCACCGCCATTCCGGCCAATGCTGTTATTAATGATAACGGCAAAAACTATGTGATCATTTACCACGACAAATGCAATCTTGAACTGAAAGAAATCGCGATCATTAAAAGCATAAACGACAAAGCATACATCAAAGAAGGACTGAAACCCAACGACAAAGTGATTTCACAGAACCAGATCTTGTTGTACAGAGCGCTTAAAGAAGGTTAGCTCTTCGGCTACGCTCAGAGCTGAAGCAATGGCAATGAGGCCCTTCGACTTCGCTCAGGAGATGGTTGGATAAAATTATCAGCAACACCAAAATTAAACGATGAATCGCTTCATAAAACGAATAATACATTTCTCACTCCGGCACCGCTACTTTATATTTTTTATGACGGGCGTGCTGGTAGCACTGGGAGTCTGGAGCTATAAAGAAACTCCCATCGAAACCTTTCCTGATGTAACCAATACGCAGATCATCATTATTGCTCAATGGCCGGGCCGTAGTGCTGAAGAAGTAGAGAAGTTTGTTACCATTCCGCTTGAAACCGTTCTAAATTCAGTACAAAAAAAATCAAATCTTCGTACTACTTCAGCATTCGGGCTTTGTTATATACGTATCATTTTTGATGATGATGTAGATGATGCATTTGCCCGCCAGCAGGTATTTAGCCGGTTGGGCGGCGCCGATTTACCCGAAGGTGTTAAACCCGACGTACAACCACCATATGGCCCCACGGGTGAAATTTTCCGTTATACCCTAAAAAGCAAAACCAGGTCGATACGCGATTTAACCACTATTCAAAACTGGGTGCTTGACCGTCAGTTTAAATCAGTGCCCGGCGTAGCAGACGTAAACAGTTTTGGTGGGGAAGAAAAGATATTTGAAGTAAGTGTTAATCCGGAAATGCTGATCAAGTATAACCTTACTTCGCTGGATGTATACAATGCAGTCGCCAAAAGTAATGTAAATGTAGGCGGTGATGTAATTGAACGCAATGGCCAGTCGTATGTGGTGCGGGGTATTGGTGTTCTCAACGACATTACCGACATTGAAAATATTATCATTACCAAAGTAAACGGTGTACCCTTATTGGTTAAGAATGTTGCGAATGTAGTGGAAGCCGGCAAACCCCGGCTGGGCCAGGTATCGCGCGATACGCAGCCGGATGTGATGGAAGGGATCATTGTAATGCGTAAAGGCGAAAACCCTGCCGATGTACTGGAAAGAGTGCGCGCCAAAGTAGATGAATTGAATAATTATATTCTGCCTAAGGACGTTAAAATCGATACTTTTTACGACCGTACCAACCTGATGGACTTTGCTCAGGAAACAGTTATTCATAACCTTATCGAAGGTATCGTACTGGTTACTGTTATTGTTTTAATATTTATGGCCGACTGGCGAACAACGGTAACAGTAAGTATTATTATTCCTCTGTCGTTGTTATTTGCCTTTATATGTATGCGCATCAAAGGCATGAGTGCCAACCTGCTGTCGATGGGCGCCGTGGATTTTGGTATTATCATAGATGGAGCTGTAGTAATGGTAGAAGGATTGTTTGTTGCTCTTGATCACAAAGCCAAAGAAGTGGGCATGGAAAAATTCAACCGGCTGGCTAAACTGGGCATATTTAAAAATAAAGGAACCGAAATGGGTAAAGCCATTTTCTTTTCCAAGCTTATTATTATTACCTGTCTTGTACCCATTTTTTCTTTTCAGAAGGTAGAAGGAAAAATGTTTTCTCCTCTTGCTTACACACTGGGTTTTGCCTTATTGGGAGCTCTGTTGTTCACCTTAACCCTGGTACCGGCTTTATCCAGCATATTGCTGCGAAAGAACGTTCGGGAAAAACACAATCCGGTTGTGACCTTTTTTGAAAAAGGCGTAGGAAAATTATTGGGGCTGGTATACCGCAACCAGAAAAAAAGCGTACTGCTCGCCTTAGCTATTATGGCCATTACTGTTTTCTCGGCCAAATTTCTGGGTACAGAATTTTTACCTGATTTAAATGAAGGCGCGCTATGGGTAGAAGCAGAATTGCCCATGAGCGTTTCGCTGTCGGAAGCAAATATTGTTTCCAATAAAATGATCGATATCCTTTCGAAATTTCCTGAGGTCAAACAAACCTTATCGCAGGTTGGCCGTACAAATGATGGTACCGATCCTAAAGGTTTTTTCAATGTGCAGATCCAGGTTGACCTGAAGCCGAAAAAGCAATGGGACAGAAAGATTACGGTGGATGATCTGATTGATGAAATGGATCAGCAGTTGCGAAAACTGCCGGGTATAGTATTCAACTATTCGCAACCGATCCGTGATAACGTTGAAGAAGCCGTAGCAGGTGTAAATGCCGCACTGGCGGTTAAAATATTCGGACCAGATTTTCAAACCCTTGATTCGAAAGCAGACAGTGTATTGAATGTACTGAAGACAGTTCGGGGTATTGAAGACCTTGGCGTGCTGCGTAACCTGGGTCAGCCTGAATTCCGCATAGAGCTTGATCAGCAAAAGATGGCGTTTTACGGAGTAAATACAGCAGATGCCAATGCAGTTATTGAAATGGCCATTGGAGGAAAAGCCGCCACACAATTGTATGAAGGCGAACGGAAATTTGATGTTCGCATCCGTTATCAGAAAGAATACCGGGTTGATCAGGCAGCTATTGAAAATCTGATGGTGCCAACCAATGATGGAGCCAAAGTGCCTTTGAAAGAAATCGCCACGATACAAACACTAACCGGACCGGCCTTCATTTTCCGCGATAATAATATGCGGCATATAGCTGTTAAGTTTTCTATTCGTGAAAGGGACCTTGGAAGTACCATTGCCGAAGCGCAACAAAAAGTAAGTCAGCAGGTTCATTTGCCCGGCGGTTATAAAATGACATGGAATGGAGAATTTGAAAACCAGCAACGGGCTACCAGAACTTTATCGCAGGTAGTGCCAATTTGTTTGCTGGCAATTTTCCTTATTCTCTTTATCACCTTTGGCAATGTAAAGGATGCGGTATTAACTATTATGAATGTGCCTTTCGCTCTCATTGGCGGTATATTGGCTTTGCATATTACCAATTTCAATTTTAGCATTTCGGCGGGCATAGGATTTATTGCCTTATTTGGGGTTTGTATTCAGAATGGAGTGATATTGATTTCGGTGTTCAGGAAAAACCTCGATGAAGGTATGCATTTGGATGAGGCTATCAGAACAGGTGTAATTTCACGTGTGCGTCCTGTAGTAATGACGGCATTAATGGCAATGATCGGTTTAATGCCGGCGGCAGTTTCAAAAGGAATTGGTTCTGAAACACAAAAGCCATTGGCTATAGTAGTAATAGGCGGCCTTATTACAGCTACCATCCTTACACTGCTCATTTTGCCGGTTATATATTCGCTGGTGTTTAAGTTTATGCACCATCGCTCGAACCGGAAATTGCTAACTAAAGCCGGCCTCGTTCATAAATAATTGAATATCAAATCGACATCATAATAAAAGCGCAAACTGATAATAATTCGGTAACATTGTTTTGGTTAACCACTCGTTAACAAAGGCATTAGAATCGCGTTAGAAAATAACATTTAATACCTAGCAGCCGAATTCAAAAATCACCTTATTATTAGTAGCATGAGAAGACTGGTTAGCGTTTTTTTATTTTTTGGAATAACAACATCTTTTTCACAAACTAATCCCGATTCAATCAAAGATCGTGACTGGAGCATTCATGGACAGGCAACCTCCATCTGGCAGTATCATTTACCGTTTAAAGCCGATTATACCAATCCTGGCAGCCATAGTTTGGATACATCAGAATCAGGAAAGGTTTCCTTTACAGCTACCTTATATGTGGGCAGAAAATTGTGGAAGAATGCAACCATCTATGTAAACCCCGAAGTAGCAGGCGGCAGTGGGTTAAGCTCTGCCATGGGTATTGCCGGTTTCCCTAATGGAGAAACATTCAGAATTGGAAGTCCAAAACTCAAACTCTATCTCGCCCGTTTATACCTCGAGCAAAAATTTGCCTTAGGCAGCGGAACGGATGTTGAATCTGATGACCAGAACCAGGTACAGCAACATGTGCCGGCCAGATATATTTCTGTTCGGGCTGGTAAGTTCAGTATCGCAGATTTTTATGATGATAACAGCTATAGCCACGATCCGCGTACACAGTTCATGAACTGGAGTTTGATGAGTAATGGTGCATGGGATTATCCTGCGAATACCCGCGGTTATACAATAGGAGCCGTAATAGAGTATCATACGCCATCATGGGCAACGCGCATATCGATGACACAAATGCCTACTTATGCCAACGGCCCCAAGCTTGATAATGATATTGCACATGCTTATGGTTTTACCTGGGAAGGTGAAGAAAAAATCCGGCTTATTCCTAACCGGCATGGTGTCATCAGGCTGTTATTGTTCCACAACCTGGCAAAAATGGGTAACTATGAAGAAGCCGTCAGGAAGAATCCCGTAACTCCGGATATTACATCAGTAAGAACTGATCCCAAAACAAAAAATGGTATTGGCATCTCTATGGAGCATGAAGTTTCAGACAATGCAGGCGTTTTTATCCGTGCAAGCTGGAACGACGGCAAAAATGAAACATGGGCTTTTACTGAAATCGATCAGTCAATATCAGGAGGCATTGCGTTGAATGGAGCAGCGTGGAAAAGGAAAAATGATGCATTTGGCGCAGCCGTTGTTATAAATGGTATTTCAGGTCCTCATCGTGATTATCTGAAAGCCGGTGGTTATGGTTTTATTATCGGTGATGGCTATCTCAATTATGGTCATGAAGCCATTTTTGAAACTTATTACAAATTCACGATTCCGAAAATATTCTTATCTATCAGTCCCGATTACCAGTTTGTGATCAATCCTGCTTATAACAAAGATCGTGGCCCGGTACATATCATCGGTATACGCGGTCATCTGGAAATATAAGTTTGCTGACAACAAGAGAGGCACTTACGTGGTTCATTACCTGTAGGTGCCTTTCTTTTTTTATGTGAATAACTAAACGTTTATAATCGTTTATAAACGTTTAAAAACGGCTACGCAACAGGATGCGGTTTATCTTCACTTTATAACGTTGCGCCATGTTGGATAAAAAGTTATTGCCGCGATTTATTGATCCTTTAACTGATTTTGGTTTCAAATTTCTTTTTGGGACTGAACCCAATAAAGAATTACTCATTGCTTTTTTAAATGAATTATTTGAAGGAAGAAAACAGATTACAGATCTATCCTTCAACAAAAATGAAAACCATGGCCCGCAAACCGATTTTCGCCGGGTGATATATGATTTGACTTGCACTAGTCAGAGCGGTGAACAGTTTATCATTGAAGTACAGCGGATCGATCAAAAATACTTCAAAGATAGAATGATATATTATACTGCTGCGCATATACATGAACTGGCGCCCAAAGGAGGTCAGTGGGACTATGGCTTAAAAGAAGTTTATCTTATTGGTATAGTTGATTTTTGTTTTGAAGACAGCGATCCGCATTCCTGCGTTCATCGTGTACAGCTAACATATCAATCAACACAGCAAGTATTTTACAATAAATTGGAATACATTTTTATAGAAATTTCAAAGTTCAATAAAGCAGACCACGAACTGGAAACCGAGCTTGATCGCTGGCTATTTGCATTGAAACACATGAACCATTTAAAAAAAATTCCTGTATATTTGAAAAAGGGAATATTTGAGAAGTTATTTTCAATAGCCGAAATTGCTAACTTATCAAAGGAGGAGTATATGAATTATCATGATAGAGTTTTAATGGCGCAATGGGATGAATATGCTCAGATGAAATGGGCTAAAGAAAAAGCGCTCAAAGAAGGCCTTAAGGAAGGCCTCGAAGAAGGGCGTAAAGAGGGAATTAAAGAGGGTATTAATGAGGGTATTAAAGAGGGTATTAAAGAGGGTATTAAATTGGCCGCAAAAAGTTTGTTATTAAATGGTTTTACAGTCACGCAAACAGCAAAATTATTAGGTGTTACTGATAATTTTGTTGAGCAAGCCCAAGGTGAAATGGAATAGCCTTACCTTTTTGGTACTTCACATCCTCTTAATTTGACGATACTTCACTTTATTTACCGTTCCAATGTATTCGTATCATCTGGTTTAAGCCGCGGAACAAGATTGCACGAAAATGAAACCTAACCTCTTTGTACTTCACAAGTCACGTTAATTTCGCGATACTTCACTTTACTTTTACATGCCTTCCTAGGCGCTATCTATAGTAAATGACGCTTCATTCTGTAGCTTTATTTCAACACTGCTAAAATTTCCTGTCAATTTAAACGTCGGACTGCCGGTTCTTGCATTGCATGATATCAATAATTGATTTAATGTCACTAACAGGAAAATGATTTATAATCATTTATAAAGAACCTGTGTTTTAAAACGTGTCTAACATATTTCAATAAACTGTTATTAACATTATACAATACCGGTATGGAATGACAATTGAATAATTATTGTTGAACTAAAAATAGCAAACATGCTTTTTTCATAATAAAGAAGAAACGATAGAATGGTTGTCGTTTAAAGAAGGCTTCATATTGATGAAGCTTTTTTTTATTTGTACAACTATGGTGTTATTTTTTCTTAGGCTTTTTGGCAGCCTTTGCTTTTTTATTAAACGCCAATGATAACTGTACCCAGTAATCAAATTCTTTTTTCGACTTAATTACCTCCTGGCTTACGTAAACAAATCCCTTCATAGTTCTTCCGTTATGCACCATGGGTCTTACACCGGGTTTTTCCATTGTAGTTTCATATATAGCAGGATCAATGCGGCACATTATTTCAGCGTCATTTACACATATGCACATTTTTCCATTTACCATAAAACACATACCACTGAACATCTTCTTTTCTTCTATATCGCCCAGGTCGGCGATTGCTTCGCGAATACGGTCAGCCAGTTTTTCGTTGTAAGCCATAGTTATAAATTGCCAGGTTGATAAGGCAATCAGTGGGAAGTTACGAAACCTATATATAGGCTGGGATCCCGGCTATACATAAGTTGCTCCCCCTTAACTTATTAACTTATCAACCTGGCAATCTGCTAATCCTTTAAAATCATGCTTCCATTAAATGATGTGCATGTTCCAGTTCCTGAAGGCCTTTTCTCAGATCTTCGGCGTTCATAACCGGGCATAATTCAACTTTGGCATTCAGGTTCATGAAAAAAGGTTCCAGAATGGTGGGCATTTGTGAAGGATCTTTCATATCAAATACAATAAGGCAGGTGCGGCTGCCATCCATTGTAGTAAAATAGCTCGATTCGGGTTTGAGCTCTTCCATCATTTCCTGCATGAGTTTTGGCAGTGAACCGTCTTTAATGCCTCTGTTGGCAGCAGTTACATCTAACGTAGCTTTTAGTAACGTACGCATGTGAGAAAGTTTAAAAGTGAAAAAATAAGAATTATCATACATTTCGTATGTGCATCAAAACATCCGGTAAAGTGTTGTAAAAAACGGCTGGTACTAAAAGAAGAATGCAAGGGGATCGCCTTGTATTGGCGGTAAGGCTTATTAGATGAAGATAATTAAAATTTTTCGCATCCTTTGACTCCCTCAGGATTTTATCACTTAACAAAAGTCAATAAATAGTCCGGAGCGAAGCCCAAGGATGCGTCTTTGCAGGAAATTTGATCGAAGTCAAAAGAGCTACACAGCGAAAGAAGTTCCGCAGCCGCAGGTTTTGCTGGCATTGGGATTATTGAAAGTAAAACCGCGGGCATTTAATCCATTGGCCCAGTCGATTTGCATGCCCATGAGATAAATGCCATGTGATTTATTCATGATAAAAGTGAGTGCATCGTATTCAAACACTTCATCATTGTCCTGTTTATCGTCAAAACCCAGTACATATGAAAGTCCGGAGCAGCCACCGCCCTTTACTCCTATCCTTAAGTATTTGTTGGTATCGAAATCGGGTTCACTCATCAGGCGTCGTATTTCTGCCAGGGCATCTGTTGTAAACGTCACAGGAACGGCCATTGTCATATCCATAATCAGATTATTTAAAAGACAAATTTACGAAAAAGCCATAAAGGCAATACCATGTATTGTCTGGCGTTTAAACGCATGTTAATTAGTAACTACAGAACTAAAAACTAATAACTTAGAACTTAAACCTACAAACTGTATTTTTGCTCACCTAAAACCAATTGGATGATAACCACAACGCAAATGGTCATTTCACTGATAATTGCTTTTACACTGGGCGGTGCTCTGGCTTACGCACTTTGGAAACAAAGAAGAGAGGCAAACCAGGCATTGGATCAGCACGAAAAGCAAAAATCAGCGGCCCCTCCTACCCAACCCCTTCAATTGCAAGCCTATGAACGATTAATTTTGCTCGTTGACCGTATTGCCCTGCCTAATGTGATCAGCCGGGTAAACCAGTCAGGCCTCAGTGCCCGCGAAATGCAAACCCTGCTCACCCAGCAAATAAGGCAGGAGTATGAGTATAATGTAACCCAGCAGATCTACGTAACCCCCGAGTCGTGGGAAGCGGTACGTAATTTAAAAGACCAAAATCTGCTGATCATAAACCAGATAGCCTCTTTTTTACCGGCCGAAGCTACCGGCCAGGACCTGAACCGCAGCATCCTTGAAATGCTTATGCAGTCGCCTAAGGCCTCATTACATAATGTGGTAGCCGATGTATTGAGCTATGAAGCAAAGAAACTGATGCAATGACTGAATCCGGAAGTCAGAAGCCAGATGTCAGAAAAACCAGTACTTCACACTTCTGACCTCAAACTTCCGGCTTCAAAATAATACGATATGCCAGAAAAAAAGATAACTACCGACAGTGGTATTGAAATAAAAGAGGTTTACACAACAGATGATGTGCAGCCCGGTAACATGACCGAAAAACCCGGTCAGTTTCCCTTTACCAGAGGCGTACAGGAAGATATGTACCGCGGCAAATTATGGACAATGCGCCAGTATGCCGGCTTCTCTACCGCCGAGGAAAGTAACAAACGGTATCACTATCTGTTGTCGCAGGGAGTAATGGGTTTGAGTGTGGCATTCGACCTGCCTACGCAAATCGGATACGATAGCGACCATTCGCTGGCAGAAGGTGAGGTTGGCAAAGTGGGTGTAGCTATCGACAGTATTGAAGATATGCAAACCCTGTTCAAAGGCATTAAACTGGAAGATGTTTCTACCTCCATGACCATCAACGCTACTGCCTTTATTCTGTTATCGTTGTATGTAGCACTGGCCAAACAACAGGGAGCCGATCTCAAAAAAATATCCGGCACGATTCAGAACGATATTTTAAAAGAATATGCTGCGCGTGGTACATATATCTATCCGCCACAGCCTTCGATGCGCATTATTACCGATATTTTTGAATGGTGCAGTACAGAATTACCGAAATGGAACACCATTTCCATTTCGGGTTATCATATTCGTGAAGCAGGCAGCACAGCCGTTCAGGAAATTGCTTTTACGCTCAGCAATGGCAAAGCCTATGTAAAAGCAGCACTGGAAAAAGGACTTGATATAAATGTATTCGGCAGGCGGTTATCCTTCTTTTTTAATTCGCATAATAACCTGTTTGAAGAAATAGCCAAATTCAGGGCAGCACGTCGTATGTGGGCGCATATGATGAAAGAATTGGGAGCAACCGATCCCAAAGCCATGATGCTGCGTTTTCATACACAAACCGGTGGCAGCACTTTAACCGCACAGCAGCCACAAAATAATATTGCCCGCGTAACTGTACAAACACTGGCAGCCGTACTGGGCGGCACCCAATCGTTGCATACCAACGGATTTGATGAAGCATTGAGCCTGCCTACCGAAGAAGCTGCCCGTATTGCATTGCGCACGCAACAGATCGTTGCTTTTGAAAGCGGTGCGCCTGATACGGTTGACCCGCTTGCAGGCTCTTATTATGTAGAAGCACTTACCAATGAAATAGAACAAAAAGCATATGAACTGATCGCTACTATTGATGCCATGGGCGGCAGCGTATCAGCCATTGAACAGGGCTTTATTCAGGAAGCCATTGCCCGCAGTTCGTATGAGTACCAGCGAAAGATTGAAACCGGTGAAAAGATCATCGTAGGCGTAAATAAATTTCAAACAACTGAAAAAGACAACACGCCCGTTTTCAAAATAGATGATTCAATACGGCAGATCCAAAGCGAGAAACTGGCTGCGTTACGCAACAATCGCAGCCCCGCCAAATGCGACCAGATACTGCAATATCTTTCAGACAAAGCTACCAGCGGCGAAAACATCATGCCTACCGTAATTGAAGCAGTAGAACAAAAATGCACCCTGGGCGAAATTGCCGACACGTTAAGGGAAGTGTTTGGGGAATATAAGTAAGATATTTTCTGCTTCCAGGCTTAATAAACAAATCGCTTACTATCCACCAATCCGTTATTCATCACGCTTATTGCGTAGGTACCATGCGCCATTTGATTCAATGGCAGGGTGATCACATTTGTGCCTGCCTCCAGCGTTACTGATTTCTTTTGCAGCAACATGCCATTTGCAGATACTATCATTAAAGTATAGGATCCTTTATCAGTTACCTGTAAAGAAGTCACTAATGACTGACCTTGCACGGTTGTATAACTGATCTGCGATCCGCCATTGGCTTTATTATTAACCGATACCAGCCAGGAAACCAGCGTCCAGCCGGAAGGTTCTTTTGCTTCAATAC
>Ga0068855_100007600_pt1 | contig 13116 bp, 10 predicted proteins | sample KBSCornC52_FD_66592 | JGI IMG/M metagenome (GOLD analysis project Ga0068855, IMG submission 66592) | Corn rhizosphere microbial communities from Kellogg Biological Station, Michigan, USA - KBS Corn C5-2 | ecosystem: Host-associated > Plants > Roots > Rhizosphere > Soil ... | reverse complement strand
GGCGCCGAGCCATCGATCGGGCCGAGTGCGGCGCTCTCATCGGTTCCAACGGCCGAGCCCGCGGCGATGTTCTCCGCCGGACTAATGCCCCCGCCGCGCGGCCACAAAGCGAAGGCTCCGCCGCCGACGACAACGAGCGCCGCTCCGGCGGCCATCGCCATTTGCTGCCTGCTCCATGCGCGCTTGGGCTGGGGCTTTTCGGGCTCCTTCTTGCCCTTGAGCTTCTTCGCCGCTTTAGCGACCGCTGCATCGGCCGCGGGCTTCGCGTCTTCCTCTGGTTCTTCCCGAGGCTCGGTCAGCTTCACCACGGCCGCACCGCTCGTGCTCAGGGTCGGGGTCGGAACGACCGGCACGATCTCCGGGCTCTCATAGGCCGCGAAGCGCGTCGCCTCGCCTTCGCCCGCCGTCGCTCCGTATGGTTCATTCTCGTCGTCGAACAAGGCGAGCCATTGCGGGATCGACTGCGGCCGGTCGGTCGGCCGGATCGTCATCGCCGCGTCGACCGCGCGCAGGAAGGGGCGACTGAAATCGGGCCAGTCGCCCTGGGCGAGAGGGTGATCGAGGCCGCCATGCATCCGTTCCAGCACCTCGGCGGGCTTGGTCCCCGTCACGCATTCGTAGAGGACGACGCCAAGCGCGTAGATGTCGGTCCAGGGCCCCTGCTCATAGGTTTTCACATACTGTTCGATCGCCGCGTAGGGCGGCGTGTGGAACGTAACCTTGGTGCTCGTCGCGTCCGCCGTGTCGAACCGCGCCGAGCCGAAATCGATAAGGACCGGCCGGTTACCCTCGCTGATGAGGATGTTCGGTGGCTTGATGTCGCGGTGCAGGACTCCGACCCGGTGCGCCCGGTCGAGCCCTTCGCTGATCGGCCGAACCAGGTCCGTCAGCTCGGCTTCGCTGAACTTCTTGCGTTTCTTCAGAAGGTCGGACAGCGGGACTCCGTCCTCGAAATCCATCACCATGTAAGCGGTGCCGTTGATCTCGAAGAGGCTCCGGACGCTGACGATGTTGGGGTGGCGCGTCGGCTTCGACAGGTTCCACAGCAGCTTGGCTTCCTCGACGAACTTCTTGAGGCCGAGGGCGTGCACTTCCTCGGCGTTGGAATCGTTCGGGACGACGGTGTCGCCATCCTTCCGGTCGCTGATCGCGCTCGGGAAATATTCCTTTATGGCGACGAGCTCGTCGAAATAGATTCCGCGGCCCTTGTAGACGATGCCGAAGCCGCCGACGCCGAGCACCTGCTCCAGCCGCCACTCGCGAAGCACCGTGCCAGGCGGCAAGGCCTTGTTACTATAAACCTTGCTCATGGCACCCCCGAAGAGCCCGGCACATGGCCAACCATACGCTGGCACCACTTCTCGCGCTACGGTAGATCACGCTCATGGCGGGTGGCGGATTCGATCAGGTCGTTAGGACCCACGTCGGCTGCCGGCGACGGCTCAACGAAGATGCTGTGCTCGCCAGCCCCGAACGGCGGCTGTGGGCGGTTGCCGACGGCATGGGCGGCCATGAAGCTGGCGAAGTCGCAAGCGCTATGGTGGTCGAAGCCCTGTCGCAATGCCCCGATGGGGCCGAAGCCGCTCTCGCTGCGCTCACCGAAGTGAATGCCCGCCTCATCGAAATGGGGAGGACCGGCGGCGACAGCCGGACCATCGGCAGCACCGTGGTCGGCCTCGTCGCAAACTCCACCCGCTTCACCTGCTTCTGGGCTGGCGACAGCCGTGCCTATCGGTTGCGCGACGGCAAGCTTACCCGCCTCACCCGGGACCATAGCCTGGTCCAGGAGCTCGTCGACGGCGGAATGATCAGCGAGGCCGAGGCCGAGAGCCACCCCAATGCCAACATCATCACCCGCGCCGTCGGGGTATCGGAAGAGCTTCAGGTCGACACCGTGAGCGGGGATGTCTCAATTGGCGATCTGTTCCTCCTCGCAAGCGACGGCTTGACCCGCCTCGTGAGCGACGATGAGCTATCTGCCGAGCTTCGGAACGGCGACATCGAGTCTATGGCCGACAGCCTGCTCCGGCTCGTGCTCGACCGCGAGGCGCCGGACAATGTCTCGCTCATCCTGCTCCGCGCGACCGACCTGCCGGCGGCGACCGCGCACACCATCCTCAAGCATGGGCTCCAATCGCAATGACCGTGAATGACAGCGTCATCGACCTTATCGGACACACGCCGCTGATCCGGCTTCACAAGGCGTCGGAAGCGACCGGCTGCACGATCCTCGGCAAGTGCGAGTTCCTGAACCCTGGCCAGTCGGTCAAGGACCGCGCGGCCTTGTTCATCATCCGGGACGCGATGCGCCGCGGCGACTTGAGGCCGGGCGGCGTGGTCGTCGACGGGACCGCAGGCAATACCGGGATCGGCCTTGCCATGGTCGCCAACGCGCTCGGCATGCGCACCGTGATCGTCATCCCCGAAACCCAGACCCAGGAGAAGAAGGACACCCTGAGGGCGCTCGGCGCCGACCTCGTCGAGGTGCCCGCGGTGCCCTATCGCAATCCCAACAATTACGTGAAGGTCTCGGGCCGGATGGCCGAGCGCCTCGCCCGCGAGGAACCGAACGGCGCGATCTGGGCCAACCAGTTCGACAATGTCGCCAACCGCCAGGCGCATATCGAGACCACCGGTCCCGAGATCTGGGAGCAGACGGGCGGCAAGGTCGACGGCTTCATCTGCGCGGTCGGCACAGGCGGAACGCTTGCGGGCGTCGCGATCGCACTCCGCGAGCGAAACCCGAACGTTGCGATCGGCCTCGCCGACCCGCCGGGAGCCGCGCTCTACAGTTATTACACGACGGGAGAACTCAAGGCCGAGGGCGGCTCGATCACCGAAGGGATCGGCCAGGGGCGGATCACCGCCAATCTCGAGGGCCTTAAGGTCGACCACGCCTTTCAGATTCCGGACAGCGAGTCCGTTCCGGTCTGCTTCGATCTTTTGGAGCATGAAGGCCTGTGCATGGGACCGTCGTCGGGCGTGAACGTCGCCGGCGCGATCCGCCTCGCCCGCGAGCTCGGGCCGGGTCATACGATCGTCACCATCCTCGCCGACTACGGCAATCGCTACCAGTCCAAGCTGTTCAACGCCGACTTCCTGCGTTCGAAGGGTCTGCCCATACCCTGGTGGCTCGACCGCAAGGACCACGCGCAGGCCGATTTCGTCGAAGTCGAGACCACCTAGTCCCCGTTTCGACTCACGATTGTTTCTGATATGCGGCGCTCCATCTGTAGGGCGGCATTCACCCATATCCCGCTGGAGGCATGATCATGACATTACGCATTGGCTCGAAGGCACCGGATTTCGAGGCGGACACGACGCAGGGGCGGATCCGCTTCCACGAATGGCTCGGCGACAGCTGGGGCATCCTTTTCTCGCACCCGAAGGACTTCACCCCGGTGTGCACGACCGAGCTCGGCTATCTCGCCAAGCTCGAGCCCGAGTTCGCCAAGCGCAACACCAAGATCATCGGCCTGTCCGTCGATCCGGTCGACGATCACGGCCGCTGGCTCCAGGACGTCGAAAGCCACGGCGGGGCGAAGGTGAATTATCCGATCATCGCCGACCACGACCTCAACGTGTCGAAGCAATACAACATGCTTCCCGAGGAGGAGCCGGGCTCGTCGCAGGGCCGCACCGCGGCGACCAATGCGACCGTCCGCACCGTTTACATGATCGGCCCCGACAAGCTCATCAAGGCGATGCTGATCTACCCGATGTCGAGCGGCCGCAACTTCGACGAAGTGCTTCGCCTGCTCGACTCGATCCAGCTCACCGCCAGGCACAAGGTGGCAACGCCCGTGAACTGGAAGCAGGGCGAGGATTGCATCATCGTCCCCTCGGTCTCCGACGAGGAAGCCCGGACCCAGTTCCCGGGCGGCTGGACCAGCGACCTGCCCTACCTGCGCCGAGTCCCTCAGCCGGGCCTCGAGCAGGAGCAGGAGCAGGCCGCGCCCGAACAGCAGCCCGCCTGAAATTCGGCGGGTGGCCCGTTGAGCTTTGCCTCGCACTCGTGAATAGGGTGCGGGGGTAAAATCAGGCGGGCTCGCGGTGCCGTGACTTCGGACTGTTACGCGATCTTGGGGGTTTCGCCGACGGCTGAGAATGTCGTCATCGGCGCCGCTTATCGCGCGCTCATGCGCCACTATCATCCCGACACCAATTCCGACCCGGAGGCGCAGGCTCGGGCGCGCGAAATCACGGCGGCTTATGCTGTGCTTCGGGATCCGGCGAGGCGCGCGGAATATGACGCGCGGCGCGCCGAGGCGGACGACTTTTGGCCCGTTGAAGAGCCTCAGCGCCGACCGCCGCCGATGCGTGCGGCCGGAATCGCATCGGCCGCGCTGGCGGTCGCTTTGGTCGGTGCGGTCTGGATGTCGCCGGCAGCGGACCGGGACAATCCGACGGTCGCGCCACCAACCACGCACGCCTCAACGAAGGCCGAGCCGATGCCTGCCGGGCCGCCCAAGGCGCTCGAACCCGAAGCGCAACGGCTCGCAAGGCTCGTCCCCCCGGTTTCGCCTCCGCCGCCAGCCGCTGAAGCTGACCTGGCTCCGGTGCCTCCGCTCGACCCTTCTCCTGTTCCAGATGAGAAGGCGCTTGCGATGGCACCCAAACCGAAGGCCGTGCAGCCGAAGGCCCTGCCCAGGCCTGCACCGCAGGTGGTCAAAGCGATCGCTCCCGCAGCGGCACCGAAGAGCGAGCGGGTCGCGACTCTCGATCGCATGTCCGCCGGCTTCTTCAGCCAGTCGATGACTCACGCCGACATTGCCAAGAAGACGCTGCTGGTGGCTGCTCGCGACCGGTCGGAGGCTGAGCGCAAGGCCTGCCGCTCGGATTCATGCGTGGCTGACGCCTACGTTCGCCAGATCCGCGCAACGAGCGCGATCATGGAAGGCAAGGCCGGACCGCGGAACTAGCTCCGGCCCGGCCTCCGTGGCTTATTGTGCCGGCGTCGCGGCCGGTGCCGCGGCCGGTGCCGCGGCAGGCTCCACCGCCGTGAAGTCCTCCACGACCTTCCAGCCGCCGTCGGCCTGCTTCTTGTACACGGTGATGTACGATCCGCTGTTCGACGCGCCCGCTTTCGTAACCGGGTCGGTATATTTCTCGGTGAAATGGCCGCGCGCGTAAGCGAGGTCGCCGGACGCATCGATCTTTTCGCTCGAGAAGCTGACGTCGAAGTTCGGGTCCTTGAGCGCATCCTCATAGGTTTTGCGAAGGCCGTCGCCGGTCACGGACGGCGCGCCGGGGAAGACTGCGGTCGCGTCCGGAGCATAGTGAGCGAGCAGCGCGTCGAGATTCTTGGCGTGGAAGTCCTCGTTCCACTTCTTCTCGTCGGCCTTGATTGCGTCTGTGACTGCGCCCGAGTTGGCAGCCGGGGCCGCGGCTTCGTTGCCGCCGGGCTTGCTCTCATATTTCTGGCACGCGCTTACGCTGACAACCAGCGCCGCAGCACCAAGCAGCGCAATCGATTTGGTCAGATTTGGCATGTGGGCCTCCCCCTGTTCGAGAGGGACGCGACCCAACCACGTACTGGCGAGTCGCGCAACTGTTGTTGCAAGTTGCAGAAGCATGAGTTTCGTCACCCCGGACTTGATGACTGTTCCCCTGCGAAGGCAGGGGTCCAGACAGGCTCCGTCAGGAGCCTTTGATCAGCATCGAAATAGAGATCCCGCCAGTCGCGGTTCGCTATCCCCGCGCCTTCTTCCCAACCACATGGTCGAGCGCCCACGATCCGGGCCCCGCGAAGACCAGGTAGAAGAAGGTGAAGCAGAACAGGATCACCACTTCGCCCTTGTTGACGATCGGCCAGAAGCCCTGCGGATTGTGGATCATGAAGTAAGCGACCGCCATCTCGCCCGAGGCGATCAGAGCGGCGAACCGCGTGAACAGCCCCAGCGTGATCAGCGTCCCGGCGACCAGCTCAATCGTCCCGGCAGCCACGAACAGCGGCGGCAGCGGCTGCATCGGGAACGGCGCTGGAAAGGCGAAGAACTTCTGCGTCGCATGCTCGACGAACAGCAGGCCCGCGACGATCCTCAGAATGGAAAGCGCGCGCGGCGCATAAGCGGAGAGATTGGGCATCAAGAGTCCTCCTCGGCGAGGGCTTCTAAGCGGTCTGCGCTCCTCGCGGAAGCATCCGGATCCAACCCTGCCCTGACGTCCACTTTCCACCCGAAACGGACATTAGTGGTGCCCAGCTCGCCATCAGTGCCCCGGCACGTCGGCTGCCGTCACATCCCCCTTTAGATACCGGTCGAACCAGCCAATCGTCCTATTAAGCGCGTCGATCTGGTTGGCGCGGCCCCATGCGCCTTCCCAATGACCTTCGCCGGTGTAGCGGGCATAATCGACACGTTTGCCAAGCCGGCGAAGACCAGTGAAGACCTCGTCGGCGAGGGGGTAGGGAACCGCATCGTCCTTGGTGCCGTGAATGATCAGCAGGGGTGTCTTGACGCGATCGAGATAGAAGATGGGCGAATTCTCGAGGTAGCGTTCGCGATACTCCCACAGCGAACCGCCCATCCGCCCTTGGCCGCTTTCCGACCAGGACACGCCCGGATTGGTGCCATCGTCGAGGAGCCCGCCGTAGCTCGCGATCATGTCCCCCATGCCAGCGCGCATCACGGCCGCCTTGAACCGCGGCGACTGGACGATGAGTGAAAGCGTACTGTAGCCGCCATAACTGTGGCCCATGACCCCGATCCGATCGGGATCGGCGATTCCCAGTTCGATGGCTTTGTCGATCCCGGGGATCACGGATTTCATGAGATCGGTCATCGGCGTTCCGACATTTACGTCGGAATCGGCGAGGAGAAGCGCATAGCCCCGCGTCGCGAAGAGTTGCAGGTTTTCGTAGGGCGCCGACGCGAACCCGAACCGGTTGAGGTCGTCTGAAATACTCGAGCCGCCATAGATTTTGACGATCAGCGGATATTTCGCGCCGCGGACATAGCCCGCTGGATAAATGAGCGCGCCATGCTCGGTCTTGCCGTCGATCGATCGCCATTCGACCACCTGCCCGGAGCCCAGCGGAGTGTTGGAAATGGCGGGGGCAACCTGCGTCACCTTGCGTGGCGTCGCGGCGCCCGATTTTAGGATAAAAATATCCGGAGGGTGGCCCGCGTCCTCGGCGACGTAGGCCAGCATCGTCCCGTCCTTCGAAACGCCCGGAAGGGTTCCGTAGCCGCCATAACGCTTGTCCTCTTCGAGCAGCCCGACAAGGCTGCCGGCTTGTGGCGGGATGCGCGCGAAACCGCTGCGCTTGGTCGTCCTGTCGAGCGTCATGATCAGGCCAGCTGCGGCCGAACCCTCTCCAACCATCATCTGGTCGTCGGTCGTCGGGAGTTCGAGCCGGCGCCTTCCCGGATTGTCGAAAGGTTGAGCTGCGCTTCCGTCTAGGGCGGCGCGCCAGAGCAGATCATCATGAATGAAATAGAGGTGCTGGCCCGAGCGATCCCAGGCGGGCGGGTCGGCATCGAGCCTGACAGGATTGGTCCACGCTTGACGCGCGACCTCGCGAGGTGCGCCGCCGCTTGCCGAGGCAATGCTCAAGACGTCGTCAGCGAGGGGCCCGTCGCTACGCCACGCGATCGACTGGCTGTCGGGTGACCAGCTGAACGATCGCGCCAGTAGGCCAAGCCGGACGTCGCTCGCGAGCGTGCGGGATTGGCCGGTTTGAAGATCCCGAACGACAACTTCGTAAAGATATTGGCCCGCGCCCGGTTTTTCGGCGCGGACCAACCTGGTGTAGGCAAGGAAACGCCGATCGGGCGAGAGTCGATAATGGCCGACGCGCGCACCCTCGACCAGCGGCCGTATGGCGCCGGACTGGACATCGATCATGGCGATGTCGCGCCGCCACAAATCGAGGTTAATCTGGTCGGTTATCGAGGTCGCACCCGGCGCCGACGGATCGTACTGGAACAGCTTGGCCGTGACTTCGCTTGCGCCCGCACCGGCCTTCTCCGGCGCGGTGCCGGCCATCCGCGCGGCATAGCCGGAGCGCCCCAGATCACGGGGGAATAGAGTCACCAGGACGGAGCTTCCGTCGGCGCTCCATACCAGCCCAGTAAAACCATCGCGCACGTCGGCACTGGACACTTGGCGCAGTTCGCCGGTTGCGACGTCGGCTGCCCACAGACGCGCCGGGCCGATCTCCGCACTCCCACTCCGGTCGGCCAGGAAAGCTAGGGTCCGTCCATCGGGCGAGAAAGCGGGGGCCCAATTGTTTCCGCCTCTCGTCAGGTTTCGGGCTTGGCCCGACTTGAGGTCCGTGATCCAGATATCCCCTGAAACGCCGTACCACGCTACGCCGCTCGAAGTGAGTTGCTGCGGATCCGTCGACCGGCGATTTCGCGCGTTGCCGGTGACCACATAGGCAAGATACCGGCCGTTGGGCGAAAAGATCGGCTCGGAATAAGCCGCGAGCGCCGGAGCGTTGAGGATATCTTCGATGGCCAGTGGAGGATGAGGTGCCGGCCAAGCCGGAGCCGCAAGGCCGATCAACAATGCTCCGGCGAGGCGCGCGACAACTGCGCGAACCGGTCTCACCATTTCTTGGTGACCTGGAATGATATGAAACGCCCCAGCGCATTGGCGTTAGCGCCGTCGAAATTCAGGCCATTGTCGTTGCGCACGAATGGCGGGTCCTGGTCGAACAGGTTGAGCACGGTGAGCCCGAAAATGAGGTTGCGCAGCCCCCGAACCTTCGGCCTTTTGCCGGTGTCATATTGCAACGCCAGGTCGACGGTCGTCCAGGAATCGATGTGGAACACCTCGCCGGGGACGCTGGTCGGGTCCTTATAGGAGTTGGTGTAGTTGACGTACGCATTCGCCGACAATCCGTCGCGGCTCCAGCCGAACGAACCGCGGGCGACCAGTCCGACCGGGTTGAAACGAGTGTTGACCAGCTCCTCCAGTGAACCGCCCGGAGCGAACTTGGTCTTGTGATCGATCAGATAAGTCGCCGCGAGGCCGAGATCGACCCGCCCCCCGCCGACGTCAAAATGATAGCGCGCGCTGCCGTCGATGCCGCGAACCTTCGTCCTCGCCAGGTTGGTGGTGCGAAAATCGGCGATCGCGGTGATTTGGTCCAGCGGAATCCCGAAGATATTCAGGAAGCCGGGCATCGCGGCAAAGGCCAGGATTACCGACTGCGGCACGTTGCGCGTGACGAACGGGGCGACCGTCGGACTGCCAAGCCCCTCTATGATCAGCGGCAACAGCGGCGGATCCCCGATCCGATCCTTGAAATCGATGGAGAAATAGGTCGCCGAGAGATCGAGCGCGGGAAGCCGCGGCGGCGAATAATCGAAACCGGCCGACAGAGTCCTGGCCTTCTCGGGCCCGAGCCCGGCATTGCCACCTTGAATCACCAAGGCGTTGGTTACGCCGGATGGCGAGCTCGGATCGAGGGCCGGAAACGGAATGAATTGGTTGGCGCTCTCGTCGAGCTCAAACAGCAAGGGCGCGCGAAAAGCGGTTCCCCATGTGCCGCGAAGCTTCAGCCCATCGGCCGGCGACCACAGCAGCCCGACCTTCGGATTGAAGGTGCTTCCAAAGTCGCTGTAATGGTCGAACCGCCCGGCCAGAGTCAGCTCCAGGCGCTTCACACCCGGCATCTCATTTTCGGCTCCGACCAGCGGCGCGAAGAGTTCGCCAAAGCCGGCCCAGACGTCGCGCTTGCTGTTTGCCACGAAATCAAAGCCGAAGGTCGGATCGGTTCGTTCGCGGTGAAGTGTCTCGCGGCGATACTGGCCGCCGAGAGCGAGGCGGACATCGCCGCCGCCGACGTGGACCAGCGGTCCGTCGGCCTTGACGTCGGCTGAATAGCTGTTGCCAAAGAAATCCGAACCAAGAACCGTCAGCTGGTTCGTGTCGTTATGGTCGTAGGTCCCGCGCGCTTCGACCTGCCAGTGCCGTCCCAACTTGATCCGCGATCCCGCCGTGAAGCCATATTGCTCGGTGATCGCGCCGGAAATCTGCGGGAATCCTGAAAAGGTAAAATTGCCCTTGGATTTGCGGTGCGCGTACATGCCATCGGCGAACAGTTCGACATTGTCGCCGACCTCTTGATTGACGGTCACGAAAAAGCTGTGCCGCTTCTGCTTGGGCAGCAGATCGAACGGGTCTTCGGTATCTTCAGCAAATGAGCGCTCGTTGGCGTCAAGGTTGCCGCGCTGATAATATTCGTAACTGGCGAGGATGTTGCCGCCGGACCAGGTGGCGCCAGCGATCTGGCCAAGTTGATATTCCCTGGTGTCGCCGCTGGTGACGGTGCCGAAGCGGGCGCGCGTCTCGGCGCCGTCGAAATCCTTGCGCAGGATAAAATTGGCCACCCCGCCGACCGCGTCTGACCCATAGATCGCCGAGGCGCCATCGGCGACGATTTCGACGCGTTCGACCGCGCTCAGCGGAATCAACGACAGGTCGACGAAGTTGCCAATTCCAGTCGCGGCGACACGGCGGCCATTGATTAGAACGAGCGTCGAATCGGTCCCCAGGCCGCGCAGGTCGAGACCGCTGCCGTCTGAGACGTTGAATCCGCTTTGCGCGCCGCCCGTTAAGCCGCCGACGGTGTTCTCTGACGCGCTGCCTGAGAACTGCTGGGGCAGGCGACTGATCAGTTGTTCGGTCGTTGCAAGGCCAGAGCGATCGATGTCTTGCCGGGTAATGATTGTGGTGGGTGAGGCCGATCGCCCGCCGCGAATGTTGCTGCCAGTGATCACGATGTCCGTGTTGGACGCGGCTGATTCCGCCGCGCTTGCAGCCTGGGCGTTCGTCGGCTCGGCATCCTGCACGACTTTCAAGCGCACGATCGCGACCGCGCCGGAGGTATCGGCCCGCGCCCCGAAACCGGAGCCCGACAGAAGCGCGCTTAAGGCGGCGTCCGCGCTAAGCGTGCCGCTTGCGCCCGGGCTGACGACGCCGCGGATTTCGTCGATCCGGTAGATGATCTGTCGGCCCGACTGGCGCGCCCATGCGTCGAGCGCCGACTGCAAGCTGCCGGCAGCGATATGGTATTCCCTGGCCTGTCCCTGTGCGTGCGCCGGCGCGGCCAGCGCGACGATGGCGGCCCCTGCCGCAAGCGCCCCTGCCAATTGTCTGGTCATGTCTCGATCTCCCCCGGGCGCGGACCATGCGCCTGTCGAAGGGTGACAGCCGACAAAGCCGGAGCCGTAACGTGCCTAGGCGGAAATCTTTACGGCGCGGGACTCGACCTCGACTTTGACACCGTAGGCCTCACGCAAAAGCCGCACGAATGCATCGACATTCGTGGCCTCGAATGTGCCTCCGATCCTCACTTGCGCCGCCTGGTCATCGAGGATCTGGATCTTGCGCGTATTATAGCGATTGAACTCCGCTGCTGCGTCAGCGAGCGTGGCATTGTTAAAGGTCAACATGCCTCGACGCCAGGACATCGTACGCTCGACCTGCTCAATCGACCCTGACGCCACAATGGTGGAATCACCGTCTGAAACGGCGGTGTCACCAATACCTATCGTAGCCGCCGGCCGCGTCGTACTCGTCGTCCCGCCATAATCAACCCGCACACGTCCCTCGATGACGCTGACGGAGACACGGTTGCCGTCGCGTCGGACCGAGAATTTCGTTCCAAGGACGGTGATTGTCCGTGGCCCCGCGAACACCACAAAGGGACGCGCTGGGTCGTGGACGACTTCAAAATAGGCCTCGCCGCGATCGAGCCAGAGCTCGCGCCGGTGTCTGTCGACACGTGCCCGAATAAAGGTCGCGGTGTTGAGCTCAACCTTGCTGCCATCGACGAGGGCAACCGTCGTGCGCACTCCAAGCGCCGTAGAAAAGCGCTGCTCGGCGACATGCTCGCTTCCCACGCCTCCAAAACGACCGGTCGCCACAAAATAGGTTGGGACGATTGCGACAAGGAGCGCGATCGAGGCCGCAATCGCACCTCGCCACCAGTTCGGCACCGGATGCGATACACGCGCTCGAACCGTTTCTTCGCCTCCTAGGGCCGCCAGACGGTCCGCTCTCTGCCAGCCGTGCTCGAGCCGCCAGAAGGCAGCCTTGTGTGAATAAGATTCGTCGAGCCATTGGTGGAGCTCGGACTGTTGCTTCTCCGACCAATCCGGTTGCTCGGTTCGAAGCAGCCACATTGCGGCCTGCTCCTCAATGCGCCGGGCATCACTCATGGCTGGCCGCTCCAGCTTTGGCATTGCCGGCGGCCCAGCGCTGAATCTTACCGCTCCCGCCGAGCATGAAATCGGTCATCGCACGGATGCCCAGCGTCAATTGCTTTTCAACAGTGTCGATGCCGACGCCGAGCCGCTCGGCGGTTTCCCGTGTCGATAGTCCTTCGATTTTGCGCAGGCGCACGACCTCACGGCATCGCGGCGGCAACAGGTCGAGTCCCGCTTGCGCGCGCCTCAGCTCCTCGCGAGCGCTGAGATGGCGCTCGGCGTCGAGGATCTCGCCCGGATCGCCAAGTGCCGACATATCGGCGACCAGATCGAAAGAAACGATTTGCGCGCGCTTGGCGCGATTGATGAGGTGGTTTCTCGCGACGGCGAAGAGATAATGGCCTGCGTTGCGCGGCAGTTCCCGCCGCGCGCCGATCAGCACCCTCTCATAAATCTCTTGCCTCAAGTCGGCCGCCTCTCCAGCATCTCTCCAATTGCGGCGAACGAAGCGCATAAGCGCCGCCTCGTGCGAGAGGATCGCGTCACAAAACCACGCACTTAAGGCCTCATCGTCGATCATTCGTCCTCAGGTACCTTGCGTATGAGGACAGGCAAAGTCATCAGACCCGTAACGTTGCGAGCCGGCGCCGTTGTTATGCATGTAGGCATCCGCAGCCGTACCGGTCTGTCGCAGTCAATTGGCCGTGTGTGTTTTCGACCCATTGCGGACATTAACGGCTCCCCGCATCATCGCTCCGTGAAGGGTTGTTTCCTCATCTTCCTGTTTGCAGCGGGCATGGGTGCCCTGAATTGGTGGGGACATCGCATCGGAGAAGCGCCCGGTGCCGGCTATTGGGTGCCGAAGGATAGGTCGCCAAGAACCTACAAGTTTGTGATGGCAATCGACTGGCTGATCTTCGCGATGGCCGTGTTCGGCGGCTTCGCCTGCCTC
>Ga0068855_100007598_pt1 | contig 13117 bp, 11 predicted proteins | sample KBSCornC52_FD_66592 | JGI IMG/M metagenome (GOLD analysis project Ga0068855, IMG submission 66592) | Corn rhizosphere microbial communities from Kellogg Biological Station, Michigan, USA - KBS Corn C5-2 | ecosystem: Host-associated > Plants > Roots > Rhizosphere > Soil ... | reverse complement strand
CCGACCTGCGTGCGCGGATCGCCGGCGTGGGCCGCAATCCGGACGAGGTGCGGGTCATGCCCGGGCTGTCGTTCATCCTCGCCGAGAGCGAGGAGGCGGCCAAGGCCAAGGACCAGGCCGTGCTGGAGCTGGCCGACCTGCCGCTCTGCATCGAATACCTCGCCGAGAGCCTTTGCGCCGATCTCAGCGCCTATGATCCGGAAGCCCCGGTCCCGGCCGAGGCGATCCTGGCCGCGACGATCCTGCCCAAGGAAGACGTGGCCCGCGTGCTGGCGCGGCCGGTGGAGCTGGGGCTTTCGCTGGCCCAGTTCGCCTCGACCTATGTCCGCACCCCGCGCGGGCACCACGTGTTCCGCGGAACGCCCGAGCAGATGGCCGAGATGATGATCCGCTGGATCGACGCCGGGGCCTGCGACGGCTTCACCCTGCAGCCGGCCTATATGCCGGGCGAGCTGGAGATCTTCGTCGACCAGGTGGTGCCGATCCTCCAGGCGCGCGGCCGCCTGCGCCGCGAATATCCGGGCACGACCCTGCGCGAGACGCTGGGCCTGCCCATGCTGGAAAGGGCCGCGGCTTGAAGGCGCGGCGGGCGATCCTTGGCGGGCTGGCGGCGCTGCTGCTGGCCGGCGGGGCAAGCGTGCTGGCCTTGCGCGCGGGCTGGGGCGACAGCGACCGGGCGGCGGTGACCGCGCGCTGGGCCGGAGCGCCCTCGAAATTCGTGACGGTCGACCGGGTGCCGCTGCACGTGCGCGAGGAAGGGCCGGCGGGCGCGCCGGTGGTGGTCCTGCTTCACGGCTCAATCGTCAACCTCCACGAGTGGGACGAGGTCGCCGCCCGGCTCAAGGACCGCTACCGCGTGGTCCGCTTCGACTGGTCGCCCTATGGCCTCTCCGGCCCGGATCCGAGCGGCGTCTATTCGACCCCGCGCGCGGCCCAGCTGATGGACGGGCTGATGAAGGCGCTGGGGCATGACAGGTTCGTCGTGGTCGCCACCTCCAACGGGGCGAACGTGGGGCTGGAGTACAACCGGGCCTATCCCGGGCACGTGACCGCCATGGCCTTTTCGATGCTGCCGCTGGAGCGGCCGAGCCAGACCCGCAAGGTCGACTGGCGGCTCCAGGCCATGGGCTGGTTCCACAAGAATCTGGTGCCGAACTGGCGCCCAACGGAATTCTGGCGGCTGATGTTCGAGGACACGACCCCGCCGCCGTTCACGCCGACCCAGGCGATGGTCGACCAGGTCCACGACATGAACAACCTGCCCGGGGCGCTGGCGCGGCAGGCGCAATATATCCAGGCCAACGTCAAGCTGTTCAAGACGACCGACGTTGGCGCCGTGGCCGAGGCGGTGCGGGTGCCGGTGCTGCTGCAGTGGTGCGCCTACGACACGGTTATCTCGCAGGGCGCGCAGGCTTCGGTGAAGCGCTTTACCCACACGAAGGTGGAGCTGATCACCTATCCGCAGCTGGGGCACTTCCCGATGTGGGAGAACCCCGAGTTGTTCACCCGCGACCTCAGGGCCTGGCTCGACCGGGTCAGCGCCGCGCCGGCGCCGCAGGGCTGACTCCGGGTAAAATCCTCCTCAGATTCAGCCGTTTCGGAGTCCTGCGTGATGCTCCGCCCGAATAACGTAAGGCTGTCTTGTTCAAACTGAATCTCCCCTCCCCGGCGGGGAGGGGCTGGGGGAGGGGGTTCATACCACGCAGGCGTGGACCCCCATCCCAACCGTTGTTGCTGCGCAACGCCTGCGGCTCCCCACCGGGGAAGGGCTATTCAGGTTCATCCTTCGCAGGACAGGCTCAATGCCGCGCACCATCTCGCTCCGCCGCCCCCAATCACCGCAAGGCGGATAGTCTCGCGACATTTTCTGCCCAGCCGCCGCGCCCGGTTCATAGCCCGACTCACTAGTTGAATACGGAGACCGCGTTGTATGTCAGGGGTTGAGCGGTGCCAGGTGGCGATCGTCGGGGCCGGGCCGGTGGGCACGGTGGTGGCGACCCTGCTGGCGAAGGCCGGATATGACGTGGTCGTGCTGGAAGAAGGGCTGGACTGCGCACAGGATTTGAGAGCCTCGACCTTCCACCCGTCGACCCTGGAGATGCTCGACGAGATCGGCATCACCGGCATGCTGATCGAGCGCGGGCTGAAGGCACCGGTCTATCACTGGCGCGACCGCCACTCGGGCGACGTGATCGACTTCGACCTGACCGAGATCGGCGACGTGACGCGCTATCCGTTCCGCATCCAGTGCGAGCAGTATCACCTCTCGCGCGGGCTGGCCGAGGGGCTGGCGCAGTATCGCAACGCCCAGATCCGCTTCGGCCAGCGCCTGCTCACGCTGGAGCAGGACGACCAGGGCGTGGACCTGTGCATCGAGACGATGACCGACATCACCCGGCTGCGCTGCGACTACCTGATCGGGGCGGACGGGGCCAATTCGGTGGTACGCAAGTGGCTGGGGATCGAATTCGACGGCTTCACCTACCCCGAGCGGTTCCTGACGCTGTCGACCCGGCTGGAGCTGGCGGACTACCTCGATCACCTCTCCTTCGTGAACTATGTCAGCGATCCGGCGGAGTGGCTGGTGCTGCTGCGGGTGCCCTCGGTGTGGCGGGTGCTGGTGCCGACCGATGCCTCGCTGGGGGACGACTATTTGAAGTCCGACGAGATGAAGGACGGGATCTTCGCCCGCCTGCTCGGCTCGGACGTCCACGTGGAGACCGGGCACCGCACGCTCTACCGCGTCCACCAGCGGGTGGCGAAGGCCTTCGGCAAGGGGCGGGTCTGGCTCGCCGGGGACGCGGCGCATCTCAACAACCCGCTCGGCGGGTTCGGCATGAATTCGGGCATCCACGACGCCTTCAACCTGTTCGAGAAGCTCGAGCCGGCGCTGAAGGCGGGCCAGCCCAACGGCAGCCTCGCGCTCTATGACCGGCAGCGGCGGACGGTGACCCATTCGTTCACCCAGGCCCAGACGATCGACAACATGGCCCTGATCAAGGGCGGCGCGGACAGTGCCCACGCCGCGCGGCGCAAGGCCATGCTCGAGATCAAGCAGGACGATGCCAAGCGCCGCGCCTACCTGCTGCGCCAGGCCATGTTCGAAAGCCTCGCCCAGGCGGCCGCGATCAACTGACCAGGTTTCACGCTCCGGGCCAGTGCCGATGATGGCCCGGAGATCTGCCCGAACCGGCGGCAGGGGCCGCCCGCATGGAGTATCACGATGGGAGACGTTCTCGGCTGGCGCAAACTGCTTGGAGTCATCGCCCCTTCGACCAACACCACGGTCCAGCCCGACATGGAGCGGATGCGGCCCGTGGGGGTGACCAACCATTTCTCGCGGATCTACGTGGAAGATCCGGTGGCGCTCTCGAACGAGGACTTTATCGCCGGGACCACCGCGATCGCCGAGAACACGCTCGACGCGGTGCGCTCGGTGATGACCTGCCGGCCGGACTACCTGGTGCTCGGCATGTCGGCGATCACCTTCTACGGCGGGGTCGAGGGCAGCCGGACGTGGAAGAAGAACGTGGAGGACTTCGCCGGCGTGGGCGCTTCGACCGGCGCGGAATCGGTGGCGGCGGCGCTGAAGGCCTATGGTGCGAAATCGGTGAGCTTCGTCTCGCCCTATTACCCGGTGGCCAATGCCGAGGTGCGGCGGTTCCTCGAGGAGAGCGGGTTTGCGGTGAAGAAGGACGCGGCGCTGCAGTGCAAGCGCTGGACCGACATCGCCAAGGTCACGCCCGAGACGCTGGCGCAGGTGATCGAGGAGCTTGACGGGCCCGATGTCGACGCCATCGTCCAGGTGGGGACCAACATGTCGATGGTCGACCTTGCGGCGAGCGAGGAGGCGAAGCGCGGCAAGCCGGTGATCGCGATCAACACCGCGACCTACTGGCACGGCCTGCGCGCGGTGGGGATCGAGGACAAGATCGCGGGGCTGGGCCGGCTGCTCGCGGAGTTCTGAGAAGGGTTTGCCGGGTTCGCGAGGGGCGGGCCCGGCCTGGTCAGGGGCAATGCCATGAGGGCGCGAGGCGCGCCCGCGTCATGCGCGGCCTTCCGGGGAGCGGCTTTCCCGCCCGGAAATGCGCAGGGCTTAGGGGCCGCCCCTTGTTGAGAAGGGGAAAGTCATGATCGAAGAAGTCCTGGTCCTGCGCTGGGTCCACATCATTTCCATGGTCTACTGGCTGGGCGGCGAATGGGGCGTGTTCCAGACCAGCTTCAACGTCATCAACCGCAAGCTCTCGATGGAAGAACGCCGCCGCCACATGGAGACGGCCTACCGCATCGACATCCTCGCCCGCACCGGCATCATCATGCTGCTGCCGCTGGGCCTGCACATGGGCAACATCTACGGCCTCCAGCCCTACGGCGGCGGCTACCTCACCGCGATGTGGCTCTTCGTCGCCTGCTGGCTGGCGCTGTGCTGGTCGGCCTTCGTGTTCCGCGAGACCGACCGCGGGGTCATGCTGACCAAGCTCGACGAGAAGATCCGCTGGGCGCTGATCCCGACGATCTTCGTGGTCGGCATCTCCTCGCTGCTCGGCCACGGGCCGCTCGAGGCGGGCGAGGGCAACCGCTGGTACGCGACCAAGCTGACGCTCTACGGCTTCACCCTGTGCATCGGCCTTGGCCTGCGCTGGATCATGCGCCTGTGGACCGTCCGCTTCCGCCGCCTCGCCGAGGGCCCGAACCCCGCCGAGGAAGCCGCGCTGGAGCGCGAGTTCCTCTACGGGCGGCTGATGGCCTACGTCTACTGGATCACGATTTCGGGGATCTGCTTCCTGGGAACGGTCAAGCCGTTCTGACCGACGAGGGCGCGGCGCCTCGAGGGCGCTGCGCTTTGGTCAGTTGCGGTATTCTTCCTGCTTCTGCGCCAGCAGCTTGCGTGGATCGCGGGCGCCTTCGGGGTTTACGCGGGCGAGCATGGCGAGCCAGTCGGCGGGCATGGCGGACCAGGAGGTTTCCTTGCGGCCGACGCTGCGCAGGCACTGGTTGCCCATGCCGGGGGGCATCTTCCACCAGCGGGCATAGTCGCTGACGTCGGTGCCGTAGCCGGTGGCGCTGGCGCAGGCGAGGCGGGGGTTGAGGGCTTCGCGCGCCGGGCTGGTGATCATCGACATGTCGTTGAGCCGGCGCGAGGGCAGGCCGGGCGCTTCGGTGACGGCGGCGGTGTGGGTCTGGAAGGAGACCTGGTCGCCGATGTGGTAGAACAGCTCGGGCACGTGCTCGACGGTGAACTTCGTCCCCGCGATGTCGCCGCCGAAGATCATCTCGTTGTCCGCCGTGTAGCGCACGGTAGTGGGGCCGACGGGGACGAAGGGGACATCGACCATTTCGCCGGTCAGCGGGTTGCGCAGCTGGTCGCTGCGCTGGTCCGAGCCGGGCGCAGTGCGGAAGCCGAGTTCGTAGGAGGTCTGCTCCAGCCCGCCGCCGGGCAGGGGAGTTATCTGCATCGCCGCGCCGAAGACAAGTTCGCACAGCGGCGTGAGCTTGGCGCCCTGCTGGGCATAGTTGCGCCCGCGGAACCACCAGAAGACCATGCCGGCATCGGTCCTGAGGCGCATCCGCCGCATCATCGCGATGCGCGCGGCGGGATCGGCGGGGATGCCGAGCTCGCGCGCCAGCGGCGCGCCGAGCGCCGGGGTTGCGGCCAGCGCCGCGCCGGCGACGGCTGCGCCGGACAGCAGCGTGCGCCGGCTGAGCAGGAAGGTTTCGTCCGCGCAATCGAACTCGGTCATCGGCTTGCCCCCGTTGTGATGCAGATTGTGGGCCGCCGGCGGCCCGGTGCTTGCTCCGGCGGTGAACTTCAGTCGCCCGAGACCGCGCCCTGATCGATCAGCGCGGCGATGCGTTCGGCCGGATAGCCGAGGCCGGCGAGGATCGCGCGCGCGTCGGCGCCCGGCTCGGGCAGGGCGCTGTCGCCGCCGGGGCGCTTGCCGTCCATCTCCAGCGGGATCGTGGGCAGGCGGGTGACCGTGCCGTTATCGAGCGCAACCTCCTCCAGCCCGCCGAGGGCGAGGTGGGGATCGTCGAACATGTCTTCCGGGCGGCCGATCGGCGAGAAGGGAATGCCCGTGCCTTCCAGCTTGGCGACGATTTCGGCGCGGGTCATCGCCGCGAACAGGGCGCGCAGTTCGGGGAGGATCCGGTCACGCGCGAGGACGCGTTCGTTGTTGGTGCGGATCGTCTCGTCGGCCCAGAGTTCGTCGAGCCCGAACAGGGCGCAGAACCGCTCCCACAGGGGATCGGAGACGACGCCGATGAACAGCGGTTCGTCCTTCGTTTCGAAAACGTCGTAGACCGCCCAGGCCGAGATGCGCGCGGGCATCGGCGCGGCGGCCTTTCCGGTCACCGCGAACTGGGCCATGTGCTGGCCGACGAGGTAGACGGTGGTCTCGAACAGGCTGGCGACGACCTTCTGGCCCTTGCCGGTGCGGTGGCGCTCTTCCAGTGCGGCGAGGATGCCGATCACCCCGAACATGCCGCCGGTGACGTCGACCACGCTGGCGCCGGCGCGCAGGGGTCGGCCCGGGGGGCCGGTCATATAGGCGAGGCCGCCCATCATCTGGGCGACTTCGTCGAGCGCGGTGCGATCCTCGTAGGGGCCGGGGAGGAAGCCCTTTTCCGAGCAGTAGATCAGCCGCGGGTTGGTGGCGGACAGCGCCTCGTAGGACAGGCCCGAACGATCGAGCGCGCCGGGGCGGAAGTTCTCCACCAGGACGTCGGCCTGGGCGCAGAGATCGCGGGCGACGGCCTGGCCATCGGCGCTCTTGAGATCGAGGCAGATCGAGCGCTTGCCGCGGTTGTACATCGGGAAATAGCCCGCGCCCGAGCCGAGCAGCTTGCGGGTGCGATCGCCGCCGATCGGTTCGACCCGGATCACCTCGGCGCCGAGGCCGGCGAGGATGTGGCCGACCGTCGGCCCCATGACCATGTGGGTGAATTCGATCACCCGGATTCCGGCCAGCGGCGTGGGCCCCCCCTGTGCAGTCACCCGGCAATCCTTTCCTTGTAGTCCAGCATCGGGCCGGCATCGGGAGTGAACCCGTAGAGCGGCTCATCGGGCAGGGCCTCGGCAAGAATAGTCCGCACTGCGATCAGTTTTTCGAGGTCGATGCCCGTGTCGTAGCCCATGGAATTGAGCATCAGCACGAGGTCTTCGGTGACGAGGTTGCCCGAGGCGCCGGGGGCATAGGGGCAGCCGCCGAGCCCGCCGAGCGAGGCATCGAGCGTGGTGATCCCCTCGTCGAGCCCGGCCAGCGCATTGGCGAGGCCGAGGCCGCGGGTGTTGTGGAGGTGGAGCGTGGTCAGCTTGTCGCCCACTTCGGCGCGGACCGCGCGGATCAGGCGGCGGACCTGCGCCGGATCGGCATAGCCGGTGGTGTCCGACAGGCTGAATTCCATCACCCCGGCCTCGGCCGAGGCGGCGGCGAGGCGGACCACGGTAGCTTCGGGGACAGCGCCCTCGATGGTGCAGCCGAAGGCGGTGGACAGGCCGACGGCGAAGTGGATCCCGGCCTCGCGGGCGATGCGGGCGACCTCGGCCACTTCGGCGAGCATGGCCGGATGGCCCTTGCGCACGTTGCTCAGCGAATGGCTCTCGCTCATCGAGAAGGGGATCGACATGCCGTGGACCCCGGCCTCGACCGCGCGGGCCGCGCCGCGGGCGTTGGGGACGAGGGCCACGACGTTGAGCCCCGGGATGCTCTTGGCGAAGCGGACCAGTTCGGCGGTGTCGGCCATCTGCGGCAGGAGGCTGGGCGGGACGAAGGAGCCGACCTCGATCTCGGGCACGCCGGCCTCGGCCTCGGCCTTGATCCAGGCCTGCTTCACTTCGAGCGGGAGGACGGGCTTGATCGACTGCAGCCCGTCGCGCGGGCCGACTTCGGAGACGGTGATCCGGGTCATGGGCGGGGCTCCAGGTAGACCCAGGGATGGGCCTGGCGGTCCTGGGCGGTCCAGGCCTCGATCGCGGGGAGGGACTTGAGGGTGAGGTCGATCGCGTCGAGGCCGTGGAGGAGCATGTCCTTCGGTTCGGGGTCGATCGCGAAATCGTGGCAGAGCTGGCCGCGGCAGACGGTCTGCGCCGCGAGGTCGACGGTGACTTCGCGCCAGGCGAGCTGGTCGATGGCCGCGCGGGGGAGGGCGACCGGGAGCAGGCCGTTGCGCAGGCAGTTGGCGCGGAAGATCGGGGCGAAGCTTTCGGCGATCACGCAGCGAATGCCCCATTCGGCGAGCGCCCAGACCGCGTGTTCGCGGCTGGAGCCGCAGCCGAAGTTGGCCCCGCCGAGGAGGATTTGGGCGCCCTGCGCCTCGGGGCGGTTGAGCGGGAAGTCCGGATCGGGGGTGCGGGCGGCGACGTCGGTATAGCGCCAGGGGGCGAAGAGGCCCGCGGCGAGGCCGGTGCGGCCGGTGCTCTTCATCTCGCGGCTGGGGATGATCGCATCGGTATCGACATTGTCGCGCAGGAGCGGGACTGCGAGCGAGGTGAGCGTGGTGAAGGGGGTCATCGCGCGATGCTCCGCGGGTCGGCGATCGCGCCGGCGAGGGCCGAGGCGACGACGGTTTCGGGGCTGGCGATGTGGGTGCGGATGCCGGGCCCCTGGCGGCCTTCGAAATTGCGGTTGGTGCTGCTGATCGTGCGGCTTCCGGGCGCGAAGCCCTCGCCGCCGGCGTAGAAGCACAGCGAGCAGCCGCTTTCGCGCCATTCGAACCCGGCGGCGGTGAACAGCTTGTCGAGCCCCTCGGCCTCGGCCGCGCGCTTGACCGCGGAGGAGCCGGGGACGACCAGCGCCTTGCGGATCGAGGGGGCAATGTGGCGGCCGCCGAGCAGGGCCGCGGCGCGGCGCAGGTCGGAGAGGCGGCTGTTGGTGCACGAGCCGATGAACACGGCGTCGATCGGCGTGCCGAGCAGCGGCTGGCCGGCGGCGAGGCCGATATATTCGTGGGCGCGGGTCGGGCCCTGCGGCAGCGCGGCGTCGATGGCGACGGCCTGCTCGGGGCTGGTGCCCCAGGAGACCATCGGGGCAATGGCGGCGGCGTCGATGACGATCTCGCGGTCGAACGTGGCGCCTTCGTCGGTGTGGAGGGTCTGCCAGAAGGGGGCGTCGAACGCGGCGGGGGCGTAGCGGCGGCCGGCGAGGTAAGCGTAGGTCTGCTCGTCGGGGGCCACGATGGCGGTCATCGCGGCGAATTCGGTGGCCATGTTGCACAGGGTCATCCGCGCCTCGAGGTCGAGCGCGCGCACGGCCTCGCCGGCGAACTCGACCACGTGGCCGGAGCCGCCGCCCGCGCCGTGGGCGGCGATGAGGGCGAGGGCCATGTCCTTGGCGGTGACGCCGGGGGCGAGCTGGCCGGTGAAGGTGACGCGCATGGTCGCCGGGCGGGGCAGGCGCAGGACGCCGGTGGCCATGGCGTGTTCGGCCTCGCTCGAGCCGATCCCCCAGGCGAGCGCGCCGAGCGCGCCCTGGGTGCAGGTGTGGCTGTCGGGCGCGACGAGGGTCAGGCCGGGGAGGACGATGCCGAGTTCGGGCGAAATGACGTGGGTGATGCCCTGGTCGCGGTCGGTCACGTCGAACAGGGTGATGCCGGCGGCGAGGGCGGCTTCGCGGGTTTCGCTGATGAAGCCCTGGCCGCCGGGCATGAGGGTCTGGTCGCCGCGGCCGGGGCGGGTGTCGACGATGTGGTCCATCACCGCGAAGACCCGCGCCGGATCGCGCACCCTGCGCCCCGCCGCGGCGAGCGACTTCAGCGCCGCGGCGCCGGTGCGTTCGTGGAGGAACACCCGGTCGATCGCGATGAGGTCGGCGCCGCCCGCCGTCCGGGCGACGCGGTGGGCGTCCCAGATCTTGGCGAAGAGGGTGCGGGGGGCGGCGGCGGACATGGCTTCAGCCCTGCGCCGGCCCGGCTTGCGGGGCGAGGTCGACCAGCACCTTGCCAATCGACTTGCCCGAGAGCAGCCGCTCGACCGCGCCGTAGACGCCCGCGATCCCGAGGTTGGGCTGGGCATCGATGTGGACGCGGATCAGGCCGCGCGCGTGCATGTCGAACAGGCGGGTGCGGGCATCGTCCCAGTGCTGGGTGAGCAGCCCGTTCATGAAGCCGCGGATCGAGGCGCCCTTGTAGTAGATCGAGTGGGCGATGCGCGGGGCGGTGACGATCTCGGGCTTGCCCTCGAGATCGGCCGCGGCGCCGCCGACGACGAGGCGGCCGTGATTGGCGATGTTGGCGAGGAAGGCGTCGAAGATCGTGCCGCTGACCGTGTCGACCGCGACATCAAGCCCGCGCGGGTATTCGGCGGCGAGGACCGCGGAGACATCCTCGCGGCGGTAGTCGATCACCCGCTCGGCGCCGAGGGACTTCACGAAGGCGCACTTTTCGGGATCGCCGGCGACGCCGATCACCCGGCAGCCCTTGTGCGCGGCGATCTGGACGAGGAAGTGGCCGAGGCCCCCGGCAGCGGCGGAAATGGCGACGGTCTCGCCCTCCTTGAGTTCGCCGATCTGTTCGAGCGCGACCATGGCCGAGACGCCGGTGGAGGCGAGCGCCAGCCATTCGGGGGCGAGCGCGGGGGCGGGGACGAAATCGCATTCGGGGCCGGTGTTGGCCTCGCGGTAGCCGCCGGTGAAGCGCACGGTCAGCACGGCATCGCCCACGGCGAAGCGGGTGATGCCTTCGCCCACCGCGGTCACCTCACCGATGGCTTCGACGCCGGTGAAGGTGGGCAGGGTGATCTTGACGTAGTCGACCGAATTGCGGGCGATCTGCGTGTCGAAGATGCCGTTGACCCCGCACCAGCGGTTGCGCACCTGGATCTCGCCCGGCCCGGGCGCGCGCAGCGGCAGGTCGACGATCTCGCAGCCCTCGCGGAAGGAGGGGGCGATCCGTTCGAGGCGGATCGCGCGGTAGGTTTCGCCGGCAGCAGTCATTGCGGGAAGCCGAGCCCGCCCGGATTGAACATGCCCCGCGGATCGACCACGGCCTTCACCGCATCGAGCACGTCGGTGAAGGCCGCGTCGCGGCTCTCGCGATAGGGATAGGCGCGGCCGATCTGGAAATGCGCGGCGCCCCACTTCTTGCAGATCGCCTTCACCTGCTCGCGCGCCTGGGTGACCAGCGCGGTCGCTTCGGGATGGGGGCCCAATTGCTTGAGGCGGGCAAGGTGGGCGGGTTCGACCATCGATTCGTGGATCGGACGGTAGCCCTCGGGCCAGAAGAACACCGGCTCGATGGTGATCGCGTTGGTGGCGAGGGAGGAGAACAGGAAGCCGTTGTGGATGCCGAGGCGGTCGAACTCGGCCTGCATCGAATCGAAGTAGCCGCGGATCTCGGCGAATATGGCCGGCGCGTTCGACAGCGAGGCGTGGCCGTGAACCGGGACCCAGGACTCGCCCTCCGGCCCGAGGATCGAGTTGGGCGGCGGGAAGGGCATGGCGCGGATCACCTTGGCGATCGTGTTCTCGATCTCCACGCCGTTGAAGCGCCTGGCGATTTCGCGCGCGGTCGCCATGTCGGCGGCGACGCCTTCCTTGCTGCGGCCTTCGGCGGTCATGTGCAGCGAGTATTCGTTTTCCTCGATGAAGTGGCGCCCGCCCATGGCGATCTTGGCGGCCGCCAGGAGCCCCTTGCCGATCGACTTCTCCTTGGCGATCACCGCGCCCAGCGCCTTGACGTCGGCGGTCATCGACATGCGGCGCATGCGCACCTTGGTCAGGCCCGGATCGAAGCCGCAGGTCTCCGCGGCGATGCCGGCGCGGGCCATTTCGGCGAGCGCCTCGAGCATGATCTCGCCGGTCTCGAACGAGAAGGAGGCTGAGTCCTCGAACTGGGGCGTGCGGATCAGGCGCAGGGTGATCTCGGCCTTGATGCCGAGCGTGCCGCTGTCGCCGCAGAACAGGCCGGCAAGGTCGGGGCCATAGTGGCGGTAGAACGGGGTGTTGCCATCGGGCCCGCGGGCGCCGGTGCGCAGGGTGCGGCCGTCGGCGAGGACCATGGTGAGCGCGATCACGCTTTCGCTCGAGGTGCCGTAGTGCCCGGCGCCGAACATGGCGTTGAGCTGCGACAGGCCGCCGCCGATCGTGGAGTAGATGCCCGACATCGGCCCCCAGAACGGCGTGCGCAGGCCGTGGGGCTTGAGCGCTTCGTTCAGCGCGAGCCACGAGCAGCCGGCCTGGACCGTCACCGTCATGTCCTCGGGACTGATCGCGAGGACCTTGTCCATGCGGGTGGTGTCGAGCGAGACGGTATGGTCGTCGGCGGGGATGTAGGAGCTGGTGTAGCTCATGCCCGCGCCGCGCGGGGCGAGGCTGACGCCGGCCTCGTTGGCGGCCTTGACCACGGCGGCCAGCTCTTCGGTGGTGGCCGGGGCGACGATCAGCATCAGGCGGTGATCGGCGCGGCTCCAGACGTCCTCGCTGAACAGGGCCAGGCTCGCCTCGTCGTCGCGCAGGTTGTCCGGGCCGACGATCTGGGCCAGGCGGGCGCGGAGATCGGCGGAGACCGGGCGGGCGAGGGCGGCAGTTTCGGACATCGACTTTCCCCGGTTCACGAAGAGGCGCGGGAGCCCTGCGGCTCCGAGGCCCTCAAATGTCATAATATCATATCAAATGGAAGGCGCAAATTTGGGGGATGGGCCGCGAATCCGGGCCGCCTTGCGCCCGGCTATGCCGCGCCTGATGTGGCCTCTTGCGCAAGGTGTGCGGCGCCGATGCCCGCCAGTCGGCCAAAGGTGACCGCCGTGGCGAGGCCCATCGCCGGAAGATAGCCCCAGTGCGCCGGCCCGCTGACCGAGCGCGCCGCGCCGCCGCCGGCGAAGAGGTTGGGCAGGGGCGTGCCGTCGGGGCGGAGCACGCGGGCCTGCCCGTCGATCTGGAGCCCGCCCTGGGTGTGGTAGATCGCGCCGACCACCTTGAGCGCGCGATAGGGCGAGACCGGCGGAACGTCGCTGCCCCAGGAGCGCCCCAGGGCATCGGCGCGGCTCTCCGCCTGCGCGGCGTGGGCTTCGGCGAGGGTTGCGGCGAGGGCGGCTTCGGGCACCCCGATCGCGGCGGCGAGGCCTTCGATCGTATCCGCCTGCTTGGCCGCCCGGAGTTCGAGCAGGGCCTGCATCTCGGGG
>Ga0068855_100007597_pt1 | contig 13118 bp, 9 predicted proteins | sample KBSCornC52_FD_66592 | JGI IMG/M metagenome (GOLD analysis project Ga0068855, IMG submission 66592) | Corn rhizosphere microbial communities from Kellogg Biological Station, Michigan, USA - KBS Corn C5-2 | ecosystem: Host-associated > Plants > Roots > Rhizosphere > Soil ... | reverse complement strand
TGCGTCAGGTCTCGAGGGGCTGACCAACGAACGGCCGGACCTCGCCATCCTCGACATCAAGATGCCGCGCATGGACGGCATGGAACTGCTCCGCCGGCTGCGGCAAAAATCCGACGTGCCGGTGATCTTCCTCACCTCCAAGGACGAGGAGATCGACGAACTGTTCGGCCTCAAGATGGGTGCCGACGATTTCATCACCAAGCCGTTCAGCCAGCGCCTGCTGGTCGAGCGGGTGAAGGCGATCCTCAGGCGCTCGGCGCCGCGCGATCCCTCCCAGCCCCTCGTCGCCGGCGAGCCCGTGCCCGGCAAGGCGCTGATCGAGCGTGGTAATCTGGTGCTCGACGAGGAGCGCCACACCTGCACCTGGAGGGGCCAGCGCGTCACCCTGACGGTGACCGAATTCCTCATCCTGCAGGCGCTGGCGCTGCGCCCCGGCGTGGTCAAGAGCCGCAATGCCCTGATGGATGCGGCCTATGACGACCAGGTCTATGTCGACGATCGCACCATCGACAGCCACATCAAGCGGCTGCGCAAGAAGTTCAAGGCGGTCGACGACGACTTCGAGATGATCGAGACGCTGTACGGGGTGGGATACCGGTTCAAGGAGCAATAGTGGCCGTCAGCGGACACGAAGAACGGTACGATCCGCTGGCCGGCGAAGCCGACCGGCCAGCGGTGGCCGCTGCGCCCCGGATTCGCCTCGTCGACCGCCTCACCCGCCCGCTGTGGACGCTGGTGGGCGGCATTCGCCACCTCGTGTCGATCACCATCTTTGCCAGCCTCACCCGCCGCATCATCTTCCTCAATCTCGTGGCGCTCGCCGTGCTGGTGGTGGGCATCCTCTACCTGAACCAGTGGCGCGCCGGGCTGATCGATGCCCGCGTGCAGTCGCTGCGCGTGCAGGGCGAAATCATCGCCGCCGCCGTGGCCGCCTCCGCCACCGTCGACAGCGACATCATCCAGATCAACCCGGACCGCCTGCTGCAGGTGCAGCCGGGCGACAATGTCTCCCCGCTCAGCTTCTACGATCCGGCGCTCGAATTCCCGATCAATCCGGAGCAGGTCGCGCCGCTGCTGCGCAACCTCGTCACCCCCACCGGCACCCGCGCCCGCATCTACGACCAGGACGGGCTGATGATCCTCGACAGCGCCAACATCTATGCCCGCGGCGAGGTGCTGCGGCAGCTCAACCCGCCGCAAAGCGGTGGCCCGGCCTCGTTCCTCGCCGACTGGTGGAACACCCTGATGAGCTGGGTGCCGGGCGACGACTACCCGCTCTATCGCGAATACGGCGCCGATGAAGGCAAGCGCTATCCGGAGGTCGATTCGGCGCTGGCCGGCAATCCGGCCGACGTGGTGCGGGTCGACGAGCACGGCAAGCTGGTGATCTCGGTCGCCGTGCCGGTGCAGCGCCAGCGCGCCACGGTCGGCGTGCTGCTGCTGTCGACGGCTCCCGGCGAGATCGACTCGATCGTCTCGTCCGAGCGCTGGGGCATCGTCCGCATCGGTCTCGTGGCGGCGGGCGTCACCGTGCTGCTGTCGCTGCTGCTCGCCGGCACCATCGCCGGCCCGATGCGGCGTCTCTCGGCGGCGGCGGAGAAGGTGCAATCCTCGATGTCGACGCGCGCCGAGATCCCGGATTTCACCGAACGGCGCGACGAAATCGGCCATCTGTCGCGCGCACTGCGCTCCATGACCACTTCCCTATACAACCGCATCGAAGCCATCGAGCGCTTCGCCGCGGACGTGGCGCATGAACTGAAAAACCCCCTGACCTCGCTGCGCAGCGCCGTCGAAACCCTGCCGCGCGCCAAGAAGCCCGAGGACCGCGAGCGCCTCAACGCCATCATCCAGCACGATGTGCGCCGCCTCGACCGGCTGATCTCCGACATTTCCAATGCCAGCCGGCTCGATGCCGAACTGGCGCGCCAGACCGCCGAGCGGCTCGACCTCGTCAAGCTGGTGGAAACCATGGTGTCGATCCAGCAGGAAAGCGCGTCACGGCGCAATGTGGCCGTGACGCTCGAAAAGCACATCAGCAAGTTCCCGCCCAACGTCAACGGCCACGACGGGCGGCTGGCGCAGGTGATCTCCAACCTGATGGACAACGCGGTGTCGTTTTCCCCACCCGATGGCACGGTCCTCGCCAGCATCTCGACCAACATCGACTGGGTGACCGTGTCGATCAGCGACGAGGGGCCGGGCATTCGCGGCGACATCACCCGCATCTTCCAGCGCTTCTATACCGACCGGCCCGACGGCGAGCATTTTGGCGATCACTCGGGGCTGGGCCTTGCCATCTCCAAGCAGATCGTCGAGGCCCATCACGGCACCATCGAGGCCCGCAACCGCACCGATCGGACCGGTGCCGTGTTTTCCGTCAAGCTGCCGCGTGCCGCCAACGTGCGCAGCCCCGCCAAGGCCCGCAAGTGACGATTTTGGGCTCGCCACGTCTCAACGTCCACGCCACGGGACTGCTGCTCGACGGCCGCGGCGTGCTGCTGCGCGGCCCCTCGGGCGCCGGCAAGTCCTTGCTGGCGCTCGAATTGCTCGACCGGCAGGCGCTGTTCGGCCGGCCCGGCCTGCTGCTCGCCGACGACCGCGTCGAGCTCGAGCGCGTCGGCGGGGGCATCACCATGCACGCGCCGCAGACGATTGCCGGGCTCATCGAACTGCGCGGCCGCGGCATTGTCCGGCGGCCGTTTGCCGCCTCGGGGCCGCTCACTCTCGTCGTCGATCTGGTCGAGGCGCTGGTCCGCATGGTTGAAGAAGACGAACTGACTACCGATCTGCTGGGGGTGCCGGTGCCGCGCTGCCCGGTGCCGCGCCGTGGTATAGTGGATGGCGGGCATCAGATGCTGCTGATTGAGGCGGCGCTGGCGGCACTGGGCGCGAGCCGTCCGGAGTGCCGGCAAAATACCACTTGAAAGCCGGGCGTCCCAAGGCAAGAGTTCGGGCGCACTTGCCACCTTGGGCATGGCGGTTTGGGGAAGCTGGATGATTGGTATGGTCCTGGTGACGCACGGCGCGCTTGCCATCGAGTTCAAGGCGGCGCTGGAGCACGTGGTCGGCCCGCAGGAGAATTGCGAGACCGTGTCCATCGGCCCGGACGACGATATGCAGCAGCGTCGCAACGATATCCTCGACGCGGTCGATCTGGTCGAGGCCGGGGGCGGGGTCATTATCCTGACCGACATGTTCGGCGGCACGCCCTCCAACCTGGCCATCTCCGTGATGCAAAATCGCGAGGTCGAGGTGATCGCCGGCGTCAACCTGCCCATGCTGGTCAAGCTGGCGCGGGTTCGCGCCGATCAGCCGATCAAGGAAGCAGTGCGCATCGCCGCTGAGGCCGGTCGAAAATATATCAACGTTGCCAATGACATGCTGGATAGCTGAGGGAGCCTTCGGGCAGGTGCCGATGGGCAGCGGATGGTCGATGGAGCGGCCGGGGGAATCGAGATGACGACGACGGCGGCAAATCCCGGGCGGGCCCTGGCGCAGCAATTGACCATCTGCAATCGCAAGGGCCTGCACGCGCGTGCCTCGGCGCGCTTCGTGCGCACCGCCGAATGTTTCGAGGCCGAGGTGACGGTCACCCGCGACGGCCAGAGCGTCAACGGCAACTCGATCATGGGCCTGATGATGCTGGGCGCCGGCCCCGGCTCCACCATCCTGGTACAGGCCACCGGCAGGCAGGCGCGCGAAGCCCTCGACGCCATCACCCTCTTGGTCAATTCCGGCTTCGACGAAGATTCCGAGGGTGCAGCCTGATCGCGCCCGGTGAGGGCAACCATGCCGCTGCCGCGCCGTTGAGCCCCGTCGTGATCGATCGGGAGGGTTTGCCATGCGACGCTCGCTGAGCCTGGTTGGTGGGCTCATGCTGGCGGTGGTGTTGAGCCAGTTCCCTGAATATGCCCAGCAATATACCCAGCGCCTCGCCGGCGCCGTCGATGAGCTGAAGACCATCACCGGCGAGTTCGACCGGGCTGCCGCCGCGGCCGGGCTGAGCCGCGAGGCCGCACTGGCGCGCTATCGCCAGTCGCCCGACCAGTTCCTCGCCGGCCGCGGGGTCGGTATGGCCGCAACCTTCCAGCGCTATGCCGAGCTCAGTTCGGCGCTGGTCGAAATCCGCGGCGCCGACGCCCTGCAGCGCCTGCAGGCGTTGCCGGTCTATTTCGACTCCGATGTCGGCCGCCGCACGCTCGATGATTTCAAGCCGGCCGTGCCGGTGACCCAGGAGGGGCTCCTCTATGGCGGCGCCGGGCTGTTGCTCGGCTATCTTGGCGTCTCGGTGCTCTATTCGTTGCTCGTGCTGCCGTTCCGCCGCCGGCCCCGGCGCCGCCGCCTGGCCGGCCCGGATGACTACCGCTCGCCGCGCTAGCTCATTCCTTAGGATATAAAGTTTTCTTTATGTCCCGTTGCCGATGGTATCCGCCTTGCGTATAAGCCCTCGATCAACGATCCCACGCGCCCGGAGCCACGCCATGCCCACCGAATATGCCGTCAAGGACCTCACCCTCGCCGACTTCGGCCGCAAGGAAATCGAAATGGCCGAGATCGAGATGCCCGGCCTGATGGCGATCCGCGAGGAATATGCCGCCCGCCAGCCGCTCAAGGGCGCCCGCATCGCCGGCTCGCTCCACATGACCATCCAGACCGCCGTGCTGATCGAGACGCTGAAGGCGCTCGGCGCCGATCTCCGCTGGGTGTCGTGCAACATCTTCTCGACCCAGGACCACGCCGCCGCCGCCATCGCCAAGGCCGGCATCCCGGTGTTCGCCCATAAGGGCGAGACGCTGGAGGAATACTGGGCCTTCACCGATCGCATGATGGATTGGGGCAACGGCGAGACCCCCAACATGATCCTCGACGACGGCGGCGACGCCACCATGCTGATCCTCACCGGCGCCAAGGCGGAAAAAGATTTCTCGATCCTCGACAAGCCCGGCAACGAGGAAGAGGAAATCTTCTTCGCCACGATCAAGGCGCGGCTCGCCAAGAACCCCGGCTTCTATTCGAAAATCCGCGCCAACATCCGCGGCGTGTCGGAGGAGACCACCACCGGCGTCATGCGGCTTTACCAGCTGCACGAGCGCGGCGAGCTGCCGTTCCCGGCCATCAACGTCAACGATTCCGTCACCAAATCGAAGTTCGACAACAAATATGGCACCCGCGAATCCCTCGTCGATGCCATCCGCCGCGGCACCGACGTGATGCTGGCCGGCAAGGTCGCCATCGTTTGCGGCTATGGCGATGTCGGCAAGGGCTCGGCCCAATCGCTGAAGGGCGCCGGCGCCCGCGTGCTGGTCACCGAGATCGATCCGATCTGCGCCCTGCAGGCGGCGATGGACGGCTTCGAGGTGGTAACGCTCGAGGATGCGGCGCACCGCGCCGACATCGTGGTCAGCGCCACCGGCAACAAGGACATCATCACCATCGACGCCATGCGGCAGATGAGGGACATGGCCATCGTCTGCAACATCGGCCATTTCGACAACGAGATCGATGTCGCGGGCCTGCGCAACTTCAAGTGGACCAACGTCAAGCCGCAGGTGGATATCGTCGAACTCGCCTCGGGCAAGCGCATCGTGCTGCTCAGCGAGGGCCGGCTGGTCAATCTCGGCAACGCCACCGGCCATCCGAGCTTTGTGATGAGCGCCAGCTTCTCCAACCAGACGCTGGCCCAGATCGAGCTGTGGACCAATGGCAAGCATCTCGAAAACAAGGTGCACGTGCTGCCCAAGCACCTCGACGAGAAGGTGGCGCGGCTGCATCTGGCCAAGCTCGGCGCGAAGTTGACCGAACTCACCAAGAGCCAGGCCGATTATCTCGGCGTGCCCCAGCATGGCCCGTTCAAGTCCGGCCAGTACCGCTACTGATCGCCGATCGAATTTGAGACAAATTATGATGCCCCGGCGCCACAGTGCCGGGGCATTGTTTTGGGCGCTCCTGCTTCGCGCCGAGGTCAAGGGCATTTGTAGCCCTTATGCCCGCTGTCCACCGCCATATAGACTCTTTTTCGCGGATTCGCCCGCCGCTATGGTGCGGTGATTCGTGCCTCGCCGGTGTGCCCTCGCTTCGAGGGTGATTCGCGCCGGCGGCACCCAGGATAGATAAAGCGCGCCGAGTGTCGGGCGCGGAGTTTAGTGCGCGCGTCCGCGACAAGCGGCGCTGCTTGTGGCGTTCCATGGCAATCGGGGGGTGTGGATGCGGCCGGGTGGTTTCCGGAACGACGGGCGATTCGCGGCAGCAGCAGGCTCGTGCCTGGTCCTCGCCAACACCGCCCCCGCTTTGGCCACCTCGTTCAATTCGCCCGCCGTGGTCGGCAGCGCCCCGCTGAGCATTGCCCTCGGCGCCGCCGCGTTTGCCGTGCTGGCCATGCTGGCGGTCCGCAAGCTCGGCCGCGACGGCAAGGCGGCCGCCCGCGCCGCCGGCGAGCAGATCGCGGGTCTGCGTGCCCAGCTCGACGAATACGAAGCGCTGCTGTCGGCCTCGCGCGACATTACCGTGCTGTGGGCCGGGCAGGGCGGCCGCCCGAAAGTTTTCGGCCTCGCCGCGGACCTGCTGCCCCCCGGCCGCCGCGTCGATGCCATCCTCGACCTGCCGCTGTGGCTCGACGACGACGCCATCGGTCGACTGGCCCCGGCCATCGAGGCGCTGCGCGTCCGCGGCCACAGCTTCCGGCTCGAATTCAAGCTCGCCGATGGCCGCGCCATGCGGGTGATCGGCACGGCGCTCGGCACCGGCGCGGTGCTGCGCTTCGCCCGCTCGCTGGAGCCGGTATCCGCCGCTCCCCTTGCCCGGGCACCGGCCCTCGACGAAGTGCGCGCTACGCTGGCGGCCCTCGACCTGCCCGCCTTCCTTCGCAATGCCGACCGGCAGCTGGTGTTCACCAACCCGGCCTATCAGGCGCTGCTGCGAACCGAGGGCCGCAAGGCCGACCCGGTGGCCGAGCTGCTCGATACCACGACCCGCGATCGCCACCTCAATGCCGTGCTGGCCGCCGACGCGGCGCCCCAGCAGGTCGAGCTCGTGCTGCGCAGCGGCACCTTCGATCTGGTCGAATTCCGTCTCGCCGGCGGCACTGCCGGCTATCTGCGGCCGCGCCCGGTAGTGGTCGCTTCGGTCGGCGATGGCGGGGCGGCCGCCCTCGTCGCCGCGCTGCGCCTGCCCGTCGCGATTTTCAACCAGCGGCGCGAGCTGGTGGCCTTCAATCGGCCCTATGCCGACCTGTGGAAGCTCGGCGACTGGGTGCAGCCCGGCATCGACGAGCGGGCCATCCTCGATCGCCTGCGGCGCGACGACCTCTTGCCCAGCGAGCCGGACTACCAGGGCTGGCGCGCCCTCCATCTTGCCTCGTACCAGCTCACCGCCAAGCGCACCGAAACCTGGCATTTGCCCGATGGCCGCACCCTGCAGGTGACCGCCGCCCCGGCCGGCCCGCAGGGCGGCGTCATCTACCTGTTCGACGACATTTCGCGCGAACTCGAGCTGATGAGCCAGAACCGCGCCCTCGCCAGCGTGCAGCGCTCGACGCTCAATGCTCTCTCGGACGCCGTCGCGGTGTTCGGCACCAATGGCCGGTTGCAGCTCTTCAACCCGCGGCTCTCCTCGCTTTGGTACCTGCCGACCAATTTCCTCGATCGCAATCCTCATATCGACCAGCTCGCCAAGGCTGCGGCGGAGGCTCTGCCGGAAGACGGCGCCAGTATCTGGCGCGACCTCAAGCGCGCCGTCATCGACCTCTCGCCCACCCGCGCCGATTCCAGCGGCCGGCTCAACCGCTCCGACGGGCGGTTGATCGACTACGCCGTGGTGCGCCTGCCCGATGGGCAGAAGCTGATGACCTTCCTCGATGTCACCGACAGCGCCAACTACAGCCGCGTGCTGAAGGAGCGCAACGACGCGCTGGTCACCGCCGACCGGCTGAAGGACGCCTTCGTGCAGAACGTCTCCTACGAGCTGCGCTCGCCGCTCACCAACATCATCGGCTTTGCCGACCTGCTCGCCAGTCCCGAGGTCGGCCCGCTCAATGATCGCCAGCGCGACTACACCGACTATATCCGCGCCTCGAGCGTCACGCTCGGCGTACTCATCGACAATATCCTCGACCTGGCGACGGTCGACGCCGGCATTGCCGAACTGCGGCCCGAGCCGCAGGATATTCCGGCGCTGGTCGAAAAGGCCCGCGCCGGGCTCGCCGCGACCTTCCCCGAGATCGGCGGCGGCACCTCGGTCAATCTCAAGGTCGAGATCGCGCCCGATCTGCCCGAATTCGTCGCCGACGGCACCCGCATCGTGCAGGTGCTCTACAATCTGTTGTCGATTGCGGCGCGCTTTTCCCAACCCGGCGGCGAAGTGCGTCTCACCATCAGCGGCCGCGGCGACCGGATCCTGCTGGTCGTCGAGGATGACGGCAGCGCCACGGCCGAGGAGCTGCGCGCCCAGCTCATCGAGCGCCCCGAAGACGGCATGCCGGGTCGCGAGCGCGGCGCCGGCTTGGGCCTGTCGATCGTCCGCGCCTTCGTCAACCTGCATGGCGGCACCCTCACCATCGAGCCGCGCGCCGCGGGCGGCAACCGCGTCGTGGTCAATCTGCCGCGCGATGCCTCGCAGGCCTCGAGCGCCGCCGAATAGGCCGGCGGCCGGGCATCGGCACATCTGAGTTCAATCCCGGTGCGTCATTGAGGCGACGGACGTGGCGCATAAGAGCCCCCTCACCCGACGCTGCGCGTCGACCTCTTCCCCCGAGGGAGTGGTAAAGGGGGCAATGCCGTGCCACGCCGTCACCCTCTCCCTGCGGGGGAGAGGTCGGATTGCGTCAGCAAGCCGGGTGAGGGGGCCTTTCTTGGTCCCACCGCATTGGTCTTCTGTTCGGAGACGCGACCATGCACGCGCCAGGGCCCCATTTTGATTCACCCAAAATGGGAAATGCTCTAGAACGGCCCGATGATGGGTCCTACCGATCAGCACCTGCTCGCGGACGACGCCGCCACCGCCGCCTTTGGCGGGGCAATTGCGAAAACCCTGCACCCCGGCGCCCTCGTACTGCTGAGCGGCGACCTCGGCGCCGGCAAGACCGCGCTGGCCCGCGCCGTGCTGCGCACCTTGCTCGACGATGCGGCGCTCGAAGTGCCGTCGCCGAGTTTTGCCCTGGTGCAGCCTTATGAGGGCAGGGGGCTGAAACTGCTCCATGCCGACCTCTATCGGCTTGCCGGGGCCCGCGACATCGATGAGCTCGGCCTGTTCGACAGCCCCGAAGCCATTGTGCTGGTCGAATGGCCGGAGCGGTCGCCCGAGCTGTTCGAGCGCGCCGATCTGGTCGTCCGCCTCGCCCTGCCGGAAAATCGGCAAGGCCGGCTGGTGACCCTCGAACGGCCCGCATAGGACGCTGGACTTCCCGGCCGTCGCCCGTTCAAGTCATTCATGCCGTCCGCGCCGCGATTCGATCCCGTTCTGCCCGATGTCATGCTGCTCGCTGCCGGCCTCGGCCGGCGCATGCTGCCCCTCACCGAGACGAGGCCGAAGCCGCTGCTCGAAGTCGGCGGCCTTCCTCTCCTCGACCGTGTCGCGTCGGCGGCCGCTGCCGAGGGTCTGACGCATTTCGTCGTCAATGTTCACCACCATGCGGACCAGATCCGCGCCCATCTCGAGGGGCTGGCCCGCCGGCACCCCGATTGGCGATTCCGCCTCTCCGAGGAGCCCCGCCTGCTCGATACCGGCGGCGGCCTCAGGCACGCCCTGCCGCTCCTCGACACCGACACCGTGCTGGTGATGAACACCGATGCCTTCTGGTTGCCCGGCGCCGACCGGCCGCTCGGGCGCCTCAGCGCCCGCCTCGCCGCCGGAGATGCCGATATCGTGCTGCTCTGCGCCCAGCCGCATCGCGCCCTCGGCTTTCGCCGGGGCCACGATTTCTGCCGCGATCCCCTCGGCCGGCTGAGCCGCGATGCCGGCCAGCCGGTGATCTATGCGGGCGTTGCGCTGCTGCGCCGCGATCTCGTGGCGGCGGCCCCGGCTGAGCCGTTCTCGCTCTATGCGTTGTTCATCAAGGCCCTCGACCAGCGGCGACTCTGGGGTGAAATCCTCGATGCGCAATGGCTGCATGTCGGGGATCCCCGGGCGCTCGCCGAAGCCGATGCCTGGCTTGGGACGAAAATCGCCTGATGCAGCAGAAGCTTTTCACCATCGCCCCCGATGCGCCGTTCCTGACCACCCTCGCCAGGGCCATTGCCGATGGCACCCTGCTGGCCGGCTGGCCGCGGAGCGGGCCGTTCTGGCTCACCGATGTCACCATCCTGCTGCCGACGCGGCGCGCCCGGCTGGCGCTCGCCGAGGAGTTCCTGCGCCTCGGGCAGGGCCTGCTGCCCGACATCCGCACCATTGGCGGGGAAGACGCCGAGGCGGAGCCGTTCCTGCCGCCCATCGACCTGCCAGCGCCGTTGCCTGCCGCCGCGCCGGCCGAGCGGCGCCTGACGCTGGCCCGGCTGATCGATCAGTGGGCGCGGCTGGAGGGGCCCAAGGCCGGCCTTGCCACGCCGCCAAGCGCTGCCGAGACCTTCTGGCTCGCCGATTCCCTCGCTGCCCTGCTCGATGACCTGACCATCGAGCGCATCGCCCCCGCCGCTCTGCGCGCCGTGCCACCCGAGAACCTGGCGCGCAACTGGCAGCAGGCGCTGAAGTTTCTCGACATCGCACTCAATGCCTGGCCGGCGATTGTCGCGGCCGACGGCAAGGCCGATAGCGCGGCTCTCGGCAATGAGCGCCTCGCCCGGCAGGCCTCGACGGCCGCGCAGCGCTACGGCGACCGGCCGGTGATCGTCGCCGGCTCGACCGGCTCGCAGCCGGCGACCGCCGACCTGCTGCAGGCCATCGCCGCCCTGCCGCGCGGGGCGCTGGTGCTGCCCGGTCTCGACACCGGGCTCTCCCCGGACGCGCTTGCCGCCCTTACCGATCCGGCGCAGGCGCCGCATGCCCATCCGCAATATGGCTTGGTGCGCCTGCTGCAACGCCTCGGGGTGCGGCCGGATGCCGTTACCGAACTCGGCGCAAAGCCGCGCTCGCCGCGCACCCTCGTATTGCGCCGGGCCCTGGCCCTGGCCGACGCCACGGCGGGGTGGGCCGCCGAGCGGCAGGAACTGGCGCCCCGGCTCGACGCGGCGCTCGCGGGCCTCGCCGTGCTCGCTGCCCCCGGCGAGGACCTCGAGGCGCGCGCCATCGCCATCGCGGCGCGCCATACCCTGGCCGAGGGCAAGACCGTCGGCATCGTTTCGCCCGACCGCAACCTCGCCCGGCGCATCGCCGCCGAACTGCTGCGTTTTGACGTCGCGGTCGACGACGCCGCCGGCACGCCGCTGTTCCAGTCGGCGGCCGGACGCCTCGTTCGTACCGCCCTCGAAGTCGCCACCGCCAAGTTCGCCCCGGTGCCGTTGATGGCGCTGCTGCGCAATCGCGCGACGCTGCTCGGCCGCCCGCGGGCCGAAACCAGCCGCCTCGCCGATCTTGTCGAACTTTGCCTGTTGCGCAGCCCGCGGCCGGCGATCGGCATTGCCGGGCTGCGGCAGGCCCTCGCCGCCAACCTCGACGGCCGGCAGAAATATGTGACGCGGCTGTGGGAAAACGAGGCTGCCGCAATCGGCGCCCTGCTCGACCGGCTGGAAGCGGCGTTGCTGCCGATCAGCAAATTGCTCGAAGCGCCGCTGCTCGATGCCCCGGCTTTCGCGGCCGCGCTTTGCGCCACCCTTGCCGCCCTCACTGCCGCCCCTGAGGGCGAGACCGAACCGGCCTTGCCGGGTCGCGATGAATTGCTCGCCTGGGCCGCGGCGCTGACGCCCGTCACCGTCGGCCCGTCTTTCCCGCCGCTCGGGCTCGACACGGTGCTGGCGGCGCTGATGGCCGGCTGCGAGGTACGGCCGAGCCGTCCGGGCCGCACCGACATCGCCATCTGGGGCCGGCTCGAAGCCCGCCTGCAGCAGGCCGACCTCATGATCCTTGCCGGGCTCAACGAGGATTTGTGGCCCGAACCGGCCGATCCCGGCCCGTGGCTGAGCCGCGGCATGCGCCTTGCCGCCGGTCTCGAGCCGCCCGAGCGGCGGCAGGGGCAGGCGGCGCACGATTTCGAGATGGCGGCGGCCGGCCCCGCTGTGCTGCTCGCCTTTGCCTCGCGTCGCGGCACCTCGCCGGCCCTGCCGTCGCCGCTGCTGCAGCGGCTCGAAGCGTTCATCGGCGAGGATCTTGCCAAGCAGCTCCGGGCCCGCGGTAGCCAATGGCTCGATGCGGCCCGGCGACTGGATCTCGTCGTCGACCCTCGCCCCGCCACGCGCCCCATGCCGCGTCCACCCGCCAGCCTGCGGCCACGAAAACTCTCCGTCACCGAGATCGAGACGCTGTTCCGCTCGCCCTACGACATCTATGCTCGCCACGTGCTGCGCCTCCGGCCGCTCGATCCGCTGGGCGAGGCGCCGGGCGCGCGCGAGCGCGGCTCGATGATCCACGCGGTGTTTGCAGCCTTTGTCGAGGCGGGGGGCGACCCCGCCGCACCGGATGCCTTGCCCGAGCTCGAGCGGTTGGCGCGCCAGGCCTTTGCCGGGCTCGACTCGATCGGCGAGCGGCGCGACATCTGGCTCCGGCGTTTTTCGCGGGCCGCCGAATTGTTCCTCGATTTCGAGCAGGGGCGGCAGGCCGGGCTGCTGAAGCGCCACGCCGAAATCGAGGGCAGCTGGGAGTTTCCGGCGCTGGAAGGGTTCCGCCTCACCGGCCGCGCCGACCGCATCGACCTGCGGCTCGACGGGGCGGTCGAGATCATCGACTTCAAGACCGGCGGCGTGCCGGCGCCCAAGGATATGAAGGCGTTCGAGGCGCCGCAATTGCTGCTCGAAGCCGCCATGGCCGGCGCCGGCGCCTTCCCGGGGCTCGTGGCGGCGCCTGCCGCGGTGCTGACCTATATCAAGGTTGGCCTCGGTCCCGACGCGTTCGTGCCGCGCTCGTTCGCGCTCGCCGAGGGCTACGATCTGGCCGGAGCGGCCGATGAAGCGGTGCGGCGCATGCAGGGCCACGTGCATGAATTTCTGTTGAGCGATCGCTTGCCGATGCCGGCGCGGTTGCGGCCGGCCGTCACC
>Ga0068855_100007596_pt1 | contig 13119 bp, 9 predicted proteins | sample KBSCornC52_FD_66592 | JGI IMG/M metagenome (GOLD analysis project Ga0068855, IMG submission 66592) | Corn rhizosphere microbial communities from Kellogg Biological Station, Michigan, USA - KBS Corn C5-2 | ecosystem: Host-associated > Plants > Roots > Rhizosphere > Soil ... | reverse complement strand
GTCACCGGTGACATACCGAGCAATCCGTCAACCGGCGCGTATCAATGTGGTATGCGCGCATCAGCCGCGTCCCCAGCGCGTGCTGGTCTTTCGCGCGCCAGGTCATGCTGAACACCTCGTCGCGCGGGCGCAGGTTGTTCTCAGGATGGCGATGGCAATCCAGGCACCACTGCATCGTCAGCGGCGCGACCTGCGCAGTCAGCGGCATCTCGTCTATCCGGCCGTGGCAGGTTTCGCAGCCGATGCCTTTCGCAACGTGAATGGAATGGTCGAAGTAGACGAAGTCCGGCAGCTTGTGCAGCCGCTGCCAGCGGAACGGCACGCCGCTCTGGTACGCCGCGATCAACGGCTTCAGCACCGGCTGATCGGTGAACAACTGCGAGTGGCAGGTCATGCAGGTCGAGAGCGGGGGGATGCCCGCGAACGCGGACTGCTCGACCGAGCTGTGGCAATAGCGGCAGTCAATGCCGTCGTCGCCGACGTGGTGCTTGTGGCTGAAGGGAACCGGCTGCTCGAGCGGATCGTGCGGCGTGGTGGGTTCGGCGGTCGCGACGCGCCACAGCAGCAGCACGGCGATCACGATCACGACGGCGGCCAGCGCGCCGAGCCGGAACACGAATCCGAACCATCTTGGAAAAAGCTGCGCCACTGCCTTCCTTGGTCTCGCGCAACGCCGTGCCCGTCCTGGGCACCGCGGCAGGTTTGTAGCCGTAACACGGTAGCGCAAAGATGTCGGGCAAGGCAAAAGGCGCCGAAGCAGAGCGCACCTGCACCTTGCGCATTCGCGCGAGGTTAACCTTGGCTTCGCCAGACTGGAACAGCACGCCCGCGCAGGATGCGCGCGTCTTCCGGCGCCAAACGAACACGGAGGTTCCATGCCCACCGTCAGCGATTTCCTCATCAAACGCCTCCACGAATGGGGCGTGCGTCGCATCTACGGCTACCCGGGCGACGGCATCAACGGTCTGATGGGCGCGATGAACCGTGCCGATGGCGAGATTTCGCTGGTGCGTGCGCGTCACGAGGAAATGTGTGCGTTCATGGCCTGCGCGCATGCCAAGTTCACCGGCGAGGTCGGCGTGTGCATGGCGACTTCCGGGCCCGGCGCGATCCATCTGTTGAACGGGCTCTATGACGCCAAGCTCGACCACATGCCGGTGGTCGCCATCGTCGGCCAGCAGGCGCGCGCGGCGCTGGGCGGGCAGTACCAGCAGGAAGTGGACCTCACCACCCTGTTCAAGGATGTCGCATCCGAATACGTGGAACTGATCACGGTGCCCGCGCAGGTCCGGCACGTGGTGGACCGCGCGATGCGGATCGCCATTTCCAAGCGCGCCGTCACCTGCATCGTGGTGCCCAACGATCTGCAGGAGCTCGATGCCGTGGAGAAGCCGCCGCGCGAGCACGGGACCGTGCACTCGGGCCTGGGTTACCGCGCGCCGAACATCGTGCCGGCCGATCACGACCTGCAACAGGCCGCAGACCTGCTCAATGCCGGCAGGAAAGTCGCGATCCTGGTCGGTGCCGGCGCGCTCGGCGCGCGCGAAGAGGTGATCGAAGTCGCCGAATTGCTCGGCGCCGGCGTGGCCAAGGCACTGCTGGGCAAGGCCGCGCTGCCGGACGACCTGCCCTTCGTCACCGGTTCCATCGGCCTGCTCGGCACCAAGCCGAGCTGGGAGCTGATGACCGGCTGCGACACGCTGCTGATGATCGGCTCGCGCTTTCCGTATTCCGAATTCCTGCCGAAGGAAGGCCAAGCCCACGGTGTGCAGATAGACATTGATCCGGCGATGCTCTCGATCCGCTACCCGATGGAGATCAACCTGGTCGGCGATGCCAGGGCCACGCTGCGTGCGCTGATCCCGCGCCTGAAGCGCAAGGCCGATCGCGAGTGGCGCGCGACCATCGAGAAGAACGTCGGCGACTGGTGGCACGTGCTCGAGTCGCGCGCGATGGTCGAGGCGGAGCCGATCAATCCCGAGCGCGTGTTCTGGGAACTGTCGCCGCGCCTGCCGGACAACTGCATCCTCTCGTCCGATTCCGGATCCGCGGCGAACTGGTACGCGCGCGACCTGAAGATCCGCGACGGCATGATGGCGTCGCTCTCGGGCGGACTCGCGACGATGGGGCCGGGTGTGCCCTACGTGATCGCCGCCAAGTTCGCCTTTCCCGATCGCGTCGCCATCGCGCTGGTCGGCGACGGCGCGATGCAGATGAACGGCAACGCCGAGCTGATCACCATCAAGGATTACTGGAAGGAATGGTCCGATCCGCGCCTGATCATCATGGTGCTGAACAATCGCGATCTGAACCAGGTGACCTGGGAGCAGCGCGTGATGGAGGGCGATCCGCGTTACGACGCGTCCCAGCACGTGATTGATTTTCCCTACGCGCGCTACGCCGAGCTGATCGGCCTGAAAGGCATCATGGTCAACCGGCCCGAGCAGATCGGCGCGGCCTGGGACGAGGCACTGAAGGCGGATCGCCCGTGCGTGATCGAGGCGATCACCGATCCGGAAGTGCCACCGTTGCCGCCGCACATCACCTTCAAGCAGGCCAAGGCGTTCGCCGAGTCCATGCTGAAGGGCGACACGGGCAGGGAAGGAATGCTGCGGCAATCCACGCGCGAGACCTGGGCCAGCCTGTTCCCCGGCCACAAGATGTTCCCCGGCCAAAAGAAGAGTTGAGCATGGAAGCCGTCGCACTCGGCAAGGCGAGGGCGAGCGCATTCAAGGTGCCGACCGACGCACCCGAATCCGACGGCACGCTGGAATGGGATTCGACAACCTTGGTGCTGGTGGAGATCGAAGCGGGCGACAAACGCGGTCTCGGCTACAGCTACGCCGACGACGCCACCGCGACGCTGATCAATTCGCTGCTGGCGAAAGTGGTCGAGGGGCGCGATGCGATGGACATCGCGGACAGTTGGGCGGCAATGCTGACGGCGATCCGCAACCTCGGACGTTCCGGCATCGCGGCCATGGCGGTGAGCGCGGTGGACAACGCCCTGTGGGATCTGAAAGCAAAGCTGCTGGAGATGCCGCTGTTCAAGTTGCTGGGCGCGGTGCGCGAAGCGGTGCCGGTGTACGGCAGCGGCGGCTTCTGCTCGTATTCGGAAATGCAGCTGCGCGAGCAGCTCGGCGGCTGGGCCGACGACGGCATCGCGATGGTGAAGATGAAAGTCGGGCGCGAACCGCAGCACGATCCGGCGCGGGCGAAAGTCGCGCGCAAGGCGATCGGCGACCAGGTGCAGCTGTTCGTGGACGCGAACGGCGCCTATTCGCGCAAACGGGCGCTGCGCATGGCGCAGGTATTCGCGCACGAATACGACGTGAGATGGTTCGAGGAGCCGGTGAGTTCGGACGACCTGCGCGGACTGCGGCTGCTGCGCGACCGTGCGCCCGCTGGACTCGACATCGCCGCGGGCGAATACGGCTACACGTCCTGGTATTTCCGTCGCATGTTGGCGGCCGGCGCGGTGGATGTGCTGCAGGCGGACGCCACGCGTTGCGCCGGCATCAGCGGGTTCATGCAGGCGAGCGCGCTGTGCGAGGCGTTCAACCTGCCGCTGTCCGCGCACTGCGCGCCCGCTTTGCACGCGCACCCGGCGTGCGCGGCGCGGCCCCTGCGGCACATCGAATACTTCCACGATCACGTGCGCATCGAGAACATGCTGTTCGACGGCGTGCCACAACCGGTGCGCGGTGCGCTGTATCCGGATCCCTCGCGTCCGGGATTCGGATTGGAGTTCAGGCGCGCGGATGCGGAGCGGTACCGCGTGCAGGGCGGGTCTTGACCCGCCATTCGCAACGGCGGGTCGAGGCTCGCCATTGGCGGGTTAAAACCCGCCCTACGGAGACCACCATGCAAATAGACCATCCACAAGGCAAGTGTCAGCACGAAGGCTGCGGCTGCGTGGTCGAGGCCGGCAACCAATATTGCAGCGAGTTCTGCCGCCAGGCCGCGGAAACGCCGGACGTGGACGAACTGGAAGTGCACGGCGGCAACTGCGGCTGCGGCCATCCCGAGTGCATCGAGCAATAGGAGCCTGCGTGCAGGCGATCGTCGCGCCGCACCACGGTTTGCGCAGTCGCTTGCAAGCAAGCTCCATCCACCGTCCGCGAAAAGGAATGGACTCCGCATGCTCGCGAAACGACAAATGGGTACCGCCGCACTGGGTGCGCTCGCCGTCGCACTGGGCGCGGCGGCGCTGAGCCGCGGCCCCTCGCGCCCGGATGCGCGGTCTCGCAAATTCGTCGGCGCGCACTCCGATCGGGGCCCGGCACGAACGCCGACCGTGCAAGCCGCGCGGCGGCTGAATCGCGCCGCCGGCCTGATCGCGACATCCACCCTGCTCGACAGCGGCATCGAGCACTACCGCGGCTCGTTCGCGAACAAGGCGATGATCACGCCGATCGTGGTTTCTGCGGCCAGCCTTGCGGTGAGCGTGCACGGCACCAACGACCGCAGCGCCGCCGCGCATGAAGTACGCGACCCGATCTATCTGGCCGCCGCGATCACCGGTCTGCTCGGCACCGGCTTCCACCTCTATAACGTCAGCAAACGACCGGGCGGGTTGTGCTGGCAGAACCTTTTCTACGGCGCACCGTTGGGCGCGCCCGCGGCCGTCGCACTGTCCGGCCTGCTCGGCTACTACTCCGAGCGCCTGCGCGACAGCGATTCCGCACATTCGGCACCGCGCGTCTTCGGCATGCCGGCCGGACGCGCGCTCGCAAGCCTGACCGCGCTCGGCTTGCTGGCGACTTCGGCCGAAGCGGGTCTGCTGCATTTCCGCGGCGCGTACCACGATCCCTTCATGTATCTGCCGGTGGCGGTTCCTCCGGTCGCCGCGGGACTGCTGGCAGAAACCGCCATGAGTCGCCCGCGCCGGCCGCGCCGACTCGCACACCTGTGGTTGCGGCTGACCGCGCTGATGGGACTGGTCGGGCCGTGCTTCCATGTTTTCGGCGTGTCCCGAAACATGGGCGGCTGGAAAAATTGGCGGCAGAACGTCCTCAATGGCCCGCCGATTCCGGCGCCGCCCAGTTTCACGGGCCTCGCGCTCGCCGGTCTCGCCGCGCTCGAGTTGCTGGAGGAGCATCCGGATGCCTGAGCGCTATCCCGGCTACGACGTGCTGGCCAAGCGCGACTCGCCGTCCTGGAACGATGCGAGCCGGCAGGTGATCGCCGAGCGGCTGGCCTTGCTGGACGTGCCGACGTTCTTCAGCGAATCCGAATGGCAGACGCTGCGCGCAATCTGCGATCGCATCGTGCCGCAACCGGAGCATCGCAGCGCGGTGCCGCTCGCGGCGATGGTGGATCGCAAGGTTGCGCAGGATCGGCGCGACGGCTATCGGCAGGCCGGCCTGCCGCCACTGCAGGAAGCCTGGCGGCGCGGACTCGCCGCGCTGGATGCCGAAGCGGGCGCGCGTCACGGAGCGCGTTTCCACCTGCTGACTGCAAGCGTGCAGGACGCTCTGCTGAAAGCCATGCAGGCCGGGCAGCTCAGGGGCGCCGAATGGGGCGACATGCCTTCGCAACTGTTCTTCAAGGAGCGCATCACCCACGACATCCTCGCGGCCTACTACTGCCACCCGGTTGCCTGGAACGAAATCGGTTTCGGCGGCCCGGCCAGCCCGCGCGGCTACGTGCGGATGTATTTCAACCGGCGCGATCCGTGGGAAGCGGCGGAAGCCAGACCCGGCCACGAGGACGACGCGCGCGAGGCCAATGAACGCATTGCATGACGCCCTGCACGCGCCGCGCGGCAAGAACGGCCGTGCGCCCGATCCGCTGCGGGTGGCGGGATGGATGCCGATGCGCGAATACGCCGAGGACGACGCGGTGGACTTCGTGATCGTCGGCACCGGCGCGGGCGGCGGCACGCTGGCGTGCAAACTCGCCGAAGCGGGCTTCTCGGTGATCGGCATGGATGCCGGCGCGTGGTGGCGCCCGCTGGAGGAATTCGCCTCCGACGAAGCGCACCAGGAAAAGCTGTTCTGGACCGACGAGCGCCTCTGCGACGGCGACAATCCGTTGAAGCTCGGCAGCAACAACAGCGGCAAGTCCGTCGGCGGCTCGACCGTGCACTTCGCGATGGTCTCGCTGCGCTTCCGCCCCGAGTGGTTCAAGTCGCGCAGCCTGCTCGGCTACGGCGCCGACTGGCCGCTCGACTGGCGCGAGATGTGGCACTACTACACGGAAGTCGAGCAGGCGCTGAAGATTTCCGGTCCGATCACCTATCCGTGGGGACCGCCGCGGCCGCGCTATCCGTATCGCGCGCACGAGATCAACGCGGCCGGCTGGGTGCTGGCGAAAGGTTGCGAGGCGCTCGGCATCAAATGGACGGAAACGCCGCTCGCCACGATCTCGGCGCCGCGCGGCCAGGCGCACCCGTGCGTGTACCGCGGCTTCTGCGTCGCCGGTTGCGCGACCAACGCCAAACAGAGCGCGCTGGTGACGTGGATCCCGCGCGCGGTGAAGGCGGGCGCGGAGATCCGCGATCTCGCGATGGTCGGCCGCATCGAAACCGATGCGGCATCCGGCCTCGCTACCGGCGTGCATTACCACCGCGAAGGCCAATGGCGTTTCCAGCGCGCGCGCAACGTGGTGGTGGCGGGTTACGCGATCGAGACGCCGCGATTGTTGTTGAATTCGGCGAACGCGCGCTTTCCGCACGGACTCGCCAACAGCTCCGGGCTGGTCGGAAAAAACCTGATGACGCAAACCAACCAGGGCGTGTACGGGCTGATGGAAGACGAGATCCGCTGGTACAAGGGTCCGCCGTCGCTCACGATCACCGAGCACTGGAACTACCACGACACCGACAAGGATTTCTTCGGCGGCTACGCCTACATGGCGCAAGGCCCGCTGCCGCAGGCGTGGGTGTCGTCCCAGGCCGGCGCGCGCGGCCTGTGGGGCGCGGCGCTGCTGCACGAAATGGAAAAGTACAACCACCAGGCGGGGCTGAAGATCGTCGGCGAAGTGCTGCCGCAGGAGCGCAACCGGGTCACGCTCGCCGACGAGAAGGATCAATACGGCTTGCCGATCGCACGCGTCACCTTTTCCTACGGCGACAACGACAAGGCATTGGTGAAGCACGCGATCGGGTTCATGACGCAAGCCATGGAAGCAGCGGGTGCGCGCGAGATCTGGTGCGAGCCGGACGACACCGCGCATCTCAACGGCACCGCGCGCATGGGCGATGATCCGCGCACCAGCGTGGTCAATGCGGATTGTCGGAGCTGGGACATCCCGAACTTGTGGATCTGCGACGGCTCGGTGTTCCCGACCGTGGGCGGCGTCAATCCCTCTCTCACGATCCAGGCGATCGCCTGCCGCACCGGCGACCGCATCCGGCAACTGGCCGCGCGCGGCGAACTTGGATTGGCGCGGCCTTGACTTGCCTTGCTGCAGGATAGGAGAAGAGTTGGAGACGGATGAAGGCGAGAGCGCACGGCGGGAGTAGCGCCGCAAATTCCGCCGTGTGCCGCGCGAAGTGGAATGCGCCGCTGCGCGGCTCCTCCCGCCTGGCATCGCCCATCAAGGAAGAAACATGAGCGCAACGTCTGCAAAAAGCGAATCGAATATGGTCATACCCCGCCGCCGCGGCCGTTTCGCCGGACAAGTCGTGGTGATCACCGGCGCCTCCGCCGGCGTGGGCCGGGCCACGGCGCGCGCATTCGCGCGCGAAGGCGCCAAGGTCGCGCTGATCGCGCGAGGCCAATCCGGTCTGGATGCCACGCTGCGCGAACTCGAACTGGGTGGCAGCAGCGCGATCGCGATCGCCGCTGACGTGGCCGACGCGCAGGCGTTGGAAGACGCCGCGGAACGCGTTGAAAGCGAACTCGGTCCGATAGACATCTGGGTCAACAACGCCATGGTCACGGTGTTCGCGCCGGTGAACCAGATCGGCCCCGACGAATTCAAGCGCGTCACCGAGGTGACGTATCTCGGCGGCGTCTACGGCGCGATGGCCGCGCTGAAACGCATGCGCACGCGCAATCGCGGCACCCTCGTGCAGGTCTCATCCGCGCTTGCGTATCGCAGCATTCCCCTGCAATCGGCCTACTGCGGCGCCAAGCACGCGCTCGCCGGTTTCGTGGACGCGCTGCGCTGCGAGCTGGTCCACGAACACAGCAACATCCATGTCACCGCGGTGCAGATGCCGGCCCTGAATACGCCGCAGTTTTCCTGGGCGCGCAACAAACTGCCGCGCCGTCCACAACCGGTGCCACCGATCTTCCAGCCGGAAGTGGCGGCCGAGGCGATCCTCTATGCCGCCAGTCATCGCCGCCGGAACATTCCGGTCGGCGCACCGACGTGGCTGGCCGAATGGGGACAGCGCTTCGTGCCCGGATGGCTCGACCGGTATCTCGGCCGCACCGCCTGGGGCGGTCAGCAGACGCGCGAGCCGGACGACCACAAGCGGGCCGACAATCTTTTCTCGCCGGTGGAGGGCGATCCCGGCGCGCACGGCCGGTTCGATTCGCGCGCGCGCGGATTCTCCTGGGCATTGTGGGTGGAGGAGCACCGCCGCGCTCTGACACTCGGAATGTTGGCGACGAGCGCGCTGGGCACGGGGCTGTGGTTCGGTGCGCGGAAGCACAAGCGCATGCAGGGCGGGCCTTGACCCGCCGCTCCTTCGTACCGTGAGCATTGCATCGGCGGGTTGAAACCCGCCCTCCATTCCCGAGGACTCGCCATGACCATCGGCAGGAAAATCTGGGCCATCGCGGAAGGCTACATTCCGCCGGACAGTACCGACGGCGCGGATCGCCGGTTTCTGAGCCACGAGACGGCGTGCATGCTCAACCCCAACGACCGCGACGCGCAGGTGCGTATCACCTTGTATTTCTCCGACCGCGAGCCGGTCGGTCCATACCAGGTCACGATACCGGCGCGGCGCACCCTGCACTTGCGTTTCAACGACCTCGGCGACCCGGCGCCGGTGCCGCGCGACACCGATTATTCCAGCGTGTTCGAGTCGGATCTGCCGATCGTGGTGCAGCACACCCGGCTGGACTCCCGCAAGGAAGCCTTGGCGCTGCTGAGCACGATCGCCTATTCGGATATTTCGTAGGCCGCGGAGAGAGATGCCCGGAGCGGATTCGGCGCGCGCCCGGCGCCCGCCAGCAACTCGGACCTCAACAAAGAGACAACATCCCGTCACGTAGTATTGATGGATTGCGACGGATGAGGGAATCCGATGGCTCGACCGCCGGGCGCGCAGGCATGGATGGAAAGGTTCCGCGGCGCGCGCGGAAGGCGTGCGGCAACCACCTGTGCCTTGCCCGCAGCCGGCGCGGTGGATCTGGAAACCTGCGCGCGCGAACTGGCCAAGGGCCACAAACCTCCGCCTCCCAGGCAACCCCCGCTCGACCTTAAACGCGCGTTGCTGGATCACGAACGCAGCCTGCGCCGCGCCTTCGCCGCAGCGAGGCTGGCGGTCTCCGAACAGCGGCGCATCGAGCCCGCCGCCGAATGGCTGCTGGACAACTTCTACCTGATCCGCACGCAACTGCGCGAGCTGGCGGCGAACCTGCCGGTGCACGAACTGGGCAAGCTGCCGCGCGTCACCGACAACGAAGAAAACGTGTCGCGCATGCTGGCGATTGCGCGCGCGTGCGTGGCGCACCTGGACGGCCGCATCGAACCCGAACAGGCGCGCCGCTTCCTCGTCGCGTACCAGGACCAGACCACGCTGCGCATGGCCGAGCTGTGGTCCTGGCCGAATCTGCTGCGGATCGCGCTGATCGAGCGCATCGCGGCCGGTGCGCGCGTCATCGCGACCCGCCTCGAGGAATACGCGCGCGCCGAATACTGGGCGGGCTACCTGATCGGGATGGCCGGCAAGGATGCACCGGGCATGCTGATGTACGTCGCCGACATGGCGCGGCTGGTGCCCGCCGTCACGCCGGCGTGGGCCGCCGAGTTCTATCGCCTGCTCGAAGGCAAGCACCCGTCGCTGGCGCTCGCGCTCAGCTGGGCCGAGCAGCAACTGCACCAGCGGGGCTTGAGCGTCGCCGAGGTCATAGACGAGGAAAGCCGCGCCCAGGCGAGCGATCAGGTTTCCATCGCCAATTGCATCAACAGCCTGCGGCTGGTCGCGCGCCACAACTGGTCGGACGTCATCGAGGCGGTCAGCGCGGTGGATCGCGTGCTCGCTTCCGATCCCACCGGCACCTATCCGAAGATGGATTTCACCACCCGCGCCTTGTACCGGCATGCGGTGGAAGTGCTGGCGGAGCGCGCGCGAAGCACTGAGAGCGAGATCGCGCGCCGCGCGGTGGACGCCGCCTATGCGGCGAGCAGCCCGATCGGTGACCCGCGCGTTCAGCACGTGGGCTATCACCTGATCGGCAAGGGCCGGGTCGCCTTCGAAAGGCAATTGAAGGTGACACCGCCCCGCGGCGCGCGCGTTGCCGCCGCACTGCGCCGCTGGCCGGCCCTGTTCTATCTCGGTGCGATTGCGCTCACCACCGCCGCGATCACCTTCGCCGTGGCACACAACGGCCTGCACGGATTACCACTGCCGCTGGATCTCACCCTGCTGGTGACGCTGTTCATCGCCGCGAGCCAGCCGGCAGTGGCGATCATCAACTGGCTGGTCAGCATGCTGGTGCCACCGAACCTGCTGCCGCGCATGTCCTTCAGCGGCGGCATCCCGGATGACTGCCGCACGCTGGTGGTGGTGCCCTGGCTGCTGAGCAGCGAAGCCGGGCTGGACGAACAGCTGGACCTGCTGGAGATCCGTTATCTCGGGAATCGCGACCCCAATCTGCATTTCGCGTTGCTCACCGATTTTCCGGACGCGCCGCAGTGCGAGATGCCGCAGGACGCCGCATTGCTCGCCGCCGCGGTCGCCGGCATCCAGCGGCTCAATCAAAGATATCCGTTGCCCGGCAGCACGCGTTTCCACCTGTTCCATCGGCCGCGCGAATGGAATGAACGCGAGCGCGCGTGGATGGGGTTCGAACGCAAGCGCGGCAAGCTCGGTGAACTGAATCGCGTGTTGCGTGGTGCCGATCCGGATCGCTTCAGCATCATCGTCGGCGACGTCGCCGCGTTGCAAGGCGCGCGCTACGTGATCACGCTGGATGCCGACACCATGCTGCCGCCGCAGGCGGCGCGGCGGCTGATCGAGACCATGGCGCACCCGCTGAACCGGCCGTGGTTCCACAAGGGTTCGCGCCGCGTGATTGCCGGCTACGGGATCCTGCAGCCGCGCGTTTCGGTGAACAGCTCGCCCGGCCGCGCCAGCCGCTTTTCGCGCCTGTTCGCCGACGACACCGGGCTGGATCCCTACACGCATGCGATTTCGGACGTGTACCAGGACCTGTTCGGCGAGGCCTCGTTCATCGGCAAGGGCATCTATGACATTGACGCGTTCAGCCGCTCAGTCGGCACGCGCTTTCCGAACGACCTGATCCTGTCGCACGACCTGCTCGAAGGCAGTTATGCGCGTACCGGGCTGGTCAGCGACGTCGAGCTGATCGAGCACCAGCCCAATCGCTATTCGGTGGAAGCGCGGCGGCGACACCGCTGGACGCGTGGCGACTGGCAGATCGTGCAGTGGCTGCTGCCGATCGTGCCGGGCCCGCGCCGGCGCGGCCTGCGCAACATGCTGAAAGGCCATCACCGCTGGAAGATACTCGACAACCTGCGCCGCGGACTGGTGCCGATCGCGATCGTGGTGCTGTTGCTGCGCGGCTGGACGCTGGCGCCCTGGCCACTGTACTGGACACTGGTGGTGATCGCGCTCGTGCTGGGGCCGTCGCTGTTCATTGCACTGGCGCAGATGACCCGCAATCTCGCGCGCCGCGCGCATCGGCGGCACTGGCGCGAATCGCTGCACAGCGCCTGGGATCAGGTGATGCGCATCGGCTTTGGGTTGGCGGTGATCCCGTTCGAGGCATTCCTCAATCTGGATGCGATCCTGCGCAGCGCCGGGCGGCTGCTGTTCACGCGCCGGCGCTTGCTGGAATGGACCACGATGGAGAGCGCCACCAGCGCCGACGCCTCCGGGTTGCTGGAGTTCGCGCGGCTGATGTGGACGGCGCCGGCGTGCGCGGGCGTGAGCGCGCTGGTGCTGTGGACGCACGCCCCCGGCGCGCTGGTTGCCGCCGCACCGTTCCTGATCCTGTGGCTTTTCGCGCCGCTCATTGCCGCGGGCCTGAGCCAGGTGCCGCACGCTCGCGGACACGGGCTGGATACGCACGAGCTGCGCTTCCTCGGCAGCGTCGCGCGGCGCACCTGGCACTGGTTCGAGACCTTCGTCAACGCGGAGGAGAACTGGCTGCCGCCGGACAATTACCAGGAATATCCGGCCGCGCAGATCGCCCACCGGACTTCACCCACCAACATCGGCATGACGCTGCTCGCCAACCTGGGTGCGTACGACTTCGGTTACGTCAGCATGGGCGAACTGCTCGTGCGCACGCGCAACACACTCGCCACGCTGGAGAAGCTGGAACGCTATCGCGGCCATTTCTACAACTGGTACGACACCAGGACCCTGGCCGCGCTGCCGCCGCATTACATCTCCACCGTGGACAGCGGCAATCTGATGGGATGCCTCGCGGTGCTTGGTTGCACCCTGCAGCAACTGCATGAGGAGCCGCTGGTGCCGCGTCGGCTGTCGCAGGGGCTCGCCGATACCGCGCAGATCGTCGCCGACTGCGTGCGCGCGGCGGTGATCGGCGAACCGCACGCGATGCTCGCGCTCACCGCCACGCTGGCGGCGCTGGATACGCTGATTGAACACGCCTGCGACAACCGCGACGCGCTGCCGGTGCTGCACGGGTTGCTGGCGCGGGTCGAGAACGAGGCCGCCAACCTGGCGCAGCTCGCCGCACCGCTCACGCAAATGGAAGATCTGAAAGCCTGGATCACGCTTTTGCGCAAGCAATGCAGCGCCGCGCTCATGGAGCTGGAGGAACTTGCGCCGTGGCTGACGCTGGGCGACTCCGGCAGCGACGACCAGCGCGTGCGTGAACTGATACGCGAGCTGGAGTGCAATCCCTCGCAGCGGCGCGCGCTGGCGATCGCCGGCGAGACCCTCGCCCGGTTGCGTTCCCCCGGCAACGAATACGCGCGCGACAAGTCCTTTCTCGACCT
>Ga0068855_100007595_pt1 | contig 13119 bp, 10 predicted proteins | sample KBSCornC52_FD_66592 | JGI IMG/M metagenome (GOLD analysis project Ga0068855, IMG submission 66592) | Corn rhizosphere microbial communities from Kellogg Biological Station, Michigan, USA - KBS Corn C5-2 | ecosystem: Host-associated > Plants > Roots > Rhizosphere > Soil ... | reverse complement strand
GCGTTGCCACCCGGGCCGCTGACCGACTTCAGGGCCAAGATGGTGTTCTCGATGTACGCTTCGTTTTGATTCCCAGGCTTGATTCGGACGACGACGTTCCCCGTTACCGGGCAGGGGACGGCTTTCCAGGTCGTACCGGTCGGGTTGCCGCTGCTGCCGAATCCCAGAGCATTGAACGCATCCATGCTGAGATCGAGCTCGCCTTTAGGGTCTCGCTGGCAGATCGGGTTCGAGTCGCCTGGGCACTCGTCGATGATGGTGGCGATGATCGTATGACCCGCATTGGTGATCTGAACGCACGTTCCACAGCTGCCGCTGCTGTTGAAGTCTTTGCTGCTGTTGCCGGGGATTGCCGCAAAGTACGTGTTCTTGGCCGGGGACATATTGGCGATGTTCGTCACCGTATCCGTCTGGTTGCTCTCCGTTCCCAGGTAGCCGCAGGCTGTCTGGTACTGCCCGGCAGACGGCATATAGGTTCCCTGGCCAAAGTAGTAGTGAGTGAATTCACCGTTGCCATTCGCGGACGGCATCAAGCCGGTGCAGGCGGTCGCCGTCACGGTCATTCCGCCGGTGCCGGTGCTGGTCCCCGCGCCGCCGCCGTTGGTCATGCCGCCGCTGCCGGTGGAGCGGCCGGCCGAGCCGCCGTTGTTCATGCCGCCGGTGCCGGTGACGTGCGTTCCGGCGGAGCCGCCCGTGTTCGTCACGCCGCCGGTGCCGGTGAGGCGCGCGCCGGCGGAGCCGCCGGTGTTGGTCACGCCGCCGGTGCCGGAGCCGGTCGCCGGGGTGTTGCCGGTTCCGCTGGTGCCGCCGGTCGATGACTGGGGCGTCCCCGCGATGTGAACGCAGACCTGCAGGTCGAGGGCGCAGGTATAGCCGCTGTTGCAGGACCCGGCGTTGCAGCTGCAGTACTCGTCCCCCGGGTTTCCCTGGCAGCTCTGCGCGCCGGTGCCGCCGCCCGGGCTGCTGCTGCTACACCCCATCCACGCGCCGACCAGACACGCCATCACAAAAAGAAATCCCCAGGAACTTCGTAGACGTGCGTAAGACAACATGGGAGGCGTCGAAGTCTCTCAGAGACATCTGGACCTCGCAATCATCAGATTCGTCGGTTGAATCCGGGAAATCCGGGGGGCCTCGCTTTCGGCGCGTCGCGCGGCGCGGTACGGTCCGGAACATGAAGGATGATCGCTTGGTGCGCTTCGGCGTGGCGGTCGAGGCCAGTCTGCTGCGCGACCTGGACGCGCTTGCGACGCAGCGCGGGTGCACGCGCTCCGAGCTGCTGCGCGACATGGGACGGGCCGAGGTGGGGCGCGCCAAGGTTGCGGCGGCCGTTCCGGCCGTCGGGGCGCTGACCATCGTCTACGACCACCACGTCCGCGATCTCAGCGAGAAGCTGACCGAGCTGCAGCACGAGCTGGGCGACGACGTCCGCGCGGCGCTCCACGTCCACCTCTCGCACGACCTGTGCCTGGAGGTGGTCGTGCTGCGCGGCCGGTCCGATCGCCTGACCGCCATCGCCGACCGCATCCTGGCGCTGCGCGGGGTCAAGCAAGGGGGCATCGAGTTGATCCCCGATCGCGGGCAGCAGGCTCGCGGTCAAGATCACCCGCACCCGCACCCGGATCCGCGCCCGCGCCGCCGGCGAAGCCGGTAGCACGATTTTGCTTGGCCGTGCTATGAGGGGGCACGTTCTTTCATGATCGTGCTACCGGAATCCGCGCATGAGACGCCGTGCGAGATGGGGCAGATGGTTGTCGGCCGGCACCGTGCTGGCCATCGCGCGCGTTTCCGCCGCTGAGCCGATCTCGCCCGCCGCGCCGGCGCCGATCCAGCTGCCGGAGGTGGTGGTGCGCGGCCGCCCCGACGACGCGCCGCCCGCCGCGCCCGTGACGGCCTCGCAGGGAACCGTCGAGGGCGACGACCTCCACGACCTGCCGCTCTTGCGGCGCGGCGAGCTGATGGAAGCCGTGCCCGGGATGGTCGTCACGCAGCACTCGGGCGACGGAAAGGCCAACCAGTACTTCCTGCGCGGCTTCAATCTGGACCACGGCACCGACTTCGCTTTCTCGGTCGACGGCGTCCCGGTGAACCTGCCCAGCCACGCGCACGGGCAGGGCTACTCGGACTTGAACTTCCTGATCCCGGAGCTGGTCGCCGGCATCGACTTCAAGAAAGGCCCGTTCTACCCGGAGGTCGGCGACTTCTCGGGCGCCGGCGCCGCCGATGTCCGGCTGGTCGATCGACTGCCCGAGGGGCTGGCCACCGCGCAGCTCGGACGGTTCGGCTACGCGCGGGTGCTGGTGGCGCACTCACCGCGGGTCGGCCCCGGGCGCCTGCTGGCCGCCTTCAACTACGACCACGCCGACGGCCCCTGGCTGCTGGCCGAGCACGCCAACCGATACCATGCCCTGGTCCGATATCGCTGGGACCGCGGCCCCGAGACGCTGACCGCCACCGCCAGTCTGTACGCGGCGCCCGGCTGGCGCGCGACCGATCAGGTCCCGCAGCGGGCGCTGGCCGACGGGACGCTGCCACGTTTCGGCGCCGTCGATCCCACCGACGGCGGCGACGCATCGCGCGCCGGCCTCTCGATCGACTGGACGCGCCGGACGGACGCCGCGGTCACCCGGGTGCTGGTCTACGCGTTCGCCCAGCGCCTGAACCTGTTTTCCAACTTCACCTACTTTCTGGACGATCCCGTCAACGGCGATCAGTTCCAGCAGATCGATCGGCGTGTGGTGGCGGGCGCGCAGGCCAGCCGTCGCTGGTCCAGCACCTGGTGGGGCCACGCGGTGGAGAACACCGCTGGCGTCCAGCTGCGCAACGACGACATTCCGACGCTGGCCCTGAACCACACGGCGGCCCGGCGCCGGCTGGCCGTGCGCATCGACGATCGCGTCGACGAGGCGAGCGGCGGCGCTTACGCGGCCAACCACATTCAGTGGACACCCTGGTTGCGCAGTCAGGTCGGGCTGCGCGCCGACGTCCTCGGCGCCGCCGTCACCAGCGACACCGCCGCCAACTCGGGCCGCGCGGCGGCCGGCATCGTGAGCCCCAAGCTGGGGCTGGTGTTCGGTCCCTGGCGCGACCTGCAGCTTTACGCCAACCTGGGCACCGGCTTTCACAGCAACGACGCGCGCGGCGTGACGATCTCGGTCGATCCCGTCACGCAGCAGCCGCAACGGCGCGTGCCGTTGCTGGTGCGCACCGAAGGGGCGGAACTGGGCGTGCGGACCAGCGCGCTGGCCGGCCTGACCACCACGCTGGCGCTCTGGATCCTGGACTCGAGCTCGGAGCTCACGTTCGAAGGCGACTCGGGCGACACCTCGGCCAACGGGCCCTCGCGCAAGCTGGGGATCGAATGGACCGCCGTCTATCGGCCGGCGCCCTGGTTGATGTTGAACGTCGACGCCGCGTTCACGCGCGCCCGGTACCGCGCCGATCAGATGGGCGCCGACGGGCAGCCGGGCCGGTTCATCGCCAACGCCATCCCGGTGGTGGTCTCGGCGGCGGCGGTGGTCGAGACGGAGCAGGGGCTGTTCGGCGGCGCGCGCCTGCGGTTTTTCGGGTCGCAACCGCTGGTCGAGGACGACGCCGTCCGCCAGCCGGCCTCGGCGATCGTCAGCGTCCTGGCCGGCGGGCGCTTCGGGCGGTGGGAGACCACCCTGGAGATCCTGAACCTGTTCGACGCCCAGACCGACGACATCGCCTACTTCTACGCGTCTCGGCTGGCGAACGAGGGGGCCGCGGTGAACGACGTGCACGTTCACCCCGCCGAGCCCATCCAGGCCCGGGCCAGCCTGACGGCGCATTTCTGATGGAGGCCGCGGCGTGAGATTGGCGATGGCGCTGCTGGGGGCCGTGGTCCTGCACGGGGTGGTCTTCGGTCTCGGGCTGGCCCTCCTGCCGCACCGGGCGGCGTCCCGGGCCCGCGTGTCGGCGGTGGACGTGGACGTCGTGCCCGCGCGTCCGGATCCGGTCGCCGCCAGGCCCGCCTCCCCGACCGAGCCCGCGCCGCCGCCGCACCCCCCGCGTCACCGCCGCCGCGCGGAGGTGCCGCCCGCGCTCGCCCCGGCAACAGCCGTGACGCCCGCGCTCGCCCGGGTACCAGCCGGGGCGCCCCCGCTCGCTCCGGCGCCCGCGCTCGCGCCGGTACCGGCGGGAGCGCCGGCCGCGCCCGACGTGACCTCCCGGGCGGCGGCCCCGGCATCACCGGCGCTCGCCGGCCGGGCGGGTGGAGCGGTCCCGGCGGGGCGAGCCGGCCCCGCCCCCGCCGCGCCGGTCGCATCGCTGTCCGCGCAGCCGCGGTACCGGACGAACCCCGCCCCCGACTACCCGGTCCGGGCGCGGCGGCTGCGCGAGGAAGGGCTGGTCTACGTGCGGGTCGCCGTGACCGACGGCGGTCTGCCGGCCGCCGTCACCGTCGAGCGGGGCTGCGGGCATCCGCTGCTGGACGACGCGGCGCTGGAAGCCGTCCGGCGCTGGACGTTCGAGCCGGCCCGCGCCGCGGGCACCCCGGTGGCCAGCCTGGTGGTGGTTCCGGTGCGCTTCTCACTGTCTGACGCCCGCTGAGGGGGTCTACCGGGTTCGCGGCGCGGGTGTTGAATCTGATTGATTTTGAGAATTACTTTCATTATCTCTGGGGGCACGGTCGCGCTGTCGCGACGGAAAGGAACCTCCCGATGTCGTCTTCGAGCTCCTGGCGCGGCCGCGCGCTGCTGGCACTCCCCGCCTTCTGGGCGGCGACGCTGATCGCGCCGACGGTCCGCGCCAACCCCCGCCCGCTGCCGTTCACGTACATCTACGAAACGCTCCCGCACGGCGACGCGGAGGTCGAGCTCTACACGGACCTGACGCCGCAGCGCCTGCTGGGCCCGGACGGCAACCCCGGCTGGCACCTGGCCAGCCAGTTCCAGGCCGAGATCGAATACGGCATCACCGATCGCCTGGAGCTGGGCCTGTACCTCACCCTGCAGCCCTTCGACGCCGATTTCCCCGACGCGCCCGACATCGGCGAGGGAAACGGCGTCAAGCAGCGGCTCCGGTATCGGTTCGCGGACGCCGGCCTGTGGCCGGTCGACGTGGCGGTCTACGGCGAGCTGGCCGAGAACCAGCGCGAGATCGAGCTGGAAGGAAAGGTGATCCTGCAGCGCCGGGTGGGCCCGCTGCGCGTCGCCGCCAACCTGTGGGCCGAGCGCGAGTACTACTTCCGCGGCGGATCGGCCTGGGTGCTGAACCCCACCGCCGGCGTCGTCTACGAAAGATGGTTCAACTTCCAGCCCGGCATCGAGTACTGGATGCACGGCGAGATCGAGCACGGCGAGTTCGAGTTTGGCCCCGACCACTTCCTGGGCCCCACCGCCATCCTGCAGTTCGGGAAGATCTGGTGGTCGACCGGCGCCTACGTTCACCTGAACCAGGTGCACACGCCGTCGCCCGTGGCCGGCGTGGAGGCCGATCCGTTCGGTCCGGTCTGGGTGCGGACCATCGTCGGCATCAGCTACTAGGGGCGGCCATGCGCGCGGCGGCCGGGTTGGCAATGGCAGCGTGCCTGTTCACGGCCTGCGGCGGGTCGCCGCCTCCGCCGGCCAGCACCGGCAGCGCCAGCCTGGCGAACGCCTTCGACGTCCCGGTCGCCGGCCTGTCGCCCGCGTGGGTGGCCCGCTTCAACGACGGCGACACCCTGTTCCAGATCGTCCTGCGCGACGCCGACGGGCTGGGGCCGCTCTACACGCGCCAGTTCTGCGGCGCCTGCCACGACGACGCGGACGGCCTGCGCGGCCCGGGCCTGGCGCAGAAGATGTCCGTGGTCCAGGCCGACGGTCTGACGCCGGCCGCCGATCAATCGCTGCTCGCGTACGGGCACACCGTGCACCCGTACGTCACGGCCGGCGCCACCACGCCGATCGGGCCGCCCGCCGATTCCAGCGTCCGCGTCACGAATCGGCTGGGCCCCTCGGCGCTGGGGCGCGGCTACCTGGAAGCGGTCGCCGACAGCGAGATCCAGCGGGTGGCGGCCGAGCAGGCCGCCCGCGGCGACGGCATTCACGGCACGGTCAACCTGGTCACGTACGCGTCGGCGGCCAACCCCGACCGGACGTTCAACGCCCACCAGCCCGGCGACACGGTGATTGGACGCTTTGGCCTGAAGGCGCGCCTCGCCACGATGGACGAGTTCGTCGCCGACGCGCTTCAGAACGACATGGGCATCACCAGCCCGCTGCGCCCGACCGAGCTCGCGAACCCGGACGGCCTCACCGACGACGCCAAGCCCGGCGTCGACGCCACCGCCGAGGACGTGAACCTCCGCGCCGACTACGTGCGGACCATCGCCATCCCCTGGCGGGCCACGCCGGATCCGCGCGGACCGGCGCTGTTCAAGCAGGCGCAGTGCAGCGCCTGTCACGTTCCCGCGTTGCACACGCGCGCCGACTACCCGATCCCGCCGCTGGCCGACGTCGACGCGCCCGTCTACACGGACCTCCTGTTGCACGACATGGGCGACGCGCTGTCGGACAGCCTGGCGGGCCAGGACGGTCTGGCCACGCCGCGCATGTGGCGGACGGCGCCGCTCATCGGGCTGCGCTTCTCGCGCGAGTTCCTGCACGACGGGCGCGCGCCCACGCTGCGCGACGCCGTGCTCGCCCACGGGGCCGAGGGCTCCGAGGCCGCCGGCTCCGCCCAGCTCTTCTCCAACCTGTCGCCCGACGACCAGCAAGCGCTGCTGGATTTCGTCGGCTCGCTTTAGCCCGAAGGATCGCCGTCATGACCCGACTCGCTTTCGTGATTGTGGCCGGCCTGGGCCTGGCCGGTCTGGCCTGCTCGTCCGACAAGACCGACGCGGACTACCGCGCGGAGGTGGTGTCGGGCATGCGCAGCAGCCTGATCGCCGATCTCGCGAACCTGGTCTCCGCCTCGCAGGCCCTGCAGGCGGCGGCTCCCACGCCGACGGGGCGCGGCTGGGACGCCACCGCGGACGCCGCCTCCATCGCCGCGATGCGCGCCGCCTGGACCGACTGCCGCACCGCCTACGAGCACATCGAAGGCGCGACGGCGCCGATCTTCCCCGACATCGACGCCAGCATCGACGCGCGGTACGAGGACGCGCTGGCGGCGCTGCCCGCGGGCGACGCCGATCCGTTCGACGGCGCGGGCATCACCGGCATGCACGCGGTGGAACGCATCCTCTACGCCGACGTCGCGCCGGCCCGGGTGGTGCAGTACGAATCGATGCTGCCCGGCTATCAGGCAGCGGCGTTCCCGGCCACGGACAGCCAGGCCGCCGAGCTGGAGACCGGGCTGGTGCAAAAGCAGATCGACGACGCTCGGCGGCTTCACGACCAGTGGCAAGCGGCCACCCACTACGATCTCGACGCGGCCTTCAGCGGGCTCGTCTCGCTGATGGACGAGCAGCGCGAGAAGGTGGACAAGGCCTCCACCGACCAGGAGGAGTCCCGCTACTCGCAGAGCACGATGGCGGACGTCCGCCACAACCTGGAGGGGACGCAGCGGGTCTACGCGCTGTTCCAGCCCTGGATCAAGTCCAGGCCGGCCGCCGGCGACATGCCCAGCGGGGCCGATCTCGACGCCGCGATCGAGCAGGGGTTCGCGCAGCTGCAGGCGCTCTACGCCACCGTCGACGGGGACGCCATCCCGCCGCCGCCCGCGACCTGGAGCGCGGTGCATCCCACCGCCGACGATCTGCAGACGCCTTTCGGACAGCTCTATTCGGGCGTGGTGGCGGCGGTCGACGCGAACACGCCGGGCTCGATCGTCTGGGAGATGAACGCGGCCGCCGGGCTGATCGGACTGACGGTGACGCCGTAGCCATGCGCCAGGGACGTTCATACGCAGGCGTCGCGACGGCTGGCGTCGTGGGGGCGCTGCTGGCCGGGTGCAGCGGCGCGCCGCAGACCAGCGCTCTCGACGGTGGAACCTTCATCGCGTTCGCCGGGGACTTCAAAGGCTTTCACGATTGGCCCAACCAGGCGGAGGCCACGCCGGCGGCGGACTTGCCGGCCGTCGACGGCGGCGCGCTGGAGGGCGACGGCGGCGTCCACCCGGCGCCGCAGCGCGAGTACTGGAACCAGAACCCGCCTGCGGGCAGCGCCACGTTTCCGATCGGCACGATCATCGTCAAGGAGACCGAAGAGGCGGATCCGACCGCGCGCCACGTGTTCGCGATGGCCAAGCGCGGGGCCGGCTTCAACGCCGCCGGCGCCGTGAACTGGGAATTTTACGAGCTGAAGAACGACGTCGACGGCAGCGTCAGCGTGCAATGGCAAGGCTACGGCCCGACGTCCGGCGCCACCGACGTCTACGGCGGCGATCCCGACGTCTGCAACCACTGCCACCGTCTGGCGGTGAGCAACGACTACGTGTTTGGCGCGGCCTTGCAGCTGGCGAATTTCTGAGAAGGAGTCGACCCCATGACGACCGACCGCCGCCCGCGCGCATGCGCCGGGGTCTCGCTGCTGGCGGCGCTGGCCGCCGCCTCCGCCGCCCAGGCCACGCCGCGCCCGCTGCCGTTCACGTACATCTACGAGACCTTGCCCGCCGGCGAGGCCGAGATCGAGCTCTACACCGACCTGACGCCGTTGCGCCTGGTGGACGCCAGCGCGAACCCGGCCACCCACCTGGTTCCGCAATACCAGCTCGAGATCGAGTACGGCCTGACCGATCGGCTCGAGCTGGGGCTGTACCTGGTGCTGGTCCCCACCGACTTCTCGGGCTTCCTCTACGCGCCGCACATGACCGAGGGGACCGGCATCAAGCAACGCCTCCGTTATCGCTTCGCCGAGGCCGGCCAGTGGCCCGTCGACACCGCCGTCTACGGCGAGCTGGTCGAGAACGACCACGAGGTCGAATTCGAGGCCAAGGTCATCTTGCAACGCCGGGCCGGCCCGTTCCGGTTCGCCGCCAACGCCTGGGCCGAGCTGGAATACGAGTGGGCGGGCCGCGAAAAGGCCCTGGTCGTCAACCCGACGGCGGGCGTGGTCCTGGAAAAGTGGGTCACCGTGCAACCCGGCCTCGAGTACTGGATGCACGGCGAGTACGTGAACGGGACCGGGTGGGTCATCAAACCGACTCACTACGTCGGACCCACGGTCATGCTTCAATTCGGCAAGGTGTGGTGGTCGTCCGGCTTCTACCTGCGCGCCAGCGGCCTCGACACGCCGGCCGCCGGCAGCGGCGACCCGCTGGGCGCGGTCTGGGCCCGCACCATCGTCGGGATCAGCTACTAGAGGCCCGGCCGCTTGAGCACGCCGATCTCCGGCGTGTCGAAGATCGAGACCCAGCCGCTCGCCAGCGCCCGCATGACCTGATCGCGGTCGGGCGGGATCGGATCGATGTGCGTGTAGATGATGTAGTCGGCGCCCTGGGTGCCGACCGCCAGGTTCCAGCACTCGATCCGGTTCGACACGTGGGACAGCTCGCGATCGCTGGCGGCCAGCACGGCGTCGTGCGGCACCAGCTTCATTCCCGCCTCCAGCGCGGCCAATCGGCGGCGCTCTTGCGGCGTGGGCGGCGCCCAGTTGATGAACCCGTAGCTCGAGTGGTACGTCTGCCGCGGCGGGAAGGCGCCCCAGACCGCGGTCGCCAGCAGCGACGCCAGCGCGAACGTGGCGCCGGCGGCGCGCGCCTTGACCAGGCCGCCCTGCGGGTCGGCCCGGTAGGCCGCCAGCGCCAGCGCCACCGCCGGGAAGACGTAGGGGACGAAGTCGCACCCGTACTGGTAGCCGATGTCCAGCGTCGGCCCGTACTCGGTGGTCAGGAAGGTCAACACCGCGCCGGGGATGATCGACGCGGCCAGCGACCAGCGCCGCAGCGGCAGGAAGGCCACCGGCGCCAGGATCTGCAGCGCGTAGCGCAGCTTGTCGGTCGAGATCAGCGTGCGCAGCGCGAAGAGCGGGTTCGTCGCCAGCGTCTTGAGCACGCCCACGAAGCTGGATTCGCCGGGCGGGAAGAGCTGCTTGTAGAGGTCGGCGAACCCCCAGGGCCCGACCGCCGGCATGATCACGAACCGCATCAGCACGAAATAGACGGCCGACGCGACGGCCACCGCCGCGCCTTCGCGCACGCGGACGCCGGACAGCACCAGGGCGACGCCCAGGATGGCGGTCCCCATCGACACGTCCTCGCGGCAGCCGATGGCCAGCAGCCAGAAGAACCAGAACCAGCGCATCTTCCGGGCGTCGAAGCAGTCGATGGCCGCCAGCAGGAAGGCGGCGGCCACCGGCTGAAAGTGAAAGTCGAACAGCTGCGCGCCGTGCATGGGCGGGTACACCAGGTACCCCCCCACCACCAGCAGCGCCAAGGCGGGTGGCAGCCGCCGCGCCGCGAACCGATAGAGCGGGATGGCGGCGGCCCCCAGCAGCAGGCACTGCAGGACCAGCAGCGTGCTGGCCGCCGGGTGCAGCGCGTAGAACGGCAACAGCGCGAACACCGAGAACTCGGCGTGGTTCCGCAGCTCGCTCCAGTTCCCCTCGCGGATGAGCGGCGTGCACCGGAAGGGCCGGCCGTGAAGCGCGTTGTAGAACTGGTTGTCGAGCTGCCCCAGGTCCCAGTTGTAGGTGTTGAACTTGGCGTGGCTGCGCAGGGTCAGGAAGATGAAGTAGCCGGCATAGGCGCAGGCCAGCGCGACGGCGATCAGCAGCGGCCCGCGCCGGCGCCAGCGCTCGGGGATGCGCGCCGCCAGCGCCGCCCAGCCGCGCGGTTCCTCGCCGGTGCGGGCGCCGTAGCGCAGGCGGAACAGCGGCTCGGCGGCCACCACCACCACGCCCAGCAGCACGGCGACCGTCAAGCTGTCGCCCCAGGGATCCATCCTCCAGAGCCCGGGCACCGTCGCCGCCAGCATCAGCGGCGCCGCCAGCCGCGCCCGGCGCGACAGGGCCTCGGTCGGGTCTTCCTGGCGCGCGCGCCGCCAGGTCCACAGCGCGAAGGCCAGGCCCAGCAATGCGCCCAGCAGCAGGTCGCCCAGCAGGATCCAGCGCCCGCGGGACGAGACCGCGTTGGCGGCGGCGAAGCGCCGCAGGTCCATCACGGTCAGCTGCGCCAGCGCCAGCGCCGCCGAGGCGCCGCAGATCGCCAGCCCGCCGACGGCGCGCGCGCGGGCACCCAGGCGGAGTTGCTCGTCAGGCGACTGAGGCGAAAGGGGGCGCCACACGCCCCCTCGTTATCTCACGATCGGATGCGCATTGTATCCTCCGACTCTGGTCAAAGGAGAACGCATGCAGGTCGGAATGATCGGTCTCGGACGGATGGGCGCCAACATGGTTCGCCGCTGGATGCGCGGCGGCCACACCTGCGTGGTTCACGACGTCGCGCGCGCGGCCGTCGACGCGCTGGCCAAGGAGGGCGCCGTCCCCGGGCCGTCGCTGGACGAATTCGTCGCGCGGCTGGCGCCGCCCCGGGTGGTCTGGTTGATGGTCCCGGCCGGCGTGGTGGACGCGACGCTGGCCGAGCTGGCCCCCCGGCTGTCCCCGGGCGACGTCATCGTCGACGGCGGGAACTCGTTCTATCGGGACGACGTCGATCGGGCCAAGCGGCTGGCCCCGCGCCTGCACTACGTCGACTGCGGCACCAGCGGCGGCGTCTGGGGCCTCGAGCGCGGCTACTGCCTGATGATCGGCGGCGAGGCGGAGGTGGTGCGCCGCCTGGACCCGCTGTTCGCCACGCTGGCGCCCGGGCAGGGGACGATCCCGGCCACACCGGGCCGCCAGGGTCGCGCCGGCACCGCCGAGCTCGGCTACCTGCACTGCGGGCCCAGCGGGGCGGGGCACTTCGTGAAGATGGTCCACAACGGCATCGAATACGGCCTCATGTCGGCCTACGCCGAAGGGTTCAACATCCTCCGGCACGCCGGGGTGGGCCGGCAGGGAGCGGCGGCCGACGCCGAGACGGCGCCCCTGCGCGAGCCCGAGTACTACCAGTACGACCTGCCGCTGGCCGACGTCGCCGAGGTCTGGCGGCGCGGCAGCGTCATCACCTCCTGGCTGCTGGACCTGACGGCCGCGGCGCTGGCCGGCGATCCGCAGCTCGAGAAGTTCTCCGGCCGGGTCTCGGACTCGGGCGAGGGGCGCTGGACGCTCGACGCGGCCGTCGACGAAGGCGTCCCCGCGCACGTGCTGGCGGCCGCGCTGTTTCAGCGTTTCAGCTCGCGCGGCGAGGCCGGCTTTCAGGACCGCGTGCTCTCGGCCATGCGCTTCGCGTTCGGCGGCCACCACGAAAAGGGCGGGGGTTGACCCGCCGCGCTTCACCAGGCGATCCGGAAGCTGCTCAGATAGCCGTCGGCCGTGCCGTGGCCGACCCAGGTGTGCGTGTAGCCGATGCGGAACAGCCAGCGCGGCACCGGGTTGCGCGTCTCCGACCAGACCGGGAACGGCAGCCGGGCCAGGCGCAACGCGCCCACGTCCATCTCGAGCCCGATCTCCGGGCCGACCTCGCCATAGATGGGCGGTGCCGTCGGGTTCTCGGTCTGGGTGGGCTCGGTCGCGATCATCAGCTGCAGCTCGCCGCCCAGGTAGGGGCCCACACGGACGGGGTACGCGTCCTCGCCCCACTTGAAGAGCGGCATCGAGAGGTGGAAGTCGAACCCGGTGGCGCCGAACGACGAGCTGGCCGAGCGCAACGCCCCCTTCACCTGGACGACGGTGGTCGAGACCAGCCCGATGTCCCACAGAAACCGGCCGGCGCGCGCCATCCGCGACAGGCGCGTCGAGACCATGTTGATCTGGGCGTACCCGCCGTAGAGCGCGCGGTCCTGGACACCGAAGGTGAAGGTGCTGCGGGTGGGCGGCACGATCCAGCGCAGGTAGCCGATGCCGGGATCGGCCAGCACCAGCTCGACCGTCTTGCCGTCGGGGTCCGGCAGGGTCAGCGTCACCTTCCGGGGGATGTCGCTGTCGGGGAAGCGGTAGCCCTGGAACAGGACCCAGGCCGTCCGGGTCTGGCCCGGCGGGACGTTGATGGCCGGGAGCTCGCGCGCCTCGGGCAGGTAGCCCGTGAATTCCCCCTCGCCGCTGACCGACGGGGGGAACATCCGGGTCTGATCGGGGTGGCGATCGTCGATCCCCAGCAGGCACCAGATCTGTCCGGGACTCAGCTGGTAGGGCGTGG
>Ga0068855_100007594_pt1 | contig 13120 bp, 11 predicted proteins | sample KBSCornC52_FD_66592 | JGI IMG/M metagenome (GOLD analysis project Ga0068855, IMG submission 66592) | Corn rhizosphere microbial communities from Kellogg Biological Station, Michigan, USA - KBS Corn C5-2 | ecosystem: Host-associated > Plants > Roots > Rhizosphere > Soil ... | reverse complement strand
ATTGACCATAGTATCGAGGGCCTGCCAGGCCTCGAATGAGAGAAAAGCTGGGACTTCGGGCATCGGTTGCTGCTCCACAACGGATTCGGCGACGATGACGAGCTGATTGTGTTCGCCGGGAATGTCGAAGTGATGAACATTGTTGCCGAAGTGGTCGCGGTAGGTGAAGACGCGGCATCGCGGGCTGACGGAAAGCGAAAAGGTGAGGCAATGCTGCTGCGAGTCGGAGCGGGGATGCATGCGCGTTTCCATAATGCTTTCGCTCACCGGTTGCGAATAGCGATAACGCGTGAGGTGCCGGATTGAATAGAAGTTCATCGCGTCGATTCTCAGATCGCCAGGGCAGATTGAATTGAATATTGAATGTAGTAGCGATACATGAGGTCGTGAATGCCCATGCACTGCTGACGAATGGTGTGGAGGAAAGCTGCGGCGTCTCCGGCGACGATTTCGCTGATGGAGGTGAAGCTAAGCATGGCATGGAGCCGGCCGATGCTTGCAGTCAGCTGATCGGGAGGACGACGGCCGCCGGTGTGCTGAATGGACTGGATTGCCTGGCGCACGCCATCGACTGAGTAACGAATGGCATGGGGGAAGTCGCGGTTGAGCAGCAGGAACTCAAGAATACGGTCGGGGCTCAGATCTGCTGTATAGACCTGGCAGTAGGCTTCGAATGCGGTGCAGCACCGGAGCAGCCCGACAAGTTCCAGGTACTCATAGCCGGAATACTCGCCTTCGGGTGCGTGGAGAAGGTGCGGCTGATAGACCTCGAGCAGCGTAGCAATGGCGTATGCGCGTTCGAGGTAGCGGCCGAGACGGATGAAATGCCAGCCTTGCCCGTGAATCATTGTCGTATCGCTGACGCCTTTGAAGAGGTGAATGGCGTCGATTACGGTTGCGAGCACGTCGTTGATGTTTGAAGGAAATTGGCTCTCAGTATCCGGCGAGTGCATCTGGTGATAGAGCCGGTTTAGACGCTGCCATTGTTCCGTGGAAATTTCTTCGCGGATTTGGCGGGCGTTCTCCCGGGCTGCGTCGATGCAGCAAGTGACGGAGGCTGGATGATGCTTGTCGAAAACGAGTTTTTGCGCGTTGGAAGCTGCGTCGCCGTTCCACTCCAGTCCAGATGGGTTGCCTAAAGCTGCAAGGAGACGCTGCCAGTGTGATTCCGCGCTCGCTCCGCCTGAGTCGAGCATAAGGCTCATCGCGACGTCGAGTTGGCGCACGGTATTTTCGGCTCGCTCAAGATAGCGGCTCATCCAGTAGAGGCTGTCGGCAACGCGCGATAGCATCTTTGTGGTCTCCGGTGATCGTTGATGAACGGTTATTCCAGAACCCATGTGTCCTTGCTGCCGCCCCCCTGCGAAGAGTTAACTACGAGCGAGCCTTTTTCAAGGGCGACACGTGTCAGTCCTCCGGGGACGATGTTGATCTTGTCTCCGTAGAGTATGTAGGGCCGCAGATCGACGTGTCGCGGCTCGAGACGATCGCCGATAAGGCAGGGCGCCCGGGAGAAGTCCAGAGTGGGCTGCGCGACGTAATTGCGGGGATTGCCCTGAATGCGAGCGGCGAACTCTTCGCGTTGCTGCGCGGTGGAGTGCGGACCGATCAGCATGCCGTAGCCTCCGCTCTCGCCAACAGCCTTGACCACGAGCTGGTCGAGGTTGGCAAGCACGTGCTGTCGCTCATTGTCCTCAGTCAGGAGAAACGTTTCAACGTTGTTGATGATCGGGTCTTCGTCCAGATAGTAGCGGATGATGCGAGGGACATAGGCATAGAGAGCCTTGTCATCCGCGAGACCGGTTCCGAAAGCGTTTGTCACGGTGACGTTGCCGGCTCGATAGGCGTTGAATAATCCGGTGCATCCGAGTATCGAATCGTTGCGGAAGATAAGCGGATCACTGAAGTCGTCGTCTACACGCCGATAGATGACATCGACACGTTTGAGGCCGTCAGTGGTGCGCATGTAGACAATATTGTCGTGGGTGACAAGGTCACGACCTTCGACGAGATCGATGCCCATCTGACGAGCGAGGTAGGTGTGTTCAAAGTAGGCGGAGTTGAAGACTCCGGGAGTTAGCAGAACGATGTTCGGCTCCGGGCGCCCCTCGGGAGCGAGAGAGCGGAGAGTAGCGAGCAGCAGTTGCGGGTAGTGCTCGATGGGCCGTACGCCGTAGCTGTGGAACAACTGCGGAAAGGTGCGTTTCATGACGCGGCGGTTGGTGAGCATGTAGCTCACGCCCGAAGGTACTCGGAGATTGTCTTCGAGTACGACAAATTCTCCGGTGTTAAGGCGGAGGAGATCCGAGCCGACGACGGAAATGTATACGTTGCGGGGAACCTGAAGGCCGCGCATCTGGCGACGGTAATGCTTGCAGCTGTAGACCAGATCTCGCGGTATGACCTGGTCGTTGAGGATTTTCGCTTCGGAATAAACGTCGCGCAGGAAGAGATTGAGGGCAGTGATGCGCTGGGTGAGACCACGCTCAATGTGGTCCCATTCTTGAGAGGTCACAAGTCGCGGCAGCAGGTCGTAAGGGAATATCTTCTCGGTTCCTTCGTCGCGACCATAAACAGTGAAGGTGATGCCCTGCGTGAGGAATGAGAGTTCTGCCGATTGCTTTCGCCGCTGCAATTCCTCCTGTGGCAGACGTGACAGGACCTCGGCAAGCGCTCGATATGCCGGGCGAACATCGCCTGACGGCTCACGCATCTCATCGTAAGCGTGGTCGAGCGGATAGTCGCCGTATAGTTCTTGCAGTTCCACGGCAGGCCCGGAGTTCATGCGCCTCTAGATGCTCCTGGTGCAGTTCCCATATCGAATCAATTCGTATTTGACGGCATCTGCAGATTACGACAGTTGCCAGAATCCAATGTTCTGTCCTTGTTCTCTAGCTTGTAACATGCGGAGCGTAAGGGCACAATCAGGGAAACGCCTGCCCGGCTATCGGAGGTCGGATTTTGTCTGTTTGCGCGGCATAAAGCAGGGTAACGGGATAGCATCTGATCATGAGCTATGACCTGATGGTCTTCGAGCCAGAAGCGGTTCCAGCCGGGCATGATGAGTTCCTGGAATGGTACGCTCGGCAGACGAAATGGAGCGAAGACCATGGGTATGACAATCCGGCGATTACATCGGAGCATCTGCGCGCGTGGTTCCACGATATGATCCAGATCTTTCCGCCGATGAACCGACCGGCCTCACTCGATCAGCCGCGTGGGGACGAGGCTTCAAGCACCGATTACGCAATTGGCAGCAACTTCATCTACGCCTCGTTCGCATGGTCAAAGGCCGAAGCGGCATACATGACAGTGGCGCGCCTCGCTGAGAAGCATTGGCTTGGCCTTTTCAATGCCAGTTCAACGGGCGAAGAGGTCTGGGTACCCGAAGAGGGCCGGATGACGCTGGCGCATGACAAGGGACCGCCGACGCTTGCAGGGCGGATCAAAAGCTTTCTGAATTTCGAATAGCGACGAGCGAATCGAGACGCCGGCGCGTTTATTGCGCCGAGGCGCCTGGGATAACCTGATCTCCTGAGGAGGCTCAGGTTCCGATGTTGCTGTTGAAGCGATTCCCTGCTCTTTTGTTGCTCGCGTTAGGCGTTTCGCTGGGAGATGCGCAGAAGGCGCCGATCGAGATTACGGCCGACCTTACGGATGCGCCGCGCGAGTTGTTCCATGCGGAGATTGATGTACCTGTTTCGGCAGGCTCGTTGACACTGATCTCGCCGCAATGGATTCCCGGACACCACATGCCATCGGGGCCGGCGGGGGCAATTACGGGAGTGGTGTTCACGGCGAATGGCAAGCCGCTGGAGTGGCGGCGTGACGATGTGAATCTGTACGAATTTCACCTGACCATTCCGGCGGGAGTGACCACGCTGCACGCACATGTGGACGCGATTGTGACGCGGCGTGTGTCGCAGAGGCTGGCTGCGCTGGAGTGGGAGGCGCTGATGCTGTATCCGGCGCATGTGCCGGTGCGCGACATCCCCATTCAGCCTTCGGTGAAGGTGCCTGCGGGATGGGGTATTGGAACGGCGTTGAAGCCGGTGAGCGGGGGATCGTACCCGGTGCCCTCGGCCGGTGCTGTAACGAAATTTGCGGCAACGAATGTGGAGCAGCTTGAGGACTCGCCGATTCTGACCGGGCTGTACTTCCATGAGTATCCGCTGGCTCCGACGATCTCGCCGAAGCACTTTCTGGATGTGGCGGCGGATGCGTCGGAGGATGCGAACCTGCGACCAGCGGTGCTGGCCGAAGTTGCCAACCTGGTGCGGGAGGCCGACGCGCTGTACGCATCGCACCACTACAACGAGTACCACTTTCTGCTGACGCTATCGGATGTGGCGGGCGGCATGGGGCTGGAGCACGGGCAGTCGTCGGACAACGGCGTGGGAGAAAAAGGATTTGCGGACGACGTGCATCAGTTGCCGGAGTCGGACCTGCTGTCGCATGAATTTACCCACTCTTGGAATGGGAAATATCGCAGGCCGGTGGGGCTGTATCAGCCGGATTTCGCGACTCCGATGCAGGGAGCGCTGCTGTGGGTCTATGAAGGCATGACGCAGTATTGGGGTGATGTGCTGGCGGCGCGCTCGGGACTGAAGAATGCAGAGGAGTACAAGGACGGTTTGGCGATGGTTGCCGCAGAGCTGGACTACACACGCGGGCGCGAGTGGCGGCCAACGGAAGATACGGCAGTAGCGGCCAGCATCCTGCGGGGCGGCAATCGGGCGTGGGAAAACTGGCGGCGTGGGCAGGATTACTACTCCGAGGGCGAACTGCTGTGGCTCGATGCGGACACAATGATCCGCAAGATGACCGAGGACAAGAAGTCGCTGAATGACTTTGTGAAGATATTTCTGGGGAAGGGCGGCAACACGGGGCCGCTGATCGTGACGTACACCTTTGATGAGCTGGTGCAGGATCTCAATCAAGTGGTTCCATATGATTGGGCGAAATTCCTGCACGATCGCGTGGACAGGATCAATCCGCGGGCAGATGTGGCGGGGCTGGAGCAGGGCGGATACAAGCTGGTGTACCGCGACAAGTCATCGAAGTCGAAACGGATGATCGAGGCAGCTGAGGGACCTCGGGGCAGCGGTGTTGACTGCTGGTATTCAATCGGGCTGCAACTCGGCCCAGATGGGACGATTGAGGATGTGCTGTGGAACGGACCGGCGGATAAGGCAGGGCTCGCGCCGGGCGAGAAGATCATGGCGGTAAACGACAAGGTCTACTCCGCGGTTGCACTGCGTGAGGCGATTCGCGAGACGAAGGACGCAAAGGACTCGTCGAAGGCGATCCGCGTGATTGTGCAGGCGGACTCGTTTGTTTCGACAACGCAAATTGACTATCACGACGGGGAGCGGTATCCGGCGCTGGAACGGGTGGAGGGAACGCCGGCGTATCTGGACGACATCATCAAGCCGCTGACTACGCCGGAAAAGGCACCGGAGCAGAAGAAAGAGGACGGGGAGTAACGTCAGTTAGTGTGGGCGGCCCGGGAGGACGAAGTGCTCGTCACAGCGGGGCTCATAGTTGTCGCCGGCCATGATGATAGGGCTGTCGTAGGAGGCTGGTTCTCCATCGACGAGGCGTTGCGGATACAGCGCCTTGGCTCCGCAGCTGCAGTACGCTACTAACTCGGTCAGGTTGCCAGCGTAGGCGCGGACGAGCCAGGAGAGTTGCAGCATTTCGCCGAAGGGCATGCCGCGGAAGTCGAGTTCGAGGCCGGAGACGATGACGTCGTGTCCCCATTGCAGCAGGCGCTTGGTAAAGAGGAAGAGATCGCTCACGAACTGGCCTTCGTCGATTGCGATGCACTCGACGCGTTTGCCGATCTGCTGCTCGGTGGCTTCGAGGATGGGCAGAATCGACCAGGGGTTGGCGGAAGGAAACTCGACAGCTTCCATCTTTCCGCAACCCTTGCGATTGCGGCTCTCGACCCAGCCAGCGGCGGCTTTGGTGTCGGCACTGGGTTTGAGCAAAAGGACATATTGATGAGCGTACTGGCGGCGGATCTCAATGCGGCGGAGCAGTTCCGCGGTCTTGTTGCTGCGCATTGGGCCGACGATCATTTCCAGTTTGCCAATCACGGTGGAGTTCTCCGGGATTAGGTGCTTCATCCGAAGCGGGCGCGCTTGACCGTCTGGCGGAAGTCTTCGCCGGTCATCTCGACTTTTACGCACATCTCGGCGAGGCGGGAGCGCATGCGGTCGCCGATGCGGTCGCCCAGGGTCTGCTCACGGGCGGCGCGTTCGACGCTGCTGAGTGCTCCGCCGCCGGCTTGAAGGTCGAGGTAATTTGTGGTGATGATGGTGGTCTGCTTGTCGTTGTAGCGGCTGTTGAGGATGAGAGCGACGGTATCCCAGACCCACTCATTCGGTTTCTGCGCACCGAGATCGTCGAGGACGAGGACGTCGGCGGAGAAGACGGGTTTTAGCAGCTCGAGTTCCGTGGTGTTGACCTGCGAGTTATAGCTGTTCTGGATGTTCTTGAGCAGTTCGCGGTAGTCGCAGAAGAGGCCCTTGCAGCCCTTCTCCTGGATGAGGCGGCGCAGGACCCCGACGGCGAGATGTGTTTTGCCGACGCCGATGGAGCCGGTGAAGAGCAGGCCCTTGCCGCCGGTGTCGTGCGGGAATTCGTCTACAAATCTGCGGGCCGTCAGCAGCGCCTTACCGAGAGAGGAGTTGGCCCCGCGGAAGTCAGTTTCGTAACCATCGAGGGTGTAGTGGCGATAGCGCTCGGGGATGTGCGCGGCCCCAAGGCGGCGTTCTTCACGCTGGGATTGCTGGCAGTCGCAGGGGCGCGAGGTCCAGAGGCCAGAGTCGGATTTGACGCGGACCAGACCGATGCCATCGCAGATGGGGCATGTGCTCATTGCTCTCATCAGCCTAGCGCAAGCGGGGGAGGTGTGTTGCGGTGGAAAGACGGGGCTGATGGTGGAAAAGGCGAAACCAGTGATTTGGGTGCAAGTCACTTCGGAAATAGAGCTCATCTTTCTTGACTCTACGACTATCATCACCTCGTCTGCTGCAGGCTGTAAGATTGGGATTCGCTGAGTTGAATCATATTGTGAGGTGTGCGGTCGTGAATCGAATGTTCCTGCGGGTTGCAGTTGCAGTGCTTGCCGTTGTTGGTGGACCGGCTTCGATGATGATGTCAGGACAGACGCCGCTCGCGCAGCCCGCGCAGGAGCCGGGAAATGTGCCGGAGACCAAGGCGCCTGCGCCCTCTCAGGTTGCGCCAAAGCATCCTGACAATGAGTACTGGCGCAAGCACGATCAGCAGTTGCTCACGGATTTTCCGTGGCTGGCCCGATTCAAGGAGGCTGATGTGACACTGGGTCCGCCGGCCTCGGGCGAGAAGCGCGTGGTGTTTATGGGCGACTCGATCACCGAGGGATGGCACTTCGACAAGCCGGGCGGGGTGTTTGCGACGAAGCCTTACATCAATCGCGGCATCAGCGGGCAGACGACACCGCAAATGGTGCTGCGCTTCCACCAGGACGTGATCAATCTGCAGCCGAAGGTGGTGGTGATTTTGGCCGGAACGAACGACATCGCGGGGAACACGGGGCCGATGACGCCGGAGGAGACGGAGAACAATCTTGAGGCAATGGCGGAGATGGCAACGCAGAATCATATCGCCGTGGTGCTGTGCTCCATTCTGCCGGCATATGACTACCCCTGGCAGCCCGGGCTGACGCCTGCTCCGAAGATTGATGCGCTGAATGTGTGGATCAAGAGCTATGCCGGGCAACATAAGTACGTTTACGTGGACTATCACACAGCAATGAAGGATGCGCGCGATGGTTTGCCGGCAAATCTGAGCAAGGATGGCGTACACCCCACGGAGGCCGGATACGACATCATGGCGCCGCTGGTGGAGGCGGGGATTGCGAAGGCGATGCAGACCAGTGGTCGGTAAGCAGTCGCCAGCGATCAGGTAAGCAGTCTGCCACCGTGCGATTCAGAAGAAATTAGCTAGGAGACTGATTCTTTCGGTCCGAATCCCTCGAGGATCCGGACCGAGAATCCTGCTACATGGTGGTGTGGTTGGAAGTTTGTCTACGCAGCAGCTGACGATTTGGATTGACGCGAAGCCTTCGGATTAGCAGTGTGGGAGATTTCGGTGAGCAGGCGGTCGGCGTGTTTTTCTTCCTCGAGTGTCTGCTGCAGGATCTGCGCGTGTTCGGTTAGGCCGAGTGTCTCAGCCCAGTCGCGGGCGCTACCGTAGGAAGCGATCTCATAGTGCTCTACCTTTTGGGCGGTGGCGATGAGGCCCGCATCGCGGATGGAGCCGGAATCAGTCTCCTTGGTGATGTTTTCGCCCGAGCCGACGATCGCCGTGAGGATGGGGTCCTTTTTATCGCTGGCTTCATTCATCAGGTCAGTGAGGAGGCGCTGCACGCGCTGCACGTGGACCCTGGTTTCCTGAAGATGCGATTGGAACGCCTGTTTCAGCTGAGGTTCTACCGCGTGATCGATCATCTTGGGGAGTCCATCGACGATCTGATTCTCGGCAGAAAGGAGGTAGCGAAGTTGCGCAGTGTAGAGTTCACGAAGACTGGGAAAATCGTTGGGCGTAATGAGTCCCATAGGGTAAGTACCTCTTTTCAGATTGCGTACGGTCGTTCCGTGCTATTGGAGGTACGGACCTAAGTACACGTTGTCCTTCGAGAGCCGACTTCCGGTGGAAATTCGAAAGACAAGATCAGGAGCGCGCGCGAGGAAAGCTGCGGGACGGAGCGAAATACGGCTATCTCGCAGAGGGGCGGGCAGTAGGAACTCAGGTCGGGCGCATCTCATGTTACAGGTGCCTGCTTCGTGTCTACTTCCTCTCTGAATTCAGTTCTCTTCGTCTTACTGCTGCTGATCGGGCTTGCGCAGGTGCTGGGAGCTCTCTTTGTGAAGATGCGCCAGCCGAAGGTGATCGGCGAGATCCTGGCCGGCGTGGTGCTGGGGCCGGCTCTGTTGGGTCGCTTCCATATCGTCTCCTCGTTTACACAGGCGGCGCTGCACAAGAGCGACGTTTTGGAGTTCATCTACTGGCTCGGGTTGCTGCTGCTGATGTTCTTGAGCGGCGCCGAGACGCAGCAGCTTTTTACGCGCGAGGAGAGGCGCGAAGTGGGCTGGCTGACGGTGGTGGGAACAGGGTTGCCGTTTGCGTTAGGGCTGGTGTTTGCGCCCATGCTGATCCGGCCGTCGCTGGAAGGGCCGAACGGAAACCGGCTCTCGATGATCATCATTCTTGCGGTGGGCGTGGCGGTTACGTCTGTTCCGGTGGTCTCAAAGATTTTCAGCGATTTGAAGATTCTGCACACGCGGTTTGCGCGTCTGGTACTGGGCGTCGCTGTCCTTGAGGACATCGTGTTGTGGCTGGCGCTTGCGATGGCGACGGCGGCGGCAGGCAGGCAGGCGCTCGATCCGCGCAAAATGACCCTGCATCTTGGAGTGACGGTCGCATTTTTTGCGCTGGGGCTTACGGTTGTTCCACGGATCGTGAAGAAGATCAATAAAGCGAAGTTCAACATTCTTGCAACATCCAGTCCTGTAGGTTATGCGATTGCGGTCCTGCTGGCGTACTGCGCGGTTGCGGGGGCACTGGACGTGAGTCTTGTGTTCGCGGCATTCCTGGCTGGCTTTGCCGTGGTGCACAAAAAGAGGCGGCTGTTTGCGGAGGCTCTGGATTCGATCGGCAAGGTGGCGTTTGCTGTGTTTGTGCCGGTGTACTTCGCCATTGTTGGACTGAAGCTCGATCTGGTGAGAGGCGTGTCGTGGGGAATGATCGCGGCTTTCATCGCGGGCACGTGTGCGGTGAAGATCGCCTCGGTGTCGCTGGCGGGGCGGATTGCGGGATTCCGCGGCCTGGATCTGCTGAACCTGGCGATCACGACCAATGCTCGCGGCGGACCGGGGATCGTACTGGCCAGCGTGGCGTTCGATGCCGGGATCATCAGTTCGCAGTTCTACACGACGCTGGTGGTGGCGGCGGTGGTGACCTCGCAGATTGCAGGGGCGTGGCTGGACTTTGTGTTGCGCAAGGGTTGGCCGCTGTTGACGCCGGTTGACGGTGGGCTGGCGGTTGAGCGGACAGGAGATAGCCCGACCATTGCGGCCTGAGCGGCGGTCTGAATCGTTTGCGCTGCCTCGCGAATCTCAATACAATAGGTAAGGAAGATTGCAGGAAAGGTCTGTCTTTAGATGCCCAAGGAAAAAATCCACCCAAATTACGCAGCGGTACGCGTTATGTGCGCCTGCGGAAACAATTTTGAGACCCGGTCGACCCACAAGGGCGACATCCACGTGGAAATCTGCTCGAACTGCCACCCGTTCTTCACCGGCAAGCAGCGCCTGGTTGACACGGCAGGACGCGTGGAGCGGTTCCGCCGCAAGTACGCCAAAGCGACGAGCCAGACAGCTCCAGCAAAGTAGGCTTTGGAGCAGCGGCCGAGAGATTGGGCCTCCGCCAAGGCGGAGGCCCATGTTCGTTTAGAGCAGGTTTTCACTTTCAGCTTCCAACTGAGGATCTGCTGGCCAATGAATGAACGTCCCTTCGTGAAAAATCGAAAGATCATGCAAGACTAAGCTGGAGCCGGGAGCTAAAAGCTGCACTTATGGCGGGCAAGGGATTCACGGTTAAGAAGGACTGGGACAATCCTATCGAGCACACAATGCCCGAGGGGGTTCGTGTGCCTGCCGAAATGCGAATTGGACCGGTGGTAGTTGCGCCGGCTACGGTGCTGGCGCCGATGGCGGGGGTGACGGACACGGTGTTCCGGCGTTTTATCCGCCATGCCAGTGTGTTTAGCAGTGATCAGGGATCAGTGGTCAGTGATCAGAACGGCGAAATTGCGGCTGTCGAAGCCGTGGTTTCGAACGCGCAGTCGGGATGCGGGCTGCTGATGACGGAGTTTACGTCTGCTGATGGGCTTTCGCGGATGCGGGAATCGAAGCGGCGGCGATACCTGACGTTCTACGACGATGAGCACCCGATCGGGGCGCAGCTTTTCGGATCGAATGCCGAGACGCTCGCGGACGCGGCGCGGATTGTGCAGGATACCGGCTTTGATACGGTTGATCTGAACCTGGGCTGCCCTGCGAAGAGGGTGGTGGGATGTAACGGGGGCTCAGGGTTGCTGCGGGATCTCCCCAAGATCGGCGAGATCTTTCGGGCGATTCGGAAGGCGGTGACGATTCCCTTCACCGTGAAGTTTCGGCTGGGCTGGAATGATGCGCAGATCGTGTGCGTGGAGCTTGCCAAAATGGCGGAAGCTGAGGGGCTGGAGGGGGTTGCCCTTCATGCGCGGACCCGGGAGCAAGGATACAGCGGACAAGCGCGGTGGAAATGGATCGCTGCAATCAAGCAGTCTGTGCAGATCCCGGTGATAGGCAACGGGGACATCCGAACGCCCGAGGATGCTGTCGCGATGGTTGCCCAGACGGGGTGCGATGGGGTGATGATCGGGCGGGCGGCTGCAGCTAACCCATGGATTTTCAGGCAGATTGCACAGTACACGACGACTGGCAGCTATGATCAGCCGACCTTTGCTGACCGGCACCACATGATCCGAGCGTACTTTGAAATGCTGCTGGCCGAGGCGGAGGCCACGAAGGACCTGCCGCGCGACGCCCGACTTGGCGAAACTGCGGGAAAAATGAAGCAGTTCGCGACTTGGTTTACCCATGGGGTGCCGGGCGGGGGCAAGCTGCGCAAGGCGATTTATACAGCCAAGGCCGGGGTCGAGGTGCTGGACCAGGTGAACGCGTTTTTCGCCGTTGAGCCGGCGATGGTGGACCTGCACGAGCCGGGAGGCGCTCCAACTGCGTTCCCGGAATCAGAGCTGGTTTGCGACTAATACCGAGGCATCGCTGTTGAAATCAGACAGATAGGATTTCAGCTCGTCCCAGAACGCGAGTAACGGGCCTCACGTTACCTCCGCACCTTTGTCTAGCAACAACTTAGACCAAAGTGGCATGTCCTCCTGGAGAGCCCGTGGCTATATTTGTGTTACCGAAGATCGAGAGGTCCGGCGCATGAAATCGATCCCAGATTTCCGGCCGTTCAAGGAAGCTCAGAATTCCAGCTGGGGCCGCCCGATCCTTCCATTTCCAGCTGTTAAGAAATTCAGCACGTTGCGGAAGCGCAAAACCAATTCGATGAGGGTTCTTGCCGGGCTCGCCGCCGCGCTTGCTCTTTTCTGCGCGTTTTGCGGGTCTGTATTGGCCCAGCGCTATAGCTTCCGCGAATACACCCAGGGCCTTGGAAACCTGAACATCACGGCCATCCAGCAGGATCGCACGGGGTACCTGTGGGTCGGGACGCAGAACGGGCTGTATCGGTACGACGGCAGCCAGTTCCAGCGGTATGGAGCAAATCAGGGAATTCCCGACCGCATCGTCGACGATTTGTACCTCGGTCAAGATGGAACGGTTTGGGTGGGAACAACGGCGGGTGTTTACTTCAAGCGCAGAGACGGGCAATTTGCCCGAGTTACGCTTCCCCTGCCGCTCAACGAATTCACTCATCCTACTGGTACGACATTCGCGTCGAACAAACCCGACGAGGTGGTTACGGTTTCGAGCAGCCGCGGCGTTTTGCTGCGCCGACACGATAACGACCAGTGGATAGCGGAGCCACTGAACCTGCAAGGGGCGTTTATCTGGAGTGTTCTCTACGGCCCGGATGGTTCGCTGTGGTACGGGTGCGATAAGGATCTGTGCAGGCTGAGAGATGGCCATACCACGCAGATGCGGACGGTGCTCGGCCTTCCTGAAGAGCAGTGGGCGACGATGATGGTTGCGCGGGATGGGAACATCTGGCTGCGCAGCAATCAGCACATTGCGGAACTGGCACCGGACGGGAGCCGCGCCGACATTCGCGATCTGCCGGGGAAACCGGTGTCGGAGCCGTACCCGCAACTGGCTGAAGACTCGCAGGGACGGATCCTCACGGCCCAGGGCTCTTCGATCGCGCTTTGGGAGAACGACCACTGGCGTTTCGTAACAGAGCACAACGGGCTGTCACCGTTCGAAGTGCAGGGATTGTTTGTCGACCGTGAAGGCTCGATCTGGATGGGCGTTGTAGGGCACGGGCTGCTGCGCTGGGTGGG
>Ga0068855_100007592_pt1 | contig 13121 bp, 9 predicted proteins | sample KBSCornC52_FD_66592 | JGI IMG/M metagenome (GOLD analysis project Ga0068855, IMG submission 66592) | Corn rhizosphere microbial communities from Kellogg Biological Station, Michigan, USA - KBS Corn C5-2 | ecosystem: Host-associated > Plants > Roots > Rhizosphere > Soil ... | reverse complement strand
CAGCACGGTTTCGATCTGCCGGACGCGCGGGCTGAGCAGCTCGGGCGTGATGAACCCGCCGTCTTCGGCCTGAATCACCAAACGCTGGACCTCGTTTTCGAGCTCGCGCACATTGCCAGGGAAATCGTAGCTAGTGAGCGTCTCGAGCGTCTCTTGCGCGAAGCCAGCCACGGATTTGCCCATCTCGCGCGTGTAGCGGGCGAGAAAGAAGTTCGCGAGCGGCGCGATGTCCTCTCGTCGTTCGCGGAGTGGCGGCACACGCAGCGGGAACACCTTGAGCCGGTAATAGAGATCTTCGCGGAAGCGCCCAGCGCGGACTTCGCTCTCCAAGTTGCGGTTCGTCGCCGCGACGATACGAACGTTCACTTGTTTCGCTTGGGTGCTGCCGACCGGGCGAATCTCACCTTCTTGCAGCGCGCGGAGCAGTTTGGCCTGGAGCGAGAGCGGCATTTCTCCGAGCTCGTCCAAGAACAGCGTGCCGCCGTCGGCGATCTCGAACAGGCCCTTCTTTTCGTCCGTCGCGCCGGTGAACGCGCCCCGCTTGTGGCCAAATAGCTCGCTCTCCAGCAGATTTTCGGGAAATGCGGCGCAGTTCTGGGCGACGAACAGCTTGTCCTTGCGCTTCGATCGATAGTGAACGGCAGCTGCGACCAGCTCTTTGCCGGTGCCCGTCTCGCCTTCGATCAGCACGCTGACGCGCGTGTCGGCGACTTTGTCGAGCATGCGCAAGAGCTCGGCCATGGCCTTGCTCTCGCCGATGATCTGCACTTCGCCGCTGCGCGCGCGCTCCTTGCTGCGAAGGTACTGGTTTTCCTTCTTCAGCTCGGCTCGAGCCAGGCTCAGGCGCGCGATCAGCTCGGCGTTGGCGATCGCCAGAGAAGCACTGACGGCGAGCGCGCCGAGCACATCGACGTCGCGCGTCTCGAACATGGCAGGTGCGTCGCGGTTGTCCAGCTGAAGCACGCCCAAAATCGCGTCGTCTTTCCAGAGCGGCACGCCGATGGTGCTGCGGATGCTCGCGCCGAGCAAGGATTCGGAGCTGAACGTTTCACGCGGCGCATCGGCTGCCAGCACCGCGGCTCGTTCGGACAGCACCTTGCGCACGACGCTGCGCGTGAGCCGCACTGCGGCGTCGGGAGCACATGGCCCTTCCGGCCCACGCACGCGCGTGACGACCGGCACGAAGCCGACGGCTTTGTGGTCACGGCTACCGCTCTCGGAATCCTGCTGCAGGACGACCGTGGCGTGGGTCGCCCGCGGCACGAGCATGAGCGCGGCGTCGGCGATGCCCGACACGACCTCTGCTACTCCCTCACGACTTACCACCTCGCGCAACGCTTGTACGAGCAGCTTCAGACGGTCTGCGCTGTCGCCGAGCGCTGCGGAATCGTTTTTGAGCTCACTCAGTGGGCGGAGCAGCGCGACTTCGATGCTGTCCGATTCGGGCGTGAAATCGAGCCGGAGCTCGCTGCCTTCACTGCCCTGTCCGCCGAGCTGCACGCGATCGCCCGGGCTGAGGGCGATGCTGCGCCGCCCTTCGCCGAGCGCATGCGTTTCGCCGGCCCGCGTCAGGAACGTGCCGTTCGTGCTGCCCAAATCTTCGAGCACGAAGCCGTCGATGCTGCTCACGATCCGGGCATGCTGGCCGGAAACGTGAGCGTCCTCGACGACCAACTCGTTTTCGGCAGCGCGCCCGATGCGGATGACATCGAGCTCCGCGTCGAAGACGCGCCCGGCGTTCGCACCGGAGACGACTTCGAGGCGGAGACTCGACATGGTGCGTCGTTCAGCTCGCGCGCGCGTCCAAGCGGTACACGACCTGCTTGAGCGGCGCGTCGCCCGAGGACTTTTCGCGGTCCGGCGATTTCGCGTTCTTCTCGATCACGGCGCTCAGCTTTTTGGCCGCGTCCTTCGAGCCCTTGGGCGACAGGTGATCGATCACCTGTGCGGCCACGAAGCGGACGGCCGCGTTCGTCACCGAACCGATTCCGTTCACGATTTCGTCGCGGTTCTGTTCGTTGCCCAGAATGCCGATCATGTAGCCGGCTTTGATGCCGGCAAACTGCGTCGCGCGGTCCTGGTTTTCGGGCTTTTGCAGCGCCGCCACGTAGCAGGCCACGCGGTCACCACAGGCCTTGAGCTGCTTGTCGACCAGGGCATAAATGTCTTTTTCGAGCTGGGTGCCGTACTTGTCGACCGCGGCTTTGACCTGCGGCATCTGATCGGGCTTAGCCAGCTTGAGCGCGGTGACCGTGATGGCGCTCTGGAGCGCCTTCTTGTCGTCTTCGCTGCCCTTGGTCTTCGCGGCGCGTTCGAGCAGCCAATCGACCATGGCAGGATCGAAGAACTGGCCGGCGGCCTCGGTCAGCGTTTCGAGCGCGCTGCCCGCGGGCGGGATCTCCGCGTCGATGGGCAGTGACTCGTAGGCTTTCTTGAAGGCCTGCTTGGATTCGCTCGTGGCCGGGATCTTGGCTAGCTCGCGCGCGATGACCGCCTTCGTGCCGTCGTCGGTTTCGGCGTTCAGCGCCTCGATCATCGGCCCGAGCGTGTCCGGGCGGCCGATCGTGCCGAGGATGAGCGCGGCAGTGGCGACGTACGGTTTGCCCTTGGCGTCCTGGCCTGTCGTCTCCTTGACGCGGCGCGATGCGAAGGCGACGAGCGTGTCGTCCTGCCCCTTCAGCAGTTTGACGGCGGCATCCGCGGCGGGCTTGCCGATTTTGACCAGCGCGAGCAAGGCAGTCGACTGAACGTCGCCTTTGGTCGGGTCGAGCAAGATCTTCATCAGTGGGGTCACCGCCGACGGATCGCCGATCCTGCCGAGCACCTCGGCGGCCGTCGTCTGCCAGAACTGTTGATCGCGATAGGGATCGATCAAGTCCTTGTCCTTGGAGGTTTTCGGCTGAACCATTTCCGCGTCGAGCAGCTTCTCGAGCGGACCAGCCCAAGCCTTGGACGGCGAAACGAGCATGGCGCTGCTCATGTCTCGGTAGGCAACGCCGCCGAGCATCGTGCTCGCGCGCAGCTTCAGGAATGCCTGCAGCATCGAATCGGACACGCCGCCGAGCTGCAGATCTTCGCTGGCGATCGCGGCCCATTTCACGTCTTGGTCGTCTTTGGACGTGGCCGGCTGTTTGGCGAACGCGTCGAAGGCTTTTTTGACTGCGGGCTCGATGCGTTTGTCTTTGTAGGCGGCGAGCAGCTTGATCAAGGACACGCGCGTCTTTTCGTCCAGCGTGTCGTAGCCGTCGACGTAGGTCTTGGTCAGCGGATCGACGGTCTTGTTGATCAGCGTCTGGACGCCTTCGGATTTGACGTCGCCGTTCTTGGTCACCGAGTCTTCGAAGAATTGCTCCAAGCGCTTCACTGCGCGAGCGCGCCAAGCAGGGTCGTCGAGCTTCTCGACCCAGTACTCGGGCTGACTTTCGTCCTTACAACCAACGACCGACGCGGCCACGAGAACCATCGTGGTCGTGGTGGCGGTTCCCAGCACAAGCGAGCGGATGAGCGACGCGATCGTTCGCGAAGAACGCAGCATGGAGATGCCTCCCGAGGCAAATGAGGGGTCTAGACACGAGCGAGCCCGGGTGGCGCAAACAGCCAAAATTCCCTGGTTCCCGGCGTGTGCGGACGGTACTCGGAGCGCCTCCGAGCTGTCAACGAAGCGCCGCAGCCAGCGGCTCGGATGCCGCGTCGCGTCAGCGCGTTCTCGTTGCGAAGGCTCGCAACCAATGCCGGCGCGAGCGCGCGCTTCGATAAGCGAATCGCTCGCTGCAAGTCGCGACACCTACATTTTCGCACCAGGCACCGCCGCTTCGTTTTGCGCTCAGCCGATGATCATTCCTTCTTTGAGCAGCCGACCGGTCGCGAAGCGTGCGAGCGACCAATGCTCGAACAGCTCACCGCTCGTGCCGCGCGCAATGTGCGCCGCGACTCGTTGGCCGACGACCGGCGCCATCATGAAGCCGTGGCCCATGAAACCACTGAGCAGGAAAAATCCGTCGATCTTGTCGACCGGTCCGACGATCGGGTTGGCGTCGGGTGAGATGTCGTACAGCCCCGCCCACTGGCGCAGGATTTTGACGGCACCGAGCTGCGGGCAAGCGCGCGTCAGTGCTTTTGCGTACAGCGCCAGAAAGCGTGCCGACGAGCGTTGATCTGGCCCTGGCGGCACCCGCTCGTTGCCAATTCCACCGACGATTTCGCCGCGGATCGATTGCGAGAAATAGAGCCCGTCGCTGAGGTCGGCGACCAGCGGTTTCAGCCAGGGCTTGAGCGGCTCGGTCGAACAAATTTCGTGACGGTGCGGGTGCGTCGGCAAGTCGATGCCCACCATGCGCGCCAGCTCGGGGCTGTGTGCGCCGCATGCGTTCACCACCACCGCGGTGTCGATGCGACCGCGCTCGGTCACGACCGAGGTGATGCTTCGACCGCGCGTCTCGATACCGATGACGCGCGTGAACGGACGGATCGACACTCCGTGCGACCGCGCGCTCTCGGCATAACCCCAGACGAACGGCCAGGGAAAAACCACGGCGTCGCGGGCGTTGTGACTTGCCGCGAGCACGCCCTGCGGGTCGAGCTCGGGCACGATCTCGGCGAGCGCCCCGGGCGTGACGAGCTCGCTGTGCACGCCGCAGCGGTTCTGCAGCTCGACATTGCGCGCGAGCTCGGCAGCCGAGCCTTCAGTGCGAGCCAAGAACAAATAGCCCCCAGCGCGGAACCAGGTGTTGATGTGGTGGCGCTCGGCGAAGCTTCGAAATAAACCGAGGCTCTCGCGCATCAGGCGAATGTTGAGCTCGCTCGACCACTGCGCACGCACGCCGCCACCGTTGCGCCCACTCGCCCCGCCGCACAGATAGCTGGCATCGAGCACGACCACGCGCTTCACGCCATGGTCGCTCGCCAAGTGGTACGCGACGGAGAGCCCCATGATTCCGGCTCCAATCACGACCACGTCCGCGCCGTCGTCGGTCACCCGCCAGAGTCTAGCGTCGAACCCGGAGCTGGGCGAAGCGATGGCTCAGCCGGTCGCGGCGAGCTTGCTCAAGATGGCATCGTGCAAGCGCGCGTTGCTGCCGACGATCCCGCGGTCGTTGCCCAGATTGGGCGCTCGGTAGTCGAAGAACTCGCCGTCAGCGTCGGTGAGCCGGCCGCCGGCCGCGCTGATCAGCGCATCGGCCGCGCAGGCGTCCCAGCGCTTGCCTGCATAGTGTGGGGCCACGTAGGCGTCTGCGGCGCCGCGCGCGACCGCTCCTGCTTTCAGCCCTGCGCTTCCGAGCGCCACGATTTCGCGCGCACCGAGCGCGGTGAGCGCCCGCTGCACGGCGGGGCTCCGGTGCGAGCGGGAGCCGACCACGCGCGCTTCGCCGAGCGACGTCGTTTCGCTCACGCGAATTTGCGTGACCGAGCCCACGCTGTCGACTTGCGTCGCGCCCAGGCCGACTTGGCCCAGCCAAGACAACCCCGATTCGGGCGCGTGAATCACGCTGGCGAGCGCGCGCTTGCCGTCGACGAAGCCGATCATCACCACGAACTCGCCGTTCTTCGCTACGAACTCGCGCGTTCCGTCGAGCGGATCGACGAAGAAGATCCGTTCGGCGCTCGAGTAGCCGCTGAACGAAGCGGGATCGCTTTCTTCGGCGACGACCGGCACGCCGGGAAATAGCGCTTCGAGCCGCGCGCAAATGTGGTCGTTGGCTCGGCGATCTGCCTCGGTCACCGGGTCGCGGGGCCCCTTGAAATCGACGTCGAAGTCCGAAGCATACACCTCGCGAATCAACACGGCCGCTTCGCGCGCGACGGCGTCGAACACGTCGAGCAGCGTCTGGCTCAAGTGTTGACCCCGACGTTGGCGAGCCGGTGCTCGAGCGCCGTGAGGGACTCAGGGCTCAAATACGGCGGCTCCTTACCGGCGTCGCGTAGCAGCTGGTCGAGCTGCAATGGCCCGCGCGGCCCGAGCACGGCGCAGCTGACCCGTTCGTTCGCGAGCACGAAGCGCAGCGCAGTCGCGCGCAAGCTGCTCACATCACCGGCGACGCAGGGGCGGAGCGCGTTGAGCTGCGAGATGCGCCGCTTCAAGTCGTCCGCGCTCCACCGTTCGGCGCGATGGTCCGCGCTGCCAAATTCCTTGGTCGTCGGCCACTGACCGCACAAAAGGCCGTGCGCGAGCACGGAGCGCGCCAGGACTCCGACGCCCTTTTCCGTGATTTCGTCGGAAATTTCGCGCAGCGCGCGGCTGTGAAATGCGTTGTACGCGAGCTCCAGCACCTGTGCGCCCTGTTGCATGGCCGCGCGCGCGCTGGCAGCGCTGCCCACGCTCACACCCCAGGCGCGCAGCGCACCCTTGCTCTTGAGTTCAGCGAGCACTCCGGTCGCCTCGCCGCGCTCGAGCGTGCGCTCGGACGGGTTGTGTAAGAGCACGATGTCGACCACCTCGCGCCCGAGCCGCTCTTGGGAGCGCGCGAACCGCTCGCGGATGAAGGCTGGGCTGAAGCATTTGCGCGCCGGGATCGCCTCGCGGTCGGTGCCGAGCTTCGTCGCGATCAGCGCCGTGTCTTTGCCCTTCAAGCGCTGACCGAGCTTCTGCTCCATGGCGCCCTTGCCATAGCTGTCGGAGGTCTCGAACAGCGTCACGCCGAGCGCGTGCGCGCGCTCAATCACGGCATCTTGCACCACGTCATCGACGGGCGAGTAGCCGTCGCCGGACAAGCCCCAGGTGCCGAGCCCGAGCTCGGAGACCGAAAGACCCGTGTTGCCGAGGGGGCGCTGACGCATGCCCGCGGTATAGCAAAGCTCCGCGAACCCGGCCCGAAACTTGGGACCGGCTTTCAACCCAATCCGGCTTGACTGATGCAAAAAGTGCGAGCTCTCGCGGCCAAATCACGGCAAACGTCCGTCAAATCCTCGCCCTACACGCTCCGAGGTTGTCAGCGAGCTTGGAGCAAATCGCGGGCGCGGGAGCCGGCCGAGCTCAGGGGCGAGGGGCGTACAGCCAGTAATGCGCAGCGCTAAAAGCTCCACTGTCGGCCACAATCTCGACGTCGACTCGGCCTGTGGGGGTGTCCTGCGCGAGCTCCACGCTGTGCTCTTCGAGCCCACGGTTGCCGAGCATCCAGCTGGCGACCTCCTTGCCGGCGACGCGCACGCTGACGCGGCTTGGTGCATCCGCGCCGAGCCGCGCCACGAAGCGCGCGCCCGGCGCGACTTCGAGCTGAAACGCATCGTGCGCGCGATTCCGGCGCGCGCCGTCGGCGATGACGCCGTCGCTGAGCAGCACGTCGTCGGCCTGCGCCGCGGGCAAAAGGACGTAGCCGTGCGCTCGTTCGCTCTCGAGATCGGCGACGTCGACGACATCGAGCGGCGTTCGTTGCCAGAAATCGGGCGCGCTCGGCCGCTCTCCCGAGCCGAGCAACGCATAGTCGGCCTCGCACGCCACCATCGTCTCACCGCCCAGAATCGTGGCGTAGACCGTGCGCTCGGTGAGGCAAGGGCCGAGCAGCTGCGGTAGCGCGAACCACTGCGGATAAAGGATGAAATGCGTGGGCAATTCTTGCTTCGGCAAGCGCTCGTAGTGCTCGAAGCGCGACCCGGCCCCGGCTGACCAATAGCGCGCCTCGCCGGCCGTGGTGAGGCCGACGATGTCGAAGATCGGGTGGTCCGAGAAGTACGCGATCGCGCCGGTGTCGTTCACGCCGATGCGCGCGGCCGGCGGAAGCTCGCGCTTGGCCCATTGCCCGAGTTCGACGTGCTGACTCGAGATGGCATGCGCGCTGTCGGCCAAATCGTCGAGCGCGAACGGGAACTTGCTGACGAGCGCGAGCACGAAAGCGGCGCTCAGCGCATAACGCAGAGCGCCGAGCCAGGATTTGAACAGGCTGCCGATTTCGCCCAGTTGATCGGCGAGCGCGACCAAACCGATCAGCCACGGACCCGCGAATGGCCAGAGGTAACGCAGTCGATTCCAGAGAAAGCTGTCGTAAGTGGTGGGTAGCAAAATGCCGAGTCCGAGCACGACCAACACCCAAGCTCGCGCCGAGGCATTCCGCACCTGTCCGGCGATGATCAGCGCCGGCAGCGCCAGCAGCGCGATGAACCGCGAATGCGCGGGGATGTACGCCGCGCTCCACAGCTGACCGTCGAGCAGCGTGCCGACGAACAGGCGCACGTTTCCGAGCACCACGTCGGCGATCGCGCCGGGCGTGAGGTACGGATTGAACGGCAACCATTTCACGAGCGTGGTCGTCTGCGTGGCATGGCCGGTGAAGAGCAAATAGATGAGCGGCGGCACGCCGATCAGGCCGAGCGCAACGACGCCGAGGGCGCGCCGCGCGCCGCGCTCGCAGCTGAACAATGCGCTCGCGATGAGCAGGCTACCGAGTGCGCCTTCGGGCCGCATGGCTGGCGCCGCGAACGCGAGCAGGAGCAACTCCCACGCCTCGACCGCTTGGCCTTCGTAGCGTTCCGCGGTGCGCCGTGCGCAGCGCAGGAGCAGCCAGGCGAGCGGCACCACTTCCATGCCGCTCGCCGCAAACCAGGTGTTGGCGCTGAATGCGAGCACGAGCACGCCGGAAAGCCAGGCCGCGCCGGGGGAGATCAGCCGCTCCGCCGCGCGCGCGCTCTCGTACGCGAGCAGGCCCAAGGCCAAAAATCCAAACCCCCAAGCCCACGGAATCAGAGCCAGGCCGTGCGCGCCGAGCGCCAACGGCAACGCCAGAAGCAAGGGCCAAAGCAGGCTCGTCGCGCCCGCGACCGGCGCGGCGCCCGGCGAATAGACGAAGGGATGCGCTTCCGCGAATGAGCGAGCGAACTGAAAATGGATGTAGCTGTCGTCGAGCGGAACCGCGGGCGCGCCCGCGTTGGCCCTGAGCACGTGCGCTAGTGAAAGCCCGGCCAGGCACGCGGAAAGCGCCATGAAGCCGAAAGGAGACCCTGCGATCCGGAGCCAGCGAGGGCAATCCGCCTGTGCTAACACCGGCCGAGTCTTAGCATCGACCCCCGCATGAAAACGAATCCGTATGCACACGCTCCGCGACTTCCCGAAGGTGAAAGCGTCGACCCGCGACTCTTGGTCGGCGCCGCTGAGACGACGATCGAAATCGAAGTCGGGCCGGGGCGGGGTGGCTTCCTATTCGAACGGCTCGCGGCCGACCCGAGCGTGCGCATGCTCGGGCTCGAGATCCGCCGCAAATGGGCGACTTTGGTCGACGAACGCTTGCGCGCTCAAGGGCTCGGCGAGCGTGCTCGCGTTTTAGCCGAAGATGCCAAAGCCGCGTTTCCCCGCTTTCCGGCGGGCTGCGCGCGCGCGGTGTTCGTGCACTTTCCCGATCCGTGGTGGAAAAAGCGGCACCACAAGCGGCTGGTCGTGACGAACGAGCTCTTGGCTCAGGTCTGCCGCATCTTGTGCCCCGGAGGCGAGCTCTTCATTCAAACCGACGTGAGCGAGCGCGCTGAGGCCTACGCGGCGCTGGTCGCAGCCGAACCGCGGCTCGTCGCCGTGACGCCGGGCTTCGCCGCGGAAAACCCGTTTGGCGCGCGCAGCCCGCGCGAGCACCGCGCGATCGCCGACGACCTGCCCATCTATCGGCTGCATTTTCGCCTGGCTTGATCCACCCTCGCCTCTGAGGCTACTCTCGGACTAGCGATGCGAATTAGCTTGTTTTTCCTCCTTGCGGTCGCACTCTGTCTCGTGGCTTGCGCCACCTACAGCGAGGATCTCAATCGTGGCCAGCGCATGTACGAGGAGAACAAGTACGAAAACGCGCTCTCGCTCTGGCGCGTGCTCGAGAACGACACCGATTCCTTGAGCCTGAACGACCAGGCTCGCTACGCCTATCTTCGCGGCATGACCGATTACCGCCTCGGCTATCGCGCCGATTCGCGGCATTGGCTGGCGATCGCCAAGGCGACCGAGCAAGAGCACGCCGGCGGCCTGAGCGTGGAGTGGAAAGATCGCTTGGAGCAGTCGCTCGCCGATCTGAATCAAGACGTCTACGGCGGCGCCGAACGCTTCGACAAGAGCAACTCGAGCGCGGTAGAGCGCACCACCGAGCCCCCGAGCGGCAGCGCGCCCGGCGTGACTCCGAGCTCGCCCGCGACACCGACCAGTGGCTGTCGCAAAAACGCGGATTGCCCGTCGGGCATGATCTGCGACGGCAAGAACTGCACGCCGCTCTGAGTTTTCGAGCCACAAAACAGCGAGAGCGCACCTTCCAGCGCGCTCTCGCTAATGTCTCTCGAAATTTGAGTCCGCTCCCTCAGGGCCTCCGCATTTGCGTGAGCAGATCCCTCGTCATCAGCTTTTCCTTTTTGAGCGCCGCGACTGTTTGTTGTTCCGTTGGAGTGAGATAAGCGCGCCGGGCCAACCGGTCCACCTGCTCGTTCAGGGCTCGATGCTTCTGTTCGAGATCGCTCACGCGCCCGTTCATCATCGGATCCATTCTTCCTCCTCAACTTCGCATGCTGACTGTGCCGCTGCGTCGATAGCCGAGCTTGTCTGACGCTCAGCCGAGACTAAAACTCTGAGCATGAGCGTCAATGCCTAATCTCCGCTCTCTCGGCGATCCTTTCGGGACCTCGTGCGTGCACATTGCCGAAACCGGAAGCGCGCGGATTGCAAAGTTCCAGCCCATCGCTCGTCCGTCGCTGCTCGAGCGCGGCGAAATGAACGAGAAACACGCGCTGACGCTCGACCATTCGGACCTTCCGTCTTCGGGCCAACGCGCCGGCGATCGCAATCATTCCCGCACTTTATTTGCGCGAGCCCAGCTGCTCGCGCTGCTCGCGTTTGCCGCGCTGGGCTGCGCTCGGGCACCCGCGGGCACTGCTGGGCCGAACAGTGCGGCGAAGTTCAGCAGCGGCGCGAAAGCTCCGCTCGAAGTGCCCAGAACGGTGATTACGCCCGAGCGCGCCACGGATATTCCCGAGCTCACGAAGCAGGCCTTCGAGCTCGCTGAGGCGCACCAGTACGAAGCCGCAGCCCGTGGTTATGATCGCGTGTTCGAGCTCGATCCGGACTCGGCAACGGCCTGCGGCGTCTTGTTCAAGGCCGCGGAAATGTACGATTATGGAGCGCTGCAAGAGCAGGCGCTCGCGCGCTATGAGCAAGTGTCGCGCAGGTTCCCGAGCTGCGAACTCGACAGCGTGGCTCGGGTTCGCGCGTTGCGCCTACTCACCTACCTCGAGCACTACGCGCGAGCTGGCGAGCTGGCTGAGCTTACCGCGGCGAAATACCCGGCTCTGCAAGGCACGAGCCAAATTGCCGTGTTGTCGGCGCGGGCGCTGGCGCGGCTCGCGCTCGGCGACGATGCGCAGGCCGAGTATTTCGTGTCCAAAGCGCGCGACATCATCGAGCACGAAAATTTGGACGCGGCAGGGCGGGTGCCGCAGGAGCTCGCGCCGGTATATTTCGCGCTCGGTGAGCTGCGGCGGCTGCGCGCGGAGCGAATTCATTTTTTGCCCGTGCCCGAGAATTTCGCCGCTGCGCTGGAGCAGCGTTGTCAACTCTTGCTCGACGCGCAGAGCGCCTATTCCGACGCAATGCGCGCGTACGACGCGCACTGGTCGGCGATGGCGGGCTTTCGCGTGGGCGAGCTGTACCAAAAACTGCACGAGGAGCTGATGCAGGTTCCAGCGCCAAAATCGGCGGACACCGAGCGGCGCCGTCAGCTGTTCGAGGGCGCGATGCGGCTCCGCTATTCGATCCTGCTCGACAAGGCGAAGGCCATGATGGACCACACGGTGACCATGGCGGATCGCACCGGCGAGCAGTCGCCCTGGGTGCTGAAAGCGCGTCAGGCGCGGGATGCGATCGCTCGAGCTACCCAAGACGAACACGCTGCGCTGGCGAAGCTGCCCTACAGTCGAGAGCAACTCCAAGCTGCCCTCGACAGCTTTGCCGCCGGGCACGCCCCTTGACGGCCCCCGTACCCAGAGAATTCCGCTGCATTTCGAGGGGGCTCGAGCCGCCTCGGAAATACCTCCGAATTGGCACCTTAACCGGTCGAAATCACTGACTGAATTTTCAGTGACCAGGCTTCGATCGGCGAATGCGATACAAGCGGTATGAATTATGCTTGACACCCCCAGAACCTGGCGCTACCAGAGCGCGGTTCTCCTCGGTCCCCGCCCAAAACTCCCCGACCAGCCAAACCGCGGGCCGGAGGAAGGGTGGGGTGCCCCCTTTGAGCTCTCTTTTTTGGGGAGCGTCCTGAAGGGTGCTACGGGGCTCCCGCCGCGGAAAAAACGTCGACCTCCTTCTCTACACTCAGGGCCCCGGAAATCTCAAGCTCGCCAGACTTGCTCATGCAGGCTCAAGGCTCTCAACAAGTGTCGCTTCGCGCTTCCCGCCCCATTCCGGGGTCGGCGGGATCGGTGCGTGGCTTCGCTGGCGTAGCTCAACTGGTAGAGCACCTGTTTTGTAAACAGGTGGTTAGCGGTTCGATTCCGCTCGCTAGCTCTAGCGCTCAGGTCGCGAGCGCGTCGTCACGCTGCACCGCAAACGTAAGAACTTCGGAGGGTTGCCCGAGCGGCCAAAGGGAGCAGGCTGTAAACCTGCCGGCTCACGCCTACGTTGGTTCGAATCCAACACCCTCCACTACTCTTCGGGGCAGCGCCCCGCTTCGTTATCGGGGCTCAGCCCCGCCCCAAGCCGTGCTTGGGGCCCCACCCCAGGTTTTTGGGCCCGGGCCCCAAAACTCACGTCGCGGGGCGGGAACGATTCAGGCCGAAACCAGTCGGCGGGGAATGCCTCGCCAACGTCGGGAGTTCGAGCTCGCCGTGGGCGGGTTCGCTCCGGCGTCGCGCGCCAGCGCGCGCGCCCTCCAAGTCTCTGCGGGAGTAACTCAGTTGGTAGAGTCTCAGTTTTCCAAACTGAAGGTCGACGGTTCGAGCCCGTTCTCCCGCTCCGGTTTCAGCTCTCATTTCGTTCGAGCCGCCGCTTCGGCGCTCGAACACCCCGCAGCACGAACGCTGAAGCCAACCCGCCTCGCAAGCTTGGTCGCGGGCGAAGCTTCAGCGAGCACCGGAGCGCAGCGTACTCCTGTACGTGAGCACCGGAGCGGAGCTGAAGCACAGCCCCCGGCCAAGATCGCGGGGCGTCCTCGCAACCGAAACAACGTAACGAC
>Ga0068855_100007589_pt1 | contig 13122 bp, 11 predicted proteins | sample KBSCornC52_FD_66592 | JGI IMG/M metagenome (GOLD analysis project Ga0068855, IMG submission 66592) | Corn rhizosphere microbial communities from Kellogg Biological Station, Michigan, USA - KBS Corn C5-2 | ecosystem: Host-associated > Plants > Roots > Rhizosphere > Soil ... | reverse complement strand
ACGAGCGCCGTGTACTCGCCCAGGCTGTGCCCGGCGAACCAGGCCGGCATCGGGCCGCCCTTCGCGCGCCATGCGCGCCAGCAGGCGACGCCCGCGACGAGCATCAGGGGCTGCGTGTTCACGGTCTGGTTGAGCGCCTCGGCGGGCCCCTCGCTCGCCATCGCCCGGTAGTCGACACCCACGAGCTCGCCCGCGGCGCGGAACGTCTCCTCCACCACGGGCTCCGCGGCGAAGCCCTTCATCATGCCCACCGACTGCGAGCCCTGCCCCGGGAAAACGATCGCGAGCGTCATGGTCAATATTCGAGGAGCACGGAGCCCCAGGTGAAGCCGCCGCCCACGCCTTGCAGCAGCAGGGTGTCGCCGCGGCGCACGCGCCCGTCGCGGACGGCGACGTCGAGCGCGAGCGGGACCGAGGCGGCGGAGGTGTTGGCGTGGCGGTCGACCGTGACGATGCAGCGCTCGTCCGGAATGCCGAGCTTCTTCGCGACGTGCGAGATGATGCGCACGTTCGCCTGGTGGGCGATGTAGGCGTCGACGTCGGCGATCGTCATGCCGTTCGCGGCGAGCGCCTCGTGCGCGTTCTCCTCGAGGACGCGCACCGCGAGCTTGAAGACCGCGGCGCCGTCCATCTTGAGCGTGGGGTCCCCCAGCACCTTGCCGCCGCACACCGTGCCCGGCGTGTTGAGGATGGCGGCGTGGCGCCCGTCCGAATGGAGGTGGCTCGAGAGGATTCCCGGCGTGTCCGATGCCTCGAGCACCACGGCGCCCGCGCCGTCCCCGAAGAGGACGCACGTCGCACGGTCCTTCCAGTCGAGGATGCGCGAGAAGACCTCGGCGCCCACCACCAGCGCGCAGCGGAATTGGCCCGCGCGGATGAAGAGGTCCGCGGTCGCGAGGGCGTAGACGAAGCCCGAGCACACGGCCTGCACGTCGAAGGCGGCGCCGCGCGCGATGCCGAGCTTTCCCTGCAGGAGACAGGCGCTCGAGGGAAACACCATGTCGGGCGTGGAGGTGCCGACGATGACGAGGTCGACGTCGGCGGCCGTCCGGCCCGCGGCGGCGAGCGCCCGGCGGCAGGCGTGGAGCGCGAGGTCGCTGGTGGACTCGCCCTCGGCCGCGATGTGCCGCTCGCGGATTCCGGTGCGCGCGACGATCCACTCGTCGGTCGTCTCCACCATCGACTCGAGGTCGCGGTTCGTGAGGACCTTCTCCGGGAGGTAGCTCCCGGTGCCGGTGATGCGCGAGAACGTCATGCGGCGCGCTCGGCGGACGGCACCGCGGGTGCGGGAGAGCCGGGCGTGAGCGCCGCGATTTCCTCGCCGATGCGCTCGAGGAGGCCGTGGCTCACCTCGGAGGCGGCGCGCTCGATCGCGGTCGCGAAGGCGAGGCGGTCGGCCGAGCCGTGGCTCTTCACCACGATGCCCTTGAGGCCCAGGAGCGCCGCGCCGTTGTAGCGGCGGTGGTCCACGCGCCGGCGAAAGCGCCGGATCACGGGCCAGGAGACCATGGCTGCGATCCGCGAGAAGATTCCGCGCGTGTACTCCTCCTTGAGGAAATCGCCGAGCATGCGGGCGAGCCCCTCGGAGGTCTTGAGGAAGACGTTCCCCACGAAGCCGTCGCAGACGACGACGTCGGTCGTGCCGCGATAGATGTCGTCGCCCTCGACGTTGCCGTGGAAATTGATCGGGCTCGCGCGCAGGAGCTCCCCCGCCTTCTTCACGACGTCGTTGCCCTTGATCTCCTCGGCGCCGATGTTGAGGAGGCCGACGGTCGGGCGGTCCTTCCCCTCGACCGCCTTCACGAGCGTGGAGCCCATGATGGCGAACTGCAGCAGGTGCTCCGGCGTGCAGTCGGCGTTCGCGCCGAGGTCGAGCGCATAGACCTGGCCCGAGCGCGTCGGCAGCACGGCGCAGATCGCGGGACGATCGATGCCGGGAAGGGTCTTCAGCACGAACTTCGCCGTGCCCATGAGCGCACCCGTGTTCCCGGCGCTCACGCAGGCCTGCGCCTTCCCCTGCTTCACGAGGTCGATCGCGATGCGCATGGACGAATGCTTCTTGGTGCGGATCGCGGTGCGCACGTCCTCATCCATGCCGACGACTTCCGCCGCGGGGACGATGGAGATGCCGGGGCGATCCTGCGCGCGGGCGCGCGCGAGCTCGCGCTGGAGCGGCTCGGGGAGTCCCACGAGCAGGAGCTCGGCTTCCGGGTGCGTGGCAAGGAAATCCAGGCATGCGGGCACCGTGACCGGCGGCCCGTGGTCCCCGCCCATCGCGTCGACGGCGATGACGGTCTTCATGGGGGAATCGCGGCGCGCCGGGAAGGCGCGCGGCGCCTCAGTCCTTGGACTGGATCACTTTCCTGCCGCGGTAGTAGCCCGACGGCGAGATGTGGTGGCGAAGGTGCGTCTCGCCCGTGGTGGGCTCCACCGCGGTCGGGGGTTTGCCCAGGTGGTCGTGCGCCCGGTGCATGCCGCGCTTCGACGGCGACTTCTTGTTCTGTTGAACGGCCATGAGTTTCTCCTGTGGCGGCGCATCGAGCGAAGATGCAGCCGTTGTCGTCATTTCCTGCGCTTGAGGCTCGCGAGCGCCGCGAAGGGCGAAGGTCGCGGGCTCCCGCCGTCCGCCGCGCCGGGGACTTCTCCCAGCCCCGGCTTCCGGGGCACCATCGGGAGCGCGAGGAGCACCGCATCCTCGACCAGGTCGCGGATGTCGAGCGGCCCATCGGCGACGAGGTAATCTTCCGCATCGCTTTCCTCGGCGATCGCCGGGAGCTCCGATTCGCTCTCCACGAGCACGAGCCGGTCGTCGATCGCGACGTCGTGCCGGAAGGCCTCGAGGCTCGTCTGGCACGTGAGAAAAACGAAGCCTTCGATTATACACGACACCACCTTGCGCCGCCGCGGATCCAGCGCCGCCGTGACGCGGTACCGGAGCTCGCCGTCGGCGTTCGCGAGGCTCTCTTCGAGGCGTTCCAGGTCGCGCGGCCGGAACACGCCCTCCCAGAGGAAGGGCTTCGCGGAAATGCGCTCGGGGTGGATCATCAGGCCTGCGGGGCTCGCGTGCATGGTCTCGAAACGACTTTAAGAGTCTATAATAAATGATTGATAATAAACATTATTCACAAGGCGTGATCCTGGCTTCGAGCTCCGCCTACCGGCGCTCCCTCCTCGAGCGGCTGGGGCTCGCCTTTCGCACCTGGGCGCCCGAGGTGGACGAGGCGGCGCTCCCCGGCGAGGCCCCGGCGCAGACCGCCACGCGCCTCGCGCGCGCCAAGGCGAACGCCGCGGCGGAGCGCTGGCCCCAATCCTGGATTATCGGCTCCGACCAGGTCGCCGATGTCGAGGGCCGCGCCGTGGGCAAGCCCGGCACGCTCGAGAACGCCCGCCGGCAGCTGCGCGAGCTGAGCGGGCGCACGGTCCGCTTCCATACCGCGCTCGCCGTGGTCCACGGCGCACGGGCCCGGGCGCACGAGCGGCTGGTGACGACGCCGGTCGTGTTCCGGCACCTGGACGACGCTGAGATCGAGCGCTACCTCGCGCGGGAGCACGCGCTCGACTGCGCCGGGAGCGCGAAGAGCGAAGGCCTCGGGATCTCGCTCCTCGCGCGGCTCGGCGGAGACGATCCCACGGCGCTCGTCGGGCTTCCGCTCATCGCCCTGTGCGAAGTGCTGCGGGGCGAAGGCTTCGAGCTCCCGTGACGCGCGGGCGGCTTTACCTGGTCCCCGCATGGCTTTCCCCGGGGAGCGAGCCGGAAGCGGTGCTCCCCGCGCGTGCGCTCGAGCGCATCCGCGCGCTCGATGCGTTCGTCGTCGAGGAGGCCCGGGAGGCGCGGCGTTTCCTCGCCGCGTGCCGGCACCCGCGTCCCATGCGGGAGCTCGCGCTCTCCGAGCTCAACGAGCACACGGATCAAGCCTCCGTGCCGGCGCTCCTCGCACCGCTCCTCGCGGGGAAGGACGTCGGCCTTCTCTCCGAAGCCGGGCTTCCCGCGGTCGCGGACCCCGGCGCGCTCCTCGTCGCCGCGGCCCATGCGCAGGCGATCGCGGTCGTGCCGCTCTCGGGGCCTTCCTCGCTCATGCTGGCGCTCATGGCGAGCGGGCTCGAAGGCCAGCGCTTCCGCTTCCACGGATATCTCCCGGTCGAATCGCCCGCGCGGCGCGAACGCCTCGCCGGGATCGAGCGCGGCTCCGCCCGCGACGACGAGACCCAGATCTTCATCGAGACGCCCTACCGCAACGATGCGCTGCTCGCCGACATCGTCGCCGCCTGCCGCGGCACGACGCGGCTCGCGGTCGCGGCCGATCTCACGGCGCCGGGCGAATGGATCCGCATGGACCGCATCGAGGAGTGGAAGGCGCGGCCGTCGCCGCCGATCGGCAAGCGCCCGGCGGTGTTCCTCCTTCACGCCCGGGGGCGTTAAGCGGCGAATCTCGTCCGCTTCGGCGCCGCTCCCGCCCTTCGCCTCACTTCGCGGGCATGTACAAGTTGTTCCGGCGCAGGAGCGGATAGAGCGCCTCGGCCCGGAGCGGCGCGGAAAAGTAGAAGCCCTGCCCCATGCGGCAGCCCTTCGAGCGCAGGAGCGCGAGCTGCCCCGCGGTCTCCACGCCTTCGGCGATGGTCTCGAGGTCGAGGCTCCGCGCCATGTGGATGATCGCGACGACGATCGCGGTGTCGTTGGGATCCACCGTGATGTCGCGGATGAACGACTGGTCGATCTTGAGCTTCTGGATCGGCAGGCGCTTCAGGTAGGAGAGGCTCGAGTAGCCGGTCCCGAAGTCGTCGATCGCGAGGTGGATGCCCATCTTCGAGAGCCGGTTGAGGAGCGTCATCGCGCCCTCGGTCTGGCGCATCACCTGGCTTTCGGTGATCTCGAGCTCGAGGCACGAGGAGTCGAGCCGCGTCTCGGCGAGAACCCGCGTCACCATGTCGAGGAAGCCCCGGTCGGCGAACTGGCGGGCGGAGAGGTTGATCGCCATGCGGCGCATCGCGATCCCCTGGTCCTGCCATTCTTTCGCCTGCCGGCATCCCTCGCGCAGCACCCATTCGCCGATCTCGTTGATGAGGCCGGTCTCCTCGGCGAGCGGGATGAAGTCGCCGGGCATCACGGTGCCGCTGTCCTCGGTCTTCCAGCGCACGAGCGCTTCCACCGCGATCACCTCGCCCGTCTCGAGGTTGATCTGCGGCTGGTAGTGCAGGACGAAGTCCTTCTGCATGACCGCGCGCCGCAGCGCCGATTCGAGCGTCATGCGCCGCTTCACCGCGATGTTCATCTGCGAGGTGAAGTACTGGTACGTGTTCTTGCCGAGGCTCTTGCCGTGGAACATCGCCGTGTCGGCGTTCTTCATGAGCGTCTGCGCGTCGCGCCCGTCCTCGGGATAGAGCGCGATGCCGACCGAGCCGCTCACGTGCTGCTCGGAGGCGCCGAGCGAGAACGGCTGGCGCAGCGCGTTCAGCACCTTCTGGGCGACGACCGAGGCGGCGCGCCCGTCCTCGAGGCTGTCGAGGAGCACGATGAACTCGTCCCCGCCCTGCCGCGCGATGGTGTCCTCGATGCGCACGCATTCCGAGAGGCGGCGCGCCACCTGCCGCAGGAGCTCGTCGCCGACGTCGTGCCCGAGCGTGTCGTTGATGTTCTTGAAGTTGTCGAGGTCGATGAAGAGGACCGCGACCTTGCGGTGCGAGCGCTCGGCGCGGGCGATCGCGTGGGCGAGGCGGTCCTGCAGGAGCGAGCGGTTCGGCAGGCTCGTGAGGTTGTCGTGGTACGCCAGGTGCTGGATGCGCTGCTGGATGACCTTGCGGTCGGTCACGTCGCGCGAGTTGAAGACCACGCCGCGGATGTGCGGGTTGTCGAGGCAGTTCGTGCCGAGGGATTCGAACGTGCGCCACTGGCCGTCGCGATGGCGGAAGCGGACCTCGATGGGCGAGGTGGACTGGCGGGTCTCGATGATGCGCCGCATCGCCGCGCGGAAATGCTCGGCGTCCTCGCGGTGGACGAGGTCGAACACGTTCTTGCCGATCGTCTCGGCCGGGTCGTAGCCGAGGAGGCTGCGGAGCGCGCCGCTCTGGTAGCGCAGCGTCCCGTCGCCGTCCAGGACGGAGATGAGGTCGAGGGAGCTTTCGGTGAGCACCCGGAAGCGCGCCTCGCTCGCCTCGAGCGCCTCCTCGGTCTGCTTGTAGCGGGTGACGTCGGTCACCACGCCGATGAGGCCCGCGACCTCGCCCTTCTGGTCGACGAAGCTCACCTTGTTGTAGAGCATCTGGCGCGTCTCGCCGAGCGCCGTCGGCATGAGGAGCTCGTAGGACGTGGAGGACGGCCGCTCGAGGAGCGGCCGGTCGCGCTCGTGATGCTGGGAGGCGATCGGCTCCGGATACTTGTCGAAGACGGTCTTCCCGATCCAGTTCTCGCCGCCCCCGAAGAGCTCGCCCCAGGCGCGGTTGTGCACGATGTAGCGGCCCTCCCGGTCCTTGTAGAAGAGCGGATTCGGGATGGCGTCGATGAGGGCGCGCGTGAAGTGCAGGTGGCGCTCGAGGTCCTCGGCCGTGCGCCTTGCCTCGGTCACGTCCACGCACGCGATGAGCGCCCCGGTGACGCGGTCGTCCGCGTCGCGCAGCGGCGCCGCCGAGCCGCGGATCACGATCGGCGTCCCGTCCCTTCGCACGCGCTCGACCTGGAGGCCGTCGATGAGCTCGCCCGCGATCACGCGCGCATCGATCGCGCGCGATTCCTCGCGCTTGGCGGGGGGCACGAAAGGCGGGGGGCTCCCCACGGCCTCCTCGCGGCTGAACCCGAAGGTGCGCTCGGCCGCCGGATTCCAGAACGTGACGATGCCCGCCGTGTCCGTGGTGTAGATCGCGACCGGCGAGGACTCCACGATCGCGCGCAGGAACGCGTTCATCTGGTGCACCGAGCGGTCGCGGTGGCGCTGCTCGGTGAGGTCCTGGACCGCGCCCACCACGTAGCGCGGCGTGCCGGAGGCGTCGCGCACGACGGTTGCCGTGCGCCGCACCCACACCTCGCCCCCGCCCTTGCGCACGTAGCGCTTGTCGACGATGGGCGGGGCCTCGGCGCCGGCGCGAATCGCGCGCAGCGCCGCCTCGTCGGCCTCCGCGTCGTCCGGGTGCGTGATGGAGGCGAAGGAGCGGCCCTCGAGCTCCTCGCGCGAATGCCCGGTGATCGCGCAGAACGCGCGGTTCACCTGGAGGAAGACGCCCTCCAGCGTGACCACGCAAAGGCCCACCGCCGTGCGGTCGAACGCCTCGCGCGCGAGATCGAGTCCCGCCGGCGGCCCCTCCCGAGCGACGGCGCTCACGCGGCTAGCGCAGCGCGCCCACGCCCTGGGCGGCGGCCCGCGCGGCGGCGCTCCCGAAGGCGGACCCGAAGCTCGTGCCGAGCCGGCGCGAGATCGATTCGAACACGCTGTCCTCGGGCGTGTATTCCACGAGCTTCTCGGCCTTGATCACGTCGCGCGCCACCGACTCGGCGCTTCCGAAGCCGTCGGCGAGCCCGAGCTCGACGCTCTTCTCCCCGGTCCAGATGAGCCCCGAGAACATGTCGGGCGTCTCCTTCAGGCGCTGCCCGCGGCCCTTGCGCACGACGTCGATGAACTGCTGGTGGATCTGCTCGATCATCTTCTGCGCGTACTCCTTCTGCGAGGGGACCTCGGGCGCGAAGGGGTCGAGGAAATCCTTGTTCTCGCCGGCGGTGTAGGCGCGCCGCTCGATGCCGAGCTTCTCCATCGCGCCGGTGAACCCGAAGCTGTTGATGATGACGCCGATGGAGCCCACGAGGCTCGCCTTGTCGACGTAGATGCGGTCGGCGCCCGCCGCGACGTAGTAGCCGCCGGAGGCGCACAGGTCCTGCACCACCGCGTAGAGCGGAATGTTCGGATACTTGGCGCGCAGCCGCCGCATCTCGTCGTTGATGTATCCCGCCTGCACGGGGCTTCCGCCGGGGCTGTTGATGCGCAGGACCACGCCCTTCGTGTTGGGATCCTTGAACGCGCGGTCGAGGCCCTTGATGATCCGATGGGCGGAGGCCTTGCCGTCGGGCGCGATCACGCCGTCGAGGTCCACGACGGCGGTGTGCTTGCCGCTCACGGCGGCGGCCTCCTTGTCGCCGCGGCCGATCCAGCCCATCCATGCGGCGAGCACGAGGAAGAGGAAGATGAGCCACAGCAGCTTGAAGAGCGCGCCCCACTGCCGCGCGCGGCGCTGCTCGTCGAGCGCCTTGAGCGCGACCCGTTCGAGCACCGCGCGCTCCCAGTTGGCGGGAGAGGGATCCATCATGGCATTTCGTCCGGCGGCTTCGCGGGCGCCGCCGCCTCGAGAAGGAGAACCCGGCCGTTGTCCTCGCGCGTGGGCAGGCGCTCCAGCGAAGCGCCGCGGCACGGGCCGGCCACGCAGAAACCGGTGGCCGGCTGGAATAACGCACCGTGCGTGGCGCAGACCAAGTATAGCCCAGCCACGTCGAAGAACTCACCCGGCTGCCAGTCGAGCTCGGTCCCCATGTGGGGGCAGCGGTTCACGAACGCGCACACCGTGCCGCCGTGGCGCACGGCGAACGCAGGCAGGTCGCCGCCGCCCTGCGCGGGCACGGCGAAGCGCACGCCGCTCGCGCCCTCGCGAAGCGCCTCCGAGGCGCAGATCAGCCGTTCGTCCGCAGCCATTCGCGCAGGCTCGCGACGCTCTCGCAGCGCGCGAGCGCCGGACGCGTGGCGAGAAGCTCCTCGGGATGCGCGCCGTAGGAGACCGCGAGCGCGTCCACGCCCGCGTTCGCGGCGAGCTCGAGGTCGTGCGTCGTGTCGCCCACCATGAGCGCGCGGCGCGGCGGCACGCCCGTCACGTCGAGGAGCATGAGGAGCATGTCCGGATGGGGCTTCGCGAAGCCCTCGTCCGCGCAGCGCGTCGCCTCGAACCACGGCCGCAACCCGGTCGCATCGAGCGCGCGGTCGAGGCCGCGGCGCGCCTTGCCGGTGGCGACCGCGAGCCGCCGGCCGCCGCCGTGGAGCTCCGCGAGCATCTCGCGCACCCCCTCGTAGAGCGGCGCCTCGTGCTCGCGCGCGAGGAAGTGGTGGCGGTAGCGCTCGGCGAGGCGGCGGCGGCCGTCCTCGTCGAGGTCGGGCACGACGCGCTTGAAGGTGTCGGCCATGTTGAGGCCGATGACGAAAAGCGCTTCCGCCTCGGTGGGAACGGGCGCGCCCACGTCGCGGCAGGCGTCCTGCAGGCACGCGGCGATGAGGCGCGTCGAATCCATGAGCGTGCCGTCCCAGTCGAAGACGACGAGGTCGTAGCGGCTCATGGGCGCGCCTGCGCCATGAAGCGGTCGCGGAAGCTCGCGAGGTCCGCGGGAAGCGCGGACTCGATGCGCGTGGCCTCCCGCGTGATCGGATGCGGGAAGGCGATCGAGGCCGCGTGCAGGAACATCCGCTTCAACCCGAGCTTCCGAAGGCGGTGGTTCAGGTCGAAATCCCCGTAGCGCGCATCGCCCAGGACCGGGTGCCCCAGGTGCGCGAGGTGCACGCGGATCTGGTGCGTGCGGCCGGTGAGGAGCTCGGCCTCGAGGAGGCTGTATTCGGTCCCGCGCGAGAGGCGGCGGAAGACCGTCTCGGCCTCCTGTCCGTCCTCCGAGACGGAGACGCGCTTCCCGCCCTCGGGCGCGTCGCGCTTCACGAGGGCGAGGCGCACGCGCTGGCGCTCGTTGCGGAACCGCCCGGCGACGCCCGCGAGGTAGCGCTTGTCGGCCTCGCGCCCGCGCAGCATCTCGTGGAGCGCCGTGAGGGCGGCGCGGCGCTTCGCGACGAGGAGCACGCCGGAGGTGTCCCGGTCGAGGCGATGGACGAGCTCGAGGAAGCGCGCCTCGGGACGCATCGCGCGCAGCGACTCGATCACGCCGTGGGCGACGCCGCTTCCGCCGTGCACCGCGAGGCCCGCGGGCTTGTCGATCGCGATGAGGGCATCGTCCTCGAAGAGGATGGGAAGGCGGAAATGCGGCGCGGGAAGCGGCTCGCCGCGCTCGGCGGTGCGCACCGGCGGCACGCGGATACGGTCGCCCGCGGCGACCCGGTCGGAAGCGGCGACGCGGCGGCTGTTCACGCGCACCTCGCCGCTCCGGAGGATGCGGTAGATGTGCGTCTTGGGCACCCCCTTCAGCCGCGCGATGAGGTAGTTGTCGATGCGCTGCCCGGCCTCGTCGTCCGTCACGTCGATCCAGCGCACGGCCGGAGGGACCCCCTGCGCCGCTTTGCCATCGGTTGCCATCTGCGTATACTATATGTCGTTGATTTCCAAGTCCGCGTCCCACCCGCGATTTTCCCGACGACGGGTTCGCCAGGGTCGTACCGAGCGGGAAATCGGCTTCGAGAACGAGGGTGTCCGCGATGCGGCGCCCGGGCAGGCAAACGTCGCTCGCCTGCGAATCCAAGCAGCGATGGTCAACGAATCAACGCGCTCGACGCACCACTGAATTCCACGCCGCCGCCGCGCCCGAAGGGCCGGCGGTCGCCAGACGAAGAAAAGCAGAAATCGTCCCTTCCCCGCTCACATCCGTGACGCCGTTGAAAACCGACTTCTGACGTAACTCGTCGATCCGGGCCCCATGCCGGAGGTCCCCGCTCGCGCGGGGATGCAATCGATGGACGGGCCCCCTTCCGTGTGCGAGCGCGGGAGAAAGCAACGATGAAGCGCATGCTGTTCAACGCGACCCAGGCGGAGGAGCTCCGGGTCGCGATCGTCGATGGCCAGAAACTGATCGACCTCGACATCGAGTCCGCCGGCAAGGAGCAACGCAAGAGCAACATCTACAAGGGCGTCATCACGCGCGTCGAGCCTTCGCTCGAGGCGGTCTTCGTGGACTACGGCGCCGAGCGGCACGGGTTCCTGCCGTTCAAGGAAATCGCCAAGCAGTACATGGTGGGCGACGGCGGCGAGTTCGGCCGCTCGAAGATGGCGACCCACCTCAAGGTCGGGCACGAGATGATCGTGCAGGTGGACAAGGACGAGCGCGGCAACAAGGGCGCGGCGTTGACCACCTACATCTCGCTCGCCGGCCGCTACCTCGTCCTCATGCCCAACAACCCGCGAGGGGGTGGGGTTTCGAGAAGAATCGAAGGCGAGGACCGCAACGAGCTGCGCGAGGTGATGGACCAGCTCCAGGTCCCCGAGGGCATGAGCCTCATCGCCCGCACGGCCGGCATCGGCCGCAGCGTCGAGGAGCTCCAGTGGGACCTGAATTACCTCCTGCAGCTCTGGAACGCGATCGAGAAGGCCGCCGAGGAGGAAAAGGGCCCGTGCCTCATCTACCTCGAGTCGAGCCTCGTGGTGCGCGCGATCCGCGACCTCTTCCAGCCCGACATCGGCGAGATCCTCGTCGACACCGAGGCGATCCACGACCAGGCGCTCTCGTTCATGAGCACGGTCATGCCCGCCAACGTGGACAAGGTGAAGCTCTACCGGGACGACATCCCGCTCTTCTCGCGCTTCCAGATCGAGCACCAGATCGAGAGCGCGTACCGCAGGGATGTCACGCTTCCCTCGGGCGGCGCCATCGTGATCGACCACACCGAGGCGCTCGTCGCGATCGACGTGAACAGCGCCCGCGCGACCCGCGGCCACGACATCGAGCAGACCGCGTTCAACACGAACCTCGAGGCGGCCGACGAGGTCGCGCGCCAGCTTCGCCTGCGGGACCTCGGCGGCCTCATCGTGATCGACTTCATCGACATGGAGAGCGCGAAGAACCAGCGCGAGGTGGAGAACCGGCTTCGCGATGCGCTCCGCCACGACCGCGCGCGCGTGCAGATCGGGAAGATCTCGCGCTTCGGGCTCCTCGAGCTCTCGCGCCAGCGCCTGCAGCCCTCGCTCGAGGAGACGACGCACTCGGCCTGCCCGCGCTGCCACGGCACCGGCTACATCCGCGACACCGCCTCGACCGCGCTCCACGTCCTGCGCATCCTGCAGGAGGAGGCGATGAAGGAGAACACGGCGGCGATCCACGCGCAGGTTCCCGTGGATGTCGCGACCTATCTCCTCAACGAGAAGCGCTCGGAGATCTTCACGATCGAGGCGCGGCTCAAGGTCCACGTGCTGCTCATTCCCAATCCGGGCCTGCAGACGCCGAACTACCACGTCGAGCGCCTGCGCCACGATTCGCCGCAGCTCGACGCGCAGACGCCGAGCTACGAGCTCGTGACCGTCCCCGACGAGGAGCCGGTGGGGCTTCCCACGAAGGCGCCGGAAGCGAAGGCCCCGCGGCCCGAGCCGCTCGTGAAAGGCATCCGCCCCGAGCAGCCCGCCCCGATGGCGCTCGACCAGCCCATCGTCTCCGCGCGTCCGGCGCCGCAGGCTCCGATCGCCGCGGCGGCCGGGGCGGCACACGAGGAGCGCCATGGCATCCTCGACAAGCTCTTCGGTTGGCTGCGCAAGCCCGCCGAGGAAGCGCCGCCGCCGGCTCCGGCCCGTCCGGCTCCGGTGCCCGCGCTCGAAGAGAAGAAGCACGGCCGCGACGCCCAACGGCACGGCGAGCGTGGCCGCGGGGGCGAGCGCCAGGGCCGCGGCGGAAATCGCGGCCGCGGCGACGATCGCACGCGCGGCGAAGGCCGCGAGCGCAACGAGGCGCGGCGCGGCGAGCGTCCGGATCGCGAGCGGCGCCCCGAAGGACAACCGCAGCCGCGCGGCGATGGGCGCGCGGATGCGCAGCGCGAGGGACGCGAGCCGCGTGAGCCTCGTGAGCAACGCGAGCCGCGTGAAGGCCGCGAGGCGCGTGAACCGCGCGAAATGCGCGAGCCGCGGGAGCAGCGTGAGCCGCGCGAAGTGCGCGAGCCGCGCGAAGTGCGCGAGCCGCGTGAGCCGAGGGAGCCCCGCGAGCCCCGGCATGGACAGCAGCGCCAGGGCCAGCGCGCGCCCGAAGCGCAACGTGCGGAAGGCGATGGGCAGGCCCGCATCGAGTCGCCGCCCTCCGCGGACCGGCCTCCCGCGGGCGAAGGCGGCGACGGGCAGGGACGCCGCCGGCGTCGCGGCCGAGGCCGTGGCGGAGAACGGGGCGACCGTCCGCCGCGCGAGCCCATGGGCGGCGCGCCGAACGCGAACGCGCCCGAGCCGCAACCCGCGCCGGGCTCCGACGATCGG
>Ga0068855_100007587_pt1 | contig 13122 bp, 15 predicted proteins | sample KBSCornC52_FD_66592 | JGI IMG/M metagenome (GOLD analysis project Ga0068855, IMG submission 66592) | Corn rhizosphere microbial communities from Kellogg Biological Station, Michigan, USA - KBS Corn C5-2 | ecosystem: Host-associated > Plants > Roots > Rhizosphere > Soil ... | reverse complement strand
TCGATCCCGTCCAGTTCCTCGCCGAGGACGATCTGACAGGACAGGCGGCTGGTGCGGGTGATCCCGGCGGCGAGGTCGAGCATGTCCTCCTCCTCGTCCGAGGCGGGCGCGAGCTTGTCGAACCATTCGGCGGCGATCACCACGTGGCAGGTCGAGCAGGCCATCTGGCCCTCGCAGGTGCCTTCCAGCGGCATGCCCGCCGCCTGCCCCACTTCCAGCAGGCGCGCGCCGGCGGGGGCGTCACGACGGACCTTTTCGCCGTCCGGGGTGATGAAACAGACCGAAACCATGTTGCCTGGGCTCCTGCGACCAGCGGGCTTACTGCGCGTCCGCCGCCGCGGCAATCCGCGTGCAGGCTTCCACGACCTCAGTCATCCTCGTGTAGCGGCCGAAGCCTAGCCGGATCGAGCTTCGGGCTTCCTTGTCGCTGAGCCCGATCGCCCGCAGCACGTGGCTGGGCTTGCCCGATCCACTGGCACAGGCCGAGCCGGCGGAAAAGGCAATATCGCGCAAATCGGACATCAATCTGGCAATATCAAGACCATCGCGCCGCAAGTTGAGATTGCCACGCCAGCGCTGGTCGGCGCTGCCGTTGAGCACGAAGCCGGGCAGCAGGGCGAGCGCCGCCTGCCACAGGGCCTCGATATGGGCGGCATCCTCGGCCATGCGCCGCAGCGCCAGCTCCGCCGCCACGCCGAAGCCTGCGCAAAGCGCCGGGCTGAGCGTGCCCGAACGCAAACTGCCTTCCTGTCCGCCGCCATGGACCAGCGGCGCGAGTTCCACCCCATCCCGAACCCACAGCGCCCCGATCCCCTTGGGGCCGTAGAGCTTGTGCGCGGAAACGGCGATCAAGTCCGCGCCCTCAGGCGCCGCGAGCTTCCCTGCCCCCTGCACCGCATCGCACAGGAACAACGCCCCCGAGGCCCACGCCCGCTCGGCGAGACGCTCGACCGGTTGCACCGTGCCGATCTCATTGTTGACCTGCATCACGGCGAGCAGGCCGAGACCATCGGGCAGTTCAGCCTCGGCATCGACCAGCCCGTCACGGTCCACCGGCAGGATCGCGCAGCCGGGGTCCGCGAACTGCACGGTTTCCAGCACGGCGGCATGTTCGATCGCGCTGACCGCCAGCCGCTTCCGCCCGGAACCCAGGATCGCAAGGTTCAGCGCCTCGGTCGCCCCCGAGGTGAACACCACCCGTCCGCCGGGCGGCAGCAGCGCGGCGACCTTGGCGCGGGCAATCTCCACCGCCGCCGCCGCCAGCCGCCCTGGCCGGTGCGGGCTGTGGGGATTGGCGAAGCCGGAGCTGTCCGGCCCCGCCAGCCACGGCAGCATCGCCTCGCGGGCCTCCGGCGCAAGCGGCGTGGTCGCCTGGTTGTCGAGGTAGATCATGCGCGCGCCTTCATCTCGCCCCAGGCGGCAAGGAACCGATCGATCCCCGCCTCGTCCGTCTCCCGCCCGATGCTTACCCGGATGACCTCGCCCGCTGCCTTGGGGTCCATGCCCATCGCCTCAAGCACGTGGCTGGTCCGCAGGCTGCCCGAAGAACAGGCGCTGCCCGCCGAAACGGCGATCCCCTGCCCGTCGAACGCGATCAGCTGCGCCCGGGCAGAACGACCGGGCATGCGATAGGCCCCGATGCTCGGCACCCGCGCCGTCTCTCCGGCGATAACCTCGCCCCCGGCAGCGACGATCCCCGCGTCCAGCCGATCCCGCAGCACCACCGCGCGATCCAGCCACCCGCGATCCGCCTCCAGCGCGGCAACCATGGCAAGCACCCCCGGCAGGTTCTCCGTCCCACCGCGATAGCCCCGCTCCTGCCCCCCGGTGGGATGCAGCATCGCCCAGTCGCGCACCAGCAGTGCACCGATGCCGATCGGTCCCCCGAACTTGTGCGCCGAGAGGGCGATGAGATCCGCCTCGGGCAAGGCCAGCTTGCCCACACCCTGCGCGCAGTCGGCCAGCAAGAGCCCGCCGGCCTCGTGCACTGCCGTTGCAATGGCGTTGAGCGGCTGAAGCACCCCCGTTTCATTGTTGGCCTGCTGCACCGCGACCAGCCCCGCCAGCGCGCAATCCTCCGGCGCAACCAGCCCGCAGGAATCCACCGCCAGCTGCTGCGCATCTCCGCCATGCCGCAGCACCGCCTCGTGCTCGACCGCGGAAACCGCCGCCAGCGGCAGCCGGCAACGCCCGATCGCCAGGGCCAGCGCCTCGCTCGCGCCCGAGGTGAACACGACCTCGCCCTCCCACGACAGCGCCGCCTTCACCCGCGCCCGCGCCTCTTCCAGCAGCGCCCGCGCGGCGCGCCCGGCCGCGTGGGGGCTCGACGGATTGGCCCAGACGGCAAACCCCTCGAGCATGGCCTCGCGCGCCGCGGGCAGCAGCGGCGTCGTCGCGGCATGGTCAAGATAGAGGCTTGGGCGGGTCATCGTGGCGCAAACATTGCTTTGTGGTCGGCGGTTTCTATATAGCGCTCTCTTCTTATTCACAGCCCCGCCCGGCAGGCTTCCGCCCAGACGGACGCCGCGGACGGGCTCAACCCCGCAGCAGGTACCCGCACACCATGCCAGCCGTTATCTTCCCCGGCCCCGAAGGCCGCCTTGAAGGCCGTTTCCAGCCCGCCTCGCGCCCGCGCGCGCCGGTCGCCATGATCCTGCACCCGCACCCCCAGGCCGGCGGCACGATGAACGACCGCATCACGATGAGCCTGTACAAGACCTTCGTGGCCCGCGGCTTCGCCGTGCTGCGCTTCAACTTCCGCGGCGTGGGCCGCAGCCAGGGCTCGTTCGACAATGGCATCGGCGAACTGTCCGATGCCGCCGCCGCTCTCGACTGGGTGCAGTCGATCCACCCCGAGGCCAGCACCACCTGGATCGCCGGCTATTCCTTCGGTGCCCTGATCGGCATGCAGCTGCTGATGCGCCGCCCGGAGATCCGCGGGTTCATCTCGATCAACCCGCCCGCCAACATGTATGATTTCAGCTTCCTCGCCCCCTGCCCCGCCTCGGGCATCATCGTTCAGGGCGCGGCCGATACTGTGGTTACGCCGAACTCGGTGCAGAAGCTGGTCGACAAGCTGCGCACCCAGAAGCACATCACCATCCACCACGACGAGATCCCGCGGGCCAACCACTTCTTCGAGAACGAGCTCGACGACATGATGCTGTCGGTCGACAAGTATCTCGATTTCCGGCTCAGCCCGGATTGCCCGATCAGGTGAGGGCCTAGCGCAGCGTCTCCTGCACGGGCGCTGCGCCGTTCTTCGTCGGCACCACCCAGATCGCGACGTTGGCGGCGAGGATCACCGCCAGCACCAGCATCAGCGCCACCTGCTTGCGCGAGCCACCCGTGCGCCACAGCACGAAGGCGCCGAGCGGCAGGGCGATGACCATGAGCATGGTGAGGGAAAGGGCGGTGTCCTGCATGGCCCCGCCCTAGCCCGCCCTGTGCCGAAGGGGAAGATCAGCTGCCGAACAGGCCCTTGGCCATTCCCGCGATATCGTTGATCGGATTGCCGTCGCCATCGCGGTCGAGCAGGCCGAGTAGGCTTTGCGCCTGCGGGTGATCGTGGAGGATGCGGGCGAATTCGCCAAGCGAGCCTTCGCCGCCGATATGGCCGACGATCTGGCTGAGCACGCCGGCGTCGAGGCCGGTCTGCGCGGCGGCGGTTTCCACCGTGTCGCCGGGGGCGGCATGAGCCTGGCCGAGCGCGGCGACGGCCTTTTCCGCCATGGCCGGATCGAGGCCGACCTTGTTGGCCAGGTTCTCGATATCGACGTTGCTGCTGATCTGGCTGAGGATGCTGTCGAAAGCGCTCATGGCTCAATCTCCGTGGCTGGCTCCGTGGCTGGCGACCGCCGTCCTTATCGCCCCGCCACGCGCCCGCGCCAAACGAAAAGCGCCGCCCCGAAAGGGCGGCGCTTCACGTGGCGTCAGGCCGGCCTGGTCCGCGGCCGGCCCTGCGCCAGATCAGGCGGCGACCTTGGCCACCGGAGCGGCCTTGCGGACGCTTTCGTCGACATGGGCTTCGAACTGGGCGAAGTTGTCGACGAACTTGCGCACGAGGTCTTCGGCGGTCCGGTCGTACTCGTCACCGTCGGCCCAGGCACCGCGCGGGTCGAGCAGCTTGGTGTCGACGCCGTTGACCGCCACCGGAACCTCGAAACCGAAGTTCGGATCCTTGCGGAATTCCGCGGCGTTGAGGCTGCCGTCGAGCGCAGCGTTGAGCAGGGCGCGGGTGGCCTTGATCGGCATGCGCTTGATCCCGTCCATCGTCGCCTTGCCGCCGGACCAGCCGGTATTGACCAGCCAGCACTTCACCCCGCCCTTGGCGATCCGCTCCTTGAGCAGGTTGCCATAGACCGAGGGGTGGCGCGGCATGAACGGCGCACCGAAGCAGGTGGAAAAGGTGGCTTCCGGCTCGGTCACCCCGATCTCGGTGCCGGCGACGCGCGCGGTGTAGCCCGAGAGGAAGTGGTACATCGCCTGGTCGGGCGTCAACCGCGCGATCGGCGGCAGCACGCCATAGGCATCGGCGGTGAGGAAGATGATGTTCTGCGGAACCGGGCCGAGGTTGTCATCGCTCGCGTTCGGGATGAACTCGATCGGATAGGAACCGCGGCTGTTCTCGGCCAGCGACGCATCGTCGAGATCGAGTTCACGGGTGTCCGGATCGATCACCACGTTCTCGAGCACAGTGCCGAAGCGCTTGGTGGTGGCGAAGATTTCCGGCTCGGCCTCGGCCGAGAGGCGGATCATCTTGGCGTAGCAGCCGCCCTCGAAGTTGAACACGGCGGTGTCCGACCAGCCATGCTCGTCATCGCCGATCAGCGTGCGCGAAGCGTCGGCCGAGAGGGTGGTCTTGCCGGTGCCGGAGAGACCGAAGAACACGGCGGTATCGCCGTTCGGGCCGATGTTGGCCGAGCAGTGCATCGGCATGACGCCCTTCACCGGCAGCAGGTAGTTCAGGATGCCGAAGACCGACTTCTTCATCTCGCCGGCATAGGCCGTGCCGCCGATCAGGATCAGCTTCTCGGAGAAGTTGACCGCAATCACCGTCTCCGTGCGCGAGCCATGGCGGGCCGGATCGGCGCGGAACGTCGGCAGGTCGATAATGGTGTATTCGGGCACGAACTCGTGGAGGTCAGCCTCGGTCGGGCGCACCAGCAGGGTGCGGATGAACAGGTTGTGCCAGGCCAGCTCGTTGATCACGCGCACGTTGACGCGGTGATCGATCTGCGAACCGCCGAACAGGTCGGCCACGTAGAGCTTGTCCTTCTGCCCCAGCGCGGCGAAGAAATCCGCCCTGAGATTGGCGAAGTGCTCCGGGGTCATCGGGACGTTGGTCTTGCCCCACCAGATCGTGTCTTCGGTCACCGCGTCGCGCACGATGAACTTGTCCTTCGCCGAGCGCCCGGTGTGCTTGCCGGTGGCGACGACCAGCGGACCGTCCTTGGCCAGCTGCCCTTCACCGTTGCGGACCGCATGTTCGACAAGCGGAGCAGTCCCCAGGTTGGCGAAAATGGTCGCGCCGGTGGCAATGCCTTGTTTGTCGAGCGGGAAGGAAAGGGCAGCGGTCAATGTCATCTCCACGTTGGGCGAAACCGGTCAGTGCATAGGTATGCGAGATTCGGCGCCGCGCATAGTGGATCGACGCATATCCGTCAAATTCGGCAGGCTCTTGCAAACTGGATATACCCGGGATGGCGCAAGGCAGGAACAGACTTTTCCGTGCAGCAATTTGTGCTGGGGCAAGGCGGGCGAGGATTTGCGCCCGTCGCGCCGCCGGGCTAAGCCATGGCCATGGCCGCCAGCCAAGACACCCTTCCTCGCCCGGCCGCGCAGCAGGTGATCGCGCTCGTCGATGACGACCGCAACATCCTGACCACGGTTTCGATCGCGCTGCAGGCCGAAGGCTTCGCCACGCGCGTCTACACCGATGGGCAGACGGCGCTGAAAAGCCTGCTCGAAAATCCCCCGGACCTGGCGATCTTCGACATCAAGATGCCGCGAATGGACGGGTTCGAACTGCTCCAGGCCCTGCGCGCCACATCGCAGCTGCCGGTTATCTTTCTCACCTCCAAGGACGAGGAGATCGACGAGGCGCGCGGACTTGCCCTGGGGGCGGACGACTACATCGCCAAGCCGTTCAGCCAGCGCCTGCTGGTGGCCCGGATCCGCGCGATCCTGCGCCGGACCGAACTGGCACGGACGCCGCATGGCGAAGCCACTCCGGCGGATGAGCAGCAGGTCGTCCGCCGAGGCCGTCTGGTCATGGACCCGCAGCGCCACCAGGTGCTGTGGGACAGCAAGTCGGTTGCGCTGACGGTGACCGAGTTCCTCATCCTCGAGGCGCTCGCCACCCGGCCCGGCGTGGTCAAGAGCCGCAACCAGCTGATGGACGCGGCCTACAGCGACGACGTCTTCGTCGACGACCGCACGATCGACAGCCACATCAAGCGGCTGCGGCGCAAGTTCCGCGAGGTCGATCCCCAGTTCGCCGGGATCGAGACGCTCTATGGCGCGGGCTATTCCTTTGCCGACAGCTGAGGGGGCCAAGCCGTCCCGTTCGCCCGGGCAGCTGTTCTGGACGCGCCGCTTTTCGCTGACCAGCCGCATCCTCGCGGTCAACCTGATCGTGCTCGGGCTGATGGGGGCGAGCGTGATCTACCTCGATTCCTATCGCAAGCAGCTGATCGCCGAGCGGTTCAAGCTGGCCCGCTCCGAGGCCCTGATCATCGCCGATGCCCTCGCCGAGACCCCGCGCAGCGAACGCAATCCGCTGATCGCGCGGGTCGGCAGCGAGCAGGTGCTGCGCCTGCGCGTCTATGACGCCCGCGGCCGGCAGCTGGCCGATTCCTTCCAGATCGCCGACGAGCCCGCCTTCGCTCTGGCCGATCCTGCCAAGGAGCCGTGGACCATGCAGGTGGCGCGCGGGATCGACAGCGCGATGAACCGCCTGACCGGGGCGGAACCCGCGCCGGACTATGTCGAGCCGGCGATCGCCACGGCCGACGCCTGGCCCGAGATCCGCGAAGCGCGCGAGAGCGGCGAGGCGGCCGTGCGCCTGCGCGCGGCGCCGGACCGGACGCCGGTGATCACCGCCGCCGTGCCCTATGGTGAGCGCGGCGAGGTGCTGCTCACCACCCGCAACGCCCGCGATATCGTCGACAAGGTGCGCTATGCCCGGCAGACCCTGGCGATCATCGTCGGCATCGCGCTGGTCGTCTCGATCCAGCTGTCGCTGTTCCTCGCCCGGACCATCGTCCAGCCGCTGCAATTGCTGGTCCGCGCGGCGCAGCGGGTGCGGCTCGGGCGCGAGCGCGAAGTGGTCGTGCCGCGTCTCCCCGAACGCGGGGATGAGATCGGCCTCCTCGCCCGCGCCGTCTCCGACATGAGCGCCGCCCTGCGCCAGCGCATCGATGCGGTGGAGAGTTTCGCCGCCGACGTGGCGCATGAGCTCAAGAACCCCCTCGCTTCGCTGCGCAGCGCGGTGGACACCCTCGGCAAGGTCGAAGACCCGTCGCTGCGGGCCGAGCTGATCCGCATTGCCGCGCATGACGTGCGGCGGATCGACCGCTTGGTGACCGAGATCGCCGACGCGAGCCGGATCGACGCGGAACTCTCGCGCACCCGGTTCGAGCCGGTCGACCTGATCGCGCTGACCGACGCTCTCGCCCGCAGCCGCGCCGAACGTGGGGCGGACAGTCCGGCTCGCCTCGTTCTGCGCCATGAAGGCAAGCGCTGCCGGGTCATGGGCGACCCGGCGCGGCTGGAGCGGGTCCTCGTCAACCTGCTCGACAACGCCGCCTCGTTCTCCCCGCCGGGCGGCGAGATCACGCTGGTGACGGCGTGCAACGGCGGCCGCGCGCGGATCACGGTGAGCGATGAGGGGCCCGGCATCCCTCCCGAAGTGCGCGCCAAGGTGTTCGAGCGGTTCCATTCCGATCGGCCCGACGGCGAGGATTTCGGCAGCCACAGCGGGCTTGGGCTCGCCATTGCGCGGACCATCGTTCTCGCCCACGATGGCCAGCTCACGGCGACGGACCGGCCCGACGGCAAGCCGGGCGCGCACCTCGTGATCGACCTGCCGGAGGCGGAATGATGCTGCACCAGGCCAGCTGCGTGGCGATCGGTGGCCGCGGGCTGCTCATCGAAGGGCCGCCGGGCAGCGGCAAGTCGAGCCTCGCCCTCGCCCTGATCGATCGCGGCGCGGTGCTGGTCGGGGACGACGGCGTGGAGCTCGCGGTCGGATCCGGCCGGTTGCTCGCCAGTCCCGCCCCGGCAATCAGCGGCCTCCTCGAAGTGCGTAATGTCGGCTTGCTGCGCTATCCCGTAGCCGAGCAGGTGCCGCTCTGCCTCGCGCTTCGGCTCGATCCGGCGGCGCAACGTCTTCCGGAAAAACCGAAATCAATCGAGCTGCTGGGTGTAGCCCTGCCACTCGTCCGCCTCTGGCCCGACAGCCCAGTCTTGGCGCTGCGGGCGCTCGCCGCACTGTCCCAATTCGGGCTGGACTGACGCCCCGGTTTACAAGCTGGCTGGCCGCGCCCACATCAGCCTCGATGCCTGCCGATTCCTCCGTGCCTGCCTCCGAAGACCGCCAGCGCGTGCTGCTGGTGACGGGCCTGCTCGGCGCGGGCAAGTCCACCGTGCTCAAGGTGCTGGAAGACCTCGGGTGGGAAGCGATCGACAACTTCCCGGTGCGCCTGCTCGAACAGCTGGTTTCACCCACCCGCAGTGAAGCGCGCGATGGCCGGGTGCCCCTCGCCATCGGTTTCGATTCGCGCACCCGCGGGTTCGATCCCAACCGTATCATCGAACGGGTGAAGCTGCTCTCGCAGCGGCCCGACCTCGAGGTGACCACCCTGTTCCTCGACTGCTCCGGCCAGGAGCTCGAGCGGCGCTACAACGAGACCCGCCGCCGCCACCCCCTCGCCGCCGACATGCCGGCCAGTTCCGGCATCGCCGCCGAGCGGGAACTGCTCGAGCCCCTGCGGCGCTGGGCCGACATGGTGATCGTCACCACCGACTTCACCGCCAACCAGCTGCAGCAGGTTGTGCGCGAAAGGTTCGCGCCCGAACAGGCCGAGCCGCTGACAGTCACCCTGTCCAGCTTCGGCTTTGCCCGCGGCATGCCGCCCGTGGCCGACCTGGTCTTCGACATGCGCTTCCTCGACAATCCGCACTGGGATCCGGAGCTACGCCCGCTCACCGGGCAGGATGCCGCCGTGGGCGAATATGTCTCGCGCGACCCGGCTTTTGCCGGAGCCTTCGCCCGTATCCGCGATCTCCTCTTGCTGCTGCTCCCGCGCTATGAGGCCCAGGGCAAGCCCTATGTCCACGTCGCCTTCGGCTGCACCGGCGGGCGGCATCGCTCGGTCTATGTCGCCGAGCAGATGGCGGCAGCCTTGCGCGATGCGGGATTTTCGCCCACATTGCTGCATCGCAACCTGAGCGCGCGCGCCGCCGATCTCGTCGAGGGCGGCAAGTCGTGAGCATGGTGAGCGACCCGGGACGCCAGATCCGGCGACGACAGATGACCGGTACGGCAATTCGGAGCGTATTCTTTTCATGATCGGGCTGATCCTCGTCACACACGGCAGACTTGCCGAGGAATTCGTCCACGCCATGCAGCACGTGGTCGGCCGGCAGGAAGCCGTGGCAACGGTCTGCATCGGCCCGAACGACGACATGGAACGTCGCCGCAAGGAAATCGCCGAGGCAGTGCGCGCAGTGGACAGCGGGAAAGGCGCGATCATCCTCACCGACCTGTTCGGCGGCACGCCCTCCAACCTCGCGATCTCGCTGATGGAGGCCGGCAAAGTCGAAGTGATCGCCGGGATCAACCTGCCGATGCTGATCCGCCTTGCCGGCGCACGCAAGACCATGGACGTCGTCGCCGCCACGGTCGCCGCGCGTGACGCGGGCCGCAACTACATCACCATCGCCAGCGAATTCCTAGGACAGGACGCCTGAGGGGGCAGCGGGGAGAACCGAGGGGCAAATGCCGAGCGAGATCGTCGAAATCGTGAACCAACGTGGTCTCCACGCGCGGGCCAGCGCCAAGTTCGTCAATGCCGTGGCGCGGCTGCCGGACGGGCTCGACGTCAAGGTCGCCAAGGACGGCACCTCGGCCAACGGCGGTTCGATCCTCGGCCTGATGATGCTCGGCGCCGCCAAGGGCGATACGATCGAGATCAGCGTCGAGGGCGACAGCGCCGACCAGGTCCTGCCCAAGCTGGTCGGCCTGGTGAAGGACGGCTTCGGCGAAGATTGACACGTACGCCAGGACCCTTCGACAAGCTCAGGGTGAGCGGGCATAGGGTTCCAATCAGTTTCCGCTCAGGCTGAGCCTGTCGAAGCCCGGACCAGACCCATGCGCCGCCTCATCACGGGCTTTTCCAATCCGACCGTCAAGTTCCTGCGCTCGCTCAGGGACAAGAAGCACCGCCGGCGCGAGGGCAAGTTCCTCGCCGAGGGCCTGCGCCTGCTGACCGACGCGCGCGAGAGCGGCCGGCTGCCCGAGCTGCTGGTCATGGCCCGCGGCCGCGACGAGCATCCGCTGCTCGCCGCGCTGGAGGCCGATGTGGTGGCCGCGGGTGGCGAGGTGATCGAGACCGGCGAGGACATCCTCGAGAAGATCACCGGCAAGGACAATCCGCAGGCGGTTGCCGGCGTGTTTGCAGAATTCGACACCAGCCTCGCCACGCTCGACCGCTCCGCCGCGCCGATCTGGCTGGTGGCCCAGGCCATGCGCGATCCCGGCAATCTCGGGACCATGCTGCGGACCTGCGATGCGGTGGGCGCCGGTGGGCCGATCCTGCTCGACGACTGCGCCGATCCGTTCTCGGTCGAGGCCGTGCGGGCGAGCATGGGGGCGATCTTCACCCAGCGTCTGGCCCGCGCCCGCTGGGATGAATTCCTGCCGTGGCTGCGCAGCGGACCCGGCCAGCTCGTCGCCGCGTCGCTGCGCGAGGCCGTGCCCTACCGGGGCGCGGCCTATGCGGCGCCCTGCTTCCTGATGGTCGGCAACGAATCGCGCGGGCTGCCGGAAGGCTACGAGACCGCCTGCGACCTTCGCGTCACCATCCCCATGCGCGGGCGGGCCGACAGCCTCAATGCGGCGATTGCCGGAGCCGTACTCGCCTACGAGGCCCTGGCCGCACTTTCACCTGAGGGAAATACCCGAGCCGCCGGTTAACCCGCCCGACAGCGTCCCCGTGGCAAGTGGGGCGCTGCGATGCTTCGGCATTGCCCCTCCCCAACCGACTTTCCAGCCCCCGCCCCACAAGGCGGGGGTTTTCTTCATTCGGTCTCGGGGATCGGCAGGGCCTCAGCGTCTTCGATCACCTCAGAGTAGCGGGGTGTGCTCTCAATCAACGGAACATCCTCGATCTCGCGGGCGCCAATGGCGATACCCTTGTCCCGCAGGCGTTTGCCTGAACTGAGAACATTGCGCTCAAAGCTAGAGACGAACTTGTTGTAGTTCTCCACCGCGGAATGGAGGCCACCGCCAACCCGCTTTAAGTGTTCAGATGCGACCCTCAACCGCTCGTAAAGCTCCGTGCCAGCCTTGCCGATTTCCACGGCCTCACGGGCAATCGTATCCTGCCGCCAGACCTCGGCCACGGTCCGCGCGATGGCCACGAGATTGGTCGGCGTGGCCAGCAGCACCTTGTTGCGGAAGGCGAAGTCCCACAGCTCCGGATCGTGTTCGAGCGCGGCGGCGACGAAGTGTTCGCCGGGGACGAACATCACCACGTAGTCAGGCGCTTCCTCGAACTGGCTCTGGTAGGACTTGGCGCCCAGCGTCTGCACGTGATTGCGCATCGAGCGGGCGTGCTGGTCGAGCGCCGCCTTGCGCACACCATCGTCATTCGCCTCGAAGGCTTCCTGGTAGGCGTTTAGCGAAACCTTGGCGTCGATGATGAGGCTCTTCTGGCCCGGGATGCGGATGATCGCATCGGGGCGCAGCCGGCCATCGTCGGTGGTGACCGAATGCTCGGTGACGAAGTCGGTGTGCTCGGTGAGGCCACACTGCTCGAGCACGTTCTGCAACGCCCGCTCGCCCCAGCGGCCGCGGGCCTTAGGGGCGTTGGTCAGCGAATTGCCGAGCCGCTGGGCTTCGGCGCGAACCCGCTCCTGCCCCTCGCGCAGCAGGTTGAGCTGGCCGTAGAGCTGGCTGAAGGCATCGCTGCGCTGCTTCTCCAGCCCGGCGACCTGTTCCTCATAGCATTGCAGCCGCTGGCCGACGGGCGCGAGCAGGTTGGCGATGCGCTCGGCATTGGCGTTCTCGCTCTGCGTAAACCGCTCCTGTGCACGGGCGAGGAAGGTTTCCTGCGCCTTTTCCAACACCCGGTTGCCGGCGTTCTCGAACTCCTTCTTCAGCGCCTCCTGCGCCTCAAGCAGCAGCCGCTCGCGCTTGGCGAAGTTCTCGGCATCGGCGTTGAGCCGCGCCAGTTCCTCGGCCAGGGCGCCCTTCTCATGCAGCACCTGGTCGCGCGCCAGGCGGACCGTTTCCAGCTGCGCGGCATGTTCGGCCCGGACCTGCTCGAGCCGCTGCGCCGCCTCGTCCGCCCGCTGCGCTAGTTCATCGGCCCGCGCCGCCCGCTCACTGGCCGTGGCGAGTTCGGTGATGGCGCGGCGGAATTTTTCGTCGAGATCGCGCGCATCGAGATCGCGCGACTGAAATCGCTCCCGCCATTCGTTGACGGCGCGGTTGCCGAGAAACCAGCCGAGCGCGGTGCCGGCGGCGAGGCCGAGCAGTAGCGTGAAGAAACTCAGGATATCCGGGTTCACGGTTGCTGTTCCTGGACGGCATGCAATTGGAACGAACCGGGAACGTACACACTGATCGGCCTGATTGCAAGTCCGAGGGGCGAATGGACCTGTGGACAGGATGTACGATGGAACGTGGGACCGTGTGGCCGGTTAGTGGCGGACCATCAGGGACGCGAAGGAACAGCCATGTCGATCGAAGCGATGATTGCCGAGCACCCGCAAGTTGGCGGCGACTACAACGAGAGCCTTGGGACTGCAGTGCGGCGGGCGATGCTCTGTTCGGCGATTTGCAATTCGTGTGCCGATGCCTGCATTGCCGAGATGAAGGGCGACGGCGCAGGC
>Ga0068855_100007582_pt1 | contig 13129 bp, 10 predicted proteins | sample KBSCornC52_FD_66592 | JGI IMG/M metagenome (GOLD analysis project Ga0068855, IMG submission 66592) | Corn rhizosphere microbial communities from Kellogg Biological Station, Michigan, USA - KBS Corn C5-2 | ecosystem: Host-associated > Plants > Roots > Rhizosphere > Soil ... | reverse complement strand
CCGGTGTTGACAGGTCGCAAATGCTGAACGCAGTAGACAAAGACCTCGGCAATATTAAAATGGAACAGGATGCTACCATGCTCGAAGGCGTAACCGTAACCGGCGCAAAACCCATGATCCAAATGGGTGTTGACCGCAAAATATTCAATGTAGAAAAAAGCATTACCTCGGCCGGTGGTTCCGCCGTAGATGTTATGCGTAACGTTCCTTCGATCAATGTAGATATAGACGGTAATGTAACGCTTCGCAATTCGGCTCCGCAGATCTTTGTTGATGGCAGACCTACTACCCTCACCCTCGATCAGATCCCCGCCGATGCTATTCAAAGCATTGAGATCATTACCAACCCCTCTGCCAAGTACGATGCCAGCGGTGGTCAGTCGGGCATTTTAAATATTGTTCTGAAGAAGAACAGAAAGGCAGGTTACAACGGTAGCATTCGCGCCGGTATTGATTCGCGCGGCAAATTCAATGGCGGCGGCGATATCAATGTGCGACAGGGTAAGGTTAACTTCTTTGCCAACGGCATGTACAACCAGCGCAAATCGAAAAGCTGGGGCGAAACAGACCGTATCGCCGAAATAAAGTCAAAAGAATTTATAACCACACAATATAATAACAGTGTGTTCAATGGTGCTTTTGCATTCGGACGGTTCGGACTTGATTACTTTATCGATAACCGGAATACGATCACCATATCGCAGTCAATTGTAAACGGCGATTTTAAATTCGATAACCGTACTCATTCGGTGATCGACACAAGTACCGGATTTTTGACCAGTTATCGCAATACAGCCGGCACCGCTAATTTTAGAAACTACGGTAGCCAGTTAAGCTTTAAACACACCTTCGCCCATGCAGGTGAAGAGTGGACAGCCGACGTAAATTATAACCAAAGCAAGAATACCAATAACAGCGATATACCTTCCGGTTCTTTTTATGATCTGGAAATGCAAAATCCTATACCGCACACCGAATCCATGCAAACTATCGACGGTGGAGGAACCAATAAGTTCGTTGTTGCCCAAACGGATTTTGTAAATCCAATTACAGAGAATATTAAGATAGAAGCCGGCGCCAGAGCGCAAATACGCAATTTTACCAGCTACCAGACTTATTATAACAACGACACTTTAAACTCGGCTCTAAGCAACAATTATAAATACACCGATCACGTATACGCAGCTTATGTTACTTTTTCGCAAAAGCTGAAAGACAGCTTCAATTATCAGGTGGGGTTAAGAGCTGAAAGCAGTGGTTACGATGGCGATCAACCAGGTAAAGGGCACTTTACCAATGACTTCCCAATCAGTTTATTTCCTAGTGTATTTTTAAGCAAGCAATTTAACGGTAAGCAGGACCTGCAATTAAACTATACCCGCCGTATTAACAGGCCCAGCTTTTTCCAGTTAATGCCCAATACCGATTATTCAGATCCGCTGAACCTGCAAACCGGTAATCCCAATCTGAAACCGGAGTTTACGCATTCACTGGAATTATCGTATCAGAAAACCTACGGCAAAAAAAGCAATACGTTTCTGGCTACCGTATTTGGAAAATATACTACCAACCTGATCGCACGTTATCAGAACTGGCAAAAGCTCGGACAAAGCACTGACTCAGCCTTCGTAGCAACCTACGTAAATGCTTCATCGGCTTATGCAAGCGGTCTTGAACTGATCTTCCGCAATTACATTACCAAATGGTGGGATGTAATGCTTAGCGGCAACGTTTACTATTCAAAGATCAACGGCAGCAATGTGATCGCTAACCTGGAGAATGAGCGCACCAGCTGGTCAGCCAAAATGAACCACAACTTTAAATTCAATAAAGGATGGAGTGTTCAGATCAATGGCGACTACCAGGGTAAGAGCGCTTTACCCGTAAGCACCAGCAACAGCGCTACCGGCGGTGGCGGCGGTATGGGTGGTGGCGGTCGTGGCGGTTTTGGCGGTGGTCAACCTTCCACTACACAAGGTTATATCAATGCCAACTATGGTGTTGATATGGGGTTACGCAAAGACTTCCAGATCAAAAAGAATACCCTGACTGTTTCAGCCAACTGGAGTGATATCTTCAGAACACGCAAATACTTTGTACACAGCGAAGCACCGGGTTTTATACAGGACGACTGGAGAAGAAGAGACCCGCAAATGGTGCGTGTAAACCTCAGCTATCGTTTTGGCAAATTCGATGTATCGTTATTCAAACGTAAGAACCTCAAGGGCGAACAGGAAGGTATGCAAAACGGTATGCAGGGAATGGGACAGTAGGTAATATTGAATATCGAATGATGAAGATTAAAGTAAATACAATGGCTTTCACTTCGACATTCGATATTTAATATTCATTATTGTATAGAAGGAATACAGCAACAACACAGTTAGACTACATGATTATGTTGCTGGAGGGGCTGAGCAATCAGCCCCTTTTTTATTTAGTTGCTCTACGAAAGCCTTTGGCTTCATAGCATTATTCTGTGGCCTGCGGCCACGGGGTATCACGCAAGCTTCGCAGAGCATATATAGTTTGTCTTATACCTGTCTCCGGTATGGCTGCAGTATAGCTACGGTATGGGAACCGTATGGTAATAGTAAGGGAATAGTAAGAGAATAGTAAGGCAATAGTAAGGGAATAGTAAGAGAAAGGTCAGTAAATCGGCAAAAAAGACAGTAAAACTGACCTGCCGCTTATATACTTTGAAGAACACAGTGAACGGTATTTCACTTTCTCATTTTTCATTTCACATTTCTAATTTCTCATTTTATCTGTCCCAAAGGTAGGTCAAAATGGTATTTCACTTTTTCATTTCTCATTTCACATTTCACATTTCTTATTTTACGAGTACCAAAGCTAGACCAAATGGTATATCACTTTCTCATTTTTCATTTCTCATTTCACATTTCACATTTCTTATCCCCTTGCCTTATATTGTGCCCCTAATCAGCCCATATGCCATCAAAAACATATTCATATCTCGCCCTCGGCGACTCCTACACCATAGGTGAAAGTGTTCCTTTGTACGAGAGCTTTCCTTACCAAACCGTTCAGTTGTTGCGCAAAGCTGGTCACCCGGTATACGCTCCCGAAATCATTGCCAAAACAGGCTGGACGACCGACGAACTGCAAACCGGCATCAGCAACAGTCATTTATTACCTGCCTATGATTTTGTATCGCTGCTCATTGGCGTTAATAACCAATACCGCGGAAGAAGCACCGAGGAATATGCACAGCAGTTTGAAGTCCTATTACAACAGGCTATTGCGTTTACAGGTAATAATAAAAGGCAGGTGTTTGTATTGTCTATCCCCGACTGGGGCATAACGCCTTTTGCCAATGGAAGGGATAAAGCCATCATTGCCGGACAAATTGATGCATTTAATGCGATCAATAAGAAGATCAGTGAAAAGTATCAGGTGAATTATATTGAAATAACAACTGGCACCAGAGAAGCTGAACAGGATCTTACTTTATTGGCTGCAGATCAGCTGCACCCTTCGGGAAAAGAATATGCAAGATGGGCAGTGAAGCTAGCTGAAGGTATTCAAACATTACTATCCTAAAAACCTCAGCGTTCTTTGCGGCGCTATCAGCAAAGATATGTGCACCGCAAAGAACGCTAAGGACCGAAAAAAGCCACAGAGTCAAACCAACATATTTTTACAATAGATCTTCGTCGTTAAACTGGTAACGCTCCTTTATTTTCCGCATCACTTCATCCATAGAGGCGCGGTGATCGCGCGGATTCCATTCGCCCCGCTCCCACTTGTCTAATTCCTGATCGATATGCTTCTGCTGCAGGTTCGTCATTTTTTCTACCAGCTGATCAGAAATTTCTTTTTGCCGTTTGTACCAGGTATTCTTTTTCTCGATCATCATTTCTTTATTTCTGCGCATTTCATTTTCTGATGCGGCCATGCTGGTGAGTTCTTCTTTAGCCAGTGCAATATCATACGGACCAACCGGCATGATCAATTTTGAAATGATAGGCCCTACTTCGATAAGTATGATCAGCAGCGATAATAAAAAGCTCGTCCAGAAAACACTGCTTTCTTCGTCTGCCAGATCGGTCAGTGCTTTGTTCTTTTCCAGAAAGCCCACATTAGCCAGTGCAGAAGCTTCGTATTTGGCACGTTTTGCTTCCATATTGCTTTTGGCGTTGGCTAATATGCTATCCTGCGTATGAATGTTGTTATTCAGTTCCTGCAGCTCGGGCAGCGCCTGTTGTGCAGACGAACTGTAGGCATTCATTTTCAGTTTGGCGATCTTTTCAACACCGCGGATCTGTGAACCGCCGGTACCGTCTGCCTCCTGAACATAGGATTGTTGCAGTTTGCTCAGATCGTCTTCGATAGTCTTTTTACGGGCATAGAGTCTGTCGCGCTCTGCTGAAGTGGTTTGCATCAGTGCAGTATTTTCTGCCTGCAGTAAACTATCGTTCAGCTGAATTTTCTTGTGCGTATTTTCAATCACTTTGGTGTTGATCTCTTTTTCGAAGATCTTTAGTTCCAGTGGACGGGCGATGGTAAAGCCTATCAGAATGGCCAGTACCATACGGGGTATTGCCATGGATAGTTGTTTGCGCGGACTAACGCCATATTTACGCATGGTAGAAACCAGAAAGCGGTCGAAGTTGAAGATGATCAGCCCCCACACGATGGCAAATATTACCGTCCAGCCCCAGTTGCCAAATACACTGTAAATAGCATAACCGGCCGATAGCGAGGCAAGTATAAAAGTTGCCAGTATTACGCCGCCCAGGCCAAAGTATTTGCTGTGTTCAGAGGGGAATTGTTTTAATAGTTCCTGATGAGCACCGGAACACCACCATAAAAAATTCGTGTCTGCTTTTTTACCGGGACCTCTGCCGGTAAATGAATCATAGGTATACAAGCCAGTATCAGGTCCTTGCTGATTGTCAGCCATAACCAAACGGTTTGATTAATAGTAATTGTTAAAAAGGTAAATGTCTTATAGGTGGGTTGAACGGGGTTGGAACAACACAAATAACGTAAAAAAAACGGTATAAGTGTAAAGGAAAAGTAAAAAGAAGTGAAAATCAGGTGTTATTATTTACCGAAAGCCAAAGCAGAAACATTGATCGCCGGATATTTTCAGTAAAAACCATATATGTGAAAGAAAAGTTACGAGGCAGGGCTGGGTTTTTACCTTACGAAAGTTGGAATAGCTTTATCATATTTAAATTAATCATCCTGATGGTTTCTTCCTCCAATGATCCAAGCAGCCCTAACACAAATGATTTATCAATGGTAACTATTTTAGAGAGTTTTACCAGAGAAGCCTTTTTGAGTTTGTTAATTGGAGATGGAGATACAATTATGTCAAAGGTATCCTGACTTTGTAAGTTGGTAGTAATAAACGATAATACAACGTCGAATTGGGTTTCTAAAAGTACCAGAGCAGGCCTTTGTTTGGAACCGGAAAAATCAGAAAATGGAAAGGAAACCAATACTATATCACCTTTTTGCATTGTATACTTCCTTTAGATCTTCTGCCTTGTACAAATCCTCCTCATTCAATAAGAAGTGATATGATTTTGATTGTTCTGCGAGTTTCATTATTCCTTGTGTTAGCAATTCATCTTCTCGTTCACTAATAAGCAATGAAATAAACTTAAGCATTTCACTGTTATCTTCCTTTGTAAGCATTACAATGAAATCATTTACTTCCTTTATTTTGGATTCCGGAAGTAGTTGGAGATTTTCTTTGATTTGTTCTATTAATTGTTCTTTGCCCATAGTTAAAATTTAGGCATACTCAAATATACAATTTTTTATTTACTCCTCTTTTCTACAATTTGTTCTCCATTCATACTCATCTTCTCACTTATCCAAATATACTTTATTTATTATACGCATGCACTTTCCTTATTATTTTTTCAAAGTTATCTATCCACCAACGTTATAATCGCTTTCGCGCCCATCAGTCCCATAATCAATACCACAATCCATCCTGCGATACTCATCCATGCAGGATGTTTATAGTTGGCTACAAGTTTTGTTTTGTAGGCAGCAGTGAGCAGCAATGCCAAAGAAAGCGGTAATATTAAGCCGTTAACAGCACCGGCAACAATAAGCAAGGTTACAGCGCCTTGTTTTAAAAATGCAAAGGTGATGGTGGAAATTATAATAAACAACGTTGTAACAATGCGTTGGTATTTTTCAAACACCGGATGCAGTGTTCGCAAAAACGAAACCGATGTATAAGCAGAACCAACAACCGATGTTATGGCTGCGCTCCATAACACCACGCCAAAGATCTTATAGCCGATATCTCCGGCCGCAATCTGAAATACTGAAGCAGCAGGGTTTTCTTTACTTAACGAAGCTCCGGCCATCACAACACCCAAAGCTGCCATGAATAATAATATACGCATTACAGAAGCGATCAGTATGGCGCTTACACTGCTGCGCGTAACCTGTGGTAATTGTTGTTGCCCTTTAATGCCTGCATCGAGTAAGCGGTGCGCACCGGCAAAACTAATGTACCCTCCTACTGTTCCGCCTACCAGCGTTACAATAGCAGTAGTATTTATTTTAACAGGAACAAATGAACGATAAACAGCTTCAGCAACGGGAGGATGCGAACTGATGGCTACATACAGCGTTAAACCGATCATAATAAAACCAAGTATACGGGCAAACCAGTCCATGGCTACACCGGCTTCTTTAAACCAGAAAATAAACAGTGCAATAACAGCACTAACTGCAGCGCCAATTATTGGATGGTGCAGATCATGATCGAAAGGATACATTACATTCAATCCCAGGCCCGCACCGGCTACATTACCAATGTTGAATACAAGCCCGCCGCCAACAATTAATACAGCCAGTACATATCCCAACCCTGGTACCAGTTTGTTTGCCAGATCCTGTGCACGCATTTCTGTAACGGCAATAATGCGCCATACATTGAGCTGCGCTGCTATATCAAGCAGAATAGATACCAGTATTACAAATCCGAAACTGGTAAGCAGTTGCTGCGTGAATACAGTAGTTTGGGTTATAAATCCCGGTCCGATAGCCGAAGTAGCCATCAAAAAAGCCGCGCCGGTAATGGCTGACCTGGTAGATGATTTCATGAAGTTATTTTATCTCGAAACACTCACCGAAGTTCCATCGGCCGGTAAGTCAATCGAATACTTTTTACCACTTAATGAAAAGGCAAGCGTAAAACCGGTATTTGAAGGGTCGCTCGCATAAATACGATTACCCGATAACATAATCATACACGGTTTGTTGACCGACCATACATGGCCCTTAGTTACCTCCACAGGGCCAGCCTGCCAGAAAACAGCCATTACAGATCCATCGTTGAACCCTACAGCCTGTAAGGTAGTTGTATTGCTTATTTCCCTGCACCACATCGGGTAATGCGCCAGTTGCTGTGCCTCCTTTGCGTCTTTACAATAAGCAATTATATAACTGAAATCATTCCGTTGCCTGTCATGCACAATGTACGGTAAAAATACTTTTTCAGTAACCGGCGTAGCAGGTTGTGATTTATTAATGTCTATCCAGGCGCCCGTAACGGTTTTTAAGTGCACACCGATAGTTTCAGGAGTCGGGAATATGTAAGCTGTTTTATTGTGATACAGCCAATCTGGTTTTTGAAACAGATGATCGCCTTCTTTTATAACATTATTCTTATCATTCACTACAACATCTGTTTGCCAGCGGCATTGATCCAATGCTGTGAACGGAACACTGTCGATACCCGTTGTTTGCAAACCGGCAATTAAACAAAACACCATATTACTATCGCATGCCCAGAATTTTTTTGCCGTGAGCGACTGATTAATTGCTTTTCCTGCAAGACCATAATCCATAGCAGAAGCGCCTGCCACACCATTCGTAACACTACCACATAAGGGCAGGCGAATTATTTTGTCGGAACCACTGAAGTTGGTAACACCGGGTATATACTCCCAGTTCCAGCAGGGCATGAGGTTAAAATATTCGTTACCATCCTTTATTATGTAAGCATCGCCATTATCCAGCAAATGCCCTTTCAGGTTTTCGCTGTTGATAGATTCTGAAACAAGTGTGCGGGTGGAAATGGTTTTCAGAAAGAAACTGAAATCAGGTTGCTGATAAGCAGTGAAATCTGAATAGGGAAAATACCGGAAGCCTTTCAAGGGAGTTCCTTTACCATTCTGTCTTTCATTCAGTGCTGCGAATGCAGCCGCTTTTGCGGGTTGCAGTTCAATTAAAAGAGGAATTACAGATCGCAGATCGGCATTTTGCAGATTATTCACTCTGCTTACTGCCCGGTCGACGGTTCCTGGTACTGTATTGATACCGCGTGCCATCCATTGCCAGCCTTCGAGTACAAAGCCGGTGAGAACATTTGTTTTTTCTGCCGGAAATTCCCATGGCGTTCCATGCACTTCCCAGGCAATGCGAACATTTTCTTTCAGAAAAGCTTCGCCATACGAATACATCATTAAACGGTTGCCATGCTGATGAAAGCTATAGTCGGGTTGCACACCTTCTTTATCTGATAACCTGATCTCCTGATGGATGAGATTTATACAGTGATTCATCATTGCGGTATCCTTTGATAAGGCGCCATAATGAAAACCGAGATCGGCGCTCCAGGTAAGATTGGCGCCGGTTCCATTTACCTGATGTTGCGCCAGCACTTCCATGGCTTGTTTAAACCGGTCGGTCGTGAGGCTATCGCGTACCAGAATGATAATATCGCGCATAATTTGTGGCACACCTATTTGATTATGCCACCAGTTGCTGTTTTTATATCGTTTCTGTAACCAGTGATCGAGGGCCGCATTAATGGCATCCATCACTTCCCGTTTATGATACCGTGATGTATTGGGTTGCCCCCATATAATGGCCAAACTACGAATGTGCTGCAGGTGAATGGATGTTTTCCAGTTGGCCCTTTCGGTATCGTCGTACTGCACGTCGGCCCATTGTCCCTGTGCATTGAGCGTTTGCATTAAATGGGTTGCGGCCGTTTCCGTTACGGGTTGTTGTAATAACAGCCGTCTATATCTTGCCAGCACCGTATCGATGTCGCGTTGCTGCGCAAAAGAAGAAAAAGAAAAGAATAGGAAAATAGCAATGCCAATCGTTCTGAAGGTTGTATTCATTGTTTCCAGGGTGAATTTATTTGCGAGATGCAATTGTGATCTTATTCGTTGCAAACAACTCATTAATTGCCCGGGCGAATTCCACGGCATGTGCACCATCACCATGAATGCAGATAGTATCGGCCATAATCGGCACTTCTTTGCCGCTGGCGCTGATAACCGTTTGCTGCTGCACCATCTGCAATACCTGTTTTAATGCCTGTTTTGTATCGGTAATTAAAGCTTTTTCATGCGAACGGGGCGTGAGTGTGCCATCATCCTGATAAGTTCGGTCGGCAAATACTTCACTGCATGATGAGAGTCCTATATCGTTGGCGGCTGCGATGAGTTGACTGCCCGATAGCCCGTACAGCAATAGTTTGCTATCGTAGTCGTATATCGCTTTGCAGATAGCTGCAGCGAGTACGCTGTCTTTAGCCGCCATATTATATAATGCACCATGTGGTTTTACATGATGCAGCCTGCTGTTCATTACTTTCAGAAACGCATCCAGCGCTCCTATCTGGTACAAAACAAGATCGTATATTTTTTCGGGCGACAGCTGCACATTGGTTCTTCCGAAATTATCCCTGTCTTCAAAACCGGGATGCGCGCCTATGGCTATACCGGCAGTAATAGCCGCTTCCACCAGTTCATGCATAGTATGTGGATCACCGGCATGAAAACCACAGGCAAGGTTTATACTGCTTACATATGATAATAAAATATGGTCCTGTTCAATATGATAAGGCCACAGGTGGGTGCTTTCACCCATATCGCAATTAATGTCGATGCTTAACATACCAGGTGATTCAAACGTTCAAAACAGGCTCGTTGCAAAATATTTAATTCTTTTTGTTGTGCAATAGCCATTTCTTCTGCGTTTGCAAGATCGGTAAGTTTAAATTGTATGTGATCTCCGGGCCGCAATTGCGCCAGCCGCGGCAAATGAGCGCTGATAACATGACCCACGCGTGGGTATCCCCCGGTTGTTTGATGATCGGCCATTAACACGATCAGTTGTCCGTTCGGTAACAATTGTATGGTGCCGAAACTTACTCCCGAAGAAACCAGTTCAGTATCGACTTCACGCTCAAGCGCTGTTCCATTCAGCTGATATCCCATACGGTCTGAAGATGGATTAACGATAAAGTCTTCTGCCAGCAAAATTTTCTGTGACTGGTACAACAGCTGGTCCCATTCATGTCCTTTAATGATAAAGATCTCGTTGGGGTGTTCGTATGTATAACCGGTATCTACCTGCCATTTAAGTACTTCAAACTCTTTTCCGTGCTTTAATAACCCGGCAAAATAAATGCTGCTTTCCTTAAAGGTCACTTCATCGCCTTTTTCGAGCTTGCGTCCCTTGAAACCGCCGGCGCCTGCTTTAAGGTGAGTGCTGTAACTGTTTAGCCATTTGCTTGCGCAAAAACCTCCGTGAACGGCCAGGTAACAACGGGCGCCATATTGTAAGCCAGGAAAATGAAGTACTGCATTTTTCCGAACTACAATGGGATGCCATAATGGTAAGCGTTCGTCGTTGAGTGTGGGACTGAAATCGGCACCTGTGATACTGATCATGGCGTTCTGTTCGAAAAGGAACTGAGCACCGGGAAAATGAATTTCGATAACTGCGCCGAGCGTATCGTTTCCAACCAGCATATTGGCGGCCTGGGCCGCATAACGGTCCATTACTCCACCGGGGTTAATACCCAGCCGGCTGTAGCCAAACCTGCCCAGGTCCTGAACCGTGTCAAGTAATCCGGGTTTAATAATTGTTACAGACATTCTTTAGGGTTTACTTTTTAGGCTAAGAGGATATGGGAGTAAAAGGAGAAAAAAGAGAGACAGAAGTAGTTGTCGATCGAATTAATAAATCATCTCTTTCTCTCATTTTCTCTTTTAGCTCCTGGCGCTACTGCACCAGGCGCTTGCGCCTCAAAGCTCTTCACGATACTCTTCAAATTCCTTTTTTGTGATCGCATAAAACTGTACCCTGTCGCCGGCCTGCAATTTTACCGGTTCGGGCACAAAAGGATCAAACAATTTCAGGGGTGTACGGCCGATGATCTGCCATCCACCAGGACAGTTTAATGGATAAATACCTGTTTGTGCGCCGGCAATACCAACACTACCGGCCATAACCTGTGCGGGAGATTGTTTTCGGGGTACGGCGATCGATTCACTTACTTCGCCCATATAGGAAAAACCGGGCAAAAACCCGATCATGAATACATTATACACGGGTGCTGTATGAATATTTATCACCTCCTGTATAGACAACTGTTTTAGTTTGGCCAGCATTGCCAGATCGGGACCATAGTCTTCGTCATAACAAACAGGTATCCTTATAATATCCCGGCTTTCAGTCTGCATATGGATACCCTGTTCAAATGCTTCCTGCAACCTACCTGCTACCCAGTCAAAGACCGTACGCTCTGGATGATAATATTTTTTAATAACAGCAGGATTATACAATATGGTGAGTGAACTGTAGGCTACCAGACAATCCTTCAATCCCTCAAAAGGATGCGCCAGCAACCATTTTTGCACGGCCAATGCTTTTTGGTTCAGCGATTCGCTGATAACATTGCCCATATCGAGGGTTGCAGCACTATCACCCAGCGGAAATATTTGAAACTGGCTCATTGTATAAGTCCGAAAGTCGGAAAGTCCGGGAGTCAGAAAGATTTTCTCCGTTTTATTGTCTTTCTTTCGGACTTGCCGACTTCCGGACTTTCGGACTTGCTTTCTAACTACTAATTATTGATTTAAGTTATGATTTTCCCGAATATTAAATCAAAAAACACTAAAAATAGGGTGCCATAATAAAAAAATAACCGACATTTCGACATTACGCTGCTGTGCCGGCCAGGCACCAATTTGTTGTTTTCATTGTTATACATTAAACTTGCACGCCAGCAACAGACCGTTTCTGCCATCAGCGAAACATTAATTCAACATAACAGATCGTTGATTGTTAATGTAATAGATAGCTTGTAAACCAGGTTGAACCGGTTTTTCAACCAATTTTTACAATCACAGGCAGAGGGATTGTAAAAATGTGCATAAACCATTTAATGAACCTATGGCGAAGAATTTATTGATTGTAGAATCTCCTGCGAAAGCCAAAACCATCGAAAAGATCTTAGGGAAAGATTTCGAGGTAAAGAGTTGTTATGGGCATATCCGCGACCTTGAAAAGGAAGAAATGGGTATAGATATTAAAAACGGATATAAACCCCGCTATATAGTGCCCGACGAGAAAGAAAGAGTGGTGAAGGAATTAAAGACCCTGGCAAAAAAATCAGATGAAATATGGCTGGCAACGGATGAGGACCGTGAAGGAGAAGCCATCAGCTGGCATTTATGTGAAGTATTGGGCCTCGATCCGGGAACCACCAAACGCATTGTTTTTCATGAAATTACCAAACCAGCCATTCAAAAAGCCGTAACTACTCCACGTACGGTAGATATGAACCTGGTAAATGCCCAGCAGGCCCGTCGCGTACTTGACCGCATTGTGGGTTTTGAGCTTAGTCCCGTTCTGTGGCGCAAAATGAGCATGAAAAACAATCTGAGCGCCGGTCGCGTACAAAGCGTAGCCGTACGTCTGATTGCCGAACGCGAACGCGAGATCAATGCTTTTACAGCCACCAGCACCTTTAAAATTGAAGCGCTTTTTACAGCCGCTGATACCGCCGGTAAAAATGTAAGTTTTATTGCCGAAGGCAAAAAATATGATGCCGTTGAAGACGCCGAAAGATTTTTGCAAACCTGTATCGGCGCAAAATATAAAGTAACTGATATTCAGGTACGGCCCGGTAAAAAATCGCCGGCAGCGCCCTTCACCACTTCTACCCTGCAACAGGAAGCATCCCGTAAACTGGGCTATTCCGTTAGCCGCACCATGCTGCTCGCGCAGAAACTGTACGAAAGTGGTAAAATAACCTACATGCGTACCGACAGTGTGAACCTTTCTGATACCGCTATGGGCGATATCAAACAGTAGATCA
>Ga0068855_100007581_pt1 | contig 13129 bp, 10 predicted proteins | sample KBSCornC52_FD_66592 | JGI IMG/M metagenome (GOLD analysis project Ga0068855, IMG submission 66592) | Corn rhizosphere microbial communities from Kellogg Biological Station, Michigan, USA - KBS Corn C5-2 | ecosystem: Host-associated > Plants > Roots > Rhizosphere > Soil ... | reverse complement strand
CGGCGCTTGCGGATCGCATAGCCGATGTCCAGCCCGGACATGTCGTTGGTGGTCAGCGGCCCCATCGGGAAGCCCAGGTTGGTCAGCGCCGCGTCGACTTGCTGCGGCATGGCCCCCTGCTGCAGCAGCCGCTCGGCCTGGGCCGACCGCTTGGCGACCATGCGGTTGCCGATGAACCCGTCGCAATTGCCGGAGTAGACCGGAACCTTGCCGATCCTGCGGCCCAGCGCCATGGCCGTGAGGATCGCCTCCGGGCTCGTGTGCTTCGCAACGACCACTTCGAGCAGCTTCATCACGTTGGCCGGCGAGAAGAAGTGCATGCCGACGAAGTCCTCCGGCCGCTCCAGCACCGATGCGATCTCGTCCACGTCCAGCGCCGAAGTGTTCGACGCAAGCACCGTTCCGGGCTTCACCCGCTTGCCGAGGTCGGCGAAGATCTCCTGCTTCACCGCCATGTCCTCGAACACCGCCTCGATGACGATGTCGGCCTCCGCTGCGGCGGCCCGGTCGACCGTGGGCGTGATCAGCGCCAGCCGCGCGTCCATCTGCGCCTGGCTGATCGAACCGCGCTTGACCGACGTCGCGAAATTGCCGCGAACCCGCTCGAGCCCGCGGTCCAGCGCGTCCTGGGTCGCATCGATCACGGTCACCGGAATGCCCGCCGCGGCGAAGCACATGGCGATGCCCCCGCCCATGGTCCCCGCCCCGATCACGGCGCCGCGCGTGACCTCCCGGGCCTTGGCCGTCTCCGACAGGCCGGGAACCCGGGCCGCTTCCCGTTCGGCGAAGAACAGGTGCCGCAGGGCGCGCGACTGGCTGCCGGCCATCAGCTCGCGGTTGGCCGCCGAATCCGCGGCCAGCGCCTCGTCGAACGGCATGGTGAACGAGCGGCGCACCGCGTCCACGTTGGCCTGCGGAGCGAGCTGCCCCCTCGCCCGGGCGGTGAGCTTGGCGGCGAGGGCGTCGAAAGCGGAAGGATCGGCCCGCGTCGCGGCCAGCTTGTCCTCGCGGTCGCGCACCGCCACTGCCGACAGGCCCTCGTCGATCACTCGCCGCGCGAACTGCGCGCCCACGGCGGCCGGGTCGCCCTCGGCAACGGCATCGACAATGCCAAGTTCGAGCGCCCTGGCGGCGCTCACCGGCTTGCCGGACATGATGAATTCCAGGGCCGTCTCGGGCCCGATGACCCGCGGCAGGCGCTGCGTTCCGCCCGCACCCGGGAACAGCCCGAGGTTGATTTCCGGCAGGCCTAGCCGCGCGCCCGGCACGGCCACCCGGAAATGGCACCCCAGCGCCGTTTCAAGGCCGCCGCCCAGCGCCGTTCCGTGGATTGCCGCGACAACCGGCTTGGCCGAGCGCTCGAGCGCGGCGATCATCTCGTTGAGGACGGGCGAGACCCGCGGCTTGCCGAATTCGGTGATATCGGCCCCGGCGAAAAAGGTCCGCCCCTCGCAATAGAGCACGATCGCCTTGACCGCGGGATCTTCGTTCAGCGCCGCCAGGGCCGCGACGATCCCCTCGCGGACCTTGATGCCCAGGGCATTGACCGGCGGATTGTTGCTGACGACGAAACCGATGTCGCCCTCCACGCGCGTGGCGATCACCTCGTTTATCTGAGCCATGACGAACCGCATCATCCCATCTGGTCAGCGCAGCGGACCTGCGCCGAATTCCCGATCCACAAGCAGGCGCGGACCGCACCCTGTCAAGGAATGGCCGTAGCCGAGATCGAGGCATCGCGAATGTGAAGGGTTCCGCCCGGGCCTTCGCAGGGCCCTGCAGGCGATTTAGGCGGACGCATCGAGCTTGCGCGCGGTGCGCAAGCAAACGGGAATGAAGGCATGAATTTCGAGCTGACCGAAGAACAGCAGATGTTCCGCGATTCCGTGGCGGCCTTCGCCCAGCGCAACCTCGCTGCCGGCGCGCTCGAACGTGCCCACAGCGACGACTATCCCTGGGAGATCGCCCGGATGATGGCCGAGCAGGGGCTGATCGGCATCACCATCCCGGAGGACAAGGGCGGCCTCGGCGGCTCGCTGATGGACGCCGTCATCGCCATCGAGACCGTCGCCTCGATCTGCCCGCGATCGGCCGACGTGGTCCAGGCCGGCAACTTCGGCGCAATCCGCACCTTCTCGCAGTTCGCCAGCGAGCAGCAGAAGGAACAGTATCTTACGCCGCTCCTGCGCGGTGAAGGCCTGATCTCGGTCGCCATGACCGAACCGAACGCCGGTTCTGCCGTCACCGAACTGACCACCACGGCCGTGCCCGACGGCGATGGCTACCGGGTCACCGGCCAGAAGATCTTCACCACCCACGGCACCCATGCCACCGTCTTCCTGGTCTACGTCCGCTATGGTCCGGGCACCGGCAACATCGGCTCGGTCCTGATCGAGCGCGGCCAGGAAGGCTTCTCCTTCGGCAAGCCCGTCCGGTTCCTCTCCGGCGAGGAATGGAACCCGCTGTTCTTCGACAACGTCTACGTGCCGAAGGAAAAGGTCCTGCTCGGACCAGGCGGGTTCAAGAAGCAGATGTCCGGCTTCAACGTCGAACGCATCGGCAATACGGCGCGCAGCCTCGCGCTCGGGCGCTATGCCTTCAACGTCGCGGTCGAACACGCCAAGACCCGCAAGCAGTTCGGCCGCAGCCTGTGCGAGTTCCAGGGACTGCAATGGAAGTTCGCCGAGATGAAGCTGAAGCTCGAAGCGGCGCAGCTCCTGCTTTACCGGGCCGCCGCCAATGCCGACGCAGGGCTGCCCTCGCCGGACGAGACGGCCCTCGCCAAGGTGGCCTGCAACCGGGCCGGGTTTGACTGCGCGAACGAGGCCATGCAGATCATGGGCGGGGCCGGGTACAGCCAGGATAGCCTCGTCGAATATTGCCTGCGCCGCACGCGCGGGTGGATGATCGCGGGGGGCGCCATCGAGATCCTGCTCAACCGGATCGCCGAGGGGGTCTTCGACATGCGTTTCCCGCAAGGACCGGCCAAGGGCTGAAGCGGCGACGGCGGGAGACAACAGGGCCCGGGGGTTGGCAAACGGGATCCGATCCAGCACCTTCCATCGGCACAACGATACGTCAGCGGGGATGCAGCAATGGCCGAACAGCAGTTTGACGAAACAGCGGATTTCGTGATCGTCGGATCGGGCGGAGGCTCGATGGCCGCCTCGCTCTACCTGAAGTCGATCGGCAAAGAACCGCTGATCCTGGAGAAGACCGACAAGCTCGGCGGCTCCACCGCCATGTCGGGCGGCGTGCTGTGGATCCCCAACAACCACCTGCTGGCGCGCAAGGGAATCAAGGACAGCCACGAGATGGCGCGCGCCTACATGGACGCGACCATCGGCAACGACGCCGGCCCCGGCGCATCGCCGCAACGCAAGGAGGCCTACCTGCGCAACGGGCCCGAGATGGTGAAGTGGCTGGAAGACCAGGGCATGGTCTGGCTCCACACCGAAGGCTGGTCGGACTATTACGACGATCGCGCGGGCGGTGTCACCCGCAGCCGTTCGCTCGGCTCGCCGCTGCTCGACGCGCGCAAGATGGGCCCCTTGTTCGACAAGCTGCGCCTCGGCCCGATGGTCATGCCGCTGCCGACGGACAAGGCCGGGATCATCGGCCTCGCCACCCGCACGCCGCTCGGCATGCTCGAAGGCATGAAGCTCCTGTTCCGGATGTGGCTGGTCAAGAAGCGCGGCAAGCCGATCCTCAGCTTCGGCGGCGCGCTCATGGGCCGGCTGCTGATGATGGCCGACAAGGCCGGCGTCGACATGCGCACCGGCTATGCCATCGTCGATCTGATCGAGGAAAACGGCCGAGTGGCAGGGGTCGTTGCCGAGCACGAGGGGCGTACCCTGCGGATCGGCGCGCGCGAGGGTGTGTTGATCAATGCCGGGGGCTTCTCGCGCAATGCCGAGATGCGCAAGCAGTTCGGCCCGCAGCCCAGTTCGACCGACTGGACCAATGCCAACCCGGGCGATACCGGCGAGATGATCCAGGTCGCCCAGCGCCACGGCGCGGCGGTTGACCTCATGGACCAGGCCTGGTGGGTGCCGGCCACCCTGCCGCCGGGCAACAACCCCGGTCCCGGCCTGATGCACAACACCGACATCTCGAAGCCCCACTGCATCATCGTCAACCGTCAGGGGCGGCGCATCCTCAACGAATCCGGCTCCTACATGGAGAACGGCCAGCGGCTCTACGCCGATGACGTTCCGGCCTACGTCATCCTCGATAGCCGCCATCGCAAGCGCTATGCCTGGGGCTACAACCCGCCGGGCAACACCCCGCAGGAATGGTTCGACAGCGGCTTCCTCAAGACGGCCGACACGATCGAGGACCTGGCGGTCAAGACCGGGATCGATCCCGCCGGCCTGAAGGCGGAGGTCGAGAAGTTCAACGGCTATTGCGAGACCGGCAAGGATCTCGACTTCAACCGCGGCGGCCGCGGCTACGACAACTGCTTCGGCGATCCCACGGTCAAGCCCAACCCGAACCTCGGCAAGCTCGACAAGCCGCCGTTCTACGCGATGGAGCTCTTCCCCGGCGACGTCGGCACCTCGGGCGGCATCGTCACCGACGAGCGCGCGCGCGTCCTCAGGGCAGACGGCTCGGTGATCCCGGGCCTCTACGCCACCGGCAACTCCACGGCCTCAGTCATGGGGCGGTGCTATCCGGCGGCGGGCGCCAGCATCGGCGCGTCGTTCGTATTCGCCTGGATTGCCGCCCACGACGCGGCCGGGCGCAACGCGTAACAGGCGCTCAGCCCGGCGGGGCGGGTGGCGGATCGCCCGCCCGCGCCTCGGCGCGCCACTGGCTGGCCGTCTTCCCCGTGCTGGCGCGGAACATGGCGCGGAACAGCCGGCCGTCCGAATAGCCGACCTGCTCGGCGATCTGGTCGATCGGCCGATTGGTCTTTTCCAGCATCCTTATCGCGGCCAGCAGGCGCAGACGCTGGACGTAGGCCTTGGGCGAAAGTCCGGTCGCCTTGTGGAAGCGGCGGTTGAGCGTGGCCAGACTGGTCGACAGCAGCGCGGCAAGATCGCTGACCTTCATCGGCCGGGTATAGTGCTGCTCGATCCACAGCTGCGCCCGTGCGACCAGCTGGTCGGCGGCCAGCGCATGTTCCTCTTCGCGGTCGAGCCCGGTCACCGAGGCCAGCCACCGCGCCACGTCGGGCGAGAGCAGGCGCTCGAACACCTTCAGCACTGCGGCGAGATCGTTGGCGAAGCCATTGGCCATGACCACGCTGCCATAGTCGGCGAGAGCCAGCCGCTCTTCCATCGGCAGCCGCGGGAACCGCGAGCGCAGGATCGGCCGCAGGGCCCGGGCGACCGGAACCGGCACGCCATCGACCAGCCCGGCAACCTCGAGGTGCGCCACCGCGGCTCCGCTCGCGCCGATCACCGCGCCTCGGGCGGCCTGGTCCCTGAGCCATGCGACCAGCGGCGCGTTGCCGGCGAGTCGTTCGTCCAGCGCGGCGCGGCCGCCGATGCGGAAGCTCGGAAGCCAGATGAACGCGTGAGCCTTGTCGGCCGGAAGTCCGCCGTCGACCGGCATCTCGCTGCCGTCGCTGAGGCGGACCGGGCGACCGTCGACGGAATAGGTTTTCAGCGCCGTTTCCATGCGCATCCGCTCGGCCCCGGCAAACACCTGCTCCACCCGGTCACGGGCCAGCAGGTAGCTGTCGATCAGCGCGCCGGTGCTGGTCCGGTAGGCTCCGGGCAGGGCGATCAGGGCAAAGTCGGCCATGGCTGATTCCAGCCGGTAAATGCCGCAAAATATCCTGTCAACGCGCGGGCCCGGACAGTGTACCATCCGCTGAACACAGCCCCTTGGGAAAGGACCGAGCATGCCGGAGCCGACCGCCTATCGCAGCCGCCTGAACGGCAAGGTCGCCGTCGTGACCGGGGCGGGCGCCGAGGGCGACGAGATCGGCATCGGCCGGGCCATTGCCTATGTCCTCGCGCGGGAGGGCGCGGCGGTGGTCTGCGGCGATCTCGACCCGGTCCGCGCCGAGGCGACCGCCGCGCAGATCACGGCCGAGGGTGGCCGTGCCCTCGCCGTGGCCGGTGACGTCAGCCTCCCCGCCTCATGCGCGCAACTGGTCGACGCGGCCGCCGAGCACTTCGGCAGGCTCGACATCCTCGTCAACAACGTTGGAATTTCCGCCCCGGCAACGCTCGCGTCGATCAGCCTCGAGCAGTGGAACCAGACCCTGGCGACCAATCTCACCAGCGCCATGCTGATGAGCAAGGCGGCCGTTCCGGTCATGGCGGCGGCGGGCGGCGGGGCCATCGTGAACATTTCGTCGCTGGCCGGAATGCGGGCCATGGGAGCCATCGCCTATGGCCCGTCAAAAGCCGCCATGGCCCAGCTCTCGCGTGAGATCGGCGTGCTCCATGGCCGCCAGGGCATCCGCGTCAATACGGTCGCCCCGGGTCACGTGATGACCCCCCATGCCATGAGCAAGCTACCGGCAAGCATGCGCGAAGAGCGCCGAAAGGTCGGGCCGCTCGGGATCGAGGGCGACGCATGGGACGTGGCGCTTGCCGTCCTGTTTCTCGTCAGCGACGAGGCTCGCTTCATCAACGGGGTCGAGCTGGCGGTGGACGGCGGGGTCGAGGGGATCGGGCCCCTGGTCGGCCACGCCTTCATCGCCCGTTCGGACTGATCGCGCCGACCGCTCAGCCGCGCTCCACGTCCGGCCCGAAGTCCGGCCGTGCCCCGGCCGTCCACGGCAGATGCCGGAAATAGCGGGCGCCCGCTTCGGCCTGGGTGTGGACGGGAACCAGCGCCGTCTCGTCGAGCGCCTCGGCCACCCGCCTCGCCACGATCTCGGCCGAAATCGCCCGGTCGAACAGCTCCCCCGTCTCGGCAAAGACCATGCTCGACAGCCGCCCGCCCCCGGTCAGCAGGATGCGCCCGCTTTCGGAGCAATCCCGGCTCAGGAACCAGGCCATCGCCGCGGCGACCTGGCCCGGGTCGAGATTGTCGCGAAACCAGGCGACGGTGGCGGCGTCGGGGATCTGGTCGATCAGCCGCGAATAGGCGGTCGGCATCACCGCGTTGACCAGGATGCCAAGCGGCCGCCCCTCGATCGCCGCGTCGAGGGTCAGCCCGAGCATGCCGGCCTTGGCCGCGCCGTACGGCGCATTGCCGCCCACGCCCAGCGCCCCGTTGGAGCTGACGTTTAGTATGCGCCCATACTTCTGCGCGGCCATGTGCGGCCACGCCGCGCGCATCAGGTGATGGGCGCCGATCAGATTGGTCGCATAGTGCCGCTCGATCGCCTCGTCGGAATGGTCGGTGAACGGCCCCGGGATCGCGGTCCCGGCGTTGTTGACCAGCACGTCGACCCGGCCGAAAGCGGCCAGCGCGGTTTCGACGATGGCCCGGGCATTCTCCGCACTGCCCACGGCCAGGCTGCTGGCCACGGCCCTGCCCCCGGCCGCCACGATCTCGGCCGCGACGCTGGCCGCCGGGCCGGCGCTCCCGTCCTGCTCGCCGCGGACCCCGCCGCCATAGTCGTTGGCGACCACGCTGGCCCCGCGCCGCGCCAGTTCCAGCGCATAGGCCCGGCCCATGCCGCCGCCCGCGCCCGTGACGATCGCCACCTGCCCGCCGAATTCAATCGCCATCACGCATCGCCTTGACCAGTTCCGGCAGGATTTCCGCGCCCGAGGCGAACGAGCTGGTCCACTCCGGCCGGACCTCGAGCGAACGCATCACCGCTCCGGTGTCCCCCTCGTCGAGCCGATGGACCGGGCCCTCCAGCACCTGCACCCGCCGAACATTCCCGGCCCCCGCGTGATAGATCCCGCCCGAAGTGCGGCAGTCGCGACTGCACAGCCAGCCGACCACCTTGGCGACGTGATCCGGAGAAGCATAGTCCGCCCACCGCGCGTCGATCGAGCCCGCGGACATCGGCGTATAGGCGGCCGGCGCGATGACGTTGATGCGGATGTCCGCGCCCTCGGGCACGTCCAGCGCCACCGACCGCGCGAGCCCGACCATGGCCGCCTTGGAGGCGCCATAGTCGGCCGACATCTGCTGCCCCCACAGCCCGGCGCTCGACCCCGTGAGCACGATCCGGCCATAGCCGCGCTCGACCATCCCCGGCCAGACCGCCTTCAGGCCCAGGATGCAGCCCCACAGGTTCACGTCCAGCAGGCGGCGCATCTCCGCCAGGGTCACTTCGCCAAACGGCCGCCAGGCCTGGATCCCGGCATTGCTGACGAAAATGTCCGGTCGCCCGAACGCTTGCTCGGCCGTCGCGATCATCTCCGCCGCCGCGCTCTCGCACTCCACCGCCCCGTCGTGGGCCACGGCCCGTCCCCCGGCGGCGGCGATCTCGGCGGCGACCACCGCGGCGGTTGAGCTCCCGTCCGGCGCCGGCCGGTTGCTGACCACCACCGCGCAGCCCTGCCTCGCCAGCCAATGGGCATGGGCCCGGCCCAGCCCCTTGGCGGCGCCGGTCACCACGGCCGTCTGCCCCGAAAGGTCTCCTCGGTTCACCTTGCCGGCCCTTTCACAGCATCATCTGCCCGCCATCGACGTTGATCGTCTGCCCCGTCACATACCGGCCGTCGTCGCTGGCGAGGAACAGCAGGGCGGGCGCCACGTCGCGCTCGCAGTCGCCCAGCCGTCCCAGCGCGACCGAAGCCATGACCTTCGCCGCGTCCTCGGGAAAGTCCTTCATCCATTGCACCGCGATCGGGCTGAGCGCGGCGGGGCAGACCACGTTGACGCGCACGCCGTACTTGCCCAGCTCGCGCGCTGCGCTACGCGAAAGCCCGCGGATCGCCTCCTTGGTCGCGGCATAGGCGGCGAAACCGACGCCGCCGTGAATGCCTTCATAGGACCCGAAATTGATGATCGATCCGCCGCGCGCCTTCATGTGCGGCAAGACCGCCTGCATGTGCTGCACCGTACCGTAGAGGCCGGATCCCAGCGTCAGGTCGAGCAGCTCGTCGTCGGTATCCTCGAACATCGTCCCCGGCCGCGAGGTCTGCGCATTGTTGACCAGCACGTCGATGCCGCCGAACCGCTCCACGGCCCGTGCCGCCGCCGCCACGGCATCGGCGCGGACCCCCGCGGTCCCGACGATCCAGTCGATCTCCCCGCCGGCTGCCCGGATCTCGCCGGCAGCGGCCTCGAGCTTGTCGGCATGGCGCCCGGTGATGAGCACCTTGGCGCCCTCGCCCGCGAACAGGCGGGCAACGCCCTGGCCGATCCCCTGACCGCCTCCGGTCACCAGGGCTACCTTGCCTTGCAGCCGTCCCATTGCGGCATTTCTCCCAGCTTGTGGCTCGTTCGATTTCGTCAAGAATTGCAGAGGTGACGGCTCGCGGGCCAGTAGGCATTATGGCGCGGCGGCAGACATCACATGGCCGATTGCCGCGCCCGCCTGCAAGACCGTGCTCGCCACTCGGGGCGCGGGCGGACTATGTCGGGCAGAGGCAAGCAAAGGGCGGGGACCGTGATGGGCATGAAGTGGCTGAAATCTACCGAAGGCGTCAGCTTCGCCGTGAGCGATGGCATCGCCCGGATAACCCTCAACCGCCCCGACAAGCGCAATGCCCTGTCCGCTCTGATGCTGCGCGAGCTTCACCAGGCCTTCCTCGAAGCCGACGACCGGACCGACGTCAACGCCATCCTCCTGTCGGGCGAAGGCAAGGACTTCTGCGCCGGCTACGACCTGACCGACAGCTACGGCGGCGCCGCCGACACCGCGACGGCCTACGATCCCGCCCAGTACCGCAGCCGCGCCGGCACGCTCGACGACGACATCTGGAACCTCGAACGCCAGCAGGATCTCACCCTGGTCATGCTCGATCTGCACAAGCCGATCATCGCCAAGGTCCAGGGCAATTGCCTGGCCGGCGGGACCGACCTTGCCTTCTCCTGCGACATCGTCCTCGTCGCCGATACGGCCAAGATCGGCTTCCCCGCGGCCCGCGCCAACGGCACCCCGCCAACCAACCTGTGGTACTATCATTGCGGCCCGCAATGGGCGAAGCGGATGCTGTTCACCGGCGATACGATCAGCGGCATCGATGCCGCCCGGATCGGCCTCGCCCTCGAATCCTATTCCCCCGAAGACCTCGATTTCCAGGCGGACGATCTCGCCCGCCGCATCGCCAGCGTCGATGCCGAAATTCTCGCCACCCACAAGCGGGTGGTCAACATGCAGATGGAGCTGGCCGGGGCGCGGCAGTCGCAGCGCTACGCCGCCGAACAGGACGCCCGCGCCCACCTCAGCACCGGCCCCCGTCGCGCCCGGTTCCGCAAGGACATGGCCGAACAGGGCCTCAAGGAAGCCCTCGCCAACCGCGACGCGCCCTTCGGCAAGGGCCGCATCGAACTGCGGGCCCGCAAGCCGGCCGATGGTGCCTAGGGTCAGGACCCACTAACCGCGCCATCGAGGCGCCAGAATGGCGAACAGATCGGACCAAGGCGGCTGCAGGAGGGGCTGGTTGCCCCTCCAAGGGGCGTTGGTTCGAGCTGGAAGCCATTCTGGCGTCCCGCAGGGATTTGACCAAAATGGCCATTTGCGGCGTCAGGAAAGCTTGAGATGTCGACATATCCCTGCGCTTTCCTTCCTTGCACCTGGCCATTTTGCCTCAAACCTCGATGGTGGGGTTAGTGGGTCCTGACCCTAGTGGGACTCGAAATGCATCGAGAGCGCAGTGATCAGGCGTTCTCTCACGGTCATGGCCGCCCGCGATAGCGATCTGCGCCGCGGCGTGACCAGCGCCACCCGGTAGCCGCCGGTCACAAGCTCGTCGCACCGAACCGGCCGCAAGTCTCCCGCCGCAAGGCAACCCCGGGCCGCCGCCGGCGAGGCGATCCACACCGCGTCGCTCGAAAGCGCAACGTCGCACAGGATCTCGAAATTGTCGCAGGTCAGCTGCGGCCGATACCATCCTGCCGGCCCCTCGCCCCCGCTGCCGCTGCCTCCGATGAGGGGATAGCGGGAAACCTCCGAGGCGGTCGCCACCTCCGCCAGGGGATGATCGCGGCGCACCAGCAGGGCCAAGGGCAGCGAACCGATAACCCTTGCGGCCAGATCGTCCCGCGCCGAAATCGTTCCAGCCGCGCAGACCGCGAAATCCAGATCATTCACCATGAGCTGCGTCTGGAGGCCGGCTCCTCCTGCGATGGTGACCCGCAGGTCGACGCCGGGGAAGTCAGCCAGCAGCCGCGGCAGGACCTCGGTCAGGCTGGCCGAGGCGATCAGCGGCCCCACGCCCATGCGGACCTCCCCGTGAACTCCCGCCCGGTGCGCGCGGGCGGTCTCCTCCAGCGCCTGGGCATCGCGCAGCAGGAGCTCGGCCCTGGCGACGAGTTGCCGCCCCGCATCGGTCAGCGTGACCCCGCCGCGTCCGCGGTCAAACAGGCGCAGGCCCAGCTCGGCCTCAAGCGACTGGATGCTGCGCGAGAGCGCGGGCTGGGTAATGCCCACCGCCTCAGCTGCGGCAATGTAGCTCCGTGTCCTTGCGAGGGCGGCGGCATGGGCAAGCCGGCGAAGGTCCAGCATTACTTGTACGCATCCAAAATTGTATAAACATGCATTGGATGCATCAATCTCGAACCTGTATCAACCGTCGAGGGAGATCGGAGTTCGGCAATGCTCTACAGTTCGTACATGCTCTGGGCGACGCTGGTCATCCTCCTCGCCGAGGTCGTGACCGGCCGGCACAAGGGCAAGCATACCGCCAATGAAACCAAGGTCCTGTGGGGATCGGCCATAACCGGGGTCGCGGTGGGACGGCCCGTCGCCGCGATGCTGGTCGCCTGGCTGATGGGCCTCGCCCTGCCGCAGTGGCGTGGTGCGCTTGCCGGCACGGCCTTCCTGCCCGCGTTCCTCGGCATCCTCCTGGTATCCGAAGTGGCGTTCTACTGGGGCCATCGCTTCGCCCACGAAGCCGCCAGGTGGAAGCACCCCTGGCTCTGGCGCCTGCACCGTACGCACCATTCCGCCGATTACATGAGCGTCGTGCTGACCGTGCGCATCAACCCGTTCTGGTATCTGGTCGTGCCGAGCGGATGGGTCTTCGCCATCGGGCTCTATCTCGGGATGGGCAAGGCGACCGCCGCGGCGGCCACGGTGGTCTACGGCTGGAACCTGCTCACCCATGCCGATTTCCGCTGGGACGATCCGATCCGCCGCCACCGCCTGGCAGGTCCGGTGTTCCGCGCGCTCGAACACGTGATCGTCTCGCCCGGCATCCATCACAGCCATCACGGCTACGGCAAGGACGGCGGACCTTTCCGCAACTACGCGGTGACCTTCGCCTTCCTCGACTGGATCTTCGGTACGCTGCACATCCCGCAGGGCCGCCCGTGGCGCTATGGCGTTCCCGGGAAGGATCCGCACTGGTCGGAAGAAGTGTTCTACCCGGTGGTCCGCCGCGGCGAAGCCGGGCCGTCCGGGGCATCGGTGGCAGGGGTCGGCAACTAGGGGCCGCACGCAATTACGACGCCTCGAAGGCGTGGCAATTGAGTATGGACCCTGCAGCGCGATCGCCTTGGGCAAAGCCTTGCGGTTCAGCCTCTGGCCAGCACCACGGTAGCCTCGCTCGACAGGACGCCGCCATTGCCGTGGGCGAGCGCCAGTTCGGCACCCTGCACCTGCCGCTCGCCGGCCTCGCCGCGCAACTGCCGCACAGCTTCGACCAGCAGGAACAGCCCGTACATGCCCGGGTGGACGCACGAAAGTCCGCCACCATTGGTGTTGACCGCCAGCCTGCCCCCCGGGGCGATTGCCCCGCCTGCCACGAACCGCCCGCCTTCGCCCTTCGGGCAGAAGCCAAGGTCCTCGAGGAACAGGATCGGCGTGATCGTGAAGGCGTCGTAGACCATGACCACGTCGATATCGCCCGGACCGATGCCTGCCTGGGCGAACGCCGCCGGGCCCGAAATGGCAGCCCCGGTGACGCCGAGGTCGGGCATCGAACTGATCTCGCGGTGAGTCACGGCGTGGGCCCCGCCCAGCACCTTGACGGGGCGTCGCGGGCAATCGCGGGCGCGGTCAGCCCTGACCATCACCGCGGCGGCGGCCCCATCGTTGTACAGGCAGCAATCGCGCACCGTGAGCGGGTCGGAGACCATCCGCGCGCCGAGG
>Ga0068855_100007580_pt1 | contig 13131 bp, 7 predicted proteins | sample KBSCornC52_FD_66592 | JGI IMG/M metagenome (GOLD analysis project Ga0068855, IMG submission 66592) | Corn rhizosphere microbial communities from Kellogg Biological Station, Michigan, USA - KBS Corn C5-2 | ecosystem: Host-associated > Plants > Roots > Rhizosphere > Soil ... | reverse complement strand
TTTTCCATGTGAGACGGGAAAAAGGCATTGATAAATATATTTTCCTTTTGAACATCGATCCCGCTTTTTACGAGATCATCTTTTGTTAACTTAAAAGACCGGCTTTTTGCGCCGTTTGCATGGATATAATATGGCTGGCCCCTGGCGATGCCTTCCTTAGCATAAAACACCCACCGGTCAGTGGGAATGCTGACATCCACGGTTTTTATTATTTTATCATTGGCAATCAGCCTGGCGACATGATAGCCGGGCTCATAATAGATATCTGTTAAGGTGTGATTGTGCTTAAATATCCTTACACGACGGTTTTTATCCCATGATTGCTGGATAAAAAAGCTGTCCGCTTCCACCGAATCAACATTGTAGTTGAACACTACGGTGTTAGGAATATCATTACCGGTAACCTTGCGTGCAGAGAAAGTGGCCTTGCTAACCATGTCCGGGCCGGGTTTCCGGTCTGCCGTTCTGAGACCAAGATAAATTAGCGCAAATAATATAAGCGCTCCTCCCAGGATGCGAATGTTACTGCCTGCGACGACCAGAGCACGTAAAGCACCGGACTTTTCTGTTTTTGCTGTCCGGCTTCGATCAACTTCCAGGTTTTTACTGGTTTTAAAGTGTTGCCAGGTCTGATATCCGGCGGCAGCAGCAATTGCGTCAAGAGTTGCTATTTGAGGCAAGCGTGAAAATTGCCCGTTCATCAATCTTTTGATTGTGGACAAGCTAATAAGTACGCCCGTCTCTGACTCAATCCTATCACTTAAAAAAACAAGGTCACGCTGAACAAGACTGGTTGGGTCCTCAAGCCCCGCTTTATTACACAATTCATTCATGCAAATACTTACCAGAAGTTGATCTGCATGCCCTTTTGATTGCGTTTTGAAATGTATTGAACGGCTTTTGAACATGAATTGGAAGTCTTGTCAGGTATGTTTGCCTAAGGAAAACGAAGATTCCAGCGACCAGGGCAAATATAAAAAAAACTTAAAAACAATTACGATGACTAAGTTCCTGAAGGCTGTACTTTTAACAGCTTTGTTTGTGGGCACGACAGACATTGTCTCCGCCTTTATTACCGTTTATATTAAGTCGGGAAAATTTCCGGACAAAATGTTCAATTATATTGCTGCAGGCTTACTGGGCATACCCGCTGCCATAAATGGAGGCACAGCCATACAATTACTGGGCTTATTTATCCATTATTTCATCGCTTTTTCATTTACGCTTTTTTTCTTCCTTGTATTTAGAAAAATAAAATTCTTAGCGTTTAATAAATACCTGATTGGAATGCTTTACGCTGTTTTTGTCAATTTGACAATGGATTTGATCTTGAAGTTGACTCCATTGCCGCGTGGCCAATTCAAATTTGCAGAATCATTTATAGGCTGGATTACTCTGGGAGTCATATTTGGAATTCCTATAGCCTATAACACCTATAAATATTATGGAGTTCACCAAACATCGGTCTGACCTAAGCGAAAAGTTACAAACCGTAATAAAAGCCTCCATGCCCAGTAAGTAACTGCAGCCGAATCAAATCTTTATCATTAAGCTTGCTTTAATGCTCAATTGCCAATACTGTTTTCCGTGAGATTTGGCCACCATTGTATTGCAACAGATACACTCCGTTATGCAGCACTTGCAGAGGCTGCAGGCGAAGTACATTGATGCCCCGGTTAATCTGCTGGCGAAACTGCCAGACGACGCGGCCGCTAATATCCATCAACCGTACGGTAGCCATGCCGCCATCTGCCGACGTTACGGTAAGGCTGGCCAGATCATTTGCGGGGTTAGGAGTAACAAAAAAATTCCTGCTGCCGGCTGTTCCCTTTACGGTCGCGATGGCGCTGTACAAACCTTCGCCATTCGCTTTGATCGCTTTTACCCGGTAGAATATATCGCCGGCGGTTATGGGCGTTAAATCAATAAAACTATAATGGCCGGTGCCCGAAGACCGGGCACCCATGTTTCCTGCAGGTACGAAATCAATGCCGTTAAAGCTTCTTTCAATGGTATAGCTCTGTATACCAGTCTCATTGTTTACCTGCCAGTCGAGCTGAATATTGTTATTCCGGATGGCCGAAAGGTAAAGAAAGTTTAACGGCAACGGCAGGCACAAAACAGGGGGTGTAATAATCTGGTTTTGTAAAAAAATACCGCCGGCTCCCGATAAGGAATTATAGGATATGCCTCCATTGGTTGTGCCATGTATTCCACCATTGGCGGAACTGGCTGCATTCAAGGGCATATTTGCATAAATCAGTCCGCCACCGCCACCACCACCCGGCCCATGTGGGCCTGAGCCGCCGCCATCATTATTGCCGCCATTACCGCCATTGGCGTACACCGTAATACCGTTAAGACCACTGCCTCCCTTTATAACAACGCTGCCACCGGCCCCGCCACCGCCGCCACCGTCGTTCAGAACAGTATTGTTGGCTGAGCCCCCGCTCACATCAATGGTACCCGTATTGGTAAAAGTGCCGGCATACAGCAAAACAATACCGCCGCCTGCAGCGCCACTGCTCGCAATACCACCGCCAGGTGTACCCGTTGCATTATTGGTTGTGCCCGCGCCGCCGCCGCCACCCATCACCAGCCTCGTAATGCCGGCCTGCGCAAATATGGCGCCTGGCTCGCCACCAACAACGATATTGGAACTCCATGAATTTCCTCCTTTGCCACCCGGCCCGCCATTGGAGCCGCCACCGCCGCCTGAATTTTCATTATTACTTGTGGGATTGCCGTCAGTTCCCCCGCCGCCCGCATTGCCGGGCGCGCCTGCAGCAAAACTACCTCCCGGGTAGCCTTCCAGCGCCGCGCCGTTATCGAGTAGTGTATTGTTATTGTTTATAAATCTGGGCATGCCTGCAATGCCTTCTCCTTTCGATCCATTGGTAGTGCTGGACGAAGCGGTAACAAAATCAGTCTTCAAAAGGCCCGGCGCGCCAGCCATCACGATGCCGGCACCGCCACGGAAACCAGCAGCTGCAGCAGAAATTGTTTTTCCATTCAGATCTATATTCCCGGAGGCATATATCACTATAACGCCGCCGCTTATCCCATTCCAGGCGGGTGCAGAAATATTAGCGCCAAGGACAAGATTATTATAGCTGGCTACCCGGATGACCTGGTAGCGATACTGACCATCTGTACTAAAATCGGCATTCTTATAGCTGTTTATTGTGGCTGAAACAAGGTTCACCGTTCCTCCTGACAGCCCTACCGAATTGGCGGCTACCACGTATTCCATATTGCCGGCCAGTAATTGGGCGTTGTTAAGATACCCGTTTACCCGTCCGTCGCCGGTAATGCCTTTTCCATATGTACTGTCATTGACGGCGCTTATCTGAGCCCCCTGCATTTGTATCACCAGCAATACATCCCCGCTGTTAATAGGCGTAGTGCCATAAGTAACCGCGCCCAATGAAATGGAATTGCTTCCTGAGGGTAAGGTTGCCGTGATGCCCGGGTACCAGGTATTGACGAAGGTATTGATGGTAGTGATGCCGCCGGCAGGACATGATTGGGCCAGAAGGTAGAATGTGTTTAAAGAGAGAAAGCAGCTGGCAGAAATATACATCCACACGGGATGCCGGAACAAAGCAGTTAATCTTGCCTGCCCAATAAAAGCGAAAAACATAGGGATACCGAATTTGGGCCAATATATGCCTGTCCGCCTGTCTCTTTACTAGAAATAATTGGAAATTCACTTAGCCACGGTGTGGAAAATAAATCTCTAACATGTTAATTTAAACATCCTTAGATAAATGAGGTTTATATATTGCTGTTAATCGTTGATATTAAATGGCTGTAAGCTGTTTTAGGCAGGTATACGTTAAAATCGACTTGCCGCATGCCTGCCTTTAGGCTCCGCAAAACATAAAGACCATCTACCGCTTTATTAGTTTCACCGCCCCTATCTGCTGTTTCTTGTTGTTGCGGATGATCAAATAACAAATCCCTGTACGTACTGGCGGATTTAAGCTTACTACTGCTTGTCCTTTTGTTTCCTGATTGTATACCAATTTGCCGGATGCATCATACATGCTGATGTACATGGTAGAAACGGTATTAAGGCCGTTAATGGTCAATACGCCATCGAACGGATTGGGGAAAATGTTGATGGTACGATCAGGATAAGCCGGATCGATGATTCCTGTAACGTTACTCAGTCTTACATTCACACTATCCGTACCTGTTTGTACGGTATAACAGCTATCACTCGTCTTCATTTTTACATAGAACATGTTATTGCCTGTCGTCAGCGAAGCAGCTTGTACCGTTAATACATTTTGCGGAGCTTCCGCCTGCAAAATATTCGTGAAATTCACATCCCGGGCAAACGTATACAATGGTGTGCTTCCTCCACCGGCCACATTGGAAGCCGTTATGGTTACCGGGGTTTGCGGGTCATTTACCTGCGTGGTGCTCGCTGCCAGGCGAACAAGTGGCGTTACTTTCCCCAATATTTTAAATCCTTTGGTGGTACCGATAGATAAGCTGGTATTAGTATATATTACAGTAAACGTATGTGTGCCGGGTGTAAGCAATGCCGGATTAATGCTCACTGTACTGTCTGCCTGCACATTTAATGGCGTATTGTCAACTTTTACAGTCATAGTAGCCTCATATTCGGGAACAGGCATATTCAACAGTTTTATTTTTTGGCTATTACAAAAACTGTCTGTAGCACCGGCAAATTCGGGCTTTGGCGCCTCAGGTAACTTAACGATGGTTACATGCGTATTGGTTTGAACCGGATCATTATAATCGAAGTAAATAGAGGCTGCATTCCTGATAGTGTCGTTTACCTGCACGCTATTCAATGGGTTTATGCGGTACGTGATATAACCATGGCTTGCCGGTTCATTGCGATTGCTATCAGGCAGCCTGATATTTGAAAACGTCCACGTACAAATATTGTTGTTGATGATGAGTTTCGCTTTATGACTGGTAGTTAACAATTCAAAGCTTTTCAGATCAAGTTTACTATCGAGCGTATCTTTCACAACAATATTGAAGGCTGTATCTGTTCCGGTATTTTGAAATCGGATCGTATAGGTCAATGGTTCCATTCTACCCAATGCAGCCGGGGTATAAAAATCGCCATGTACTTCAGATTTAACGTTGGGGTCATAGGAGCCGGTAACTTTATGAAACAGGGTAAAGGTATTGTCGCCAGGTTGAAGATCACCTGTAGTTGGCCCGATCACCGAAACATATTTGACCCAGTCGCCTATTTTGATAGCTGGCGGCCTGGCCAGATCGATGGCTATATCGAACGCAAGTGTATCGAGCGGTTTAAAATTATTGTAAGTCCAGATAATGGTGTCGCCTGAAACCGACTTTTGTGCAGGTGTAGAAGAGACAAAGGTGGTACGCGAATCTTTAATGAGCTTTACTGTGCCCGTGGTAACTGTATCGGTCCCGGCATTGTAACAGATCAGTTTGTAATAACTTCTAAAGCCAGCCCTTGCCGGGTTAAGGGCAAACAGGTCGCTTCTGAGGTCCCTTTTCCCGTTAATAGGTTTCAAACCAAAGTTCTGGTTAACAGTGCCATAATAAGTTGAAAAAGTGTTGGTGTACGAGTTAGGGGTAATTACATAATAATTTTCATTAAAGATGCGAGGTTTTGTTACAAACGTTCCCGTATCCACTTCATTCCAGTAGTTCCCGCTTTCTGTATAGCCCGACACACTGTATACATTGCTTTTGGTGGTGGTTACATTTATATTCTGGACAAATGGCTCTGATGCATCCTTGATACCGTTCCCGTTATAATCATAGTATACGTAACCCTTTACTGCATTGAAAGGCGCAATGTTTATTATAAATGCATCTGAACCACCCAGTCCCATGGGCATGTCACCATCAGAAGATCCTGAACTACCCACTATGATTGTTTCCTTTCCGGGCGCTTTATACATGGCCGCTGGAAAATCTCCGCCAGAGCCACCCATGGTGGTGACCCATTGCAAAGTACCGTTGTTTTTGTCTGCCTTTGCCAGCACAATATCGCTGGAACCTTTGTTAATTACCGGAACGCCGCCCATTTGTGTGGAATACGTAATGCCGGTGAGCAGTAAATTGCCATCATCAGCTTCTGCCAGATCATTACCCGAATCCCAGGCAAAACCACCTATTGATTTTATGAAGGAGAGTGCGCCGCCGGAGGTTAATTTAATAAAAGCCCAATCATACAACCCGGTGTTGCTGATAAAATCACCATCAGTTGATCTTGAACCGGCAAGGATATAATAATCTCCGCTAGAAGCCTGAATAATTTTGGCGCCATCATCACTATCGGAGCCGCCAATGCGCTTTTGCCAGGTAAGAGAACCATCGCTGGCCAGCTTAACCGCCCAGATATCCGTTCTTCTGAAAGCACCTACAGGTACTGTACCGGTGAGGTCGCCATCCTCAGAGCTTACATCTGCTGTGAACATATAGCCGCCATCAGTTGTAGATATGATCCGCATCCCGGTTTCAGCCTTTGTGCCACCGAACACTTTATTCCATTGAATGACCCCGGTTGCATCAAGCTTCACGATCCAGACATCGCTGGAACCATGATTAGCGGGCACATCGCCATCGCTGCTGGAGCTGGTAGTGGCAGAAAAAATACAGCCACCATCGGAGGTAGTTTGAATGGAAGAAATAAATTCCGTCGAAGTGCCGCCATAGGTTTTCTTCCATAGCATATTGCCATTGGCGTCAAAACGACTGATGAAAATATCATAACTGCCTCGAAGCAGAGGAATATCTCCATTCGATGAAGACGTGGCTCCGCCAAAATAGAAACCACCGTCGGCTGTAGGTGTTACCCATTCTCCATTGCCAGCAAAATTACCACCGTCATCGGCCGATCCGCCAATCACCTTTTTCCATAACAACTGTCCTTTAGGCGAAATACAAACGATAAAAAAGTCAGAACCGCCATGGTTCCCTGTCGCCTGTCCGTTGGTGGAATAAGTAGTACCACTACAAACGAAGTTTCCATTGTTTAACCGGACGATATCGCAAAATCTGTCGTCACCGGACCCGCCGTATTTGACGTTTGAAATAATGCCGGGAGTGGCTTGACTAAAAATCGCTTGAAAGGATAAAATCAACAATCCCGCGAGTAGAATTTGTTTCATAGCTTTTTGCATAAAAAGTACTTCCCTCTTAAGCCTTTTTCGTTGATTTTATTGCGCTAAAGTAATAAAATCCGTATTGATATGCTACTTTAAGATTGCATGATTGTAACGAAATATTGTCTACTTTATAAGTGTGTAATTTTGGCAATAGGCGCGTAGAATTTACCGATAGACGCGTAAAAAAGAACAATCATTGATGCGCCCTGCATTGTAGTTCTATTGAGCATTTTTGCAAATAATGCTGCTGTTGTAATAGCGCGTGGAGCGCCTCCCTGCTATGCAATCTTTAATTATCAATGTAAAGATCACGGCGAAATAAATGACGGTTGGCAGGTGTTATTGGATTACCCGTATTGAGTTTGTATATATCTAAAAGTACAGGTGTGGGCTGAACGCTTTAATCACGATCCCGAAAACTGGCCTGGCGAATAGCCATATTGTTTTTTAAAGGCGAAGGAAAAATGCGACAGGTCCTCAAAGCCGGTATCCAGGTAAACCTCCGACGGCTTTCTTCTTTGCTCAACAATTTGATAATGCGCCAGCTCCAGTCGTTTATGCGTCAGCCAACGGCCGGGCGATGTGTTAAACGCCTTTTTAAAATCTTTCTTGAACGTCGTAAGGCTTCTGCCGGTCAAATAGCTGAACCTTTCAAGTGGCAGGTTAAACCGGAAGTTTTGTTCCATAAAAGTTACAAGGTCAAGCTTCCCGGGTACTTCAAAATGGCCCAGCAAGCCGTCCGTCCCAGGATTTATGGCTCTTAAAATGCGAATAGCTTCTTCCACCTTCAATGCTGCAATGTCTGCGGGCAACGCATCAGCCAGTTCAAAATAAGGCTGTAAGGAGTTAAATAAGCTTTGCAGCAAGAGGTGGTCGGCGAAGATCATCGGCTCATGGCCGCGTTCTGCCATCGGCTTAATTTCCTTGTAATATTGCTCCAGCCGGTACTTACTAAAAATCACTGAGATGGCCACGCAAGGCTGCCCGTTCAGCGGCAGCTTGCTCATCCGCCCCAACTGGTCACGGGGGAACAGGATAGTATCGCCGGAAAAGAAACGATAACTGCGATCAGCTGCTGCAATCCGCACCTCGCCTGAGATCACACGTACCAGGGCCGGTTGCGGTAGCATCAGCTCCCGGCTGTAATGGATTTCCTTTTTACAGGATATAAAGACTTCGGCAACTTCCTGCATATGGGCAATTTACAACAAATTCAACCGGATCAGGCTTTCCGCGGTGGCCAAAATCGCCTCTTTCGGCGAACGCGGCGACCAGCCCAGCATCTCCATCGCTTTGGCGCTGGTCAGGTTCATCGGTATGCCCAGTAAAGGCACCATGCTTTTTACCATTGGGTCTTTCAGTGCGGCAATACGCAGTACGGTATTCGGCAGTTGCATCGCTTTAACCTTGTCAGCCTTATTGCCCAGGTTGGCTTTTAGGATCTTTGCCACCTCTACCAGCCAGATACTTTCGCCGCCGGTAGCAATAAAGCGCTCGCCCTTAGCTCTGGGATCAATCATCGCACGCAGGTGCAAATCGGCCACATCCCTAACATCTACAAAACAGGAGTTGATCTTCGGGCAGCCAGCCATCTTGCCGGTAAGCAAATTTTTTATCAGGTAAATGGAATGCGAGTAATCAGGCCCTAAAACCGGTCCCATTACCGCAGCCGGATTCACGGCCGACAATTCCAGCTTTCCGCCTTCACGTTCTAAAAATTCCCATGCAGCTCTTTCGGCCAGCGTTTTGGATTTCTGGTAAGCCGGAGCATGGGTAGTATCGGTCCAAACGGTTTCATCGTAAGGTGATGTTTGCTTTGGATGGCCGTAAACAATGGCTCCGATAGCTGAAGTGAGTACTACGCGTTTGACGCCCGCATCTCTGGATGCCCGCAATACCCGCAGCACGCCTTCCCGGGCAGGGATGATCATTTCATCCTCATGCTTAAAATTCAGCTTTGGAGTCGGCGAGGCTACATGCAGTACGTAAGTACAGTCCTTTACCGCTTGCCCCCAATACGCATCGCTTGATAAATCAGCTTGTATAAATGTCAACCTTTCACCGGCTTCCACGCCGCCTTCATGCAGCATTGATCTTACAGTCGCTTCCCGGTTTAAATCGCGAAGTGTAGCCCTTACCCGGTACCCGGCATTTAATAGTTGCAGAATGCAGTGAACTGCAATAAAGCCTGCGCCGCCAGTTACGAGCACTAATTTGTCAGTATTTGAATTTGTGGTCATCATTTAATGCTTTGATGATCCAAAATTCGGTTTAAAGCAAACGTGGCGTTTTGTTTTAAAGGCGCAATATGCTTTGTTTAAAAGGCGGGATTTTGTTTAAACGTGGCGTGAGCTCTAATAAAAAAAGCGCAATTTTCAATTGCGCTTTCGTGAGCCAGACTGGAATCTCTTCAAACCAATTGCGGGAGGATTTGAGGCGAACAATAAAGTTTAAACAATTGATTTACAGCAAATAATCCGTGGATCGAATTATTTGTGTTCTGTTCGCGATTTGCAAACAGCGAACAGGCGCCTATATTTGCACTATGAAAGCCCACAATGGCATGCGCCCGCAGGATATCATCTTGCTTCTAAAAATATTGACAGTGCCAGTACCAGACTGGCAATACCGGGATCTCGCTGCCTCCCTTTACCTCAGCATTTCAGAGGTATCCGAATCTTTACACAGGAGCCATATTGCAGGACTCATTGATGAAAGCAAGCGTAAGGTCCACCGGCAGTCACTGATGGAATTTATACGATATGGGCTACATTACGTTTTCCCACAAGTGCCGGGAACCATGGTCACCGGAATTGCTACTGCACATTCATACCCCTTTTACGCAAAGCTATTTAAAAGTGAAATGAACTATGCGTGGCCTGACGATAATGGGAACATGAGAGGGCTAGCTATTCAGCCTTTGTACCAATCTGTAGTTAAAGCCGTCAAACAAGACGAGCTCCTATATAAATTGCTCGCGAGTATCGACATAATCAGGGTCGGGCGCACGAGAGAATTAAAAGTTGCCATAGAAGAACTGCAAAAAATTATCCTATGAGTCATCGCGAGAATATAACCAGGATAAAGGCTGTTTATCTGGCTTTAGAAGAACTTGCCCAGGAAGTCGTCTTTGTTGGAGGGGCGACCGTCTCTCTTTATTCCACGAGACCTGAGACTGAAACAAGACCCACTGACGACGTTGATATAGTAGTTGAGATAATGCATTATAAAGACTATGCTGTCATTGAGGAGAAGCTAAGAAGTAAAGGCTTCGTCAACGATGTAGAATCAGGGGTTATCTGTCGCTATATCATACATGGAATCACAGTTGATGTAATGCCGACATCCGAGGAGATATTGGGGTTTTCAAATAAATGGTATTCGGAAGCATTTGCCAACTCTATTCAGGTAAATCCAGAAGATGGATTATCCATCCGGATATTCTCTGCGCCTTATTTTCTAGCGACAAAATTGGAGGCTTTTGTGGATCGGGGAGAAAGTGAGGGTAGGTTCAGTTCCGATTTTGAAGATATTGTCCATATTCTGAATAATCGTCAATCAATTTGGGAAGAAATGAAGAATGCACATGAGCCGGTAAAGCAATATCTCCAAAGTGAATTTGCAAAACTTTTAGATCATAAATACATTGATGAATGGATAGGGGTACATCTGGAATATAATGAGCAAAGAAGGGTTGGCTTTATTTTGGGAAGTATATCCGAGTTCGTACAGGCCTAAAAAACATCAACGGCCGAAACGACCGATGTAATACATTCAAATAGACCAAGGTCTTTTATCCTTCTTAATTTAACTGTCCTCTATCATTGAAGATGAAAGTAGCTGCAGGAGTTGACTGAAACTATACCAATGCCAAGGGGGAAGTAATGTACGAGAGCATTAATCGCACCACATAGGAATTGAAATGCAGCTATCCTTGAATGATTAAAAAAAGAGGTAGGCCTTCAATTGCACCATCGAGGAATTGAAAATTGATTTCACCACATTGATCTGAAAACAAAGTAGTGAAAAGATAGCTTTGTCATCGGGATCTACTATTGAACAGAACCCGGGTTATCAAATAAGTAACAAATTAAAAAACAGGTCTAATAACCTGTTTTTTTTCGTGATCCGGATTGGATTCGAACCAATGACCTACTGCTTAGAAGGCAGTTGCTCTATCCAACTGAGCTACCGGACCAAAGATCTTTTGCCCCACTACTGCGGGACCAAAAATTCAGCAGGAGCGCAAAAATAGCTTTTTATAGATAAATTTCCTTGCCAAAAGCAAACTATTTCAGCGGTTTTGTTCGCATTACACGCAGAGAATCATTATTTACCGCTATCAGCACCATTTTTTCACCCGCAGAAGTTTTCAGCACCGCCAGGTCCTTTACATCCCCACGAACAATAAAACCACTCTCCACCGGCGGCATCACCCGGAAGGTTTTGCCCCGTATGCCTTTCAAAAAACAACCATACGAGGCATCGTAACGGCCGGTCATTACCTCCGTCTGGTATTCATTTCCCGCCAGCAACATGTCGGTAATACCGTCGCCATCAAAGTCTTCGCAACAAATAGCGTTGACAGGAGCGAACTGGGCCTCCGCCGGTAACACATGTTTCACCCACTTGCCATTGCCGGTATTTTCGAGCCAGCAGCTGCGGGTTTCATTACAGGTGAATGTATGCAGACTGTCCCGCGACTTCCCTCTGAAAATATCATCAAAACCGGCCTGCGCATATTGGGTGTGATGCAAAAACTGCTTTTTAATGGCCGGTACCTGGTCGGCAAACTGCCGGCGGTTGATACCGGGATACAAATGCCTGACCCCTGTATGGTCTTTTATATAATAAAAGGGAATCGGATCAATGCTGCCATTACCATCAAGGTCAGCAGCGTACAGTTCCATGGGTGTGGCGGCGCTCACCTGGTAATCGCAGTTCATACCCAGATTGCCACACACCAGATCGATATCGCCATCGTGATCTATATCGGCTGCAGCCATGCTTCGCCACATGCCGTTCATGTTGGTGAGGCCCGTCTGTTGTGTAACTTCAGTAAAATGCCCCTGGTCATTCCTGAAGAAGCGCACAGGCATCCATTCTCCGGCTATGATCAGATCAGGACGATGATCGTTGTTGAAATCCGTCCAAACGGCGGAAGTGATCATGCCCGGTCGTTGAAGGGCGGCGCAAACCTGCTGGGTTGCATCTGTAAAAACGCCCTTATTGTTATGCAGGATATAACTGCGCGAAGGCAACGGGTATTGCTTTGAAACACGACTGCCGATAAAGAGATCGGTCTGCCCGTCGCCATCGTAATCAGCGGCCTGTACACATCCGGCGATGAGGCGCACGTTATCCGGAATGGCCGATGACTGCAGGGTGAAATGCCCTTTGCCATCGTTGGTATATAAACGCGGATGATTATAAACAGCATTTTCGTCAAACCTGATATCTCCACCCGTAACCAGCAGGTCGGGATCGCCATCACCATCGGCATCAAAGAAAATGCAATCGAGGTCTTCTTCCATCTTTGTACTATCAGTCAAAGGCTGGTTGATAAACTGACCGTTTTTCTGCTGTATAAACAAATGCCCGGAAAAGTTGAAAGCGCCACCTACAAAGAAATCCGTAGCGCCGTCGTTATTGATGTCGGCGGTGGCAATGAATGGTCCGAGCTGCGAATACTTCTGAGGCAGTAAACGCTGAACGGCAAAATCATTGAATGAATTATCTACATGTTTGTAAAGAATGTTGGCGCTACCGGTAACATCTTTAAAAATGGGGTTGACGTTTTTGTCTCCGGGTATTTTCCAAATGCCAGTTGGTTGTTTGTTTATTACCAGTAAGGTATCTGCTTTAATATTTTTAATTATTTGCAAACTGTCATCGGGCCAGATGGTAACAATAGAATCAATATCTGTTTGTGACCCCAGCCCGAATAACAGCCGCTGATCTACCGAAGAAAAGTAACCGCGTACAGGATTCT
>Ga0068855_100007578_pt1 | contig 13132 bp, 10 predicted proteins | sample KBSCornC52_FD_66592 | JGI IMG/M metagenome (GOLD analysis project Ga0068855, IMG submission 66592) | Corn rhizosphere microbial communities from Kellogg Biological Station, Michigan, USA - KBS Corn C5-2 | ecosystem: Host-associated > Plants > Roots > Rhizosphere > Soil ... | reverse complement strand
GGAACAAGGAGGATCACGCTTCTCCCTGGAGCGCGCCGAGCACGTTCATTACCGGCTTCTTTCAGCCGACGGATTGGGATCGCGGCGCGCAGTGGCTTCGCCACCCAGCGTCTACTAGCGCGACGACCGACGTCCCGCCCATGTTTCGCAAGACGTTCACGGTCACGAAGCCGGTCAAGCAAGCCTTTCTCTATCTGACCGGGCTCGGGCAGTTCGTCGGCTCGCTCAATGGGAAAAAGATTGGCAACCATGAGATCGATCCGGCGTGGACCGACTACGATCACACGATGAGCTACGTGACGTTCGACGTGACGAAGTCGCTCGTCACCGGGGCGAACGCGATCGGCGTCATGCTCGGAGGTGGCTGGTTGAACGCGAAAGACTCGAGCGGCGTCCGTTCGTTCGGGGTGATGCGCATGCTCGCGCAACTGCACGTCGTCTACGACGACGGGACGTCGCTGGAGGTGGTGAGCGATCCGACGTGGAAGGCGAGCGCGAGCCCCACCACGTACACGGAGTTTCACGGCATCGAAAAATACGACGCACGGATGCTGCCGACGGGCTGGAACACAGCCACGTTCGACGACTCGGCCTGGGTCGCTGCCGCGGCGGCAACTGCCCCGGCCGGCGTCCTGCGCGCGCAGGAGGCGCCTCCGGTGGTGGCGCGAGACGCGCTGTCGGCGGTCAACGTCACGAGCCCGGCAGCGAACACCGTGATCTTCGACTTTGGCCGAAACATGAACGGGCAATTCGAAATCACGGTGAGCGGCAAGGCCGGCGCCGCCGTCACGCTCGTGCCCGGAGAGTTTCTCAGCGGCGGGAGGGTGGACCCGGGGCGCTCCGGAACCAGCACGTACACCCTCAAAGGCGGCGGCCCCGAAACGTGGCGCTTGTCGTTTTCGACGATCGGCATGCGCTACCTTCAGGTCAATGGGGCCTCGCGCACGGACTCGAGCACCGTGCCGACGATCATGGACGCGAAAGCGTACCCCACGTACACGGCATCGAACAGCGTCGGTACGTTCATGGCATCGGACGCCCGCTTCAACAAGATCCACGATTTGGCTCAGCGGACGCTGCAGAACAACCTGACGAGCCTGCACACCGACGGACCGAACTACGAGAAGCTCGGCTGGCAAGAGGTCGTGTGGACCACGTTGCCCTCATCCGCATATCAGCAGGACGTGCGGAACTTGTTCGCCAAGATCCTGCGCGACCTTCGCGAAAGCCAGCGAACGAGCGGTCTGTGCCCCGACATCTCACCCAATTTCTTCTACACGAACAGCTCGGGTTCCCACGGCATCTATGACGACGCGCCCGCCTGGGGAGCGTCCGCCATCCAAGCCCCTTGGCTGCTTTACGAGCTCTATGGCGATACCCGCGTGCTGCAGGACAATTACGCGATGATGAAGGCGTACCTCGCGTACCTGAAAAGCAAAGAGGTGGGCGGCGTGGTCAAGTACGGGCTCGGCGACTGGATGGCGCCCGGCGGCACCAACGTTGCCAATGTCGAGGGCGCCGTGTACGTGTCTGACGTGCGCGTCATGCGCGACGTCGCCACGGTGCTCGGGAATGCCGCCGACGCGACGCTCTACGGCAGCGAGTTCACGCGGCTACAGACCGCTTACAACAGCGCCTATTTCGATCGCGCCAACAATCGCTACACGCCCGTCAGCGAGGCGAACCTCGCACTGCCGCTCGAGTTTGGCATCGTTCCCGCGGGCAGCGAGGCAGCGGTGGCAGCCGCGTTGGTGAAGGACATCGGCCAGCCCGCCGAGCCGACCAACTCGGGCGGGTTCGGAGCCGTGCAGGCCAACCACATCACGGCCGGCGACATCGGAACCACGTTCGTTTGGCGCGCGCTCGGTGATTACAACCAAGCAGATCTGGTGCAAACGATGGTCATGCAGCCGACCCTGCCGAGCTATCTCAGCATGCTCAACGCGGGCGAGACTACGATCACCGAGAATTGGAACGTTCCCAAAACCCGTTCGCACGATCACGACATGTATGCTGGCATCTTCGAGTGGCTGTATCGCTCGTTGGGCGGCATCTCGAGCAGTAAACCCGGCTACGCAGAGATCCAGCTCAAGCCCGCGATGCCGACGGGCCTGGCAAACGTTTCGGTGTCTTACGACTCGGTGCGTGGCTCGATCACGTCGGCGTGGTCGCGCAGCGCGGGTGCGGTTCAGTGGAAAGTGGCCGTGCCCGTCAACGCGACCGCCACGGTGTTTCTGCCAACGTTTGGCACCGCCCCCGCCAGCGTGACCGTCACGGAGGGCGGGACGGCGATCTTCAAGAACAGCGCCGCCGCGGGAACCGTGCCGGGAGTGACGTTCGACCGCGTCGAAGGGACCAGCCCGCAGGCCTTCGTCGTGTTCACCGTCGGTTCGGGTTCGTACGAGTTCGCGTGGAACGCGCAATGAAGGCGTCCAGACGTTTCGGCTGAGCTGACGCCGCGGCCTGAACCGTCGCACCGCTCGCCTTCTGAAAGGCGAACGCCGGACGAGCTAGCGCGTCCCCTGGGCGTCTTCCGGCTCGGATTTACTTCGGCAACAGCGCTTTGATTGCTGCGTACCAAATGCCGGCCATGTACGCGTAGCCCTGATCGTTCGGATGTACGCTGCTGCTGGTGAGGTCGCTCAGCGGCATCTTGCTCATATCGACCCCGATGACATGCTGACCTTTTGCCACGTGCGCCTGGATGATTGCCGGGATCTTGCTGTTGTAAACCATCTGCGCGGCGTTGGCCGCGGCCACCTGCTCGGCGGTGTGCCCCGCATTTGTCGAACCCACTGGCGTGATTTGCGCGAGCACGATCAACGCAGTCGGCGCGTCGCCGGCGATCTTCTCGACCAGCGCGTCCAAGCGCGTGGCCATGCCCGCCCCATCCTTGGTGGGGAACAAGTCATTGGTCCCGATGTGCAAGAGGACGATCTGCGGTTTTTCGTCCAGCGCGGGGCTCGGTACTAAAGAGGAGATCCCGCCATAACCGCTGAACTCGCTGTAGCCCGGATCGATCGTCCAACCCGCGTGGCCTTCGTGCATGCGCGGGAATGTCTGACCCGACACCTGAGTCGGCCCATTCGCCAGCGAGCCGGTGAACGTGGCCTTCTGCTTGGCCGCGACGATCAATTTGAAGAGCTGCGAACGGTAGCCTGCGTCGTCCGAGGACTTGACCCCGTGCGTGATCGAGTCGCCGAACGGCAGGATTTTGCAGGGGCTGCCGCTGCTGGGGCACGGATTGTACGCGTCCGCGCCCGAGCCAGCTGCGCCGCCCATGCTTGAGCTTCCGGAGCTGCCTGCGTTCCCTCCGCTGCCCGAAGTAGCGCCCGTACCCCCCTCCCCCGGGTTGCCGCCGGCCGCAGCGCTTCCAGCACTGCCACCGGCGCCTGCACTGCCACCGGCGCCTGCACCGGACTGGCCGGCTCCGCCCGCGGCGCTGGCGCCACCACTGACTCCAGCACCTCCCGATGTCGAACCCGCGACCGCGGATGCTCCGGATGCTCCGGATGCTCCGGATGAGCCAGTGGAGCCCGCAGTGTCGGGCGAGCCCGCTTCGGCAGCTGCAGCAGCGGAAGAATTATTGGCTCCGCACGCCGCCGTGCCCGACAAAGCCGCAGCGGCGGCTGCTAGCGCCGCGAACCGCAAGCGCCGCATCAGCGAGTCCACCACGCAAGGCTTGCATTCCTGGCGTTGTGGTCGCTACCTGATTGCGAGCGCCCACGGACGCGAACGGTAGAGTTCATCTCGTGCATCTGTTTTCTAAGGGCGCCGCGCGCGAACATTACTGAAAGAAAGACCAGCCGGGTAGCTAGCCCGGCGCACTTACGCGGCCCCGTCCAGTTCTGCCGGACCATCGCCCCGAAGCTCAGCGCGGTTTTTCAGCCACTAATTAGCAGCAGCCAGCCCCTAACAAGGATATGACCCGTAGTGGCCACATCAGTGGGCAGGCAAAGTTCGCCGTTTACACGACCTCGGCGCTCTTGCTGCTGGGGTTCGGCTGCTCCAGTGGTCAGGACGCGGTGAACACTGGCGAAACGGCTGGCAGCGCCGGCAGCGGCGGCCCCCCCGTTTCGGGAACTGGCGGCGGCGCATCGGGCGGCAGCAGTGCCGATGGTGGCAACGGCGCGCTGATCGAGAACGGCGGCAACGGTGCGCGGGCTGGAGATGGCGGCAGCTCGGCGAGCGGCGGCAGCGGCGCTCCGGGCGTCGCGGGCAGCGCGGGCAGCGCGGGCAGCGGTGGAAGTAGCGGCGCACCAGGTCCAAAGGTCGCGGTCGACGCGAGCGGCAAGTACACGGTCACCTTCACTCGCCCCCCGTGGGTGTTCGGCGGGAACCTGGGCTCGCCCGCCACGGCGATCGCCACGACGAGCGGCAGCGATGCGGCGGGTGCGTATCACGAGACGACGTTCAGTTACACGAGCAGTGGCACCCGCAACGCGCGCATTCGTTCGTACGACGGCGCGTCGGTGGTCGTGTTTGCCGAGACTAACCCGGCCTCGGGCAGCAACATCCGCAACTTTCCCAAGCTGTCGACGCTGCCGTCGACCAGCTATCACCTGACGCATCAGGATGTTCAGTTCGCGCCGTATTCGTTTTCGGCTCTGACCGGGGATAGCCCGTGGCTATTTTTCGACGACTCGGCGAATGCCTTCATCCTGTCGGCGGGCTCGCACTTCATGAATGCGCAGACGTCGCGCGACGGAAGCGGCGCGATCGCGGTCGGGATCTTGTCGCAGATCTCGACGCTACCGGCGGGCTTCGAACAAACCGCGGTCCTGGCGGCGGACTCCGGCATCAACCGCGCGTGGGACGACTGGGGAGCCACCCTGATGAAGTTGGGGGGCAAGAAAGCGAACCCGAACGATCTTTCGCCGGATTTGGCGATGTTCGGCTACTGGACCGACAATCACGCGGCTTATTATTACAAGACCGAGAGCGGCAAGGATTATCAGACGACGCTCAAGGACGCCAAAGCCTACTTCCAACAGCAGGGGACGCCGATTGGCTCCATCCAACTCGACAGCTGGTGGTACCCGAAGGGGTCCGCCAACAGCTGGCAGGGCAGCGGAACGGATCGCGGTGGCGAGTACCTGTATCAAGGGGACAAGACTCTGTTCCCGAACGGCCTGGGCAGCTTCCAGCAGTCGCTCGGGTTGTCGCTCGTCACGCACGCGCGCTGGATCGATAGCGCGAGCCCCTATCGGAGCATGTACAAGATGTCCGGCGGCGTTTCGATCGACCCGGCGTTCTGGACGAGCATCGCGTCCTATCTAAAGAGCAACGGCGTCGGAACGTACGAGCAGGATTGGCTCAACGAAAACGCCATGCCATCGACCACGAACCTGACGGATCAGGATGCGTTCACCGACAACATGGCCAAGGCCATGGCCGATGCGGGGCTCAGCATCCAGTACTGCATGGCTCTTCCGCGCCACTATTTGCAGAGCAGCAAGTACCAGAACCTGGTCACCGCTCGAGTCAGCGAGGACGGCTTCTCCCGCGGCCGCTGGCGTCCCTTCTTCTACTCATCGCGGCTGGCCTGGTCCGTCGGTTTGTGGCCCTGGACAGACAGCTTCATGAGCAGCGACCGCGACGGCTTGCTCCTGTCGACCCTGACCGGCGGGATGATGGGCGTGGGCGACGCGATCGGCGGGGCCGACAAGGCCAGCATCTTGCGCGCGATCCGGCCGGACGGCGTTCTAATCAAACCGGATGCACCGATCCTGCTGCTCGACCGGAGCATTTTGGCGGAGGCGCAAGGCAAGACCGGGCTCAGTATCGCCACCACCTACTCAGAGCACGCGGGTGGCCGCACCACGTACGTGTTCGGGTTCACCGATAGCAGCGCAGCCATGTCCTTTACGCCAGCCGAGCTCGGCTACAGCGGCTCGGTATACGTGCTGGATTTCAATCACTCGACGGGTCGATTGCTGATGGCCGACCAGGCCAACACCGACAGCGTGAGCAAGACCGCGTATTACATCGTCGCCCCCGTCGGAAAGTCCGGCATCGCGTTCCTGGGTGAGCCGGGCAAGCTGGCTGCCACTGGCAAAAAACGAATCGCCGATTGGTCCGACGACGGCACGCTCACGGTCGCGGTGGTGTTCGCCAGCGGCGAAAGCTCGGTAACCCTTACCGGCTACGCGCCGTCGCCACCGATGGCGACCGCGACCAGCGGTAGCGTCGGCACCGTACAGTACGATTCGACGCAGAAGCGGTTCACAGTCGCGGTCACGCCCAGTGGCGCCGCGGCGTCAATTCGGCTGCATCTCTGATTCAGTCCGCTCGCTCACTCGAGCTCGCGCTCGTGCCCGTAGCCGCGTTCGGAGGGATCCGACATCGGATTCACGAGCAAGTGCCGTTCTACATCGAGCGCCCAGGGCGTGTCCGGATATCGCTCGACCACGACGCGCGCTTCGGCCACCGCCTCCGAAAAACGTCGCAGATTGACCAGGGAGCGACAGATGATCCAGCCGCGCTCGGGCGCGTCTGCGCTCGCGGGAAAGCGCGCGTTGCCTTCGAGTGCGAGGCCGAGCGCGGCGGAGGGCTCCGTTTCACCGATCGCGTGCAGCCGCTGCATGATCGTGGCCTCGAGATCGGTCGTTTGACGCGTAACGCTAGGCTCGAGCGCGGCCGCGAGCGCGCGACTCTCGGACGTCGGCGCAGGCGCGGGTTGCTCGCGTGCGGCTGTGCCGTGCCCGCGTGCGAACGCAAACCAAACGGCGCCCGCGCCGATGATCGCGAGCACGGCCGAGCTTGGCCCCCAAGTTCGGCGCCGGGCATGTTCCGGCACTTTCGCGCTCATTTCAGGCTCGGGAGCTCGGCAGGCGCGAACAGCCGAACGTCCAGGCCCTTTGCCGGCAAAGCCAACCGAGAGCTCGACGGGCAGGCAATGAAATTGAATCCAGCGATCATGCGCTGGCTTCATAGTTCCTCAACCAGTCAGGGGTGGCTCACAAAAGAGTTCCGCCCAAGCCGGCGCGCTCCGCCTTCGATCAGCCGGTGCCGGCTCGCTTGGAAATGTCCTTTGCTACTGGGAGCACTGCGCTGTGATTCGAGGCTGCGAGCAAGTGCCGGGCCCAGCTCAGCGCGGGTTCCACTTCGGAGAAGGATTGCGCCGGACGCGGTGTGGAAATCAGCCAGGCCATGGCCTTGAAAACACCGCGATGAAGTGCGCTGCTGAGCACCACACCCACGCCGAGCAGCACGCCCGGATACGCCTTGTCGTCCTGTTCGGTCCGCTCGGCCATCAGCCGCCGGCCACGTGCGCTGAATGACTGGACCAGGCGAACGTCGAGTACCTGCACGTACGGCGCGCCGCGCTTGGTAAACGCGGAAACGCGGTCTAGATGTCCATGCAGCTCCGCGTCGGTCAAATCCTGTGGCGGCATGGTGATCACCAGGATGGGCCACTGCCCCTCGTCATAGCGAGGTTCGCGCATGAATGTTCGCTCCGGTTGAGACTCGAGCCCAACGCTTCAGGGCGGGCCCTCGCACGAGCAAACGTCCAGTGCGCGCCCCGCAATAAGGCCTCTTCGCACCGCAGAGCGGGTTTCGAGGAGCCGCCGGCGTCGGTTTTGTCACCGCTCATCCCTGATCGGCGCACGGCGGTGAGGCGATGTCTGAGCGTTTGGCGTGGCTCATCGCTCATTTCGTCACCACAGACGACACGCAGGCGCGGCGTCGACGTAGCCTTGGGCGTCAGTGCGGGTGCAGATTCGCCGCAGATTGCGGGCAGTGCTGGCGCGCGCGCGGGTTGGCGAGCGACGAGGGTGCGCGCTACGCTCGCCGCGTGTCCGAGATCGAAAGCACCCCGTTCGAGTACCAGGCTCGCAACCAGAAATATCGCGGCGCCTTCCTCGCGAGGGGCGGCATGCAGCCAGCTGCCGCCGTCGTGTTGCTCCCGGATTGGCGCGGACAGAGCCCACTCGCCCACGATCACGCGCGGTTCCTCGTCGAGCAAGGCTGCGCGGTCGTCATCGGCGATCTCTATGGCGATGGCTTCAGCCCGACCGACCCGAGCCAGGTTGGCGAGATGGTAAAGGGCTTGATCGAGAACCGCGAGCGCGGGGTCGAGGCGCTCGGCGCGTGCGTCAGTGCGCTCAGAGCGCGCCTGCGTGCCGGCTTGCCGATTTTCTGCCTCGGCTACAGCGCGGGCGGCATGGTCGCACTCGACTACGGCCGCAGCGGCGCGGACCTGAGCGGGATCATCGTCGCCTCTGCGCTGCTCAAGACCGCGGCGCCCAACGCGCCGACCCGCATCAAAGCACCGGTCTTGATTGTGCAAGGCACGCAAGACCAAGTTTCGCCAATGGCGGTCATCGCCAGCGTCGTCGCGGAGATGGACGCCGTGGGCAACGATTTCCGCCTCGAGCTGTACGGGCAAACGCATCACGCGTTCGACAATCCGGACGTGGGCACAGATCCGCAGGCGCGCCTCGTCTATTCGCCTACTGCCCAAGCTCGCTCTCGCCGTGCGATTGCCGAATTTATCCGTGAGATAACGCAATCTGCGACGTAACGGCTCGCGCGGAACCTGCGGGGGACGCTGAGCGGGGCTCCTCACCCGCGCTGACGTCGTCCACCTTCACGCACACGTGAAAGCGCCTGCACGCGCGGACCCTTTGCCGCGTCTCGGGCTCGATCAGGGTATTACAGCACGACCATACTACTATTCAAGGATCGCACAGTCAGGAATGTGGCGGCCCACTTGCGGCCGCTGGCTTATGGCATCATGACCATAATACCATCATCACCCGCGGCTCGAAGCACATGGGCGGGCGAGCTGGTGCTCCAGCCCTGGCTAGAGCCCTGAACCTCACGCATCTCGCAAACAAGGAAAGAAAATCATCATGAACAGCAAAGTGGCGCTCGTCACCGGCGCATCATCGGGCATCGGCCAAGCCACGGCAGAGCGGCTCGCGGAGGCCGGTTACACCGTCTTCGGCACGAGCCGGCGAACCGCTCGGGCCGAGGGGCGCGCATTCGAGATGCTGACGCTCGACGTGACGAGCGACCGTTCGGTCGCGGCCGCGGTAGAAGAAGTGATGCAGCGCGCCGGACGCGTGGATGTGCTCGTGAACAACGCGGGCTTCGGAGTTGCTCCGGCTGCGGCGGAAGAGAGCTCGCTCGCACAAGCGCAGGCCATCTTCGATACGAATTTCTTCGGGATCGTTCGGATGACGCGCGCGATCGTGCCGCACATGCGCAAGCAAGGCAACGGTCGGATCGTCAACATTGGTTCCGTGCTCGGCTTTTTGCCCATGCCCTACGGGGCGCTCTATGCCGCGACCAAGCACGCGGTCGAGGGCTACTCGGAATCGCTCGACCATGAGCTGCGCACGCGGGGCATCCGCGTGTCGGTCATCGAGCCTGCGTACACGAAGACGCCGTTCGACGCGAACTTTCTCGAACCCGACGCCACGCTCGACGAGTACCGAGAAATCCGCGCCGCGGTCAACAAGCGGGTGAAGGAAGTGATGGCAACTGCCGATCAGCCGCGAGTGGTGGCTGAGGTCGTACTCAGCGCGGTCAGCGCCGAGCGGCCGAAGCTCCGCTACACGGCCGGAGGGCTTGCCGGACGCTTGCGCTTCATGCGCAGCTATCTGCCCGCGGGCATGATGGACGCCGGGATCCGAAAGGACCTCAGGCTCGACGCGCAGAAAGCAGCGACGGCTGGAGCGAAACCGTGACTCGAATGAACTCTGCAAACGCGGCGCACAGAGGGCAAGCGCGGTGAGAGCATTCATCCTCGATCGCTATGGCCGCAAAGTCGCTCTGCGCCTGGGCGAGATTGCGAACCCGGAAGTGGGAGAGGAAGACGTTCTCGTCCAGATCCACGCCGCCGGCGTGAATCTCTTGGATTCCAAGCTTCGAAGTGGCGAGTTCAAGCTGATCCTACCGTACCGCCCACCCTTCGTTTTGGGTCATGATCTGGCCGGGGTCGTGGTGCGCGTTGGGTCACGCGTCACGCGCTTCAAGCCGGGTGACGAGGTGTATGCAAGGCCGGCGGACCAGCGCATCGGCACGTTCGCGGAGCTCATCGCCGTCCGCGAAGCGGATCTGGCGTTGAAGCCCAAGAATCTCACCATGGAGGAAGCGGCGTCGATCCCCTTGGTGGGGCTCACGGCGTGGCAAGCACTCGTCGAGCGAGGGCAGCTGAAGCGAGGACAAAAGGTCTTCATTCAAGCCGGCTCGGGCGGCGTGGGCACCATTGCAATCCAGCTCGCAAAGTCGCTCGGCGCCACCGTAGCGACCACGACCAGCACCTCGAATATCGACTTGGTTCGCGGTCTGGGTGCTGACATCGTCGTGGACTACAAGCGAGAGGACTTCGAATCCAAGCTGAGCGGCTTCGACTTGGTGCTTCATAGCCAAGATGGCAAAGCGCTCGACAAATCCTTGCGCGTGCTGCGAGCCGGTGGACGCCTGGTTTCGATCTCTGGGCCGCCCGATCCAGCCTTTGCCGAAGAAATTGGCGCGCCCTGGTTCGCGAGGCTCTTCATGCGGCTGTTGAGCTCTGGTGCGAGGCGCAAGGCCAAGCGCCTGCACACGACATTTTCATTTCTCTTCATGAGGGCAAACGGCAAGCAGCTCGAGCACCTCACCTCACTGATCGAGGCCGGACAGATTCGCCCGGTGGTGGACCAGGTGTTTCCGTTCCAGTCGACCAATGAAGCGCTCGCCTACGTCGAAACTGGACGTGCGAAGGGCAAGGTCGTAATCAAAGTGAGGTAAGAGCGCGAGCGGCACGAGGCAGCGATGCGATACGCAGCGGAACACAACGAACAGACGCGGGAACGGATCTTGGAGGCCGCATCGCGCCTCTTTCGCGAGCACGGCATTGCCGCCATTGGCCTCGCCAAGATCATGGCGGAGGTCGGCTTGACGGTGGGCACCTTCTACACGCACTTCAAATCCAAGGAGGCGCTGGTGCGAGAAACCCTGCTTCGCTCTCTCGACGCCCGCCATGAGGAAGTCGAGCAGGCCGTGCAGAGCGGCGTGGACATCGAGCACGTGATTCGCGCCTATCTGAGCCCGGAGCATCGCGACGCGGCGGGGACCGGGTGCACGGTCGCTGCCCTGGCGTCGGAGGTGGCCAGGCACCCGCGTGCCACGCGACACACTTTCGCCGTTCACAATGCGCTGACCCTCGACGCGCTCGCAGCCTACCTCTCCGCACGGCAAGGCAAGCGCGTTGACCGCGCCGATGCGGCGGCCATTTTGGGACTCCTCGCCGGCACGTTACAGCTCGCCCGCGCCACCCCCGACCGCGCCGAATCCGACGCCATCCTCGAGGCGGGCATCCGCGCTGCGCTCCGCCTCGTCAAGCCAGTCGCTCGTTAGAGCGGCACGAAGCCCCCAACCTCTCGGGAGTTGTTTGTTTTTTGATGGTCACAAGGAGCGGCGCAACGCGGCCCAGCCTTCGGCGGCGCAGGCCGCAACGCGACTCAGCCGAGCATTTGTGCTCCGATTTGCAGCTCAGCTATCCGCCGACTTCACGGCTTTTCGAGACTCAGCCCCAGTTCATCGAGCCGAGCGAGGCAGCCGTCCCAGCCGCTGGCATGGCCCGCGCGCGTCGCTTCGTCCGCGATGCGCTCGTGGATCACGATCACTTCGGTCTCCGCGTCGCTGATGAGCTCGAAGCGAACCGTGACTCGCTCGTCGCGGGCCGGGCCGCTCGCTGTCGATTCGATGCGCCACGTGTACACGAGTCGCTGCGGCGGAGCGAACTCCAGGAATTCACCGAGGATCCACACGGTGCTGCCGTCAGGCAGCTCGTTGCCGATGCGCAATTTACCACCGACGCGCTGCTCGACCTCCGCGTGCGAGCAGCGCACGCCCTTCGGCCCCCACCACTTCAGCAACTGGGCCGGGCTGATCCAGGCTTCGAACAGGCGCGCGCGGCTCGCCCGGATCCTTCGGCGCACGACCAGGCTCAACGTCACGAACGGCGACCCTTAGGCAGCGGGCATTCGACGAAATCCGCGAGCGCGTCGAGCTGGTCGGTCCAGAACGCTCGGTAGTGAGCAAGCCATGCCTCAATATCGCGCAGGGGTCCGGGAGCAAACGAGCAGCGATGGACACGACCGTCGACCACGCGCTCGACGAGCCCTGCGGATTCCAGCACTCGAAGATGCTTCGACACGGCGGGCAGCGACATCGCAAACGGCTGCGCAAGCTCGCCGATGCTCGCAGGAGATTGCTCGAGCCGAGCGAGCAGCGCGCGCCGCGTCCGGTCCGACAGCGCGTGAAACACCTGATCCAAACAGTCGTCACGAGTCGGCCGTCGTGGGGCCGAGCGAGACGGTGAGCGTTTTCCATTGCGCATGGTTGACGGCATCGTGGACGACGAATATAAAACCAATTGGTTTAATTTTCAACTCGAGCTGACGAGGAGTCCCACCATGTCGATCCGCCAGGAAATTTTCGTCGCCGCGCCGCCCGCCCGTGTCTTCGAGGTGCTCACCCGAGCCGAAGCGTTCAGCAGCCTGACCGGCGGAGCCCCGGCCGAAATCGACGCCAGCGACGGCGGCGCCTTCTCGATCTTCGGCGGCATGATTCAGGGGCGAAACGTGGAATCGGTGCCAGGGGCGCGCTTGGTGCAAGCCTGGCGTCCGAAGACGTGGGCGCCGGGTCTGTACTCGCTCGTCCGCTTCGACCTTCGAGCCGAGTCTGACGGAACTCGGGTATCGCTCGAGCACGTGGGCTATCCGGAAGAGCAACGCGAGCACCTGGCGAGCGGCTGGCAAGCGAACTACCTCGAGCCACTCCGCAAGCTCTTCGCTTGAGTCGCGAGAGCGCTCACTCGCGCTCGAGCAGCGACTTCCGCTGCGCTAGGCCCCCGTGCGCGCGCGGTGTTTGCACCCGGGCCAGCAACAGGGGCGGCGCTGGCCGTCTTCCAGCTCCTCCTGGGTTCGGCGAATGCGGCGCTTTCGCGTCAGCTCTTGCTTTGCGTCGTCGATCCAGCAAATGAACTCGTTGCGCGCCAAGGGCGTGATGTCTCGCCAGGCGGCCAGCGCGTCCGGGTTCGCGAGCAGCGCCTCGCGCAGGTCGGCGGGCAGCGCGTGCACGACTCCTCCCGGAACGCTCTTGCTCGTCACGGAGCAGAGTAAAAGCGCAACTC
>Ga0068855_100007575_pt1 | contig 13136 bp, 10 predicted proteins | sample KBSCornC52_FD_66592 | JGI IMG/M metagenome (GOLD analysis project Ga0068855, IMG submission 66592) | Corn rhizosphere microbial communities from Kellogg Biological Station, Michigan, USA - KBS Corn C5-2 | ecosystem: Host-associated > Plants > Roots > Rhizosphere > Soil ... | reverse complement strand
GCAGCAGTGCCCGAGCGTTTGGGCGCGGAAAAAGCTCGCGGTCGCGACGCCGTCTCCGCTTTCGCGTCGCACAACGGCATATCGAGCGACGTAGTCGGAAGCTTGTTGGCAGCGCTGCCACGCCCCACCCACGAAGACTTCGAACAGACGTTTTTCCGGCTGTACTTCGATCGCGTGTTGGCAACGTTGGGGGTCGCGGGTGGCGCCACGCGAGTCTTGTTCGGAGGAGTCGGCGGCGTGGTCGGCGGGGCCATGGCCCTATCCAGCGCGCTGTATTTGCACCGCTCGGTGAAAAAGGGCGTCGATCGCTACTCCAGCTTGCCGGTGAAGAGGCTGTACGCGGGCGCCGAGCTGGTTCGCCAAGTGACGGACGCACGCCTCGTCGTGTTCGGCCACACGCACTGTGAAGACGAGGCCGAGGGCTACCTGAACTCGGCGTCGTTTTCGTACACGCAGCGCCGCGGCTCTCCGTATTTGCTGATTTCACCGGACGGCACGGCCGAGCGGCGAGAGGTCGCCTAGCCCCGAGCTCGGCCAGACGCGACCTGGCGTCCGCGACGTCGCGATATCGCAAAGACCCCCGCTGAGGCTCCGGCGGGGTAAGAGTCTGACACTCCTGCTCATTTTCCAGCATTTTCTCGGATTTCGAGCCGGCTGCTATACTGCCGGCTCTTGCCTGGGTCGCCGGCGTCGTTGGCGATTCAGCTTCTTTGCCGAGGAGAATTGCCGTGAGCTTCTTGAAGCCCAAGTTCGTGTTGCTGGCGTTGGCCGGCACGCTGTTGCCCGCCCTGTGGACGAGCGGCTGTAGCGGCGGCGCCTTCACCGCGGACGACAGCGCGGCCGGCACCTCCAGCTCCGGTGGCAAGGGTAGCAGCGGCGCGAACAGCGGCGGCGTCAACGACGGTGGTGATGCGGCCGTGCAGGCCTGCGACGGCCCCGAAGACTGCGACGACAAGAACATCTGCACGACCGACCGCTGCAACGCGGACGGCACGTGCGACGCTTCCCCCAAGTGCCCCGGGGCCGAAAAGTGTTGTGGCGGCGACTGCGCGCAGTGCTGCGAGAACACTGACTGCGACGACGGCTTGGACTGCACGACCAATACCTGCTTCTCCGGGCAATGCATGTTCGTGCCCAACGACGCCAAGTGCGGTGCTTCCGAGTATTGCTCGGCGAACGACGGCTGCGTGGCACGCCAAGCTTGCACCGGCCTGCCCGGCGAAGCCGCCACCGTGTGCGACGACAACGCCGCTTGCACCGTCGACTCGTGTGAAGGCAACTTCTGCCACCACGACTTCTGCCCGGATCCGTCGGCTAAGCTGTGCTGCGAAGGCAAGGGCTGCGCTGAATGCTGCAACGACTCGCAGTGCGACGATCACAAAGATCCATGCCTGGTCGGCTCTTGTCAGGACGGCAAATGCAGCAAGCTGCCGCGGTGCGGCAAAGACCAGCAGTGTTGCCCCAGCGCGGACGGTCAGACCGCAACGTGCGGCAAGTGCTGCAGCGCCAACGAGTGCGACGACAAGGTGGGCTGCACCGTCGACAAGTGCGGCGGTGGCCAGTGCAGCAACACCCCGCAAGCCGAGCAGTGTGGCGCTGGCTTTTTGTGTGATCCCAGCAAGGGCTGCATCAAGGCGCCCGTGTGCACGACTGGCAGTGACTGCCACCCCGCAACCTGCCAAAGCAACCCCCGCTGCGACGGCGGCGCGTGCTTTTTCGATGGCTGCGCGGCAGGCACGCACTGCTGCGCCAACGGTTGCGCCGCTTGCTGCAGCGCGGAGGAATGCAACGACAACATTCCGTGCACCAAGGACGGCTGCGGCGCCATGGGCTGCACCCACACGCCCGACGACAGCGTGTGCGGCGCCGGCCACCTGTGCAACGTCGCGCAGGGCTGCGTCGCCGGTTGCAAGGTAGACGACGACTGCCAGGTCAGGGTGGTGACGGCGGCGGTGCCGATCGGCACCAATCCCTGCGTCACGTCGAAGTGCGTGAAAGGCCAGTGCCAAGACACCACCATCGATTGCGGTGACTTTCAGACGTGCTGCAACGGCGCATGCACGTTGCCCAATCAGTGCCTCCAAACCCAGTAGCGCCGGCGGCAACGTCGAGCGCGCGAAAACCTTCCCTGTAAGTTCTCCAGAACTTTCGGCGTTGACGGGCGTCTGTCCTTCGCCAGTCAGTTTTTTTGGAGGTTTCACATGGTTGCCGTGGCGACGCCGTCGAGCTGTATTTTCTCGCGTTTTCGTAGGTCGGTCGTGGGGTTGGTGGCGCTGTCGCTGCTGGGCGGCTGCTCGCACACACCCAGCGCCGGCACGGCCGAGCATTCGGAAACGCCCAAGCGGGCTGCCTCGGCCGCACGCGCCGACCAAGCCGTTGCCGCACCCCCGCCAGCCGCCATCCGCGACGAAAGCTCGAGCAAAGAGGCAGGTCCCGTCGCCGACGCCCCTGCCACGTCGGCACCCGCCGAGAAGAAGAAGGAAGCCCTGGGTAGCGCATCGCCCAAGACGCCGGCACCGACGCCGATAAGAATGCCGGCTGCCGGCGGGCTGAGCCTGAAGGGCAGCGGCGTAGGCGGAGGTGGGCAGGGGCTGGCCGGTTTAGGACGTCTCGGGGGCACTCACGCTTTTCGGTCCGCGCCTAGCAAGCCCAACGCCGTCTTGGCCCCACCGCCGGCGCCAACCAGCGCGCCCATCGAGCGCGACCGAGAGATGAACACCGAGAACTACGCCCACGTCACCGAGAACCCGTTCTTGTCGGTGCAGAACCAGCCGCTGAGCACGTTCTCGGTCGACGTCGACACCGCTTCCTATTCCAACTCGCGACGCTTCCTGGCCGAGGGCACGCTACCGCCGAAGGACGCCATCCGTATCGAAGAGTGGGTGAACTACTTCGCCTACGACTACGCGCAGCCCACCGGCAGCGCGCCGTTTTCGGTGAGCACCGAGGTGACGTCGTGCCCCTGGAACAGCGCCCACCAGCTGGTTCGCATCGGCATCAAGGGCAAGGAAATGCGCGAAGAAAACGTCCCCCCGCGCAATCTCGTTTTCTTGCTCGACGTCTCGGGCTCCATGATGTCACCCGACAAGCTGCCGCTCGTGAAGCGCGGCCTGTCGTTGATGACGGACTCGCTGCGCCCGCAGGATTCGCTCGCCATCGTGGTGTACGCCGGCAACTCCGGCTTGGTGTTGCCGGCCACCTCCGGTCGCGAGCGCGGCAAGATCTTGAAGGCGCTCGACAGCCTGGAAGCGGGCGGGTCCACCAACGGCGGCGCCGGCATTCAGCTCGCGTACTCGGTCGCGCAACAGCAGTTCAAGAAAGGCGGCATCAACCGCGTGATCTTGGCGACCGACGGCGACTTCAACGTCGGCACCACCAGCGACGGCGAGCTGGTGCGACTGATCGAGGACAAACGGAAGAGCGGCGTGTTCTTGACCGTGCTCGGCTTCGGCACCGGCAACACCAAGGATTCGACCATGGAAATGCTGGCCGACAAGGGCAACGGCAACTACGCCTACGTCGACACTTTGGCCGAGGCCCGCAAGGTCTTGGTGCGCGAGGCCGGCTCGACGCTGGTGACCATTGCCAAGGACGTGAAGCTGCAAGTCGAGATGAACCCGCTCAAAGTCTCGAGCTACAAGCTTATCGGCTACGAAAACCGCATGCTTGCCAAAGAAGACTTCAACGACGACCAGAAAGACGCGGGCGAAATCGGCGCCGGCCACACCGTGACGGCCTTGTACGAAATCCTGCCCAAGGGCGTCCCCTCGCCGGTCACGACCAGCGTCGATCCGTTGAAGTACCAGGCGCCGGGCGCCGTCACGCCTTCCGCTGCCAGCGCGGAGCTGATGACGGTGAGCGTCCGCTACAAGCCGCCCCAAGGCGACGTCAGCACCAAGCTCAGCGTGGTCGTGCCCGACCAGACCAAGCCCATCTCCCAAGCCTCCGACGACTACCGCTTCGGCGTTGCCGTCGCCAACGTGGCGCTCGTGTTGCGCGGCTCCCCGGACGTCAAGCAAAGCTCGCTGGACAGCGCGCGCGCATTGGCGGCCGGCGCGCTAGGCCAAGACTTGCACGGAGACCGCCGTGAATTCTTGGCGATGGTGGACGAAGCCAGGCGCCTGCGCGGCGCCGCTCAGACTGCTTTGAAGACGGTGGCGCGGTAGTGCGAAAGCTCGGCGATGGAGTTCTTGATGTCGACCAGCGCGTCGTGCTCGCCCTTCACCGGCTTTTCGTACACGGCTTCTTCACCGTACCAAGTCTTGGCTAGGAGCTTGATCGACGTCACGTCGACGGTGCGGTAGCTCAAATAGCCGGAAAGCCCCGGCATCCACTGGTCCACGAAGCGCTTGTCCTGCCCGATGGTGTTGCCGCACAGCACGGCCGGATAAGCGCACCAGCCGGCGACGCGCTCCAGCAGCTTGCGCTCCGCGACCAGCAAGTCGACGCGCGACTTGCGCACGCGCTCGGTGAGGCCCGTCGTTTCGTGCATGTCTTTCACGAACGGCACCATGCGCGCGAGCAGAGCGTCCGGCTGCCACACGTCGCACACGAACTCTTCCAGCACGTTGAGCTGCGCGTCGGTGATGATCAGCGCCGCCTGCAAGATCACGTCCTGCTGCGGATCGAGCCCGGTCATCTCGAGATCGAGCCAGGCCAGGTTGGTTGCAGACTGCTGCCGCGCGACGCGCTCGGGGGTCGGTTTCTTCGCCACGTCCGTCACCCTACTCCAGGTCCTCGTCGTCGTCTGCGAAGTCCGCGTCGTCGTCGTCGTCGTCCAGGTCGAGGTGTTCGCCGGGCACGTGACGCGGCGGCTTGGCGGCCTCGGCCTTGCCCGGCTTGATCCGTGGCAGCACGATTTTGGGGTCCTTCTCGCGGCGGCGGTACAACACCACCGTGTGCCCGATGATCTGGGCCACCTGGCTGTGCGTGCCCTGTTCCAGCGCCGGCGCGATTTCGACGACGTCCGTCTCGGACTCGCCCGAGACCTTGACCTTGATCAGCTCGTGGCGTTCCAGGGCGATCTCGACCGCCGAAAGCACGCCTTCGGTCGCCCCCTGATGACCGACTTGCACCACTGGCTTCAACTTGTGGGCGAGCGAGCGCAGAAAGCTCTTTTGCTTGCCCGTGAGCGGGGTCAGGGGTGTGCTCGCTTTGCGTTTTTTCGCCACAGCGCTCGTTAGCCAAGGTTCGACGGCTCCGCAAGCTGAGGTAGGCTCTGGCCGGTTTGACCGACCCTGATGTCGTGGTGATTGGCTCGGGCCCCAACGGCCTGACCGCAGCCTGCGCGCTGGCAAAACGCGGCCACCGCGTGCTGGTGCTGGAAGCCAATCCGCGCCGGCCTGGCGGCGCCCTGGGCAGCGAAGAGTGGACGCGGCCCGGCTTCGTGCACGACGTCGGCGCCGGCTTCTTCCCTTTCGGCCGAAGCAGCCCGGCATTCCAGGCGCTCGACCTGGAGGCGGCGGGGCTGGTTTGGCAAAACGCCGAGCTCGAAAGCTGCCACCCGGCGCTGGACGGCAGCTACGCCTGCATCGCGCGGGACGCCGAGGTCGCGGCGCGCCATTTCGGCAGCGACCGCGACGGCGAAGCCTGGCAAAAGCTGGCCGCGTTTCACCGCTCGATCGAGCCGCAGCTGCTGGCCGCATTGATGGAGCCTTTCCCGGCGCTGGCGCCCGCGCTGCGCTTGGGCGTGCTGAACCTGCTGCGCGTGGCGAGCCTGTTCTCCAAGAGCGGGCGGCGGCTCGCCCGCGGCTTGTTCGAGAGTGAAGCGGCGCGCCGGGTGCTGCCCAGCCTGGCTCTGCACGTCGACGTCGGACCCGACGACTGGTTCGGCGCCGGCCTCGGCTACATGCTCGGCCTCACCGCGTCGACCGGCGGCTACGCCGTGCCGCGCGGCGGCGCGCAGAGCATCACCAACGCCTTGGTCACTTTGCTCGAACGCAACGGCGGTCGCTTGCGACTCGGCTCACGCGTCACGCGCGTCGTCACGCGCGGTCGGCGCGCCACGGGCGTGGTGCTGGAGAGCGGCGAGGAAGTGCGGGCGACACGGGCGGTGCTGGCCGACACTTCCGCGCCCAGCCTGCTGCTCGACCTGTTGGACGCCGAGCACGTGCCGAGCGGGCTCAAGCGCAAGATGCGCAAATTTCCCCTCGGTTTTGGCACTTTCAAGCTCGATCTTGCGCTCAGCGCCGCCGTACCGTGGACGGTCCCCGAAGCGCGCAGGAGCGCGGTGGTGCACGCGGGTGAAAGCTTGGACGACCTGTCGCGCTTCGTGCGCGAGATCCGCGCCGGCAAGCTGCCCGAACGCCCGTACTTGGTCGTCGGTCAACAAAGCCTCGTCGATCGCACCCGCGCGCCTCTGGGCGGCCACACCCTCTACGTCTACTCACGCGTCCCCTCCTACCTGCCGGAAGGTTGGGACGCCGCGCGCGAACGCTTCGCCGACACCATCGTCGAGCGCATCGAAGGTCTGGCGCCCGGTTTCCGTACGCAGATTCTGGCCCGCCGCGCCCACGCGCCCAATGATCTGGAGCGGATGAACGCCAACTTGCTCGGCGGCGACCTGGGCGGCGGCTCCAACGCCTGGAACCGCCAGCTGCTCTTTCGCCCGGCGTTCCCCTACTTCCGCTACCGCATGCCGGTGGAACGGCTGTATTTGTGCTCGAGCTACGCCCATCCCGGCGCGGGTGTGCACGGCATGTGCGGCTACAACGCCGCGCGCATTGCGGCGCGCGACATCGAATAGCGTCGGCAGCTACGGAAAGGCGAGCGTCACCGGGCGCGTCTCGCAAACTTCGTTGTCGCTGAGCACGTAGCTGGTACAGGCTCGGAAGGTGAAGTCACTGACTCCGGCCACGTCGCGCCCGCCGTTCGTCTCTCCGCATTTCACGATCGTTCCCGTGCGAGTGCAGGTGATGCTGGAGTCGTCGGCGCTGTTCGGCGCGCCCGCCGTCGTGGCAACGTCGAACAGCCGCCGCGAATCGCGCTCGGCCCCGTCGTCGAGCCCGTCCTCGGTGCCCAGGAACAACCCCATGTCGGTGACGTAACCAACCTTGGTGGTGTGCGACACCTTCCACGCCACCTCGAACGACTCACCGTCGCCCACGCTCGTCGGCATGGCCGAAAGCGAAACGATGCTGAGGCTGGCATCGTCGCCACCCGCGTCGGGAGAGCTGATGGAGAAGCACCCGGAAAGCCCCAAACCCAACGCCAGCGGCGCCGCCCAGCCCATTCGGTTCATGACGACAGGTTAAACGTCGCTGCCGCAGCTCGCAAACCCCCAACAGTTGCCGGCACTTACCGGGCGCCAGGCCGATTTGAGCGCCTTCGCCCACGCAAGTAGACGTTTCCCTTGACGCGCGTGAGGGTGCGGCTACCTTCCCGCTCCTTCCGCAAAGTGCCTGGAGAGGTGACCGAGTGGCCGAAGGTACCCGCTTGCTAAGCGGACGTAGGAGAAATCCTACCGAGGGTTCGAATCCCTCCCTCTCCGCAAAACCGTAAGGCAACGCCCGGCTTGGAAAACAACCGGGCGTTTTCTTTTGGAGGGATTCGAACCTTCACGACCCGACGGTCGATCACGACGCTCGGCAAGCCGCACCTCCGGAGGGTTCGCACCGTCTGCCCAACGTCGCCAACCGACTCGCAGCAAGCTGCAGTCCCTCACGGGTCCGCCAGCAAGGTCCCGAGGAGCGCAGCCGCGAAGCGGCGAGCACCGCAAGGAATCCCGACCGGTTGCCACACATCCGTCGGGCGGCACATCTCCGTTGGCCCACCCGCTGCCTCAAAGTTGAGCAATGCAGCCGAACCTCAGAGCCGCCTCGATCGCTGATTGGGTGAGCGGCTTGCCGTCCTGATGGCAGAACACGAGCTCTGAATTCAGGTGCTTGATGGCCTTGCGCGCCGCCCGCAGTCGGCCGGTAAGCGGAGCTTTTCGTTCCCGCCCGCTGTTCGGCGTCCCGATCACGCCCTTCCAGGAAGAGCGCCTCACGGTCAGCAGCGCTTGCCCTCGGGAAGCGGTAGCCGCCGCTACAAGGAGCTGCTTGCGATAGGTTCCCACCCGATAGTCGCCATTTGTGCCTCGAAGACATGCCCCTTGATTGGAGCACCAATAGATCTTGCTCCCGGTTCTCTGCGCGACGCCAAAGACACTTGAGCCCGCAACCATGGCGGTTCTCGGGCTCACGACGGTGAACACGCCAGCACGGCGTCGGTGAAGCTTCGAACCACGGCGTACCGCAAGCATCCACCGGGTCCATCACACCTCCCCCACCGCCGTGCCCCGTTTCGCCGCCCCGGCGCACCGGCGGCGAAGGGGGAGCGCGAGCTCGTCGCCGAGACGCGCCCTCCCCCCGGGCGTGCGGCTACCAGGTCGCGTAGCCGGCGTAGTCGAGCCCGCCTGACGTCACCTGGATGCAATAGCCGCCGTTGCGTTGCGCGGGCAGCGCCCAGCCGCCGCAGCTCATCGTCGTGCCGTTGACGGTGAGATTTCGGCCCGTCATGTTGCTGCAGTTGCCGCCGTTGAGCACACCGGCCACCTCATGGCAGATCGCGCTCGTCGTCAGGTTACCGGATTGAATACTCGGCCCCGTCTTGGTGACGATGGGTGAGCACAAGCCGGCACACGGCGTGGAGCCACTCGTGACGCACACGTTGGAGCCGTTGCAAGTACCGCCCGTGCAGGCGGTGCCGTTCGCAGCAAACGCGTCGCTCGGACATGCCGCGCTGCTACCCGTGCACTTCTCGGCCACATCGCACTGTCCCGAAGCCGCGCGACAAACCGTGGTGTTGCTGGTGAAAACGTCCGCCGGGCATGCTGCGCTCGATCCGGTGCAGACTTCCGCCACGTCACAGGCGCCCGCCGACGCACGGCAGGTCGCGCCCGCGTTGCCCGCAACGTTGCTGCACGTGCCGGCGTTGCAAGCGTCCACGGTGCATGGGTTGTTGTCGTTACAATCGGCCGCCACGGAGCATCCACCAACAGCGGCAAAGCGGAACCAGTTCAGGTTCATGCCGCCGCTGTCGAACACGACCTTGACCACGTGGGCGCCTGCCGTCAGGTTGACGCCGGCCTTGGTAGCCGTCGTCCAGTTCTGCCACCCACCCGTGTTGACGTTCATCGTGCCCGACACGTTCGTCCCGTCGACCTCCACGTGGAAGGTCTGAGCGGCGCTCGAAGCGACGCGCATGTTGAGCGTGTAGGTGCCGGCGCTCGCGGCGGTGACGCTATATTTCAGGTATTCAGTCGCGTTGGTCCAGCCCACGTTGAAGCCGCCACCCGTATCGGTCGTGGCTTGGATGTCGACGCTGTCCGTCCGGTACTGACCACCGTTGTTGGCGGTGTCGTTGTCGTGGAACGCTACGCCTTCACCGCCGGTGTCGTAGTCCTCGGCTTGAATCGTGCTGGTCACGCTGCGTGGCGTGCCGCCGTAGGGTTGCGATCCGCAAGTGACGCCGCCGCAGACGCCGGCGCTGCATGAATCGTTGCACGTGCTCGCGTTGCCGTCGTTGCAGGCAGTGCCGTTGGCCACGGCGGCGTTGCTGCATACACCCGTCGTACACGTGTCCGTGGTGCAGGCGTTGTTGTCGTTGCAATCGGCCGCCACCGTGCAAGCGGCGGACACCGTGATTGACTGCGGCAGCGAGGCAATGCCATTCGCCACCACCTGCAACGTCGCCGGGCCGTTTTCGATGCCGGCTGGCACCCGAAAATTGGTCGACACGACCGTCGTGCTGCCGACCGGCTCGATGCCCATCCGGCTGTGATTGCTAGTTTTTGCGTAGAAGATGTGGCCACTCGCGGTGTTGATGATGCGGACCAACGGGTAGTTCGTCGATGACTGGGCGTCGTCGCCGTACGAGCCGCCTTCGGAGAAGCCATTGAAGAGCCTGCCCGAAATGCTGTAGCTCGCGCCGCCGGAGACGCTGGCCGGGGCCGTCGTGATCGCGGGGCGCCACGAGTCGGAGGGGCCGCCGGTGGCGGTGTAGAGCATGGTGTCGGAGCCGGTGTAGAGCACCTCACCGGTGGGCAGCAGCATCAACCGCCCATTGTAAGACTCGATGTTCGCCACGTTGGGCGTGTCGGCGACGGCCGACAGCGTGTTCGTCGCGAACGCCACCTCGTAGAAGTGGCTCGGTTTGTTGAACGTGCTGGTGGGGGACACCGGGCTCGCCAAGACCAGGATATTGCCGTTCGGTAACGCAGCCGCCGGGCCGTCGGCCATCGAGAAGTGGTTCGTGCCGGAAGCGACCGGAAAGTCCATGCTTGCGCTGTGGGTCCAAGTGTTGTTGGACGGGTTGTAAACCGCGTTCTGGCCCAACGAGTTGCCGGAAAAGCACATGACCTGGTTGTCCGGCCTGAACGCGCACGGGCCGACCTCCTTCGACTCGCCGGATCCGGTCCCCGTGTCGGCCAGGTTGACCGGCATCGATCCGGAGTTGCCCCAGGTGTTCGTCGTCGGGTTGTAACGCTCGAAGGACGAGGGAATGCGGGAATCGACAGCGAGAACAGTGCCGTCGTAGAGCGGCACCGGATTTTCTTCACTATTGCTATCGAGCTTGCCGGTTGAATTTTTGCTCGTAAAGACGCCAGTTGCCGGATTCAGTACCTCGACGTCCGACGTAAAAACGTTGAAGATGGCGAGGGTGCCGTCTTGAAAGGTGATGCTGGCGGCGTCGCCGAGGGAGCCGATCGGCTCTTGAAGCTGACTGGACCAAGTATTGGTGGCGGGGTCGTAGATGAAACCGACGTTCTGCTCAGTCGGGACGCCCGAATTGTATTCGCCGCCGATGACCACCGCGCGGCCGTCTTTGAGCACGGCAGAGGCGAAGTAGAGCGGGGCGTAGATGCCACCGCTACTGTTGTTCGGCATCGGCGGGATCGGCGGATTGTCCCAGGTGCCGTTCTTGTAGCTGCCGAACGCGTCCGGGCGCAGGCGGTGCCAAACATTGGTGGAGTTGCCGTGGCACATCACGTCGCCGTCGGTGAGCTGCAGGCACGTGCCCAACCCACCGGGCGGCGCATTCGTGAAGGCGGCCCAACTGCCACCCACGGGTGGCGGCGCGAGCGCGGCCGCTTCCGAACCGAGGAGGTCATCCTCGCCGTCCTGCGGATCCGGACCGGCCGCACAACCTAAAAAGAGCGCGGAGCTACACGCGATCCCCCACGCAGGCGAAGCTTTTCGAATCGACATGCTCATTAGAGTCGCGTCACCTCCGATCCTTCGGTGTGTGCGCCGCTAACGACTAAACAAGAGCTTCGAGCGGGCCTCTCGTAATACGGTAGGGTAGGCGCAGATGACGAGCCCGCGCTGCGCACACTACCAGCTGGCCCACGTGGCGATCCGTAGCGTTGCCTTCCGAAACCCGTACGACTTCATGTCCTTGATGGCCAGCGACAAAGGGCTCGAGCTGCTCTCGTCGCTGCTGGAGCAGGTGAGCGAGCATTGCACGGGTGAAGAGCTACTCGAGCTCGGTGAGCTTGCCATTCATCGCACGCGCGTGCTCGGCAGCCCCTGCCTGATCGTGGAAATGCCTTCCGGGGAGCTACCCCCCGAAGCGCACTTCGTCGGCGTGTGGCTCACCGCCAACGATGGGCCCGAAACCGGGCAAGTGCGCTACTTCACGCTCGAAGTGGCGGACGAACGGCAGACTGACCGTACGGTGCTGGGTGAGTGGACCAGCGCTGGCGAACACCTCGACCATGGCGCCGGGCCCGAGCCGTCGCTCGAGGCCTTCATCGCAGCCATCACCGCGCTCGTGGCGCGCTACCACTGAGCGGCCGTTGGACATGAGCGTTGTGTCCCCGCCGTCGTCAGTAGTTGCGCCAAGTGATCGCGCCTGAGACGAACTCCGGATGCACGTTGCCTTCGTTGACGACGACGAGCGGCGACGCCGAGGAGGCGAAGTCCCACGGTCCGACCGCTGGGGGATCGATCGACAAAGTGTCGAGATACACCGTCGCGGTGCCGGAGCTCGAGAACCCGCCGACCTTCACGTCGATCCAGTCGACGTGGGTGTCGAAAGCTTGGGCGCCCGTTACGTCGAGCGTGGCTGCGAACCAGCCGGATGTGGGAACTTCGAATCCACGCGAAACTCCCCCAGAGCTAGGGTCGGTGCTGTCGTCGTAGTGCAACTGAATCGTGATGGTCCCAGGGGTCGAGGCGACGTACATGCGGGCGCGAATGGTCGTGCCGCTGAGATCGACCGGCGACGCGAGCCGGACGCCGTAGCTTGCGGCAGCAGTCAACGAGACATCGGTGACGGTCGTAGCGAGCACGGCACAGCCCGTCGCGCACGCTTTGCACGCGCCGGCAGTGCATTCGGCGGCGCCCTGGCAAGCCCCGTCGCAACGGCCGCAGTGCAGGTTGTCGTCCTCCAGACCGACGCAGCTCTGGTCGCACAACGTCAAGCCCGTGCGGCAGCCGCACTTGCCTGCGGAGCAGCTCTGGGATTGAGCGCAAGGCTTGCCGCAGCCGCCGCAATGGGCCGCGCTGCTGTTCGTATCGACGCACTGCCCGTTGCAATAGGTGTTGCCAACCGGGCAGTGACATTCGCCCGCCGTGCAGGTGCTATTGCCCGTGCAAGCGGGCGAGCACTGGCTGCCGCTAGTGCCGGTGCCAGCGCTTCCGCTGGCTGCGGTGCCAGCCGCGGCGTCGTCGGTGCCGCCGCCACCCGCGCCGCCCACGCTGCTGTCGCCGGCGCCGGTCCCTGCGGTGGGTTCACCGCGTCCTCCGCTACCCGAGCTGCGCGTGTCGTCGGGAGCACTCGGTTTTCCACCTTCGTGGGTGGTCATGTCGCCGGACGAGCTCGTACCTGCCCCGGCGGACGCTCCCTCGCCGCCCTTCGCACGGCCGGGATCTTTGAGGGAGCAGGCTTGCGCGGCCAGAAATGCCATGGCGAAACCGCCTACCATCCCGGCCCCGCGCCACCGTTTCGCCATGAGCCGGGGGGTACCACCCGATCTGCGTGGAATCAACCAAGCGTGACGCCGCGGGGGCGAAGCGCGGCGCTGGCCCACCTCGAAGTGCTTCGCGGAGACGGCCTCCTCCATTCCGCGCGCAGCGGCCGCTGCGGCCGCGAGCACGGAATTTGGGGGAGGCAGGAAGCGCGCAGCCCGAAGGGCGAGCACTGCACGGTGG
>Ga0068855_100007574_pt1 | contig 13136 bp, 5 predicted proteins | sample KBSCornC52_FD_66592 | JGI IMG/M metagenome (GOLD analysis project Ga0068855, IMG submission 66592) | Corn rhizosphere microbial communities from Kellogg Biological Station, Michigan, USA - KBS Corn C5-2 | ecosystem: Host-associated > Plants > Roots > Rhizosphere > Soil ... | reverse complement strand
CATCCGGCGCGTGATCGTGGTGGTCCCCACGCAGCACCTCAAGTTCCAGTGGGCGCACGCGGCCGAGCGGCTGGACATCCACCTGGATCCCGAATGGAACGTCGGCTACGGCGGCCTGCCGCCCGACGCCCACGGCGTGGTCGTCACCTACCAGCAGGTGGCCGCCTCGCCGGCGTCGCTGCGCCCGATGGTGCGGCAGTCCCTCGCCATCCTGGACGAGATCCACCACGCGGGCGACACGCGCGCCTGGGGCGACGCCATCCGGCAGGCGTTCGATCCGGCCTGGCGGCGCCTGAGCCTGTCGGGCACGCCCTTCCGGTCCGACCAGCGGACCATCCCCTTCATCAATTACACGGGCGAGCTGGCGCAAGCGGACTTCGAGTACGGCTACGGCGACGCGCTGAAGGACGGGCGGGTCGTGCGGCCGGTCTATTTTCCGCGCATCAACGGCCGGATGGAGTGGAGCGCCCCCGACGGGACCGAGCACGAGGCCACCTTCGACGACCGGCTGCCGCGCGAGCTGGCCAGCCAGCGGCTGCGCACCGCGCTGGACGTGGCCGGCGAGTGGATGCCGACGGTGCTGGCGCAGGCCCACGCCCAGCTCATGCACCTGCGGGCGCGCGACCCACGGGCGGCCGGCCTGGCCATCACCATCGACCAGGAGCACGCCAAGGCCATCGCGGCCATCATGGAAGAGCGGCTGGGGATCTCGCCCACCATCGCCACCTCCGACGACCCGTCCGCCTCCGAGAAGATCAGCCGCTTCGCCGACGGGATCGCGCCCTGGGTGGTGGCGGTCCGCATGGTGTCGGAGGGGGTCGACATCCCGCGGCTGCGGGTCGGCGTGTACGCGACCAACACCATCACGGAGCTGTTCTTCCGGCAGGCGGTGGGCCGCCTGGTGCGCTGGAACGCGCGCCTCGGCAAGCAGGCCGCCTACATGTTCATCCCCGACGACGTCCGGCTGCGGAAGTTCGGGGCTGCCATCGCCGAGCAGCGCCGCCACAGCCTGCGCAAGGAGTCGCGCGACGACGACGGCCCGCCGCGCGACGAAGGGGCCGAGCCGGCCGCCCGGAAGACCGAGACCGAACGCGACCTGGCCGAGCAGCTGTCGCTGTTCGCGCCCATCTCGGCGACCCCGCTGGACGAGGACGGCCGCCCGATCGAGGAGCCGCGCCTGTTCGCGCCGGAGCTGACCGCCGACGACGATCCCAACGGCGAGATCCCGGACTTGGTCGGGACCTCCGGCGCCGACGCGGTCCCCCCGCCGTTCGAGCCGGCGTCGCCGGCCGGACACGTCCCCCCGCCCATCGCCGATCCGCTTCCCGCCGGCGCGCCCAAGACCGGCGCGCTGGCCCGCCGCCGCCAGCTTCGCGAGCAGAACGCGACGGCGGTGATCGACCTCGTCCACCTGACCGGCCGCACCCACGCCGAGGTCAACGCCGAGCTGAACCGAAAGGTCGGCATCAAGCGCATCAGCGTCGCGACCCTGCGCCAGCTGGAACAGCGCCTGACGGCCGCGCAGGCGATGCTGCGGCGCCGCTGATCCCAACGCGTTGACGGAGCTGGGCTTTGCCCAGCGGAGTCGTCCCGGGAGGTCCAAGGAACCCTCCCAGGGTTCCTGTCTGATCGCGTTGACGGAGCTGGGCTTTGCCCAGCGGAGTCGTCCCGGGAGGTCCAAGGAACCCTCCCAGGGTTCCTGTCTGATCGCATCTCTGACATTCATGTCGGGCAGGTCGTGGAAATCTGCTCGTGTCGCGCGCGCCCGACCCGGTCCCCGGGGCCCCCTGCGATGGCACGTGGGTTGCTCCGTCGAGGTCGGACCCGGGCCCAGGAGGCAACGAAATGAACGCGCGCCGGCTCTTGCTTCGGACTCTGATGGTATGGGTGATTCCGGCCGCGGCATGCAGCGGCAGCCGGGGCGGCGCGATTCCGCCCGGGACGGGCAGCGGCGGATTCTTTCAGACCGGCGGCTTCATTGGCTCTGGGGGGGTGCCCGGAACAGGCGGCTTGATCGGCGCGGGCGGCGGGATCGCCTGCGGCGTTGGCAGCGGGGGCACCAACTCGGTTGGCGTGGCGTCGAAACCACAATTCATCCCCAACGTGGGGACCACCCACTCCGAGGACGTGGCGCCGCCCGCGATCAGCGGCGGCACGCTGCTGGTGCTGGCCGACGGCAAGACGGCGGTGGCCGCTGATCCCGACCGCGACGCCGTTTACTTGGTCGACCTGCCGTCCCGCACCGTGACCGGGACCGTGACCCTGCAGGCGGGCGATGAGCCGGGCCGGCTGGTGCAGGACGCGGCGGGCCGCGTCGACGTCGCCCTCCGCCACGGCGGCGCGCTGGTGACGCTGGACCCGCCCACCGGGAAGATCCTCGCCCGTCGCACCGTCTGCCCGGCTCCGCGAGGGGTGGCCTACGACCCGGCCACCGACGAGGTGCACGTCGCCTGTCAGGACGGCGAGCTGGTGAGCCTTCCGGCGGCGGCAGGCGATCCCGTGCGCCGGCTGCAGCTGGACGACGATCTGAGAGACGTGGTGGTCGAGGGGAACAACCTCCTCGTGACCCGCTTCCGCAGCGCCGAGCTGCTGACGGTCGCCCCCGACGGGACGGTCACCAGCCGCGTGCAACCGCCCAGCTTCAGCTCCCGCGAGGTTCACAATGGCAACACGTTCACGCCCAGCGTCGCCTGGCGAGCGCTGCCGGCGCCCGGCGGCGGCGCGATGGTGCTGCACCAGCGCGGCATGATCGATCAGGTCGTCACGACGGCAGGTGGATACGGCGGACCCGGCCCGTGCGACACGATCGTTCACTCGTGCATCAGCCGGATTGATTCGGCGGGCGGGATCTCCAGCGGACCGGCCTTGCCGACCCTGGTGCTGGCCGTCGACATGGCGCTCAGCCCGGACGGCCAGAAGGTCGCGGTCGTGTCCGCCGGCAACGCGACCAACGTCGACGCCTTCGCGAACGCGTCGATCCCTGCGCTGACGCGGGTGTTCGTGACCGACGTCGACAGCGCCACCGACACGCGGGTCGGCTGCGAGCCGGACGGGATGCACGGCCCCTGCCTGCCGCCCGATTTCAACCAGACGGTCCTGCTCGGCAACGTGGACGGCCCGACGACGACCGCCTCCACCGCGGTCCCGATGACGGGCGCCGGCGGGGGCGCGGGCGGAGCGCCGGGACGGGGCGGCGCGGTCGGCACCGGCGGGGCGATCGGCATGGGCGGTACCCCGGGCACGGGCGGAACGATCTGTTCGTCCGCGCCGGCCGGCGTGCCGCCCAACGTGGGCCAGCCCATCGCGGTGGCGTTCGCGGGCGACGGCGGCCTCGTCGTCCAGTCGCGCGAGCCGGCCATGCTGGCGCTGGGCGACGGGAGCACGATCACGCTCTCCACCGTCAGCCGCAACGACACCGGCCACGCGTTGTTCCACGCCAACTCGGGCGGTTTCCTCGCGTGCGCCTCCTGCCACGCGGAGGGGAACGAGGACGGGCGCGTCTGGAACTTCTCGTGCCAGGGACCTCGCCGGACGCAGTCGGTGCAGACCGGGCTGGCGGGAACCGAGCCCTTCCACTGGGACGGTGACGAGACGGATTTCAGCCACCTCATGACCGACGTGTTCCAGGGGCGCATGTCCGGACCTCCGCTGTCCAGCGACCAGGGCGCGGCGATGCTGAGCTGGCTCGACAAGCAGCCGCGCGCGCCCAAGCCCGCACCCGCCGACGCGTCGGCGGTCGCGCGAGGCCGGACGCTGTTCCAGGACCCCACCCACGGCTGCGCCACCTGCCATGCCGGGGCCCACCTCACGAACAATCAGACCGTGGACGTCGGCACCGGCCGCCCGTTGCAGGTCCCCTCGCTGGTCGGGGTCGGCAGCCGCGCGCCGTACATGCACGACGGCTGCGCGGCCACCCTGGCCGATCGATTCGGGACCTGCGGCGGTGGCGACCAGCACGGCGTCACGTCCAACCTGTCGGCGTCGGACGTCAGCGATCTGGTCGCCTACCTCCGGACGCTCTGACCCGCGCGCCGCCGGCGGGTTGCGGGTTGCCCCCGGAAGGACGGCCCCGTATGACTCTCGGTCGATGATCGAAGATTGGGCTGAGCTGACCGCGCGGCTGACGGCGGCGGCCGAGTCGGCGCGCGGCCGCGCCCTGTGCGCGGCGTTGCCGCTGGCGTCCAGCGCCGACGAGGCGCGCGGGTGGATGGCGCAGGTGGCCGAGGTGGCCGCCCTGCTGCGGGCCGGGCGGACGCCGCCCTCGCTGGCGGCGCCGGAGATCGAGGCGGCGGTGACCGCGGCCGAGAAAGAGATCGTCCTCGGCGCCGAGGAGCTGCGGCCGGTCGCCGTGCTGTGCGGGATCGCGACGGCGGCGCGGGCGTTCTGGGGCGCTTACGCCGAGGCGGCGCCCGAGGTGGCCCGGCTGGCGCGCGACCTGGCCCCGCCCGACGATCTGGCGCACACCATCGCCGAGACCTTCGACGGCTCGGGCGAGATCAAGGACAGCGCCTCGTACGAGCTGGCGCGCCTGCGGGCCGAGCGGCAGCAGGTGGCGGGCCAGGCCCGCGCCACCATCGAGGCGTTGATCCGCGACGAGACCTACGCGCCGGTCTTGCAGGACGAGTACTTCACGATCCGCTCGGAGCGCTACGTGCTGCCGCTCAAGGCCAGCGCGAAGTCCATGGGCCTGGGCATCGTGCACGACACCTCGCGCACGGGCGAGACGGTGTTCGTCGAGCCGACCGCGCTGGTCGGCGCCAACAACCGCCTGAAGGTGATCGAGGTCGACATCCGCCGCGAGTCGCGCCGGATCCTGGAGGCGGTGACCATGGAGGTCGCCATCGCCGGCAAGGCCCTGCGGCGGACCGCCGAGACGCTGGGCGTTCTGGACGCGCGCGTGGCGGCCGCGCGCCTGGGTGTCGGCTACGGCGGCGTGGCCATCGCCCTGTCCGAGCCGGGCCAGACGCCCGCGCTGGATCTGAAAGAGCTGCGCCATCCGCTGCTGGCGCTGGCGCGCGGCGGCGATCAGACAGGAACCCTGGGCGGGTCCCTTGGACCTGCCGCGACGACTCCGCCGGGCAAAGCCCAGCTCCGTCAACGCGCCGCCGCGGTGGTCAGCAACGACGTGGCGCTGGGCGGGGACGGGCCGCGCATCCTGGTGGTGAGCGGGCCCAACGCGGGCGGCAAGACCGTGCTCATGAAGGCGATCGGCATGGCGGCGCAGATGGCGCGGGCCGGGTTGCTGGTGGCGGCCGCGCCCACCAGCCGGGTCGGGTTCTTCGACGCCGTGCTGACCGACATCGGCGACAAGCAGTCGGTGCTGGGCGACCTGTCGACCTTCTCGGGACACCTGGGCAACCTGGTGCGGATCCTCGAGGCGTCGCGGGCCGGCGCGACGCTGGTGCTGCTGGACGAGCTGATGGCGGGCACCAACCCGGACCAGGGCGCGGCGCTGGCGCGGGCGACCGCGGAGGCGCTGGCCGAGCGGCCGGCGCTGGCGGTCATCACCACCCACTACGACAGCCTGAAGGCGCTGGGCGAAGGGGACGCGCGGTTCGCGAACGCCGGGATGGAGTACGACCTCGACCACCTGCAGCCGACCTTTCGCCTGATCGTGGGCGCGCCCGGCCGCTCGTACGCGTTCGACATCGCCGCCCGGATGGGGATGCCCGCCGAGATCCTCGACCGCGCGCGCGAGCTGGCGGGCGCGCCGAGCGTGAGCCTGGAGTCGGTGATCGCGCGGCTGGAGGCGCGCGAGGCGGCGCTGGCGCAGGAGGCCGAACGGCTGGCGGGGGCGACCGCCGAGGCGACCGCGACGGCCGAGGCGCAGCGGACCGCCGCCGAGGCGCTGGAGCGGCGCGAGCGCGAGCTGGGGCGCCATGCCCGCGAGGTGGTCGAGGCGGCGGTGGCCGACGCGCGCGAGGCGCTGCGGGTCATCGTGCGCGAGGCGCAGGCCGCCAACACGTCGCGCGCGGCGGAGGCGGCGCGCGGGGCGATCACGCGCGCGGCCGACGAGGCCAGGGCCCGCATGACGTTGCCCGACGCCGAGCCCGAGGCGCGGCCGCCCACGCCCAGGCTGGAGGTGGGCGCGCGCGTGTTCGTCGAGCGGCTCGGCAAGACCGGTGTGCTGGCCCAGGCGCCGGACGCGCGCGGGCGCGCCAAGGTGACCGTCGGCGCGCTCACCGTCGAGGTCGCGGCCGAGGAGCTGCGCGCGGCCCCCGCCGGTGCGGACAAGCCGCGTGCCGCGCCCGCGCGCCGCGCAGCCCCGGAGGCGCCCCACCCGCCGTCGGCGGACGACCCGCTGGCCCTGGTCTCGCCGTCGGGCGGGCAGACGCTGGACGTGCGTGGCCACGACGGCGACGACGCGGTGGCGGCCCTGGAGGCGTACCTGGACCGCGCCGCGCTGTCCGGCCAGAACCACGTCATCGTCGTGCACGGTCACGGCACGGGCGCGCTGCGCAAGCGGATCCGCGCTTACCTGGACGACTCGCCCTACGTGGCGCGCTGGGCGCCCGGGACCCCGCGCCAGGGCGGCGACGGCGCGTCGGTCGTCGAGCTCCGCTGAGGCGCGCAGGCCGTCAGGGTTTGCGGCCGGCCTGCAGGTCCACGGCCAGCTGCTGCAACAGCGCCTTGTCGGGTTTGCGCTCTTTCGGAAGGATCGCCTGCGCGACCGCGTCTCCCTCGACGATCAGCAGGCCGCGGCCGGTCGGCTGCAGCCCGCGCTGCAGCGCCTCGGCGTCCCAGCGCTTGGTGTGGGTCGCCTGCCGCCACAGGAAGCCGGCCACCGCCGCCGGCGTGCAGGCCAGGTAGGCCGCGTGCGTGTTGTCGATCGAGCGATCGGCCAGCGTGGCGGCGATCTCGGCGGGATCGTTCACGGCCTCGATCCCGACGTTGCGGGGCGACGCGATCATGCCGCCGCCGCGGTGGCCGAGCAGGTTGGCGCGTCCGGTGCGCGGCACGCCGCCGGCCTGCGGCGTCAGACCGGCCACGTGCAACCATTCGGCCAGCGGCTTCGACAGGTCTTGCAGCTTCGCCACCGGTCGAAAGTAGGCGTCGACCACCTCGGGCGCGCGCGGGCGGGCCTTGAACAGAACGGCCGCGAACATCTCGGCCGGCTCGACGCCTTCCCAGAACGAGCCCGCCGCGCCGCGCCACTCGGCGAGGCGCGTCTCGATGGCGGCCAGCGTCGCGGCCGTGAGCTCCAGCTCGCCGGCGATCGCGTCGAGGGCGCGCGCATCTTTCGTCGCCTCTTTCACGCGGCGCATGCGGAGGCCGCAAAAGCGCGTGCGATCGGCGTCGGCCAGGCTGGGGAACTTCACGTCGCGCCTATTGTAGCGGCGGCGGGGCCACAATTGATGACGAACCGCCCCCGCCCGCGCCTCTGACCCGGCGGAGGTTCCATGCGGTCCGGTCCGACTCGACTGACTTTCCTGGCAGGCGCCTGCACCATCCTGGCGCTGGCCTGCGCGCAATCCCATGATCTGCCGGACGGGTCGTCCCCCGCGGGCCAGGGCGGCAGCGTGGGATCGACCGGCGGCGCGCGCGCGACGGGTGGATCGAGCGCGACCGGCGGCGCCACCGCCAGCGGCGGCACCCTCGGAAGCGGCGGCACCGCCACCGGCGGCAGCGTCGGCAGCGGCGGCACGCGCGCCACCGGCGGCACCACCGGCTCGGGCGGCACCCTCGCCACCGGCGGCAGCGTCGGCACCGGCGGCACGCGCGCCACCGGCGGCACCACCGGCTCGGGCGGCACCGTCGCCACCGGCGGCAGCGTCGGCTCCGGCGGCAACCACGCCACCGGCGGCAGCGTCGGCTCCGGCGGCACCCTCGGAACGGGGGGCACGCGCGCCACCGGCGGCACCACCGGCTCGGGCGGCACCGTCGCCACCGGCGGCACCACGGGAACGGGTGGGACCGTCGCCACCGGCGGGACCAGCGGCGGCGGACCCTGCACCTGGAGCTCCGGCCCCAGCTCGAACAGCGGCGAGATCACCTGCTACTCCTTCGGCCAGGGCACCGCCAAGGGCGGCGGCTGCTCCAGCTACAAGACCTATTGCGGCTACTGCGGCACCGAGTCGGGGAGCAAGGGCTCCGGCATCTGCCCCTCGGGGATCACCGACACCGTTCCGAACACCGCCAACAGCTACTTCGCCGCCTTCCCCAGCGGCACCTTCGGGCAGGGGAAATATTGCGGGATGTGCGTCGACGTCACCTGGAACGGCAAGACCATCACCGCCACCATCGTGGACGAATGCGCCACCTGCCCCAGCTCGAATCACATCGATCTCAGCCTGTCGGCGGCGGCCGCGCTGGGCCTGGGCCAGGGGAGCAACACCGGCGACGCCACCAGCGGCGTGACCTGGAAGGCGGTCGATTGCCCCGTCAGCGGGAACATCGTGGCCGCCTTCAACAACGGCAACTCCGGGCAGGTCTACTTCCAGAACGTGGTGTTTCCGGTCGCCAAGGCCGTCGCCGGCGGCCACACCGCGAACCAGTCCTACGGCTACTGGGACTTCGGCGCCTCGGTCGGCGGCCAGTCGGTCACGCTGACCGACACCGTCGGCCACGTCATCACCGGCACGCTGCCCACCTCCAGCGGGGGCAGCGTCGGCGCGCAGTTCCCGATGACCTGCCAGTAATGGCGGACGGTCCCGTGCCTCAGCGCGGGATCAGCCGCAGGAACCGCCAGTCCGACCGGTGCGCGATCTCGGGCCCCAGCCAGCCGGGCGCGCCGTTCGCGTCACAGCCGTTCCGCACCACGATGAAGTTCGCCTCGGCGGCCGACATCGGGGTGCTGGCCGGCCGGACCTGCCCGTTCATGCCCGCGTCGAGATCACCCACCCGCCAGGGGCCGCGCAGCCCGCAGTCGATCACGTAGACCAGCCCGAACGGCGGCGCCGCCAGCACCGGCGGCAGCTCCGCCACGTCGCGCCCGCCGGCGTTTCCGTGCGGCGGCAGGCGGCTGACGAAGTCGAAGAACGCGACGTCATCCCCCATGCTGTTGCGGCCGACGGACCAGTTGCCCGGCCAGACCACGTGGGTGACCCCCATCCGCCGGAGCGTCGCCGCCAGAGTGGCCGCCGATTTCTCGTGCTGGTAGTCGATCCCGCCCTGCGAGTCGCGCACGTCGGTCGTCACCGCCCGCCAGAGCCCGACGCGCAGGTCGTACTCGTGCATGAGGACCTGCGCGCGCGGCGGAAGGCTGTGGCCCACGTCGACCAGGCCCTGGTCCAGCACGCCGCGCCGGGCGTCCTGGCCGCGGAACGGCTGCGCCAGCGCCGTCAGCGACACGGTGATGGGGTTCTGATCGCCGTTGAGCGCATGGTTGGAAAAGCCCAGATAGTCGCCCGACCAGAACACCTGGCAGGCGATCAGCAGGCCGGCGTAGAGGCGCCACCAGCGGCCCGCGTGCCAGGCCTGCCACAGCGCCGCCGCCGTGACCATCGCCATCCAGGGGACCAGCGCGCCCAGGTAGCGGTCCTGGTGATACGAGACCCACCAGATGAAGACGCCCAGCTGGATCATCGCCACCACCAGCAGCGCGTGCCCGCGCCGCGCGCCGCGCGCCATCAGCGCGGCCACCACCCCCAGCGGAAAGAACACGAAGAACACCGGCCATTTGTGGTGGAAGGTCGACCAGTCGTGCGACGTGAGGCCCAGCGCCGTCACCTCGGTGACCGTCTGCTGCACCGCCTCGCGCATGGGCACGTCCTTCAGCGTGAAGAACGGGTCCCGCGTGGTGTTCACGCCGGGCGCCAGCGGGTGGGACGGGAAGATTCGCGCCAGGATCGGGTAGTAGGGGTCGCCGTACCAGAGCACGTTCTTCAGCCAGTGGGGCGCCGTCAGCAGCAGCGTGACGCCCGCGAAGATGGCCAGGCCGCGGACCATCGCCCGTCCGTCGGCGCGGCGGCTGCGGGCCGCCAGCAACCAGACCGCGCGCACCGCCAGCGCCAGCAGCGGCCCCGCGAACAGATACAGCCCCTGGATGCGGGTCAGGATGGCGCCGGCCACGAAGATCGCGAACAGCACGTACCAGCGCCAGTCGGCGTTGCGCAGCAGCCGCCGGAAGGACAGCAGGACCGGGACGGCCCAGAAGGCCAGCACGTGGTCGGCGCCCAGGCACAGCATGCTGTCGTAAAGGAAGATCCCCGGGAACATGAAGAAGGCCACCCAGCCCGCCCAGGGCGCCCGCCGCCCGGCCAGCCACCGGATCCCCAGCGGCAGCGCGGCGATGGTGGCCGCGAACAGCGCGAACTCCACATGGTAGGCCAGCGTCATGCGGTGCCACTCGCGGCCCCAGGGACACAGGAAGGCCCAGGTGTAGAGCCAGGTCGCGAGCTGCGGCTGGGCGCCGTTGAAGAACCCCTCGTTGAAGCGCTGGATGGCGCCGCGCGCGGCGTACTGCTCGGCGATCCCCAGGTGGTACCAGCGCGCGTCGTAGCCCGAGTTGAAGGGCGACAGCACCGGAAGGAACACGGCCGCCAGCGCCGCGAACCCCACCGCGACGAAGACCAGCCGCACACCGCGCGCCTGCGTCAGCACGCGGGCCAGGCGCGGACCGTGGCGGCGTCCGTCGCGGGCCAGCTGGCGCAGCCCCGGCGCGGCCAGCGCCACCGGCCAGACGAAGAACGTCCAGTGCTTGAGCAGGTGAACGATCCCCAGCACGAAGATCCCCAGCGCGAAGGCCAGCACGCCCACCGCCAGGCCGATCACCAGCTGTTCCGTGGCCGGTAAGCTGACGGCCAGCGCCCGTCGCAGGAACCAGTTTCCAAACGACAGGCAGGCGAGCATCAGGCCGGCCACGCACAGCCAGATGGCCAGGTAGTCGGGCGCCGTCCAGAGCCGAAGGGGCTCGAGCGCGTTCAGGTTGAGGAGGACGCCGACCAGCACGCCCACCGCGAACAGCCAGGCCAGCGCCGTGCGGACGCGGCGCGCGCGACCACCGCCCGGGGGCGATGCGAGGGACTCCACGCCTGCAGAATGCCAGGGCCGGACCGTGAAGAAAACCCCGGCGCACCGACGGCCAGGTCAGGTCGCGCCGGTCACGCGCGCCGGCAGGACGACCATGGTGGCCCCCGCCCAGGAGAGGCGCTTCTGGATGGCCAGCGCCGTCTCGTTGTGCAGCAGGCGCTGGTACCAGCGCTCGCGCTCGAAGATGACCTTGCCGGCGAAGAACGTCACCACCGGGAAGTCCCGCATGACCGCCAGGCACAGCTTCTCGGCCTCGGCCACCGCGTCGATGCCGACCGAGAACAGGGACTCGGACGGGACCGCCAGCTCGGTGGCCACCGCCCGGTAGCGCCGCAGCATCGCCTCCGTGTCGGCCTCCAGCGACTCGACGGCGTCGGCGCCCTTGAAGCCACCGGAATCGATGATGCCGACCGAGATGAACACCAGGTTCTTGAAGTGCCCCGGAAAGGCGCGGAAGACGTTGAGGACCGTGTGGATCCCGACGCCGCCGAAGCTGGGAACCAGCACGGCCGCCGTGGGGGCGTCCCGATCGGTGATCGGGATGGCGGGCCCGTCGGCGGCGCCCAGGTGCTTGACGTCCCGATACAGCCACGCCAGCCGATGGCGAACCCGGCGGTAGTGGCGGCGGATCACGAAGCAGAGGGCGATGACCGCGCCCGTGCACAGCAGCGTGATCCAGCCGCCCTCGCGGAACTTTTCGACGACGGTGATGGCCAGGATCGTCGCGCACAGCACGAAGCCGACCCCGAACAGCGCCAGCTTGCGGATCCAGCCGGGCGCCGCGCGCCGGCCGCGCCAGGTGGCGCGCAGCATGCCGAACATCGACAGCGAGAACGTCAGGAAGACGTTGATGCTGTACATGACCACCAGCTGCCCGACGTCCCCCCTGGTGTACAGCAACGCGAGCAGCGACGTCGCGCCCATCAGCGCGATCCCGTTGTGGGTCGTCAGGCGGTCGGACAGCGCCGCGAACCGGCGCGGCACCCAGGAATCGACCGCCATGTTGGCCAGCACGCGCGGCCCGTCGATGAAGCCGGCCTGCGCGGCCACCACCAGCAAGATCCCCTCCGACAGCATGGTGACCACCACCAGCGGGCGACCGAGCGGCAGGTGCGCGGTCAGCCGCTCGGCCAGCACGGCGTTCATGGTCTTGCCCGCGACGGGCGCCACGTGCCACAGCAGATAGCAGACCAGCAGCCCGGAGGCGGTGAACGCCAGCGAGATCGCCATGTAGAGCATGGTCCGCTTCGCGGTCTGCACCCGCGGCTCGCGCATGATGGGCAGCCCGTTCGAGACGGCCTCGATCCCGGTGTACGTCCCGCCGCCCAGCGAGTAGGCGTGCACGAACAGCAGCAGCATGCCGCCCACGCCCAGCGTGGTGAGGCCGCCGCGGAAGCCGGCGCCGACCGCCCGCGCCGTGGCCGGCAGCTCCGGCACGTGACCGGCGACGCCGCCCACGATCAGGGCCAGGTGAGTGACGACGAACAGCAAGAACACCGGGGCCAGCGCGATGGCGGACTCCTTGGCGCCGCGCAGGTTCAGGGTCGTCAAGGCCAGGATGAACAGGATCTCGAGCGGCATCTTGGCGCCGGCCAGGCCGGGCGGCAGGAAGCTGAACATCGCGTCGCCGGCCGCCGCGATCGAGACGGTGATGGTCAGGATGTAGTCGACCAGCAGCGCCGAGCCCGACGTGACGCCGGCCGCGCGGCCCAGGAGCTTGGTCGCGACCAGATACCCGCCGCCGCCGTGGGGAAACGCCTCGATGATGCCGCGGTAGGCGGCCGACACGATGAACACCGTCAACCCGGTCATGAGCGCCAGCGCCACCGCCAGGTAGGTGTGCGCGCCCAGGTTGCGGAACGCCTCTTCGGGACCGTAGGCGGACGAGGACAGACCGTCCGCGCCCAGGCCCACCCAGGCCAGGAACGGAATCAGCGAAATATGGTGGAAGAGGCGCGCGTCGCGCAGGTCGCGCGGCGTGCCGAACAGGGTCCGCTTGATGCGCGCCGCCCAGGTCGCCGGTGCGGCCACGTCCGCCAGCGGCAAGACACCAGGGCCGGCGGGCGTGGTCCGCAGGTGCGCGCGGGGATCGGGCGGGTCGGATCGAGGGGCCGTCGAGGGTTCCGTGGACATCGCGCCATCCCCGCCGGTGCACGGCGCGAGCC
>Ga0068855_100007570_pt1 | contig 13141 bp, 7 predicted proteins | sample KBSCornC52_FD_66592 | JGI IMG/M metagenome (GOLD analysis project Ga0068855, IMG submission 66592) | Corn rhizosphere microbial communities from Kellogg Biological Station, Michigan, USA - KBS Corn C5-2 | ecosystem: Host-associated > Plants > Roots > Rhizosphere > Soil ... | reverse complement strand
TTGTTGATATAGTTGATTTGGGCCTTCTGGGCCGGGATGCTGGCATTGCCGATCGGCGTTCCCTGGTAGGCGGCAGGAAGGAAAGCGCTCGACCAGTTCTGGACGCCTCCATGCCCGAGAGTGGGGCAGATCGTAACGAAACCGGGCAGGTTCTGATTCTCGGTGCCAAGCCCGTACGTGATCCAGGAGCCCATGCTCGGCCGTACGAATGTGTCGGAGCCCGTGTGCAGGGCGAGCAGAGCGCCGCCATGCGCCGGATTGCTGCCGTACATAGATCGCAGGACGCACAGCTCGTCCGCCATCGACCCGACGTGCGGAAACAGGTCGCTGATCGGCAGGCCGCTCTGCCCGTATTGCTTGAACTGCCAGGGCGAAGCCAGCAGGTTGCCGGTCTGTGCGAACTGCACCCGCGGCTTTGCAAAGGGAAGCGGCTTGCCATTGTCCCGCGTGAGGAGCGGCTTCGGGTCGAATGTATCCACCTGCGACGGTCCGCCGTGCATAAAGAGGAAGATCACCCGCTTGGCTTTTGCGGGAAACATGGCTGGTCGAACTGCAAGCGGGCTCATTGCAGCGCTGGCGGCTTTTGCGTTCTCCTCGCCCAGCAGCCCGGCCAGAGCGAACATGCCGAATCCCGCGCTAAAGCGGCTCAGCATCTCCCTGCGAGTTACCCCACGAGTGTTGTGCTTGCTCAAAATCGTTACCTCACGCGCACTAATTGATGTAGATGAACTCGTTCGATGCGAAGAGAAGCTGACAGAAGCTCCCCCATGCCTGTTCCCGGCGCTTGACAGGATCGGCAATAGAGGCAGGCAGCCGGGACTTATATGCGGCGATATAGGCGATCGCCTTTTGCGTTTCGTACGGCGTCGGCTTCCTGGCGAACGCGCGCATATAGGCGAGCTGAACGCGCTGTCCGTCACTCATGTTCGGCTCCGCGAGCAACTCCGCCGCGAAGTTGCGTGCCTGCTCGATCACGAACGGGCTGTTCATCACGTAGAGAGCTTGCGGCGCGACTGTCGTGGTGGATCGCTGCGCGTTGACCATCGACGGATCGCCATAATCGAACGCCTGGAACATATCAAACAGTGCATTCCGGATAATTGGCAGGTAGACGCTGCGGCGCGGCGTATTGTAGGTTGCCACATTGCCGGATTGATCGTTCGTTACATAGTCGTGGTTCTTGGATGTCAGCAGACTGCCGCCCATCGTCATATCCAGCTTGCCGGCGACGAAGAGCAGCGAGTCTCGGAAGGGCTCGGCCTCCAATCGCAGGTGCGGCATTTTCCAGAGCAGCGTATTGTCAGGGTCTGTCCTCTCTGCGATTCGCTCGGTTGCGGCGTCGGGAATGGAGCTCATCTTGTACGTATTCGACATCAGGATGAGTTTATGCATCTTCTTGATGGACCAGCCCTGCTCCACGAAGGTCGCCGCCAGCCAATCCAGCAGCGGAGCATTTGTCGGCCGGGCGCCGAGGAAACCATAGTTGTCCGGCGTCTGAACGAGACCCGTGCCAAAGTGTCCCTGCCAGATTCGGTTGACCTCGACGCGGCATGTCAGCGGATGGTCCGGCCGTGCGATCCACTGTGCCAGCTCAAGTCGGCCGCTGCGGTTTTCGTCGGCCACTACGATCTTGTCGCCGCCAAGCACTGTTAGGAAGTGGCGCGGCACCGCGTCGCCGAGGTTCTGCGTATCGCCACGGATATGCACGCGGCAGTTTTCCGCCTTCGTGTCCTCAACCGCCATGACGGAGGGCGGCCTGGTCTCGTTGGCTTTGATATCGGCGAGCGCCTTCTCCAGCCTGGCAATCTGCTTCTTGGCCGGTTCGGGGTACAGCTCAGAGGTATTTTCGGCGAGGGCCAGCTTGTCGGTGAACTTCTTTATCGCCGCATCGCGATCGGCTGGTGATAGCTCGGCGGGATTCGCACGCACGTCCGCCGCGAGCCGGGCGACATGGCGCAAAACCGAAACGCTGACACCGTGTTCAGCGGCGATCTGCTCTGCCGAGCGAGCGGGCACGCCGCCGGGCCGAGGCGGAAGTTTGACGATCAGGAACCGGCTGATATGCGGTATGACGCCGTTGCCCTCCATGCGGAGCACATTGCGTCCCTGCTTGAACTCATATCGGCCCACGATCTCCCACTTTTGACCGTCTGGGAAAAAGCTGCCCGTGTTCTGCGCAGCGGCATCGTTCCGGATCAGCTTGCCGTTTAGCAGCAGCCGTACCGGCCGGACCTCCGCGGAGGCGTATCGCACCTCGAGCTGGCAGGCGCCCGCTTCAAGCAGATCGACGTCCCACTCGACCTGATTCGTGCCGCCGACATTCAGGATGATGCCGATGCCCTTGCCGAAGTGCTCGGTGTCCCGACCGGTATCGCCGCGTACGAATTTGACGGCTTGAAGCTCGATCCGCGTCGGATCGCCCGGTCTTGCAGGCGTCTCTCCGTAGGAGATCGGCTCGCCCTGCCGGACTAGCTCCCATGCAGCCTGGAGATATTTGCCCGCATCCTGGCGCAGCTTTGCAACCGCGGCGCCATTGGCATTCTCGCGAGCCTGGTCCAGCATGGATTGGGCGCGCTTGAACTGCTCCTCGTACTGCGCTACCTCGGAATCCGAGCGTTTTGTCTGCAGCGGACGCTCCTGCCACATCGCCACGGTATTCAGGCTCGCCATCGTTTTCGTACTCTTGAAGATGCCGGCGAGCGCATAGTAGTCCTTGGTGGGGATCGGGTCGAACTTGTGGTTGTGGCAGCGCGCGCAGGTAACGGTCAACCCGAGGAAGGCTTTGGAGGTCACTTCGATCTGCTCGTCAACGATGTCCATTACCATCTTAGGCTTGTCAGGCTCGGCGAGTAGTTTCGGACCGAGGCTGAGCATGCCGGTCGCCGTGATCCTGTCGTTGCGGAGGGACTCGTTGTCGGTGGGCATTTGGTCGCCGGCGAGCTGCTCGCAGATGAAATCGTTGTAAGGCTTGTCCTGATTGAAGGCGCGGATGACATAGTCGCGATAACGAAAGGCGTTTGCAAACGCGACGTTCTCATCGAGACCATTCGAGTCCGCGTATCGTACCACGTCCAGCCAGTGACGGCCCCAGCGCTCGCCGTAATGCGGGCTGGCAAGCAGGCGATCTACGAGCTTTCCGTATGCGTCAGGAGACTTATCGTTCACAAATGCATCGACTTGTGCGGGCGTGGGAGGTAGACCGATCAGATCGAAGGTAACGCGCCGGATCAGCGTCTGGCGGTCCGCGGGCGGGGCAGGCTTGAGGTTGCTGCGCTCGAGATTGGCGAGCACGAATCGGTCGATCGGGCTGACGCACCAGGCCGGGCGACTGACCTTGGGCAGCGACGGCTTGCGCACCGGCTGAAACGACCAGAACTCGCGTTGGGCTTTGGTTAGGACCATTTCCGGCGCCTGCCCTTTGGGCGTGCCAGCAGCGCTCGTAGGAACGGACGGCCAGGGAGCGCCCATCTTTACCCACTCAGTCAGCGCCAGGATTTCACTTTCGCGCAGCTTACCGGATGGCGGCATCCGAAGTGCGCCCTCATACCGGACGGCTGCGATCAGCTTGCTTTTCTCGGGCTCGCCTGAAGTGACGATACCGCCATGCGAGCCGCCTTTGACAACCACCTCTTTTGAGTCCAGTCTGAGGCCGCCGCGCTGCTGCTGGTCGCCGTGGCAGGAGAAACATTTCTCCGACAGGAGTGGGCGAACCTTGGACTCGAAGAACGCGGCCTGCTCCTGGCTGATCTTCGGCGATTCAGCAGGCTTGGCCGCGTCGTCCGCATGTGCCGAAAGATAGCCCATTGCAAGTACCGGTAGGGAAGTGAACAGCAGGACCTGATTTCGGAGCGAGAGGCGAGTCATAGGCGAGTATTCGGTTTCCTTTTCGGCTCGTTTGCGTGCTTCAACTTGGCGGCGACGCCATCCTGGGCTGACGCGTTGTCGACCGCGTCCTGTCGCCGATAGTCAGTCTGACGGAAAGCGCCAGGAGTTGTTGCACAAATGTCCGTTATTGTGGATGAAGTAGCTTCTGGATCTCCGGCGTCTCCAGGTTCTCTTTCGTGACGACCTTAAGGCCGCTATCGACGAGCTTCTCGGTGATCGGCTGCTTCTTGATGGCCATCAGAGCAGTCTTCACGCCTTTATAGCCCATCTGATAGGGGTCCTGGACGATGAGCGCCTGAATGGTGCCGGCCTTGAGCGCCTCGATCTCTTTGTCGGAAGCATCGAACGCCACGAGCTTGATCTTGCCCGCCAGCTTCTTCTGGTCCAGAACAGCTGCAGCGCTAATGCCATTTGGCTCGCTGGCGGCAAAAATGCCCGTGATTTCTGGATGAGCGGTGAGCAGGTTCGTCACGTTGTCGAAGGCCTTGGTCGCATCCGAAGCCTCAAGGGGCTCGATCACTTTTATGCCGGTGTGCTTCTTCATGCCGTTCCGGAAGCCCTCTTCGCGCTCGTCTGAGGAGACCTGGCCCTTACCGAAAATCAGGAATCCCGCGGTGCCCTTATCGCCCATCAATTCTGCGAGTTTGTCTGCCGCCGCCTCGCCGCCTTTGACGTTGTTGGTGGCGATATACGCAACCGGGTCATCGCCGGTGACGCCGGAATCGATCGTAACCACGGGAATTCCGGCAGCGATTGCCTTCTTGATCGGATCGACGAGCGCCGTCTTGTCGCAGGCTGCGATCACGATGCCGTTGACTTTGCCGCTGACCTGGTTGTTAACGATGTTTACTTGCTGAGTGATATCGTTCTCCGGGTTTGGGCCGATCCATTTGACCTCGCAGCCCTCTTCCTTACAGGCCGCTTCGGCTCCCGCGTTGATGGACTTCCAAAACTGGTTTTCGGTCCCCTTGGGGATCACGGCGATCGTCAGCTTCCCGGACTGGCCGCCCGCTGCAGGCTGGGCGCCGCCGCTGGTCGGGGCGGGAGCGTCGGGCTTAGGGCACCCCGCGAGGCCGATTGCGCCGAACGCAATAAGGCCGAGAACGATCTGTTTTCGCACGTCCATTCCTATCTCTCCTTTGCGAAAGGCTTGCCGATACAGACGACTTCTTTAAGGCTGCGATTGTAGAGGCGGCCGTCCTGATAACTGAGCGAATTGAGACTCCAGGTCTCTCCCGAGGGGCCAAGGTCGCTGACCGAAAGCAGCGCCCGCTCGTCCAGCACCCGCGCTTTGCCGTCGATCACATAAGTGATGCCGAGCATCGTGCTGATATAGATCTTGCCGTTGATGGCGATCGGGCTGCCGAAGAACGCCGGGATCTGCCAGCCATCGGTCCGCGAGCGGTCCTCAGGCGCGACATCGCGGCCTTTCGAGTCCTCAGTCTTTGTGAATACCGCCTCATTGTACACCAAACGATCCTGTTCGCCCGCTTTGCGGATGACCGTGACCGGCAATTCCAGGTACTCGACTTTGCCTGTTTCAATGTTAACGCGCCCCAGGCAATGAGACGGACCGCTCAGGCCGGGCGGTGCATGGCCATTGCGGCGGTGGCCGGTAGAGGTCAGGAAGTAGTGGTAACCGTAGGCCGCGATATTGGAATGCCAGTTCGGAAAGACGTGCAGCACCTCGCCGGGCTTGAGCGGTACTCGGGGCGAGTAGTCCTTCATATCGCGGATATTGACGTTCTTGTGGAAGACATACGATCGTGCAGCCGGGTCCCACTGGCGGAAGTCAACATTGCGGATCAGCGACTGCGTGCGGAGCAGCTTGCCCGTTGCTGCGTCGAGCACGAGGTGGCTCTCCTCGGGCGCATGCCGGAACGCATAGGCGTATTTGCTGTCCCAGGTCATCGTATAGAGAGCCTGGAAAGTTGTGCCGTCAATCGGGCCGCCCGGCAGGTCCTCGGGAGTCCATTGCCAGAGCGACTTGCCTTCGCTGCCCGGCTTGAGCGATGTGAGCGATAACCCGATCGGCCGCTCGGGCACATCGTGTGGGCCGCCGCGGCCCTGGAGGATCGCGGGAGTGCCATCCGGTAGCGTGCCGAACACGGGGGTGCAATAGTAGGTGAGGCCGTCCTGCGAGTTCCAGAGTGTCTTGCCCGTCGCCTTGTCGATGCCCCGCAGATAGTGCCACCGGTCCCGGTCGGCGCGATAGCCCGGCTCGTTCGGCGCGAGCGGCTCGACTGAAATGATGGTGTTGCCGAACAGGATCGGCTCGTGCTGCTTGTTGAATGGTTCGCCGGGAGCACGGAACTTCCGGCGCCACACCTCTTTGCCGTCAAAGGTCCAGCAGCCCATTTCGCCCGAGCAGTTAAAGAACCAGACGTGTTTGCCATCGGTGACGGGAGTCCAGGAAGTCGAGTCGCTGTAGGCGTACATGAGCGGGCTGGCGTTCTCGCCAACTAGCTTGACCGACCACAGAATGCGCCCCGTGTTCCTGTCCAAGCAGTGGCCGAGGATCGTCGCGCTGAACTTCGGCTCGCCTTCTTTGTATTCGTCGAAGGTTGTCAGGAATAGCCGGTCGCCCCACGCGATGATGCCTCCCTGTCCGCCATTCGGCATCGTCGATCGCCAGGCGATGTTCTGATTGCGAGCGACGCTCCAGCTCGACGGAGCATTCCCCTTGTCGAGCCGCCAGGTCATCTCCGGACCGGCGGCTTGCGGCCAGTTGTCGGCTTGGACGGGCTTCGCGCCGGAAAGAGTTAGAAGCACAAGAACAATTGAGGCGATTCGCAGCAACAGCAAAGGGGATACTCCTTCAAGACTTCAAGCATTTGACCGACCCGGCGCATACGAAGATGTGGGAGCGCGAGGCTCCTGCCGAGCCCAGTCGGATCGATAAACGACCTGTCAAATGGCAGCAAGGGAGCGCGAGGCTCCCGCCGAGCCTGGTCGGGCCGATGAACAACCCGCCTCACGCGGCGCTTCGCGCCAAGCGTCCTCCGGACGCGATGCGACTGCCGTCCACGATCAATCAGGGCCGCGCCTTAACTCGTCTGGACTACCTGCCCACCAAGCATACGCCTGATCCAGGGCAGACAGTGGATGTCGTAGAGGACGGCCACAATGACGACCGCGCCGATAATCGCTCGCTGGTAGTCGGATCCCATCCCATGGAGGTCGCAGCCGTTGATGATCGTGTACATCAGCAGCGCGCCGAGGATTGTGCCCGGCACTCCGCCCTGTCCCCCGATGAGGGAGGTGCCGCCGATCACAGTCGCCGCGACCGCGTACAGCTCATACCCGCTGCCCGCCTTGAATGCGGCGACGCTGATCCGCGAAGTGTTGACGACCGCCGCAATACCCGCGAGCAGTCCGGAGAGCGCAAAGACCGAGATGGTCAAGCGGGGAAGCGAGACACCCGAGAGACGTGCCGCCTCCGTGTTTCCACCCATCGCGTAGACCGCTCGTCCCCAGCTCGTCTTCGACATCGCAATGAACACGCACGCGGCCACCACCGCCATAATAATGACCGGATAAGGGATGCCGTCCGTCCTGGCGGTGCCGAACAGCTCTCCCGAGCCGAACACTTCAAATCCCTTCGTAAACCCGAATACGTTCTGGGAGTTTGCGAGAATGCTGCCGACGCCATAAGCGAGACCCATCATACCCAGTGTCACGATAAACGAAGAGATCTTTCCGTAAGCCGTTATCACGCCGTTAAGCACTCCTACCAGCATTCCGCATCCGCAGGCCGCAAGGACGGCCACCCAGATGTTGACGTGGTAGAGGTGCATCGCCTGTCCGGTGCAAACTCCGGCCAGCGCCATCATGGCGCCTACAGACAGGTCAATGTGCCCTGCGATGATCACGGCAGTCTGGCCACAGGCCAGAATCGCCACCACGGCGACCTGTATGGCGATCTGTTTGAGGTTGTCGCGAGAGGCGAAATTAGGAGTGGTGAGCGTCAGAAAGATTGAAAGAATCAACAAGAACGAAAGTGGGGCCATGGAGCCGGAGATCCGGGCCAGGACGGGCCCGATGCCTTTCGGCTTAACCGGTGCGGTGTCCGGTGTGTCAGCCTGCACGGAGGAGTTCCTTTCACGCAGCGGATTTGGGCCATAATAGCAGAGACGCGGGCATTTGTCAAATACAAAGCCCGGCCGGCGGCCGTCGCGGATCACGCCGACGGATATATCTCATAAGACTTGTCCGACTTGTCCGACCTATTGGCGGTGCGCCCTCCAGTTCGCTGCCGAGTACCCTTTTCCGTTTCAGGGCCTCTGCAAAGAAAGGCAGCCGCAGGCATGAAAGTCAGCAGAAGGATCTTAACAGGGCTGCTTGTTTTTGCCTGGTTCATCTTCATGGGCATTTCTTCTGTTTCTGTGGGGCTCGTGGAGGCACCGTCTACTCGATCTTTACGCTTCCGCAAATCTGACCGTAGGTAGCGTTGAAAGCAGGGAGGTTGGATCTGAAATAATCCGCTTCGGCGATAATTCTTGAATCTGTTGATTTAATGAATCGAGCGCCGCAATGTGGGTATGCCGGTGAGTCGTTTCTGTACATCTTGGGCGGAATTGTAGCCCATAGGGCTACCCATTTTCGGGATTGACCGATATCGACATTTAGCATCGCATCTTCCTCAGTATGCGGGAACAGCCGGCGAAGTAATCCGGGTCTTCGGTCCACCGATAGAAATCGATAGTGAGCGCTCCAGATAACGTTATCCTTTATTCCTGAGTCACTATCGTACTGTCCGGGATCGATGGGCTGCTCCAACTCCCATCCCTCCGGAACGAGCAGCCGTAAATGACGGTTCGTTTTACCGATGGGCGGGCTCGTCCACCAGACCAGCGGCGGGCGACAGCCAAGCCGTGCGATTGTGACTATCGCCGCCGCTCCCGTTGCAAAGACCGCTATTCGAAATGTAAAGCCGTGCCAGCGCTTTGGTTTTGAGGATGGCAATACGTTCATTGAATCGGATGATGATGATCCGAACACGGACTCCTAGTTTTGACAGCCAGAACGCAGCAAGTACTAAGCCAGTTGGCCCGGCGCCTACAATCAGGACAAGTCGATCGTTCATCATGAGTATTAAGTCACTGCGTACGGCATTTTTGTTCCCAATTCCACTCGATACCCAAAACCTGCATTTACGAAAGGACACTACTGCATTGAGGGGGTATGGGTGATGCCTACCAGCAGTCCTTCCGGTCCCAGGAGCCGCGTTACGATCTGGCCCCAGGGCTCCTCTCTCATCGCAACCAGCAGTTTATAGCCCAACGATTGCAGTTCCGCGGTCGCCATCTCAATATCAGCCACATCAAATTCGATCCATGCTTGAGGAACGGGAACGTCGCCCGGCCAGTGATCCGTTCCAAAGCAGGACCGGGCCGCCTGGGCCAACGGCCAGAGGGCGAAATGCTTTACACCATCCAACTCGCCCGTATGCATATATCCATCGGCATCCTCAATGAGCGGTAGCTGCAATGCTTCGGAATAGAATGTGCGGTTGGCGGCAAGATCGCGAACAACCGGACCAAATCCGGCGACGAATAGCACGTGGATGTTATTCGGTGTCTTCATGGGCAGATTTCCATCCTTTCGATATTTCGCGGCGTAGATTTAGTCAGATGACAAAGCGTAGGCGGCTGCACGATCGATATCCATCGCTTTGCCGGACTCGAACGCCGTCGCGAACGCCGCATCACCCATCTTGTGCCGGACGGCAGAAGCACTTCTATCGTGCACCTCTCTCTCGCCAGGCGGCAACGGAAAGTCAAGCAATTCGCGGAGCGCCGCTGCTGCTCCCCAAAGGCGCGCTGCACGGTCTACGTTCGCCTTGACCGCTGCCAGAGATGCAAGCGCTTCGATTGACCACGCCAGGTCGCCGCGTATGCCGAGCTCGTGTCTTATGGAAAGCGCCTGCCGGCACAGCGACCGGGCTTCCTCGTAATTGCCTTGCTCAACTGCCACTCGGCCGAGGTTGTTGAGGTCTCTGGCTTCGCCCGCTCGCTCGCCTAGCTCGCGATTGATGGTGAGAGCCTGCTCAAGATACGATCGGGCGACCGACAGTGCGCCCTGCCTCATGGCCGCATCTCCCAGATTACCGAGATTGAGCGCTTCCCAGCCGCGGTTTCCAACCTCGCGGCAGATGAACAGAGCCCCCTCCCAAAACCGACTGGCCGTCGAATAGTCGCCTTCCATGTATGAAATGTTGCCGAGTCCGCATAAGGTGCCCGCTTCGGAGAGCCGATCTCCGATTTCGCGGTCGGTCAATAGCGCCTGTTCAAGGAGCGCTCGCGCCCTTACGTAGTCGCCACGATCAGTTGCGACAGTGGCCAGATTGGAGAGCGAGACTCCGACTCGCCGAAGATCGCCGCGCTCTTGATTGATGGCGAGACTCTCGTTGTGGAACGACCAGGCCGCCGCATAATCTCCCTGGTCCCTCGCCAGAGCTCCGACAGCGTTCAGCGCCTTTGCCCGCGCTCCAGTTCGCCCTTGAGCGTCAGGTTCACTAAGCGCAGATACGAGAGATTGCCTTCCTTCCGTAAAGTAGCCGCGCACCATCCAGAACCGCAGCAGGGCGCCAGCCAGACGCAGGCCCGTTTCTGAGGGAGTATCTGTGCTCAAAGGCAGACTTTGGGCGCTGATTGCTCCTTGCTGGCTGAGGCGATCTGCAAGTGGGCTGAAGCGAAGCGCCGCCCGGAAATTATCATGCTCGACTTCCAATCGGTCAAGCCAGTGCGCCTGCTCTTGGCCCTGCATATTGGGCTCTGCGTCTTCGGCCAGGCTCAGAAAGTAAAGTAGATGGCGCAGCTCAGCTTCTGTTTCGTCCCCGGCCTCCTGCAAGCGATCCCGCGCGTATTCTCGGACCGTTTCGAGCATTCGGTAACGCGAATTCCCATCGAGCTCGTCGTACATTATCAGCGACTTCCCGACGAGTCCGGCTAGCAGGTCAGCCACATCCGTGTCGTCTGCCATGTAAGTTGCATAGACGAACTGCGCGGCGTCAAATGTCCAGCCGCCCGCGAACACTGACAGGCGACAAAGCAGAACGCGCTCAGCCGGCGCCAGGAGATCATAACTCCAGTCCATCGCGGCGCGCAAGGTCTGGTGTCGCGCTATGGCGCGGCTGCCCTGCGTGAGCAGTGCGAACCGATCCTCCAGCCGCGCGAGAATGTCTGCCGGAGAAAGCGCCTTGACGCGCGCTGCCGCAAGCTCGATCGCTAGCGGTATGCCCTCGAGCCTGCAGCAAATCTCGCCGATGGTTTTGAGCGCGGAGGAAGTTGGCTTCCATGCGGGCGAGGAACGCCTCGCACGATCCAGGAAAAGCTCGACGGCCTCTGACAGTATTGGCACACCGGCTTTCCGGGCCTGTTCGTCGCGACCTTCTTCGCGCTCGATGGAGAGAGCGACGGGCAGTGAGAGAGAAGGTACCGGCCACGCCAACTCACCGATCACCCCCAGATTCTGACGGCTCGTGCCGAGAACCGTTAGACCGGGCGACGATGACAGCAGTGTTTCAAGCATCTCGGCGCACGCTTGAACGATGTGCTCGCAATTATCGAGAATAAGCAGCAGGTTCATACCGCTGATAACGCTGGCCACGGTCTCTGTGAGTTCCTGACCAGGCTTCTCGCGGACGCCGAGTGCGGTGGCTACCGTTTTCGGCAGCAGTGATGCGTCTGAGATCGGCGCCAGATCCACGAACCACGCGCCATCGGGATAGTAAGCCCGTATCTCCTCGCCGATTGCGACCGCAAGCCGGGTTTTCCCCATGCCGCCAAGTCCGATAAGTGTTACCATCCGGCACCGCTGCAAGTACGCGCACACGGTTCGAGCTTCTTTTTCGCGGCCGATCATCTCCGTAACGGGTCGTGGAAGCCTGCCCGGACGCTGCAGAGGTTTGGGAACGCTTGGGACGGCGTTTCCTGCACGTGCGCGGATCTGGGTATGCAGTGTGGTCGTGCTGGGATCCGGCTCCGCGTTTAGCTCTCTGTGCAGGTTCACGCGCAGCTCGCGGTATACGTCGACCGCCGCGGCATATTCGCCGTTTGCAGCCAATGCCTCCATCAACGCCCGGCACGCCGACTCGCGATAGGGGTCTGTTTGAAACGCGCGACGCAGGGATTCTGCGGCCGCGGCAAATTCTGCGCGCGCCATATGGAATGCAGCCAGCCCTTCCAGCACAGTCAGGTACTGCTGTTCTCGGCCTGCCCGCGCTTCTGTAGCCCACGGCTCGTCGCAGCCTTCCAGTAGTGGCCCTCGGTAGAGCTCGGCGGCTCGCTCGAGTGCGAGCGGGCTCGCCTCGGCGACCGCGGCGTCGAATGCATGGACGTCGATGTCGGCGAGCTGCGTCTGCAGTCGAATGGTGCGCGGTGTGTCCGCCTCCAGAATCCCTGCCGCCGGCCCGAGCGCGCGGCGCAAGTCGCTCAGTGTCTGACGAAGATTGTGGAGCGCGCTCGAATCGAGACTCTCGGGCCAGAGCAGCCCGGCGAGACGGGCTCGCTCGATAGAGCGGCCATCCCTGAGCGCAAGACATGCGAGCAGCCACAAAGCGCGGCGTGAATTGAGCCTGGGCAAGTCCCTACCGCCCACGCGGACTTCTACTGCCCCGAAGAGACGTATCTCCACATTCAGCTCATTTAGATCGAAACGCGAATTGGCCATGTCACCACGATTGTTCCACCCATATACGGTTTTGTCACGAATTCATGTACAGTTTCATGTACGCCGGCCGGTTATCCTCCTAATTGAACTCATGGCACAGCGCCAGGAGCTTCAAGGAGAAAATATGGCAACACTCAGAATCCGCACCCTGGCCGCACTAAGCGGCCTGGCTGCAATTGCATTTGCATTCGAGCTGCTCGTAGCCATGGCCGGCCCGGCGAGGAGCGATAGCGCCGACGACGGCCGTACCAGTATCTCGAGCGATGATTCCTCCGGCGTTGTAACGAGCATCTTCCTCAACGGCGCCTCGCTGGACCGGCGTAATCCCTTCTTCAAGAGCTTAGGTACGAATGGACGAAGCTGTGGCACATGCCACGTTCCCGGTATTGACTGGACGATCACGCCGGAATATGTGCAGGAAGTCTTCAAGTCCACCAAGGGAATGGATCCTCTGTTCGCGGCAGTCGATGGAATGAACTCGCCGAACGCGGATTGCTCGACGCCCTCGGCGCGCAAGGCTGCCAGCAGTATGCTTCTGACGAAAGGGCTGATTCGAGTTGGCATCGGCATCCCACAAAACGCG
>Ga0068855_100007567_pt1 | contig 13143 bp, 9 predicted proteins | sample KBSCornC52_FD_66592 | JGI IMG/M metagenome (GOLD analysis project Ga0068855, IMG submission 66592) | Corn rhizosphere microbial communities from Kellogg Biological Station, Michigan, USA - KBS Corn C5-2 | ecosystem: Host-associated > Plants > Roots > Rhizosphere > Soil ... | reverse complement strand
TCGAAATCTGTTTCGGGGGTTTCTTATTGGCGGAGTTGAATCCTGAGGACAAGATTGGAGGTGTATCGCTCGTAATATCATACGATATTTCCGTGTGTCGAAACAATAGACTTAATCCATGGATAGTATCGCCCGGATCATCCAGACCAAGAATCCTACTAGCGTCGCGACGGAATGCCGCATCCGGATCGTATTGAAGTCCAAGTATGTTCCTAGCAACTTCCTTAAGCACCCGCCTCGCCCTAGAGTCATGGGCTATTGGATTTATCTCGTTGAGAACGCGACACGTTATCTCGGGTGGAAATCTCCAGACCAGCCGAGCGAACAAATCGGTCCAAATCTGGTCAACCTCACCGCCGTCAAACATGAACTTGGTCCTATTGTGGCTTGACCAGTCTGGCGTTGCAGCTGTCAGAACCTCCATTGCGAGCTCTACATTTTCGATGCGAGCAAGTTCGTCGACTATCTGTAGCGCAACTTGCGGCTGCCAAGGTGAACCACCGTGTACGCCAACAAACACGCTATTAACCCATGCCCCTACAATACGATCAAGATAATCAGTATATCCTTCCTTAACGGCAGCCAAAAGTGATGCGATCGAAACATTTGCAGGATCAGAGAACGCTTCGAAATCTTGCGGTAAAGGAAAATCAGGTCGCTCGGATGCTCGTAAATCACGTGAATCGTCGGCGCGTCCGGAATAGACCGCAATGCGTGACGTTCCGGCACTCGGATTACCGATTATCGCAACTATGCGCGCAAATCCCCCATCAATCCACCAGCGCGCTGCGGCATCGGTATCATTGCCATCGATGTATTCTATTATCATCAACGGCCCGCCAACTAGCGGGCCGGGTTTGGCTGAGTAAGCAACTATGTCTGCGAGGCGAGCTTCTGTTCCCTTGTGAAATGTTACTCGTTCCTTCAATTGTTCGATTGGCCACGCTGATCGACCTCTCGTGCCGGTACCTATTCGTTCACTCGTGTTGGTTAGCTCCTGCCAAGCGCGATGAATCGCCAACAGTCGTCGCTTGGCGCTAGCAGCTTCTTGATTGTGTGTTGGGAACGCATCCGCGATCCAACTAAGCGTGGCAGTGAAAAGGTCGAGTGCACTATCTTGGCTGTCAGCTCCAGATCGATCTGAACGAGGATTTGCAAGCACCCTTTCCTTATTTGCGATCACTGAGTCGTGTGGAAGAACCGATATACTTCCACCAAATAGGGATTGCAGTTTCTCATCCGCTGCCGAAGTCGGGAATCCGGGCATCGCACGAGTAACCAGTAAATCGATCCGGACCGGGTCCTGGGAAGTCAATCTCGGTGCCGCGCGAAGTGCGTCGGCAACGACACGCGTACCGTCAATAGACTCCGGAGCTGTCGTGGTTAGGCACACAACTCGATCCGCAAGAACCGATGTCGCAAGTCCGCTGAGCTCGGTAATTCCTGTGCGGGAATCGATTAGTAAGTAGTCCGGGGCAAATACCTTCTCAATACGAGCTTGGAGCTCGAGAACTGCTTCGAGCAGCCTGCCATTTCGTCCGTTACTTCTTATCGTGGAGTTCAACTGATCGAGTGCCGCCCAGTAACTATGTGAAGGAGCGGACCCGGCCGGGATCAGAATGAGCGAGCCTTTGGATTGTATAGGCAATGGTACACCGACACCGGAGTCTCGGAGATTGCTGTTGGTCGGCGGCCCAAGCATTATGTCTAGGAGTTCATCAACGGCGCCACGTAGCTCTCCGACGGCAGCACGGTTTATGGTGTCAGAATCCAAGAGCTTATGCACAAGGCCTGGAGCTTCAAGGTCCAAATCCAGAGCCACGACTCGGCGCCCGGACATTGCCAGAAACTGAGCAGTATTTGCTACGAGCAGCGTCCTGCCAACACCGCCCTTGTAGGAGTAGAAAGAGACGGTCTGCATTGTCATGCGACTAAAGGAAATACTCGCGGCTGTTTGGCTGCCTCATCGCGCCATTGTTGCAGCTCGCTTAAGCGCACTTTCGTTGCTAGCGCAGGGTATCGCAGTTCTAGACGCTCCTGATCTTCTTTGAGTATTCGATCGATAGCTGCTCGCCTCTCGTGCGGGAGTGAAGGCTCGGCAAGAAAACGAGAAGCAAGTCGTACGGCCTCATCTCGTTTTCCAGCAGCGAAGGCTGCCAGAATAGACCCTACGCGAGCGATTCCGCCTGTAAGCGCTGATGGTTCGAGAATTGAAGCGAGACGTTCCTCATAGACCATGACTTCATGCCATGCATCTTGTGCCGCTGGCGATCCCAGTTCATCAAGAATCTCCGCGCGGCGAATTGCATTGGAAACAAGCACGTCCAATTCGTCTTCAGAATACAATGCCATTTCTGCGTTTTTCATGGGCTAGCTGCCAGTACGGATGGTGTCTCAAATCTAACGACAACCGCTAGCTTTTCCACGGGCAAAGAACAGCGAACGACCTGCTTCATCTTCTCGCTCAGCCTGCTCGTAAGATCACCAGATATTGTGCCACTAACCTCTAACGCCAAGCACGAGTCATTGTTGACCATAAGCCAATCAGCGGATTCCCCTTTCTGGAGTCGTCGCTTTGCGACCCATCCTGCCTTTGAGTAAACGTACGCGATCGCGACCGCCTCCGCACCGTCCTCGGTCACGCGGTTGCTGTCTATCATATCCATAAAATCCATATTCTGCTTTGCCCATTCAATCGACCCCTCTAACTCTTCGCCGTTGTGGACTATTGGTGCAATTACCGGTGACACGTGTCCAGATCGCTGCAACGCCAGCCCGCCGAACTTGTGATAGTCAATTGGCAGAACTGGATGCACATTGCTCAGTTCGTGAAGTACTAGTCTCATCAATCTTATGCCTTCTTATCTGTCCAACCGACCCTGGCAACTCGCGCGGACACCGACTTCGAAGATGGTCATCTTGGCGCTTTCGGCTCCGTAAGCGCCAGCGCCGCAGTGGCCCAGCCGGTGGCGAGGATGGAGATAAACTGGTCCCGGCCGTAGGGGAAGCCGCTCTCGAAGTAGGGCTGGACAGGCTTGCTGCGGCTGACGACGTGCCAGGAACCGTCGGGCTGCTGTTGTTTGAGCAGATACTGCACGGCGCGAGCGCACGCCGAATCGTCCGGCTTCAGCTCTCCGGTGATAAGCAGGGCCGTCAGCACCGAACCGGTAGCGTAGGCATCGCTGGCCGCGTCCGGAAGCTGTGCCCAGCCGCCGTCCTCGCGCTGCTGGCCCTTCAGGGCGAGCGCGTCAGCCCTTACCACCGATTCGGCCGCTCCTGCCTCTTTCAATCCCCAGAGCTGGAAGACGCGATCTTCGGTGTCCTTGGGCTCAGCCGACTCCAGCCACTTGCGCGCCGCGTCAATACGCGCGGTCGCCGCGTCCTTGTCCGAGGATTCGGCAAATGTCTTCAGCGCGCGAATGCTCAGGAAGGTGTTCGTGAAGTCGCTCTTCTCGGATGGAGGTCGGTTGGAGGCGCCGCGCCAGCGTCCCAGATCGCTGTCCTTCTTCAGGAGGAAGCCGACGACTGCGTCCGTGATTTCGCTCCGTGGCTGATCGGTCGATTGCAGAGCGAAAAGTGCGTATCCCGCGCGCGTTACTCCGCCCGGCTGCCCCTGGCCCTTGCGATAGAGATCAATGTCGGTCTTAAGGTCGCCATTCGTATGCTTCTGAATTGCCAGAAGCGTCCCTGCGCCGACCGGGTGGCCGCGCTGCGCGGCGAGCTCCAGCGCAAGCGAAGGCACGCCATGGTGGTGGCACGAGAAGCAGGTGTTGTGCTTCGGATACTCGGCTAGACTCTTCTCCATTACCGGGATGGCGCGATCGATCGCCTGCGCGGCCGCGCTCCTGGCTTCGCGCTCGCTCGCGATCGCCGTGCCTGCGATGAAGAATGCAAACGATAATACCAGCAGGGATTGGATCAGGGTGCGCATAACATTCCTCATATCGCGGGTACGGCGAAGCCCAGTTCCGCCAACAGCATAGGATAAGAGACAATGGCCGCCTCCGCAGGCAGTCCGCACTGTTCACGTAGCGAAAACATGGCATTGACGCGTGTTTTCGTCCGAACGACGACCGACCGCTGGCCATAGAGCGAAGAAAATCATTTCGTCGCCCGGCTGGTCTGCTCGGCTTAAATGAACGATAGTCCGCGCAGGCGGACTTTGTGCTATTGTCAGCCGCGATTTCAATCGCCGGGCTGTCTTCAGATTATACCTGACACAGCCAGGTCACTCGGGTAAAGAAAGAGACGCCGTGCCAGACGAGATGCATGCAGCGCTCAAGGAGAACTTCGGATATGACCAATTCCGCCCGTTCCAGGAGCAGATCGTCCGGCAGGTGATGGACGGCACAGACACGCTAGGCGTGCTTCCGACGGGTGCGGGCAAGTCGCTTTGTTACCAGCTTCCTTCGTTACTTCTGCCGCGACCAACGCTTGTAATCTCACCTTTGATCGCGCTCATGCAAGACCAGCTGGATGGTCTGCCTCCTTCGGTCTATCCGCTGGCGACACTCATCAACAGCAGCCTGGACAGCAGCGAAGCGGCGCGGCGGATAGCCGGGATCGAGGCGGGCGAGTACAAGCTGATCTACGCCGCGCCGGAGCGACTGCGCCGTCAGGAGTTCCTCGCGCTCCTGCAGCGAGTGCGGCCCTCCTTGATTGTAGTGGATGAGGCGCATTGCGTCAGTGTCTGGGGCCACGACTTCCGGCCGGACTACCTCTTCATCAAGAAGGCGCTGGAACAGCTGCACAACGACGAGGAGCCTCCCACGCTCCTCGCGCTGACCGCCACAGCAACGGCCGAGATGCAGGAAGAGATTTCGAAGCAGCTCGGGCGGCCTCTATCGCCGGTACTCGCTTCCGTCTTCCGGCCAAATCTGCAGCTCGAAGTCATGCCCTGCACGAACGCGGAAGACAAGATGCGCCGCCTGGTTACCGTATGCATGGAGACGCCTGGCGCCGGGATCGTCTATGCGAATTCGAGGGATCGCTGCGAGGGCCTTGCTGCCATGCTTAACAAGAAGGGCGTCGCGGCGGCCCACTATCACGCGGGCATGGAGCGGGATGCCAGAACTGCCGCCCAGCAGGGATTCATGCTGGGCCGAACGCGAGTGATCGTCGCGACCGTGGCGTTCGGCATGGGCGTGGACAAGTCGAATGTCCGTTTCGTGGTCCATTTCACGCTGCCGGAATCGCTGGAGGCCTACTCCCAGGAAGCGGGACGCGCCGGCCGGGACGGCAAGCACTCGCGTTGCGTGCTGATGGTCGCCCCGAGCGACAAGACGAACCTGAGCCGATGGCTACGGCAGGGCGAAATCACGCTGCCGGTCGTTCGAGACACCTATCGGGCTCTGAAAGAACGCATCGGGCGCGGTGTCGGATTCGTGTCTCCTGAGGAGATCCAGGCGATAGTGTTTGGGCCGGGCGGAATGGACCAACAGAGCCAGACGCTGCTCCGCGTCGCCATCAGCGTGCTCGAGCGCTGCGGATTGCTAATTCGACACGTGGACTCTGGCAGTTCCTTCCGCATTGAGATACCACGGGCGCCGGACGGCGCGCGCGAAGCGATCGATGAGCTTCTAAAGGCGCGCAGAGCGCACGAAGATAGGCGAATGGCAGACATCGTCGGGTACACCGAAACGGCAGAATGCAGACATGTCGCCATTGCGCGCCACTTCGACGAGGACCTTGAGCCGTGCGTGAAATCGTGCGACCATTGCCTTGGGATTGCAGTTCAAGCCCCTCGTGCCCGCGTCGCAGCGCCGACCGCGTCCGATGTGCCGGATATCGGGAGAGTCATCCTGGAGTGCTGTAACTCTCTCCCCTACCCGCTCGGTCGCACCGGTCTGCCAAAAGTGCTGACAGCTGCCTCCGACAGCCCGGTTGCGCCCGACCGTTGCAAGCAGTTCGGGACGCTCGAGGGAGCGACTCTGAAATCAGTGCGCGACCACATCGACTCGCTTGTCGATCGGGGGCTGCTGACTCTGGACCGAACGGGCGAGTATCCACTGCTTCGCATCACATCGGAAGGCCGGGCGGCGCTGCGAGGAGGAGAAGAGATTCTCCGCAATCCGCTCCGTAGCGCCTCAGCTCGCACACACGCTCGCTCGTCGGCGAAACAATCGAGCGTTCCGTCGGACCAAGCGGTCGAGTCGAACGAAGACTCAGACGATCGCTTCGAGCGGCTGCGTGCGTGGAGGCGTATCGAGTCAGAGAGAATGAAGCTGCCGCCGTTCGTCATCTTTCATGATTCAACTCTGCGAGCCATCGCGACCATCTTCCCACCCGATCTGTCCACGCTCGAATTCATCCCCGGCATCGGTCCACGCAAGCTTGAAAACTACGGCGCCGCCATTCTTGCCGTGCTCCATGGAGAAGCTGCCGAACCTTAGCTTTGTTGTGCTGCGCAGGCACCATTCTCCTGGCTGTGGAAGACGCCTTCGAACTTTTTTTGCTGTATCCGAACATAACCGATCGATGGACGGTCGAACAGGTATTCTGCTCCGCAGCAGAACGATGGCACCGGTATTGCATCGGATAGGAGGTCGGAATGGACGGCACGGTTCTCAAGCACGTCACCGGAGTGAATGGCACACTCGAGCTTCTTGAAGATCGAATTCGCATCCGTCGCGATGGGTGGACGTCGCGCATTTATGGCAGGCGGCACCACGAAGAGTTCCTCTACCTGTCGGAAATCGAGCACATCGAACTGAAGAAGACCGCGGGTGGATTAGCAGGCTATATCGCCTTTAATGGTGGATCGGACCCTGACGCGCTGGAAGATCTTTGCATTTCGTTCCTGATGCCGCATGAGAAGCACTTTACGGAAATGCATCAGGCGATCGAGGCGCAGCGCGAACAATATATGGCATCGCCGCAGTATATTAAGACACACGAATTCGCGTTCGACCGATAATCGCCGCTCGGGCTGAAGTGCTCGCAAAGTGGACCGGTCGGATCAGGAGTAATCGGCCATGACCACATTGGAGCGCGTCAGCCTTGTGAAGTGTCCGTCAACTTCGGGCGATTGCGACGTTGTTACACGGACGATCGAGGCGATCGAACAGACTGGCAACTATGCAAAGCAGTTGAGCTGCGCGCGCCAGATCGCCATCAAAATCAACGCTGGCGTCCATCGTTTGATTCTAACGGACGGGAAGCAGACTGAAATCACCGAGCCGGCCGTCGTGGAAGGCGCCGTCCAGGCGATCCGGCGCGTGACTGATGCACCGATCGTGATTGGCGACGCGACAACGGGAGGCGGCAGCACGGAGCTATACGCGGCGCTCGGCCTGCCGGAACGGCTGGCGAAATATCGCGATGTCCGACTGGTGGACTTGAACGAGAGCTCGCTCGTCGTGGTTCCGATGACGCATGCGGGGTCGATGTTCCAATCGTACGTCCTGCCCCGTGAGCTGGCCGAAGCCGACGCGTTTGTCTCCATCGCGAAGATGAAGGCGCACGTCAGTCTCGGCTGCACGCTCTGCATCAAGAACCTCTTCGGCTGGATGCCCACCTCCGTGTACGGCATACCGCGGATGTATCTGCACGATCGGCTGATCCGACTCCCACGGGTGCTCGTAGACCTGGCCGCCTGGATGCGGCCCTGCCTCAACGTGGTCGACGGGATTGTCGCAGCGAACAAGAGCGAGTGGAACGGAAGCCCCATGCGACCAGGTGTGATTCTAGCCGGGACCAACTGCGTCGCAGTGGACAGCGTCGGCGCTCGAGTGATGGGCTTCGACCCGAATGGCGACTACCCGGACCACCCCTATTTCTACCGCAGGAACGCTATCAAGCTCGCCGCGCAGATGGGGCTGGGACCAAACCATGAGGATCAGATTGAGATCCTCGGGCCGTCGCCGGAAGGCCTGTGCGATCCGTTCAAAGTCGAGCGCTACGAGGGAGAAACCAACCGGGACGAGCAGCTGCGGCGAGGCGCCAACTGCGTGGAGGCATATCGCGGACAGCAAGCCGATCTCGCAAGGAAGTATGAAAACCGCTACCTTGCTCTCTTCGACGGTCAAGTGCTGTGGGACGGACCCGACATGGCCGCAATGCAGCAGCTGGAAAAAGAGAGCGGTCGCGATTGGCAATCCGCTCCCCAGTTCGTCGTGAAGTGCCTGCCTCCGGAGCAAGAGATCGAGCAGATGGATTGGTATCGCCGCGAAGCAGAAGCGACCGCCTGAGAACGGGTCTCGGAGTGCGAGCAGCTTGCTGCCGCTCTGTGTTAGGCGGCTTGCCGCCATCGCTAGTCACTTAAGTGCTTGGCAGCTCGCCCAGCAGCAAGGTCCCTCAACCGAAGCGGGAGCAAGCTCCCGCACTCCAAATGTCAATCCGCCGGAGCGAGCCTCGCGAAGAGCGCCGCTCATCCCACTGGAAACAGCGTTCGCAGCTCCTGTTCGTTCGGAACGGTACCGTACTCGCAAATCTGGAATGCTTCCGCGTACTTGGTCGATCCGCCGTCAAACCACTTCTCAAGGCACGCTTTCACGTTGTCATGCCGATGGGCGCCCCTCGCCCGCATTTGCTCCGCGATCATGTTTCTGCGCGCCGCCTTGTCGTTCGGCAGCGGCACTTTCTCCAGACGCCCAGCGTTGTAAGGCAGCCATTCGAACACCTGCGAGACGTGCGCTGCGACCATGTCCACCTTGAGGTCCATAACATCGTCTATCGGGATTGCAACGTCGGCGCGAAACGGAACGGTGTCTCGAAAATCGTCATACCAGTAGGCGAAGACCGGCATACGATCCAGATGCCGCGTGTCCGGGCACATCATCGGCACTGTCAGCATGTAGGTCGCGTCCAGAACCATCTGCGACGTGTATCGGTGATCTCGATGATAATCCTGCGGCCGGTTGAAGAGGACTAGATCCGGGCCCCTACCCGGTTCCCCGCAGCTGCGAATGCACCGGACCAGGGCCTCCGTGGTCGCCTGCGTCACGTAGACCTCGCCGTCGGGGACCTCAAGCGTCTCGTAAGTGGCGCCGATGACCGCCGCGGCCGCGCGCGCCTCTCCAAGCCGTCTCTTTGCCAGAGCCATCGGGTCCAGTTTGTACTCCTGGTAGAAGTGCCCCTTGTTCCCGTTCGTTACCGAAACGAAGTGAACAGCATCGCCGCGAGCGCTGCATCTGGCGGCAGTGCCCCCAACACTGATCTCATTGTCGTCCGGATGTGCGCCAATACAGAGGATGTGTCTTTTTGCCATGATAGCGTCCTTATGGTCGACCGAAGTTGACAATTGATAATACGGATTGCTAACTCAAGGAGGTTGTCTTCCCCAGAAGATTCAAGTGCCAGCGCACCGCTTCCTGGACCGGACACTTTAGCGAAAACCCGAGGTACACCATCAAGTTTTGGGCCGCCGGATCGCATTCCTCTACCAGGATGATCCTGCCTGCATCAGAGAAAAAGCGCTCGTTCGCCCGCCACATCTCCCGCGCGAAGGTCACTTCCTGCGAGGCTGGGAGCCGAATCCTCGTGCTGAGCGTGACGTACGGCGCCATGTACGGAACACGGGCGACCTGCCGGTTTGGAAGCCTGACAACCAGTCCGCCGTTCCGCGATCCAAGCAGAAAATCGCGAAAATCCACGACGTCATAGAAGTCCTGATAATCGATCTGATCCACGCTGAAGGAATCGATTTTGCGCGTCTGCTCCAAGAGCGAAAGGATCCGTGAAATGCGGATGCCCTCGGGAAAGACCGCCATCATCATGCGCATCGTCTGGCCGGAGGCGATATCATCATCTAAAAGCGTGTAGTCGCCGGGCGGCACGTTCTGTATTTGCTCTGTAATCGGTGGGAAACCGGGCCGTGGCGTCACCTGTGTCGAGAAGCATTGCCCGTCCGCCAGCCCAAAGAGTCGGGACACCTCAAGGCGATGCGTTCCCTCCGTACAGGCGTCCAGCGTGATCGTATCGGCCGTCTGCTTCAGCGCCTGCGCATAATCTGCCTGCGCGCGCAGAGACGGTATCTCGATTTGCAGCGACAGCGCCTGATCCGGGAGGGGCGCGTGAAGACAAGCTTCCTTCAGCGCGGACCGAAGCGTATCCCGCAGACCTTGTGCGGCTTGTATCATCTGCGGCCCAGACTCTTCATCGCACCATGGCGCAATCGCCCACTCCGACTCGTCTCGAATCAAATAACGCCTGATTGGTATGGGCTGCTCCGCCCTGGCGATATTCTCCTTGAGCGTACAGTAATAAGCGCTGGACCGCTCCGGCATCGCAGCGCTCCCTTCTGATCGAATTCCTGTCGAGGAGATATCGAAATATTCGAGCCTTGGCCGCGCAAATGCAACCTGCCTCCCGCGCGACCCTATCTCACTCTTAGCCTTCGCGACGGATGCTTCGTGGCCGGGCCTCTCTACGCAGACGGCGTATCCCTTGCGCAGAAACGCCCTTGCGAATTCCGCGTTGTCGCCCCCAAAGACATACCCGACGCGCAACGGCGCCGACGGCCGGAAATGGTAATTGAGGTACTTCTCCAGCCGCAAGATCACATCCGTATAGTTCACGGCGCATGGCAGATACCTCGCTTCCCACGGATCGACCATCAGCCACTCGCTCATTGCAACCGCTTCGTGGCAGAGCCGAATCCGGTGCTCGTTCAGGAGGCTCGCTGATCCGCCATGTTTGGTCGAGACATAGGAGTCGTGCGACGGCGATAGGTAACCGCCCAGCACGACGTGGCCGCGCTGCATCATTTCGTTCTTCGCCAGCTCCATCATATCGATATGGCCGTTATGGATGGGTGAGAAGCCGCCGGTGGTCAGCAGAACGATGGGAGGATAGGCGGTCAGCTGCGCCAAATCATACTCGTCGAGCTGGGGAAGGCGTCGCAGGATCTTGTGAAAAGGAGTGGTCAGCCAATTCAAATCGGTGTGACAGGCGTCGTCCAATTCAAAATCAAGGCCGTCGTCGAAAAACCCTGCCTCTTTGAACTCCTCGCGGCTCTCGTACTCATCCGCCATGCTCCGATAGTAGGGATCGCGAAGCAGCTTCCAGCTGTAGCGTAGGTCTTCCGACGGTCCATGTTCCGATCGGGCCGACCGGTACGCGGCATCAATAGCCGCACGGTCGTCGGTGGGATCGATACCGAGTGCATTCCAGAACATGTTAAACATCTCTTGGCGCCGTTCCGCAGCGCTCAAAGACCAGGTCCGTCCTTAAGATGACTTTCTGTGTACTGCCGCTGTACTCTTCTGCATCGTGAAGCACGCGATGGTCCATCAGCAGACACGATCCAAACCGGGCGGGAATGCGACAGAGAACTTCCTCTTCCGTGCCGAATCGCTTCCAGTCTGCGAGGTCGCGCCCGGACACGGGGACCTGCGCCTGTGGATCTGCGATAATTCGTGTTGCGCCCCCCGCGCACTCATCCACATCGAGATAAAGGATGAGCGAAACGAGTGTCCGCTTGCCTTCATGATAAATATAGGGAGCGTCATAATGCGGGATAAGCGCCCCACCCTTGCGGTACTGGATGAACCGCAGCACAGGGCTGACTCCCACTGCTTTCCAGATCCGCGTGCCGTCCCAATCCGTAGCCGTCGTGTCGTCCATGACTCGCGGGCTGCAGGAAAACCGGCCAATCCGGTTCCAGATTGCCAGCGCAAATTCCGAGTCATAGGCAGTTGCGCGCCACGAGCCTCCGATTGCTCTGTCCGCCTGAGCGTTCGAGCGCCGTCCGTCGGTCCCAACCGGCACCCATTGCTGCCGTCCAAGGATTGTGAGCAGATCCTCTACTTCCATACTGCTGAATACGTCGTGCAGCAGAATTGCAGAATCGCCAAGGTCCAGCACAGGCTCTGCGGTGATATTCGGGTCGGGCGCGGACAATATCCGATTGACGAAGTCGCGGGGGACATCGAACAGACCGTTTAACACCGACTTGTCCGGCACGGGATCGCGATGTGTCAGGTACAGCGAGTTGTTCCAACCGCCCGGAGTCGAGGAGCGGAGAATATCCAGATGGACCGCAGGAGAACGCCCGAGGTACTTGTGGCGGTTGTATCGGTGCAGGTTGTCGAGGTTAGCGCTCAGACGCTCAAACTGCTCGCGAGCTTCGCACGACCAGCCTCGTGTAACGGATTCTCTCTCCAAGTCGTATCGCAGATCTTTCAGCAGTAGGTACAGCTCGACAAAATCGTAGGGCGCGCCAAACACTTCTACGTCGGCTCGGGCGTCGAACATATCGCCGCTGGGAGTGGCGCTCAGGACGCTCTCCGGGACTCCGACCGCCCGCGCTGCCGCGTAGACCTCGCTCTTGTGCAGGTCGGAGATCAATTGCACGTCGACCATCGCATCGGAAGCCTTCCCAATGAAGCCGAGGTAGCTCCCTTCGTCGCGGTTGGTCGTGCCCACGAGAATGCCCGAGTCACCCTGCTGGGTCAGCAGGCTGGTGATGTAGTAAAGCGCGGGCGTTCGGGCATATGACACAAGCTGACCGGAGGCCCACGGCTCGCCGGTAACTTTGAGCGCGGAATCGACGGCCGATTTCAGCGCCACATGGGCTGCAGTGAGATCGACCTGGACCACCTCCGCGCCAAATCGCTCTGCCGCCGCTCTCCCGCGCGCCGCTGCTGAGTCCTGGTTCGTCGCGCCGCAGTCGAAGATTGGCATCGTTGCGCCGATCACGCGCTTGATCGGGGATTTGTGCTGCCGGCGGGCATGGTCGACGAGCGCCAAAACGAGCGCCGAGTCCACTCCCCCGCTCACGCCGACCACGCACGCGTTCAGCTGCGAGGCGCGCATGTACTCGTTGAGTACTGTCGCCTTGGCCCTGATGTAGCGACCCGGATCGAACCCGCGCCGCCACCGAAGCGCAGCGAGAGTTCGATGAAGGTCGGGCAAAAGGTCTTCGTTCGATTGCGGATTATGGATTCGCATAGGATTCTCAACCAGGAATACCGAATGGTCGATAGCGGTGATCCAACGTTCCCGTGGAGCGAACCGCCGCTTGCCGGCTGTACTCTATTCGAGCGACCGCGAGCCCATTCCTGTTGCAAGCACAATCCGGCAGCCCACAGAATCAACATTAGCCGTTCACACCGGAGGCACTCCGTTATCATTCCTCCCATCGAATCCCATTCATCCCATCTATCTCGCAAAGAGCTAAATCATGCCCACCTTTACCGACGC
>Ga0068855_100007566_pt1 | contig 13143 bp, 10 predicted proteins | sample KBSCornC52_FD_66592 | JGI IMG/M metagenome (GOLD analysis project Ga0068855, IMG submission 66592) | Corn rhizosphere microbial communities from Kellogg Biological Station, Michigan, USA - KBS Corn C5-2 | ecosystem: Host-associated > Plants > Roots > Rhizosphere > Soil ... | reverse complement strand
CCGACGATCACGGCGGCGAAGATCACGAACAGAAAGAGCTCACCGGAGGCGGGAGTCAGGTTGCCCTCGCTGATCCCGAGGACGGTTCCCGCCACCCCGGCCAGCGAGCCCGACAGGAACCAGGTGATCGTGGTGATCCGCTTCGTGTCGATACCACTCGTCATGGCGAGTGTCGTGTCGTCCGACATCGCCCGCATGGACTTTCCGACGCGGGTGGTCTTGAGCATCGTGTGGACTGCGAGCATCAGCACGACCGCGATCGCCATCACGATCAGCTGGTTTCTCGTCAGCAGCAGCGGCCCGATGTGGAGGGCCGCGGAGATCGGCATCTTGTAGAAGCGGACCTGGGCGCCCCAGATGGCGTACTCGACGTTGAGCAGGATCAGCGAGAGACCGAACGTGACGATGAGCACGTAATGGCTCTGCCTGAACCGCCGCGCGAACGGGCCGAGGACCAGTCGGTTGATGACCACGGCAAGCACGCCCATCGCCAGCGACCCGATCACCAGGGCAATCCAGATGTTGAGATGCACGACCTGGGTGTTGACGACGTATGCAAAGAAGCCGCCGAGCGCCATGAAATCGCCGTAGGCGAAGTTGACGTAGTTCGTGATTCCGAACTGCAGGCTCAAGCCAACCGCTGAGATCGCGAGCACCGATGCGGTGACGAACCCGAACCCGACCGAGAGCCAGAACAACTGCACTAGCGGTCGCCCAGGCAATTGCCGGAGATCTGGGGCACGCGCCCTGCGGCCGGCGGCCGGCGCTCCGTCAACGTCGTCGCTCTCACGGTGCGGCCGATCGTGGCACCGTGCCCCGGTGTTTTCCAGATTGCCTACATAAGCCGCACTAACCGCCGATTAAGCGGACTTTTCGATCATTTTCGATCGCGAGCCTCCGGGACGGCGGCGTTACGATCGAGTCCGTGCGCATCGTCACGACGTCCAGGCGACGACTGCCCCGGCTCTCGACGCAGCTCCTGCTCCTGCAGCTCGCGATCATCGTCCTGACCGTTGGCGTGTCGTGCGTCGTCGTCTACCTGCACTCGCGAAACGACATCGCAAAGCGGGCCGGCGCCGAGTCACTCGGAATCGCGCAGACCGTGGCGACGAACCAGCAGATCGTCGCCGCGCTGACGCAGCCGGACGGCGCGAAGATCATCGACCCGATCGCCGAGCGAATCAGACGGGCCACCGGCGCGTCCTTCGTCGTCGTCGCGAACCGCCGCGGCATCCGCATGTCGCATCCGAATCCGAAGATGATCGGGAAGTCGCTACTGCACGATCCCGGCGAGAACCCAGCGGCGGTCTTCGCAGGCAAGACGTTCGTCGGCGAGCAGCCCGGGTCGCTCGGCCGGTCGATGCGCGCGAAGACGCCGATCCGGAACGCGCAGGGTCGCGTGATCGGGTTCGTGTCCGTCGGCGTGCTGGAGAGGGCGCTCGCGACGGAGTTCCGGGCATCGCTGCCGGTGATCCTCATCCCCCTCTTCGTGGCGCTCACACTCGCAACTCTCGGCGCCTTCCTGCTCGCGCGCCGCGTGAAGCAGCAGACGTTCGGCCTCGAGCCCGACGAGATCGGTGCCCTGCTCGAGCAGCGCGAGGCGATGCTGCACGGCGTCCGCGAGGGCGCGATCACCCTCGATCCGGCGGGACGGATCACGCTGATCAACGACGAGGCACAGCGGCTGCTCGCGCTCGACGGCGACGCCGTCGGACGGCAGATGGGCGACATCGTGCCGGCGGGCCGCGTGCGCGACGTGCTCACGGGCCGCATCACGGGTCAGGACGAGGTCGTCGTGCTCGGCGAGCGCGTGCTCGTCGCGAACCGGATGCCGGTCGAGGTGCGCGGACGGCCGATCGGGGCAGTGGTGACACTCCGCGACCGCACGGAGCTCGATGCGCTCTCGCGCGAGCTGCACGACGTGCGCAAGCTCGCCGACGGGCTGCGCGCGCAGGAGCACGAGTTCCAGCACCGGCTGCACGTGATCAGCGGCCTGATCGAGCTCGGCCGCTACGAAGACGCCGTCCAGGAGATCAACCGCTCGTCGCTCCTCCATCAGGAGCTCGCGGCGTCGCTCGTCGACCGGGTCGGCGACCCGATCCTCGCTGCGTTGCTGCTCGGCAAGGCCGCTGTCGCGAGTGAGCACGGCGTCAAGCTCGACGTCCGCGCGACCGAGCTGCCGACGGAGCTCGAGGATGTTCGCTCACTCGTTGCCATGCTCGGCAACCTGATCGACAACGCGCTCGAGTCGGCCTCCGCGGGTGGAGGCGGGGGCCACATCGACGTCGCCCTGCACGTCGAGGAAGGCGAGCTCGTGATCGCGATCCACGACTCCGGCCCCGGAGTCGATCCGGGGCTGACCGAGGAGATCTTCCGCGACGGCTTCACGACCAAGATCGCCCGCGACGGCCAGCACAAGCGCGGCCTCGGACTCGCGCTCGTCAGCCAGGAGGTGAAGCGCCGGCACGGCACGATCCAGGTCGAGAACATCGACGGCGCCCGCTTCACCGTGCGGCTACCGCTGCGCTCGATCGAACAGGTCCGGTCGTGATCCGGACACTCGTCGTCGACGACGACTTCATGGCCGTCTCGGTGCACCGCCAGTTCGTCGAACGCGTCCCCGGCTTCGACGTCGTCGGCGATGCGACGACCGGCCGCGAAGCGCGTGCGCTCGTGGAGCAGCTCCGCCCAGACCTCCTCCTCCTCGACATCTACCTCCCCGACGAGAACGGCATCGAGCTGGTGCGCAAGCTGCGCGCGGGCGCCTCTCCGGTCGACGTGATCGCGATCACGTCCGCGAAGGACGTCGACGTGCTCCGCGACGCGATGCACCTCGGCGTCATCCACTACATCGTCAAGCCGTTCACGTTCGTCACCTTCCGCGAGCGGCTCGAGACGTACGCCGAGGCTCACCGCCAGCTCGCCGATATGCGCCAGGCCGAGCAGCGCGACATCGACCGCCTCTACGGACTCCTGCGAACGAGCAGCGAGGCGTCGCTCCCGAAAGGCATCTCGCCCCCGACCCTCACGCTCGTTGCCTCGTTGCTGAAGCGCGCGGACACCGCGCTCTCGACCGCCGAGGTCGCCGACCGCGCAGGTCTCAGCCAGGGCGTCGCGCGGCGGTATCTCCGCTTCCTCTCGGACTCCGGCACGATCGACTTCACGCTCCGGTACGGCGCTGCGGGCAGACCCGAGCACCTGTACCGCTGGACGACCGCCCCCACTCTGTCCTGACGAGCGTGCGACGCCTGCTAGCTTCGGCCGCGGTGACGCAACCGACCTCAGCCGCACGTCTCCGCGCCGCGCTCGCAGAAGAGCGGCCGCTTCAGATCGTCGGTGCGATCAACGCGTACGCCGCGCAGCTCGCGGAACGCGCCGGGTTTCGCGCGCTCTATCTCTCCGGCGCAGGTGTCGCCAATCACTCGCTCGGCCTGCCCGACCTCGGCGTGATCCAGCTCGCTGACGTCCTCGCGGACGCTGCACGGATCACGTCAGCGACCGACCTGCCGCTGCTCGTCGACATCGACACCGGCTGGGGACATGCGTTCACGATCGCGCGCGCGGTGCGCGAGCTCGAGCGTGCCGGCGTCGCCGCCGTTCAGATCGAGGACCAGGTGAACGCAAAGCGCTGCGGGCACCGCCCGGGCAAGGAGCTCGTCGAGCAGGACGAGATGGTCGCGCGCGTCCGCGCCGCCGTCGCCGCGCGCCGGGAGCTGCTCGTCGTCGCGCGCACCGATGCGGCGTCCGCCGACGAGACGATCGCGCGCGGCACGGCGTACGCTGCGGCCGGGGCCGACATCGTCTTCGCCGAGGCGATGCGCTCGCTCGACGACGTTCACCGCGTCACCGAGGCGCTCGATGTTCCCGTGCTGATCAACCTGACCGAGTTCGGCCTGACGCCGCTGTGGTCGCTCGACGAGCTGCGAGGCGCCGGCGCGGCCGTCGCGCTCTACCCGCTCTCCGCGTCGCGCGCAGCCGCGCGCGCGAGCGTCGCCGTGTACGAGGCGATCCGCCGCGACGGCACGCAGGCCGGGGTCGTCGAGACGATGCAGACCCGCGACGAGCTCTATGACGTCCTCGGTTACCTCGCCTACGAGCAAGCGCTCGACGAGCTGTGACGGACGCGCTCCTCGACGAGCTCGCCGGCTACGCAGCCGCGGAGCACCGCTTCGAAGAACAGACGCTCGCGACCGCGCGACTCGTGCTCGCCGACTCGCTCGGCTGCGCGGCGCTCGCCTCGACGCACGAGGCTCCACACCGACTGCTCGGCGGCTTCGGCGGGGGCGGCGACGTGCTCGTGCCGATGACGGGCGCCTCCCTCGACCCGGTGAGGGCCGCATTCGACACCGGCACGCTCATCCGCTGGCTCGACTTCAACGACACCTGGCTCGCGGCGGAATGGGGCCACCCGTCCGACAACCTCGGTGCGATCCTCGCCGTCGCGCAGCATCGCAATCGCACCGTGCAAGACGCGCTCGAGGCTGACATCGTCGCGCACGAGATCCAGGGCGTGCTCGCGCTCGAGAACGCGTTCAACCGCGTCGGGCTCGACCACGTCCTGCTCGTAAAGGTCGCATCCACTGCCGCGGCCGGACGGCTGCTCGGCCTCGAGACCGGACGGATCGCCGCCGCCCTTTCGCATGCGTGGATCGACGGCGCGCCGCTGCGCACGTACCGGCACGCACCGAACACGGGGCCGCGCAAGTCGTGGGCGGCCGGCGACGCGACGTCCCGCGGTGCCTGGCTCGCGTTCCTCGCGGAGCGCGGCGAGCCGGGCTACGCGTCGGCGCTGACGGCGCCGGAGTGGGGCTTCCAGGACGCGCTCTTCCGCGGCGAGACTGTCCGGCTCGCGCGCCCGCTCGGCTCCTACGTGATGGACAACATCCTCTTCAAGGTCTCGTTCCCCGCCGAGTTCCACGCGCAGACGGCGGCCGAGGCCGCGGTCGCGCTCCACCCGCAGGTGCAAGACCGACTCGACGCGATCGAGCGCATCGAGATCGACACGCAGGAGTCGGCGGTGCGCATCATCGACAAGCGCGGTGAGCTGCGGAACCCGGCTGACCGCGACCACTGCCTGCAGTACGTCACAGCCGTCGCGCTGATCCACGGCGACCTCACCGACGAGCACTACGAGGACGCGGCCGCGGCCGACCCGCGCATCGACCGCCTGCGCGAGCGCTGCGTCGTCCGTGAGGAGCCGCGCTATTCGGCCGAATATCTCGATCCGCAGAAGCGCTCGATCGCGAATGCCGTGCGCGTCGTCTTCGCAGACGGCAGCGCCACCGACCGGATCGCGGTCGAGTACCCGCTCGGCCATCCGCGCCGGCGCACAGAGGCGTTGGGCCCGCTGCGTGCCAAGCTGACGCGGAACCTCGCCGCCGCATTCGGCGAGCGGCGCGCGGGCGAACAGGTCGCGTTGCTGCTCGACGATCCCACGCTCGCAGAGCTACCTGTCCGCGACCTCGTCGCGACGTTCAGCCCGTAGGAACGCGGTCGGCCCACCGGTAACGGTGCTCCGGCCGGCCGGTCGTCCCGTACCGCAGCGACAACTCGACCGCCCCGATCAGCACCAGGTACTCGAGGTAGCGGCGCGCGGTGCCGCGGCTGATGCCGGCCGCCTCGCCGAGTACCGCAGCGGTCATGTCACCCTCATTTCGCTGCAGCACGTCGATGACCGTCTCGAGGGTCGGGGCCGAGATCCCCTTCGGCAGGCCGTGGCGACCGTGGCTTCGCAGCAGCGAGAACAGGTAGTCGATGTCGTGCTGGTCCGGCTCGCGCAGCCGCTCGAGCCGCCCGTGCAGCGCGGCGTACCCCTCGAGCCGCTCGCGCAGGGTGTCGAAGAAGAACGGCTTCACGAGGTAGTGGATGACGCCGCCGTGGATCGCGGTGCGGAGCGTCGCCACGTCTTTCGCGGCCGTCACCGCGATCACGTCCACGTGCGGCTCGGCCGGCTCGCGGAGCGTGCGCAGGACGTCGAGACCGCTCATGTCGGGGAGGTAGATGTCGAGGAGCAGCAGGTCCGGCCGGAGCGACCGGACCGCCTCGAGCGCCTGCCGCCCGGTATGCGCCTCGCCGACCACCTCGAAGCCTGGCACGCGCTCGACGTACGAGCGGTGGATCGACGCCGTCATCGCGTCGTCGTCGACGACCAGCGCCCGGATCACGAGATCACCGGAACCTGCGTGTGCGGCAGGAAGACGGTGAAGATCGCTCCCTCGCCGGTCGTCACCTCGACCGTCCCGCCGCGCTTCCGCGCGGTCTGGCTGACGAGCGCGAGCCCGAGGCCGCGCCGGCCGGCGCCCCGCGCCGCCTTCGTCGTGAAGCCGTCGCGGAAGATCTCGTCGGCAAGCGCCGGGTCGACCCCTGCGCCCGAGTCCTCGACACGCAAGAGGATGCCGCCCCCGTCGGCGCGTACCGTCACCTCGACCCAGCCGCCGGCGCCGTTGGCGGCGGAGTCGAGGGCGTTGTCGATCAGGTTCGCGAGGATCATCAGCAGGTCGCGGGCGTCCGGCGCCTCCTCCGGCATGCGCGTCTCGGGCGCGATCCGCAGATCGACCCCGCGCTCGGACGCGACCGCCGCCTTGCCGAGCAACAAGCCCACGACGAGCGGGTCGCCGACGCGATCGAGGATCGCGGCGACGAGCGCCTGGTGGACGAGCGACGACTTCTTGATGAAGCTGACCGCGTCGTCGTGGCGGCCGACCTCGATCAGCCCGGCGACGACATGGAGCTTGTGCGCGAACTCGTGCTCCTGCGCGCGCAGTGCGTCGGCCAGGCTGCGCACCTCGCCGAGCTCACGCATCAGCGTCTCGAGCTCCGTCCGGTCGCGCAGCGTCACCACGGCGCCGACCTGCTTGCCGCGAATGGCGACCGGCATGCGGTTCACGACCAGGACGTGATCGCCGACGAGGACGACCTGGTCGGGGTCGACGGCGGAGCCTGCCATCACCTCGTGCGGCCGGCCCGCCGGAACGATCTCCGAGAGGAGCCTCCCGACGACGTCGCCGTCGAGGCCGAGCAAACGGCGCGCCTCGTCGTTGACGACGCTCACCCGCCCGCTGCGGTCGGTCGCAATCATCCCCTCGCGGATCCCGTGCAGAACCGCCTCATGCTGCTCGAGGGAGGCCGCGATCTCGTCCGGCTCGAGGCCGAATGTCTGCCGCTTGATCCGGCGCGCGAGGAGAACGGAGCCGAGCACCCCGAGCGCAAGGCCGAGCAGCGACGGGATCAGGATCACCGGCAGGTCGGAAACGAGCTTCCCCGAGACCGTGCTCTCGAGAACGCCGACCGAGACGAGGCCCATCACGCGGTGGTGCGCGTCGAAGACCGGCACCTTTGCCCGCATCGACGTGCCGAGGGTGCCGGTCTGGCGGCCGATGTACTCCTTGCCGGAAAGCGCGACGCTCGGGTCGGTCGAGACGCGTTTGCCGATCTTCGCCCTGTCGGGATGCGAGTACCGGATGCCGTCGCGGTTCGCGACCACGATGAACGCCGCGCCGGTACGGTGCCGGATCGCCTCGGCGAGCGGGTCGATCACGAGCCACGGCTTCGGCAGGGCGAACGCCTGCCGGACGGTCGGCATCGACGCGACCGACCGCGCGATCGCGAGCGACCGCTGCCCTGCCTGCTGGTCGATCTTCGCCCTCGCCTGGAAGAGCGACACGGCGAGACCGGCGCTCACGGTCAACACGATGATCGCGACCTGCAGGAGGAGGATCTGCGTCGAGAGCGGACGGAACCTCCGCCAGGCGCGGGGCCGGGCGGCCTTCATCGGCCCAGTGTAGGACGCGGCCTGAGCACGGCTCGTGGACAGTAAGGACAAAAGGCTCACAAGCGACACAAGAGTGCCAACGGACAGAAGCATTGCCGGTCGTCTCCGCCCGGCGGACACTCGTCCGCCACCCGGGCCGACAACGGCTCGTGACGTTCCGAAGGAGGGACCAGTGAACTCGAAGTCACGCGTGGCCGTGGTCGTTCTCGCTCTCGCTGCACTCGTCGCACTCGCGTCTGTCGTGGGCGTGGCGTCCGCAGCGAAGAAGCCGAACCCGCTGGCGCCGCTGATCGCGCAGTCGAAGAAGGAGTCGGGGATCGTCGTCTACGGGAACCCGCCGTCGGCGAACTTCACGAACCTCGTCGCCGCCTTCAACAAGCAGTACCCGTGGGTCAAGGTCACCGAGTACGACCTCGACGACAACACGATCTTCTCGAAGTACGCGTCCGAGTCGGCGCAGGGCGTCCGCACGGCCGACCTGCTGATTGCAAGCGCCCCGAACCTGTGGGTGTACTCGTCCCGGCAGGGTTATGCCGACAAGTCGTTCACGCCGATCGGGCTCGACAAGTACCCGACGTGGGCGAAGCAGTTCAAGGGCATCTTCGTGATGTCGCCTGACCCGGCGATCATCGTCTACAACAAGCTGCTCCTGAAGGGCACCGTCCCGACGTCGGTCGCACAGATCGCCGCGAACCCGTCGACGTACGACAGCGTCACCGGCTACACGGTCGACAACACGTTCGGCTACACGGGCCTGTACGGCTACGTGGCACTGAACGGCTGGAGCAACCTCCAGAAGATCGCGAAGCGGCTGAAGCCGCAGACCGGTGTCGGCGCGCAGCTCCAGCTGCTCGCCCAGGGCGGTGCGAAGGCTGCGTACCTGACCTCGCCGACGGCCCGGTTCACGATCAGCAGCAATGCTCAGTACAGGCAGATCCTCGACTGGTCGTACGTCAAGGACGGCACCGGCCTCGTCCCGCGCGGCATCGCCGTGACGAAGCACGCGGCGAGCCCGGCGTCGGCCAAGCTGTTCCTCGACTGGATCTACTCCAACGCGGGGCAGCAGGCGATGTGCGACTCGGGCTTCACGGCCTACAAGACGGGCTTCAAGCCGTCGAACGGCTGCACGAACACCCTCTCCGACGTCTACGCGAAGGTCGGCGTCAAGAAGGTGTACATGCCCGGATTCACGCAGAAGTTCGTGAACGCGCGCCCGAAGTTCGCGTCCACCTGGCACGGGATCTTCGGCTAAGGCATCGAGGGGCCCAGGGTGACGTCCGCCGCCTACGAGCACACCGCGCCGGCCCGCCGCAGCCGCTCCCTGCCGACGGCAGGGACGCTGCAGTGGCTCGTGTGGCTGCTCGTCTTCGGACTCGTCCTGGGCCCCTTCGTTCCGCTTCTCTTCGCGTCGGTGCGCGACCGCCCGCTCTACCAGGCGGGCGGCGTGTTCACCCTCGCCGCGTACGGCGATCTGTTGCACGACCCGGCGTTCTGGCGTGCGGCGCTGCACACGCTCGAGTACGCGTCGCTGACGACGGCGCTCTCGGTCGTCGCCGGCGGGGCTGTCGCGATCCTCGTGGCCCGCACCGACATGCCGGGCGGGCAGGCCTTCGGCCGGCTCACGCTCCTGCCGCTGCTGCTCCCGTCGCTGGGGATCGTGCTCGGCTGGATCGTCGTGTGGGGGCCGGGCGGCTACCTCTCGAGCCAGATCCAGTCGCACCTGCACATCGGCACGCTCGACATCAACTCGATCCCCGGGATGGCGGTGATCGAGGCGACGCGCCTCCTCCCCGTCGCGTACATGACGTGCGAGGCGGCGCTCGCGCGCGCCGACTCGTCGCTCGAGGACGCCGCGCGCAGCGCCGGCGCACCGCCGCTCACGGTGCTGCGGCGCATCACGATCCCGATGCTGCGCCCCGCGCTCCTCAACTCGGGGACGCTGATCTTCACGCTCTCGATCGCGTCGCTCGGCATCCCGCTGCTGCTCGGGACGCCGCACAACATCCAGTTCGTCTCCACGTACCTCTACCTGCAGTGGACGAACGCGGCCACTCCCGACTCGCCGATCGTGAGCGCCGGCGCGATGTTGCTGCTGCTCGTCGCAACGCTGCTACTCCTGCTCCGCAACCGCCTGCTCGGCGCCGAGGCGCGCTACGTGTCCGTTGCCGGCAAGGCGGGGCGCACGGCGATGCTCTCGCTGCGCGTGTGGCGCTGGCCGCTCGCATGCGCGATCGGGCTCTACCTCGCGCTCAGCACCCTCGTGCCCGTCCTCGGTCTCGCGGTGATGTCGTTCGTCGCCTTCCTGACGCCGCTGATCGCACCGTGGCATCTCTTCACGTGGTCGAACTGGCAGATCCTCGGCACCGGCGTCTACCTGCGCTCGATCGAGCACAGCGCGCTGCTCGCACTGGTCGGCGGCATCGTGACCACGGCGGTCGTCGCGGTCGGCACGCTCGTCGCGCACCGGTCGAAGCTTCCGGTGCGGCGCACCCTGCCGTTCGTGATGCTCTACCCGCGGGCGATCCCCGGCCTGATCATCGGCATCGGCTTCTTCTGGGCGTTCCTCGAGACGGGCGGCCCGGGCAGCTTCCTGCGGCAGAGCATCTGGGGGATCCTGCTCGCGTTCTGCATCCGCAACCTGCCCTTCGCGTACGTCGTCATGTACCCGACGCTCACGCGCATCGGCGAAGAGCTCGATCGCGCCGGCCGCTCCGTCGGCGCGAGCTGGTGGCGTACGTGCCGCACGATCGTGCTGCCGCTCCTTCGCCCGGCGCTCTTCGCGTCGTTCATCCTCATGTTCGTCGAGATCCTCAACGACTACGACCCGGCGCTGTTCCTCGTGCGGCCGGGCACGGAGGTGATCGGGACGACGATGCTCGATACGTTCCTGCAAGGAATCGTCGGCCCGGTTGCATCGCTCGCGATGGTGCAGGTCGGCATCACGGTGATCGTCCTCGCGCTCGGCACGTTCGTCTTCAAGGTCCGCGTCTCTGGAGGTCACGATGCCTGAGATCCACGTCGACTCCCTCGTGAAGCAGTTCGCGGAGAGCCGCGCGCTCGATGACGTCTCCTTCCACGTCGCGGAGGGTGAGCTGTTCACGCTGCTCGGCCCGAGCGGCTGCGGCAAGTCGACGACGCTGATGTCGGTCGCCGGGTTCCAGACGCCCGAGGAGGGCTCGGTCACCGTCGACGGCGACGTGTTCTTCGACGCGCGACGCCGCATCAACGTGGCGGCGGAGCGGCGCAACCTCGGCATCGTCTTCCAGTCGTACGCCGTCTGGCCGCACATGACCGTGTACGGCAACCTCGCGTTCCCGCTCAAGGTGCGGAAGACAAAGCGGAACGCGATCCGCCCGCGCGTGCTCGAGGTGCTCGAGCTCGTCGAGATGGCGCATCTCGTCGACCGCTATCCGCATCAGCTCTCCGGCGGGCAGCAGCAGCGCGTCGCGCTCGCCCGCGCGCTCGTCTACTCACCGTCGGTCCTGCTCCTCGACGAGCCGTTCTCGAACCTCGATGCGAAGCTCCGCGAGCGCGCTCGCACCTGGGTGAAAGAGCTGCAGAGCCGGCTCGGCCTGACGACGGTGTTCGTCACGCACGACCAGGACGAGGCGCTCTCGATGAGCGACCGCGTCGCGGTGATGAGCCTCGGCGAGGTGCAGCAGATCGGCACGCCCGAGGAGATCTACCGCCGCCCGGCCAACCGCTTCGTCGCCGAGTTCGTCGGCAACGTCAACCTGCTCACCGGCGTCGTGGCGACCTGGGAGCGCGGCCGCCTCGCGCTCGAGCTCGAAGACGGGCGCAAGCTCTGGATCGACAGTGACCACACACCGACCCCAAATGCACGTATCACGATCGCGGTCCGGCCCGAGTCGCTGAGGATCGAACCCGCCGGCACGTCCACTCTGAACGGCAGCAACACCCTCGACGCTCGCGTCACCGCGATGGCCTTCCTCGGCGACCACTATCAGTACGAGCTCGCGGCCGGCTCGCTTGCGCTGACCGTACAGACGTCCGGGCCGGTCTTCGCCGAGCAGGTGAAGGTGCACATCCCGGCCGACGCCTGCGCCATCGTCGCTGAGTGACGTGACGCGCCGGACCGCTCTCGCCGTCCTCGCGATGGCGATCGGCCAGACGGCGGTCTACATCGTGCGCCCCACGACGTCGTACCGCCTGCTCGCGCTCGGGCACGGTGCGACGGCTGTCGGCATCGTCGCCGCGACGTTCGCACTCGTGCCGCTCTTTCTCGCGATCCCGCTCGGCCGGCGTGCAGACCGGCAGCGTGGTGCGCGCCTGCTGCTCTACGGGTGCGGCATCGAGACGCTCGGCTGCGTGCTGCTCGCACTCGTGCGCTCGCCGGTGCTCCTCGGAACAGGGAACGCGATCGTCGGCATCGGGCATCTGGCGCTCGCGCTCGGCTCGCAGTCCGTCGTCGCACGCGAGTCCGACGACGACCATCACGACCGTCACTTCGCGCTCCTCACAGCGGGCGTGTCGTCCGGACAGCTCGTCGGACCGCTGCTCGGCGGTGCGTTGCTGCAAAGCGGAGCGCGCTTGCTGCCGTCGACGAGCGAGGCTCTCTTCGTCGCAGCGGGGATCTCCGCGCTCGCGACGGGCGTCGCCGCGCTCGCCGAGCGCGACCGCTCGGTGGAGCCGCACAGCCCCGGCGAGCGCACCGACCAGCGCCTGCTGCCGATCCTGCGCACGCGCGGCGTACCGACCGCGATCTTCGCGAGCGTCGCTGTGCTCTCGGCCACCGACATCTTCACCGCCTACCTGCCGGTGCTGGGCGAGCGGCACGAGATCGCGCCCGTGGCGGTCGGCGCGATCCTCGCGCTTCGCGCCGGGGCATCGCTCGTGTCGCGCATCGGCATCGCAGGGCTCGTCAGGCGATTCGGGCGCCTCAGGCTGATCTCCGTCTCCGCGCTCGCCGCGGCCGCGGGCCTCTCGGGCTTCACGCTCACCGGCAACGTCGCCGTGTTCGCCCTGCTCGCGATCGTCGTCGGCGCCGGGCTCGGCTTCGCCCAACCCCTCTCGATGACGATGGTCGTGCAGCTCGTCCCCGACCGCCTGCGCGCGAGCGCGCTTGCGCTCCGCCTCACCGGCAACCGGCTCGGCCAGGTCGCTGCGCCGGCCGCGGCCGGCGTGATTGCGAGCTCCGCCGGAGCCTCGGGCGTCTTCTGGCTGACGAGCGGCCTGCTCGTTGCATCGGGCGGTGCGATCTCGAGGCGGCGCTCGCCGGGCCCGGCGGCCGTCGACGAGCACGGATCCGTGCCAGACGCGTGAGGCGCGGCCGAGGCTTGGGTCGGTGTCTACTCCTGGGAGAGCTCGCGCGACCGCTCGGTCGCCGCGGTGATCGCGTTCAGGAACGCGGC